>Ga0207646_10002428_pt1 | contig 21990 bp, 22 predicted proteins | sample KBSK5502metaG_FD_184343 | JGI IMG/M metagenome (GOLD analysis project Ga0207646, IMG submission 184343) | Corn, switchgrass and miscanthus rhizosphere microbial communities from Kellogg Biological Station, Michigan, USA - KBS K5-50-2 metaG... | ecosystem: Host-associated > Plants > Roots >... | reverse complement strand
CTTGGTTCACGCCACGAACCATCAACAGTTCGCGTCCTGTTCTTCGTTCGCGCCACGAACCATCAACGGTTGGCATCCTGTTCTTCGTTCGCGCCACGAACCATCAACGGTTTGCATCCTGTTCTTTCGTCCGCGCCACGAACCATCAACGGTTGGCATCCTGTTCTTGGTTCGCGCCACGAACCATCAACGGTTTGCATCCCGTTCTTGGTTCGCGCCACGAATCATCAACGGTTGGCATCCTGTTCTTCGTTCGCGCCACGAACCATCAACAGTTCGCGTCCTGTTCTTCGTTCGCGCCACGAACCATCAACGGTTTGCATCCCGTTTATCAGCCAGGTCGGACCGAGGATTCCACAAACCGAGCCCGTTCGCCGAATACGGCAAATCAAGCAAGGAGGCCTGCTTGGACGCTCCCCTGATGGTGACCAAATCCTTGAATGAAGACCAAAAACCATAAACGAGGACAGACCAATGAGCACGATTCACATCGCGCAATCGACGGCAAGCGCGGAACGCGATCAGTTGCATATCAACACGTTCATCGAAGGGTATGCGAGAATCACGGAACGCATTCACAAGTTCAGGCTTTTAACCCGGAGGCTGATTATGAACCCTGAGAATGAACGTATCTCGCGGCGCGGCCTTTTCAAGGCAGGCGCGGCTTTGTTTGCCGCTCCGCTTTTCGGACAGCGGTCTCAGAACGCAGAGGATGCCGGAACGTTGGAACGTATATGGCGACAGAATACGGCTCCAAATCAGTACATCCTGTTGAAGGGTGGAACCGTCGTCACGATGGATCCGAAGGTGGGCGACTTTGTGAAGGGAGATGTTCTGATCCAGGGCAAAAAGATCGTGGGGGTCGCGGCCGATTTGAAGGCACAAGCTCAAGCCCAGGTGATCGACGCCTCGAACACAATCCTTATCCCGGGATTCGTGGACGCTCACCGTCATTCCTGGGAGGGTCAACTCCGGCGCATCATTCCCAACGGCGGTATTAACGCTTACATGGCGACGACGCATCAAGGGTTCGCCCGATACTATCGCCCGCATGACATGTACGTCGGCAACCTGATTACTGCGCTCGGCTGTATCGATGCCGGTATCACGTGCATTGTCGACAACTCGCACAACTCGCGTTCGTCTGCCCATTCTGACGCTGCAATTCAGGCTCTGTTCGATTCGGGCATCCGCGCTGTCCACGCCTCGGGTGCACCACAGTCCGGGGATTGGGACAAACAATGGCCGCAGGATCTTGTGCGCATTCAAAAGCAATTCTTCGCGTCGGAGGATCAGCTCGTAACGCTGCGCCTGTTTTCAGCTCTGGATCGAAGCAATTTTGCGTTCGCCCGCCGGCTCGGCCTCAGGATCACGACCGAGTCCAATGGCGGAGCCCGGGAGATGACAGCGTTCTCGAGCGAAAAACTGTTGGGTCCCGACAACACGTACAACCATTGTAACGGGTGGTCTGATGCCGTGTGGCAGCAGGTCCGCGACTCCGGCGGGACTGTCAATGTATGTCCGAGGTCCGATCCGCAATATGGGCTCGGAGAGGGGATCCCCGCGTTCCAGAAGGCACTCGATCATGGGATTCGGCCGGGTTTCAGCATCGATAATGAGACTTCGTATGGAACCGACATGTTCACGGAGATGCGCGTGGCGTTCAATATTCAGCGCGCCATGGCCACTTACCGCAAGACCAATGGCGACGCGAACGCGCCTCAGGTGATCGGCGTGCGCGACGTGCTCGAGTGCGCAACCGTCAGCGGGGCCGCCAACGCCGGGCTGTTGAACAAATGCGGCACACTGACTCCCGGCAAAGAGGCGGACATTGTGATGATCCGTACAGACGACATCAATCTATATCCCTCCAACCACGCCGTTGGAACCGTCGTCGCGGCCGCGGATATTAGAAATATCGACACGGTCATCATCGCCGGCAAGATCCGTAAATTCCGCGGCAGGATGGTTGGCGTCAACATGGAAAAATTCCGGCAGCTCGCCGATGAGTCGCGCAACTACCTGTTTTCCAAGGCCGGATACAAACTGGATGTTTTCTCTTCTTGATTCGCTGCTACGGTCATGCGGTTGTACAATGAGGCGCTGCCGCAACTCTCAAGGAGCAACTATGCGATCACCCAAACGCTTTCCGCCGAAAACGGCTATGTTTCTGATGCTCGCTGCACTGCCGCTTATGGCCGCGACGCTGCCCAACGCAAAACCGGAAGAGGCCGGCTTTTCTTCCGAACGCCTGCAGAGAATTCATCAGATGCTTCAAAGGCGCATCGACGCTCACGACATCGCGGGCGCCGTAACGCTGGTTGCGCGCAATGGAAAGATTGTGCACTTCGAAACGCATGGATTAATGGACATCGAAACCAGCAAGCCGATGGCCAGGGACGCGATCTTCCGCCTGGCTTCGATGTCGAAGCCCATCACCGGCACCGCCATCATGATGCTGGCGGAAGAAGGCAAATTGCGCCTTACGGATCCGGTGTCGAAATTCATTCCGGAATTCAAAGACTTGAAAGTGGCTGTGCCGAAAGCCGGATCGACGCCGAACGCGCCGCAGTTTTACACCGTGCCGGCGGATCGCGAGATCACGATTCGCGACCTTCTTACGCACACTTCCGGGCTGGTGAGCGGCCCGATAAGCACTGCCGAAGCCGCAAAACTCGGCCGAAAGCCAACGGACACATTGGCGGATTACATCCCGCGCCTCGCATCCGTGCCGCTGGAGTTCCAACCGGGATCGCGCTGGACCTACAGCCCCGGTGCTGGATTCGACACATTGGGCCGCATCGTGGAAATTGTTTCGGGACAGACGTTCGATGTCTTCCTCAAACAGCGCATTTTCGATCCGCTCGGGATGAAGGACACCTTCTTCTCTCCACCCGAAGACCGGCTCTCGCGGATTGCCTCGAATTACCGAAAGACGGCAAAAGGCCTGGAGAAACTACCCGATCCCGGCCCGACGAAATATTTCTCCGGGGCTGGCGGTCTGAGGAGTACCGCCGACGACTATGTCTTGTTCGGCCAGATGCTGGTGAATGGCGGCCAGTTGAACGGGAAGCGACTGCTCAGCCCGAGAAGCGTCGAGCTGATGAGTTCCATATTTGTGCCGGACACGCTTCCTGGCAGACCCCGCGGCGAAGGCTTTGGTCTCAGCGTGCGCGTGGTCAGCGATGCGGCCGCGAGAAATACGTTTCTATCCAACGGCAGCTATGGCTGGAGTGGCGCGTTTGGAACCCATTTCTGGGTTGCTCCGAAGGAAAAGATGGTCGCGATCTACCTGGTGCAAACTCCGATCAATGAAATTCGAGGCGATTTTGAAAATCTCGTCATGCAGTCAATCGTAGAGTGAACAGAGGCGCCTCCCTCGGATGGAAGGCAACGATCTGCCCTTCTACTTCTTCCTGCCGTAGTTTTGCTTGGCGGCGCCGTCCATCAAGGACTGCGTTTCAATGCCGGAACAGTTCAGCTCCATGATTTGATCGAACGGCGCGACCGTCAGGGTCTGCTTTGGAACAGTCCATGGCGCTGTTAATACTTTCGAATCCTCGACAGTGGCTTCGATTTCGAGGGTATTCGCGTCGACGCGGCGGTACCGCTCGACGACATGCAGGGCATCCGAATGGAAGGAGACTCTGCCTTCCGCGAACATCCATGGCACGTCGCTGAAGTTCGTCGTGTCGACGACGAAAGTGTCGCCTTCCCAACGTCCCACCGAATCCCCACGATAGGCAGGAGGTACATCGTCGCGATGCGCCCGGCCATCGGTCGGAATGATTTTAAAGCTGTGATACGTCTCGGTGAGGAGGACGATGAACTTCGGACTTTGAATAATCTGTCCTACCGCCCCGATGCCGAACAGACTGACGTTCAAGGTCCCAAACGATGTGGGAATGCATCGCAGCGATGGATCATCCTTGTCACCCAGAGTCTTCGCCTTATCGGCGGCCCACGGCTGGTACAGGCTGTTATACGACGGCGGCTGCGTCCCGCCGCCGCGAGCACCCGCCGCCGGCGCGAGGTTCAGTCCCCGGCTGCCGATGTCGCCGCCACGCCACCATACTCCCGAAAGATCGGGATGACCGTCCGCCATACGTGGGATGGACGTCTTTTGTTGAGCGGCGAGACTGGCTGTCATTGCAACCAGGATAAGTAAGGCGATCAGAAGGCGCTTGATGCCGATCACTTCGCCACCTCAGATCCGAAGGTCGCATAGACTTTCCCGTCAGGCGTGATGAGCTCACGCAACAATCCCATCTTCTGGGAAGTGTCCCTGGCCCGGATACCTTTGATTGTGACCTCCGTTCCGGGCTTGATGAGGCCCGGCTTGAAACCATTCCGAATCATTCCGCTCGGAGTGCCCGCTTCAAAGGCCCACTTTTCGGTGTTGCCGGCAGCATCCTTCACTTCGATGAAGAACCATGAGTGCGGATTTTCCAGCCGGATTTGCGTCAAGACGCCTTTCACCGATACGGGTTGCTCCGAGTCGAACGTCGCCGCAAATGAGTGATGAGCCGATGCCGGCATGGCGAGGCAGAACAATGCGAAGCCGGCAAACAACAGAGGAAGAAGCTTTGGTTTCATGCCGTTGCTTCTACTACGCGCCTGTAGCTAAGTCAAGAAACGGACAACGGGAACGCGGGCTAAAGCCCCGCGACTACATGTCCTGACCCTAATGTAGTCGCGGGCTTTAGCCCGCGTTCCCTCTTAACCTATTTTTACATTTCGAGTTAGAGCGTTTCGGTATAACATCGCCGATCAATTTAGAAGGAGTCTTATTTTGAGGTATGACGGCCGGTCCATTCGTTGTTCGTAATCGTACGCGCGGGGCCACCCTGGCCTCGAAAGTACGGCTCGCGGACACGCCCGCCGCGCGGCGCACCGGCCTTCTCAAACATGACCGGCTGGAAGCCGGCGAAGGATTGTGGATTTACCCGACTCAGGCCATCCACACGTTCGGTATGAAATTTCCCATCGATGTTGTTTTCATCGACAAACAGATGCGAGTGAGACGCGTTTATCAGAACCTGGCGCCGTATCGCTTGACGACGCTTGTCTGGTCCGCACAAAGCGCCCTCGAGTTGCCGTCAGGATCTCTCGCCGGCACTGAAACCGAGATTGGAGACGAACTCCAGTTCTCACTTTGCGAAGAGGGTTCTGAATGAACTCCCGACTATTTGCGGCAGCCGTTCTAATGAGCATGACGCTCGGCGCGGGCTGTGTCCGACGAGCCGTGACACAGGACTTCGGTCTCTCCGGAATCAATGCTCCGCGAAGCGCGAGCCCGACAGGGCGAAGCCTAAATAAAGGCAGCAAGCGTCCCGCTCCACGAACGCCCGATGCCGATTTGCGCGCCATCTTCAAAAAACAAACGATACAAGCGCTCAATTCTGTAAGCCCTGTAAGCGATGCCGAGCGCGTGCAAACATTGCAGGAACGCGTTAAAGCCAATCCGCAGGATGTCGCCGCGTGGCTGGAGCTTGGCCTGATGCATGAACGTTTGAACGATCTGGCCACCGCCGAGCATACGTTCGAGGAGGCCCTGGCGCTCAATCCGGAATCGGACCGGCTGCACAACAATCTCGGCTACAGTCTGCTGCTCCAGAACAAGACCGAAGCCGCTGAACCGGAGTTCCGCAAAGCCCTCGAGCTGAACCCCTCCTCTGCAACAGCGCGGAACAACCTGGGAGCGCTTCTCGCACGGCGCGGGGATACGCAACTCGCCCTCGAGCAATTTCAAATGATGGCCGATCCCGCAACCGCTCACAACAACCTCGCCGTTGTTCTGCTCGAGATGGGACGGTACGAAGAAAGCCGGGATGAACTGGTGAAGGCTCTGGCCATCCGGCGCTCTTTCGCTCCGGCGCTCGCCAACTTCAAGGTTGTGCAGGAACGGATTCATGAGCGGGCAGAACTGCAGAAGTTTCCTCGACTGCCGCTGAGCGTAGTACGTGTAAATACCTTAAGGATAGACAATGAAAACATTTTGGATTCGCTTTTGGAAAGAAACTGAAGGGCAGGACCTGGTTGAATACGCCCTGATCGTCGCAGCGATCGCCCTGGGCATGATCGCTGCCGTTCGGGGAGTCGCTACCGCACTCAACAGCCTCTACGAAAGTATCTCAGCCGCGCTGGCCCTCACCAGCTAAAGCATGGACAGTTATTCGCAGGCGATCTACGCGCTCGATTCCACTCCCCGGTCCAATTCGCATAGAGCCGAGGTGACTTCGCTTGCGGTGTGGCTGCTCCCCAACTTTCGCGCCGTCGTCTTTGCAGTCACTTTGTTCCAGGTCCTGCTCCTTTCGCAAGGAAGCCAAACCCTGTTTCGCGACAGCGATACCGGATGGCACGTGCGAAACGGAGAAACGATCCTCAAAACCCACGCTTTGCCACGAACCGATCGCTTTTCCTACACGCGCGAAGGCCAGCCGTGGTTTGCCTGGGAGTGGCTTTCGGATGCCGTCTTCGGCAGCGCTTACCGGCTCGCCGGCTTACCGGGTGTGGCCGTATTGTCGGCTCTTGCAATTGCGCTGACGGCCCTGGGCGTCGCGCACCTCGCTCTCTCGCTTGGCGGAAATCTGTTTTTCACCGCGGGCGCGATCGTCGTGCTTCTCGGCACAACCAGCATTCATTGGCTCGCGCGTCCTCATATTTTTTCGTGGATTCTGGCGTTGCTCTTTCTGGGTGTCGCCGAGCATGAGCGCCATCGGCATGGCCGGCTGGGCCGGCTGGGCCGGCCCAGCCGCGTACTTTACGCTCTGCCATTTGTTGCGATCCTGTGGGCGAACCTGCACGGCAGTTTCTTATTGGGTCCCGCCATGCTTTTTATATATGCAGCCGGTGAGTGGCTCGATCGCCGCAGCGGGAAGCGGTTTGCCGCGGCGTCGCTCGCAAGCCTGCTCGCGACATTTATTAATCCGTACGGCTGGCAGCTCCATGATCACGTCTTCAGTTATCTGCAAAACGACTACCTGATGGATCACATCTCGGAGTTCCGCAGTTTTAGTTTCCATTCTCCCGGGTCTTTGTACGTCGAGTTGTTCCTGCTGGTCGCTGTCGCTGGAACGCTGGCACTGCTGCGACAGCGCGCATTTGGTCCGGCGATTCTCGGTCTGGCGATGCTTCACATTTCGTTATATTCGGCGCGCCATCTTCCGACAGCCGCAGTCCTCTTGCTGCCGTTGTGCGTGGCTGCACTGACTCGTGAGGCGAAAGGCTTTGCCGGACTGCGGCCAATGCTCGAGTATTCGGAGCGATTGCTCGCGATCGACCGGCGGATCCGAGGCAGCGTGCCCGCCATGCTCGCACTGGCGATCGCCATCGGCGGCGTCACGGCCCTGGCGCGGTCTGAGCGGGTCGGGTTCAATCCCGAAGTGTTTCCGGTTCGTGCGGCGGGTTTCCTCGAGAATGCAAAAGGACGCATCTTTACAAAAGACCAATGGGGTGGCTATCTCATCTATCGTTTTGCCGGACGGGCAAAAGTTTTTATCGACGGACGCAGTGATTTTTATGGCCAGAATTTGCTCGAAAGCTATGCGCAGATCAACGAAGTAAAGCCCGGATGGGACACGGCGCTCAAGCAATACGACGTGCGCTACGTTCTCGTGCCGCCGGACAATGCGCTGGCCTCGGCACTGCAACTCAGCAAGACCTGGAAGCGCGTGTACTCCGACTGGGTTGCGGCCGTATACGAAAGGGTGGGCTGAACCGTGCTCACGCCGATTCAGATTGGCCTGATCGTTCTCGTGTCCGTCGCCGCCTGGAGCGATCTCCGGACGAGGCACATTCCCAATTTGATCACCGTATCGGGCGCCGTTGTGGCGCTCTTGCTACACGCGTTCTACGGCGGCATTGGTGGTGCGATGCAATCGCTGACCGGCGCCGTGTTGGGCCTGGCAATATTTTTTGCCTTCTACGTCGGCGGCGGTATGGGCGCAGGCGATGTGAAATTGTTTGGCGCCGTGGGCGCCTTTGCGGGGCCGCACGGACTTGTTCTGATTTTTGTCTTCACCGGGCTGCTTGGCGGAATCGCCGCCGTGGCTCTGGCACTATGGCACGGACGTCTGGGACACACGCTCGCGCGGACTGCACAACTTGTCGCCGGCATGCGGGCAAGCGCGACTGCTCCTGATGCGTTGCGTCTCCCATACGGAGCAGTCATCGCCGGCGGAACGCTGGTTTCTTTGCTCGTGTTGAAGTAGCGGCGGCTAAAGAAGGTGTGAATGAATTGGAATCAGGCATTATTCCCCTCCTTGAAAAGGAGGGGTGGATGCGCGATCAAGAAAATGTCGCGAAGCAACCTTAGTTCGCGCAGACGGGGTGGCGCGAAGCGCAAGCCCGACAGGGCGCAGCCTCAAGAAAAGGTCGGCGCCGAACTGACCACCCCGTCTGCGGCGCTTCGGAGGCTTCGCGCCTTTTCATTAATGCCGCAGCCACCCCTCCTTTTCAAGGAGGGCAATGTGTCCGTCACATGTTCTAAAGCCGGCGCCTACAGGTACCAATATTGATGCAGCGGCATCGCGTATTAATGGCGTTCGGGATCGCATGGCTGTCGGCTCTGCTTCTGAGCTGGTGGGTCTATAAAAGGACCACTGCGCCGCAGTCGCGCGATCTCGTGTCTGTGGTCGCGGCCTCGCGCGATCTGCCCGTCGGAAAACGCATTCTGGCGGAAGATCTCAAATTGCTTTCGCTCGACCGAAAAGATTTGCCGAAGGGCGTGTTCCTGAAGAGTTCTGATCTCGTGGACCGCTCTATTGCCGTACCGATCATCGCCGGTGAAGTCGTTCTCAATGGAAAGCTGACGGCCAAAGGAAGCGGCGAAGGATTAACCGCCCTGATCGAACCCGGAATGCGCGCGGTCTCCGTTCAGATCAATGAAATTTCCGGTGTGTCCGGCTTCATTCAGCCGGGGACGCGAGTCGATGTGATTTTCACCCGCACGTTCTCTAACGGTGACGCCGCGACGACAACGATTCTCCAAAACGTGAAGGTCATCGCGTACGGCCGGCAACTCGATCCTGCCGCCAAGCTGGATCCGCGCGATACCGCGCGGCCTACCGTGGCGACGTTGCTGGTCACGCAGGATCAAGCGCAAAAGCTCGTTCTTGCTCAACAGCGTGGACGGATTCAGCTTGTGCTTCGTAACGGACTCGATGACGAGGTCAACGAAGTCGCCGATCCCGTCGCCTCAAGGGATCTTGGAATTGAGGAGCCACGGAAACCGCAGCCCACAATCGTGAGGCCGGTGGTTCCCGATCCGCCGGCGCGCACAAGCTCATCCAAAAACGGCAAACTCGAACCCGGCGAACGTGTGATCCGGATATACCGCGGCGACAAGATGACCGAGGAAACGCTGAAGTGAAAAGACTCACGACAGTTCTTGTTTCAATCATTGCTTCAATCATTCTGAGCGGCGGCTCGATGCGCGCTCAGCAGCAGCCCGTAACGCGGCCTGCCACTCCACTGCCCGCGCGCCCTATGACGTTGACTGTCGGCCGCGGCGAATTACTCCAATTCACCGATGACGTCTCGCGCGTGTCGGTGTCCGATCCGACGATCGCGGACGCCGTCGTGGTTTCGCCGAACGACGTCGTCTTGAACGGAAAGGCGCCCGGGAATACGACGATCATGATCTGGCACGGTGACAACGTGTCGCCGTATACGATCACCGTCGAGCCGGATCTCAGCGAAATTCAGAAGCAGTTGCGCGCGACATTCCCTGCGGAGCAGATCGACGTGTCGAGCAGCAAAGACGCGATTATTCTCACCGGGGTCGTGAGCGATGCCGATGTCGCAAAGCAGGCAGCGGCGATCGCAGCCGTGCACGCAAAATCCGTTGTGAATCTGATCCAGTCGCCGCCGCCCGACAGCCGGCAGGTCATGCTTCAGGTGAAGTTCGCGACCATCGATCGAACCACTCTCGCGCAGTTGGGCGTGAATTTTTTCAGCGTGAACAACAAGCTGCTCGGCTCAGCGACCACACAACAATTTCAATTCCCGCGCATCGGCCAGTTGCAATTCTCGCAGGGCGCTAATGGGCAGCCACAACTCGGTAACCAGACCGTCAGCGTCACCGATCTCTTGAATCTTTTCGCGTTCCGACCCGACCTGAACTTTGGCGCGACACTGCGTCTGCTTCAAGACCAGAATCTGCTCGAAGTTCTTGCCGAGCCAAACCTGATAACGGTCAGCGGCAAGGAAGCCAGTTTCCTGGCTGGAGGCGAATTTCCGTTTCCGGTGATCACCACGACCGGTAGCGGCGCGCAGGCTGCGCCTGTGGTCACAATTCAGTTTCGGCCTTTCGGCGTGCGGCTCCTGTTTACTCCGACCGTCGAGCCGAATGGGCTGATTCATTTGAGGGTGCGCCCGGAAGTCAGCTCGCTGGATTTTTCGAATGCCCTCACCATTCAAGGTTTTCTCATTCCGGCGATCAGTTCGCGGAGCGCGGAGACAGAAGTTGATCTGCACGAGGGCGAGAGTTTCGCGATCGCCGGCCTGATCGATAATCGTGTCACGAACGTCGTCAGCAAGATTCCCGGGATTGGCGATGTGCCGATCATCGGCCATCTCTTTCGCAGTCGCGCCACGCAAAAATCCAACTCCGAGCTGCTTGTCCTGATCACACCGAGTTTCGTGAGGCCTTTCTCGGCCGGCGAAACGCCGGCCCTGCCGCAGTTCCCTGAACCTTTCCTTGGAGATCACCCTGATCAGACGCCAGCACCAGGAGCGGCACCACCAACATTCGTTGGCCCGCGCGGCAATGAACCACCCGGGGGCAAGCCGTGAAATGCCAGCGAGGCGCGACGACGGTCTACTTCCTTCTATTCACGCTGGTCATGTTCGGGCTGCTCTCTACGGCCGTCGATTTCGGCCGGTTCTATCTGATCCAGGCGGAACTGCAGACCGCGGCTGACGCCGCCGCTCTCTCGGCAGCCACGCGCCTGGTGGGAACGGCGCCCGCAACGCTGCACGCCGATGATCAGTGGAATGCTTCGTTCGATTCCACGACAGGAAATGACAATCGCTTCAATCTGCGGATGAATCAGATCCTCATCAGCACGAATCTGGTGGCGTCCACCAGCGTGGACTATTTCTCGAACCTGCTCGATGCGATTGGAAACACGAACGGCGGCCAAACCGGCGGAATCGACTGGAGCACGCTGGCATATCCGAAATATGCGAGAGTGCAGATCTCCGCGCAGTCACCCGTTACATTCATCCCGTTGCTGACGCGAATCACGGGATCGCTGCCGACCATCACGGTCGCCGCGATTGCCGGACTGACGGCGCCTCTCTGCAGCGCGTCCGGAATCGATGGTCTTGCGATCGTCGATCAAAGCGGCGGGGCGGATACGGACAACTACGGCCTGATACCCGGGCACTTCTATACACTCTCTCTGACGTCCCAGGCTGCACTGACAGACACCGATCTAACCGTGCCCTATCTGATCCTCGATCATTTTCCCAACGGCGTGCAGAGTGCCGATCTCGACGGACTCCTCTTCGAACTCGCGGCCGGCGGCCTTTCCACGGCATCGGGTTTGACGCCTCCCGGCACGGTCAACATCGACAGCGTCGAAATCGCCTATCCCGACGGCGTGGCCGCAATCCAGGGCAGCACGACAACTGCGGGCGCAGATATTCTCTGCGGCCTGAACATCCGATTCGGTGTCGATCCATCGCAATTTCCGAACTGTAACGTTGAATTCGCAGACTTGAGCTCTCTGTTTCGTGCCGATACGGATGTCGGCGCAGACACGTATCAGGCCGGTGTCGGTCTGGAGGATTTCGCAATCGAATACGACGGCAACGCGCGCCGCATATTGACGGTTCCTGTCGTGGACTCGGCGGATACAACCACACCGACCGTTCTCAACTTCCGCCAGTTCCTCATCGTGATGTCGCCGACGACAACTCAAGGCGTCGACCCCACTCTCACGACTGGCGCATTCCGCGCGCAATACATCGGCGCGCCCGTACCCCTTCGTTCCGGCGGACTCGGTGGAACGTGCATGGTGTCGAACGGCGTCGGAAGGGTGGTGTTGCATTAGATACGGATCACAACGCGGCCAGGCTGTGATTGAACTGGCTTTCCAGATTCCGCTGATGCTCGTGATCCTGTTCGGCGCGGTGCAGATCGCGCGTGTCTTCTACATCTACCACACGTTGCAGAAGGCATTACGAGGAGGTGCGGGCCTGGTGGCGCACGCATCGAACGTCAATTATTGCGACGCCGGCGACATGGCGCTCGTCGATGCTCGGAATTTCATGGTGTACGGAAATCTGCAGGGCGAAGGTTCGCCGATCGTCACGGGACTGACACCGGATCTGATCCAGATTCTGCCCGAGCGAACAATCACCGACACGACCGGCGTGAATCAATGCATGTGCACTCAGGACGACGCCGACAGTTGCGATGTTTCCGCGGCCGGACGTTCGCCGGATTTCATCGTCGTGAATCTGGGAACCGGCTTTCCGCTTCCCGTGCCGTTCGCATACGTGAACCTCGGCACGATTAACTTGAAGGTCTCCGTGCGAATGCCCGTGACGGGCGGTTGAAATGCGATTGAGAAAAACAACTCGCGGACAGGCCACAGTCGAGACGGCGCTCGCACTGGTATTCGGAGTCCTGCCGTTGACGTTCGGACTGATTGCTTTCGCCGAAATCGGCTGGACGTATCATGCGCTCGCCTCCCTGACCAGGCTGGGCGCGCGTTATGCGGCCACTCATTGCTTTCAGGATTCGAACGGATCGAACGTCGTGACATGGATGACGAATCCGCGCAACGCGCCGGCATTCCTGGATCGGCAACAGTTGGCGACTGGCGGCATACCGATTCAAATCCAGTACTGGACGCATAATCCCGAGACGCATATCAGCGAGCCGGTCTCCTGCGCCGGGTCGTGCGGACAATGCGTGCCGGATTCGGTAACGGTGAGCATCGGCACCGGAAATTCGAGCGCATACCAGTTCAATCGTTTTTTGACAAACCTGGGGTTGCCTCCGGTCCAGGTCCCAACGTTCGCCACGACGGTACCGATGGAGAGCGGAATCGATCCGGAGACGCAATAAGTTTTATGGCAATTCAATTGATCGTAGCCAGTCCCGAACCACGCTTTCATGATTTCGTTCGCGAGCAACTCGCGCGCACTCCCAATGCGGAAATCGTGGGTGAGTATGAAGACATGGGACCGAACCTTTCGGTCCGTATTGTCCATGACGTCAATATTTATCCGCAGGCCGCGGTGCTCATGGATATCTCGGCCGATCCGGAGCAGGGACTCCGCGCCCTCGAGCAGATCCGGCAATCGGCGCCCACGGTCTACGCCATTCTTTCAGCCGTGCAGTTGAGCGAAGACTTCCTTCTGCGATCGATGCGAATGGGCGGTTCCGATTTCCTGCAGCAGCCGTTGAAGCGCGCCGAATTCAGCGACGCGATGACGCGTCTCGAAGAACACCTCCAGCGTCTCCACCGCCAGGGCCGCCAGCTCGGCCGCATGTACACGTTCGTCGGCGTGAAAGGCGGCGTGGGAACCACGACTGCCGCAGTGAATTTCGCGGCGATGTGCGCGCGCCAGAACAAGTCGACCGTGCTTGTGGACCTCGATATGGATTCGGGCGATGCGGCCTGTTACCTTGGACTGCGTCATCAATACTCGCTGGCGGATGTCGTCGAAAATCTCGATCAACTCGACCAGGCAATGCTCGACGGTATCGTCGCTCGCGACCCGCTGGGCTTTTCCGTTCTTTGCGCACCCGAAGAAATCGAAAAGTCGCAGAACATCAACGAAGAACATTTGCGAGAGATCGGCGGGTTCCTGATCGAACGCTTTGATGTCGTGATTGTGGACGGTTCGCGCGCACTCGATCCGCTGCTGCTGAGCTGTCTCGAACTTTCCGACTCAATTTTCGTCGTGCTGACCCAGGAATTCCCCGCCGTGAGAAACGCTCAACATTATTTGAGCGCGCTGGCCCGCGCGGGCTACGGACACGAGGCCGTGAAGCTGATTGTGAACCGCCACGAGAAGCGCGGCACATTGCACGTCAGTATTCCTCAACTGCAGCAGACTCTGGGCGCGTCCCCATTCTGGGCACTGCCGAACCGGTACGAGGAAGCGATGCAGGCCATTCATGAAGCGCGCCCTGTAGTAACACGTGGCAACACTGAATTGGGCCGTGCCTATCGAGAATTCGGTAAGAAGGCCGGGCTGGATGGTCAGTTGACCGCGGCCCTCCAGAAGAAATAACCATGGCATTTATTTCATCATCCCGCACACGCGACGTACAGGCGGATCTGAAGTCGAAGGTTCACCGCAAACTCCTTCAGTCGCTGAACAGCGATACGCTGCGGCTGATCAGCAAAGAACGGCTGCGCGGCGAAATCGGGCGCGCGGTGGAAAAACTGCTGCTGCAGGAAAACATTCCGATGACGCTGCCGGAGCGGGATCGGATTATCGAGGAGATCCTCGATGAAGTATTCGGTCTTGGCCCTCTGGAGCCGCTGCTGAAGGATCCGACGATCACCGATATCCTGGTGAACAACTACAACAAGGTTTACGTTGAACGCCGCGGTGTGCTGCAGCGCTCGGCAGTTCAATTCAAAGACGATAAACACCTCCTGCACATCATCGAAAAGATGGTCGCCGCCGCGGGACGGCGAATCGACGAAGCCAATCCGATCGTTGCCGCGCGACTCGCGGACGGCTCACGTGTAACGGCCGCCATTCCGCCCGTGACACTGGATGGGCCCTCACTTTCGATCCGCCGCTTTGGCGGCCGTGTTCTCAGCAACGACGAATTGCTCGCCAACCAGACGCTGACGGCGCCGATGCTGGAACTACTCGGCGGATGCGTGCGCGCGCGTCTCAACATGGTGATCTCCGGCGGCAGCGGCAGCGGAAAAACCACATTCCTGAACGCGCTCTCGCGCTTTGTTCCCGAGGCGGAACGTGTCGTCACGATTGAAGACATCGCCGAGCTTATGCTCCAGCAAACGCATGTGGTGAGGCTGGAAACGCGCGAATCGAACATTGAAGGCCAGGGCTCCGTCACATCGCGGGATCTGATGATCAATGCCTTGCGTATGCGGCCCGATCGGATCATCGTCGGCGAAGCACGCGGCCCGGAAGCGCTGGACATGTTGCAGGCGATGAACACCGGTCACGATGGTTCGATGACGACGATGCACGCCAATTCACCGCGCGATTGTTTCCATCGCATCGAGACCATGGTGCTGATGGCGAATGTCGGGCTGACCGAACCGGTCATCCGCCAGCAGGCCGCATCGGCGATTCAGGTCGTCGTCCAGATGATGCGGCTGCGCGATGGTTCACGCAAAGTATCGAGCATCGCCGAAGTCACCGGCGTCGGTCACGACGGTGTCGAGCTTGAAGAAATTTTCCGGTTCGACCGAAGCGCTGGCCGATACGCCGCCACCGGCTATCGTCCGCAATTTCTGAAACGCCTCCACTCCTCGGGTGTCGAGATATCGGAGGAGATATTTAGGGCTTAGAACCTGTGAATGAATTGACGAACCGTTCAATCGAGGTCATTCCCCTCCTTGCAAAGGAGGGGTGGCCGCGCCATCAAAAAATGGCCCCGTTCCAAAGAGGCGCGGACGGGGTGGTCAGACCGGCGAAACAGTTCGGCCGAACTGACCACCCCGTCTGCGGCGCTTCGGTGGCTTCGCGACTTTTGATCAATGCCGCAGCCACCCCTCCTTTGCAAGGAGGGGAATGGGCTCGCCCACAATTCATTCACAGCCCCTTACGCCCTGGGCTACGGTCTGGTCGCCGCTCCGCGGCTAGCCGCCGAAGGCGGCGAAATACAATCACATGATGATATTCCTCACACTCCTGATCTTCAGTGCTGCTTTTTTGGCTGCGGCCGAGTACGCGTGGTGGGCGCCCGAGAGGAGGGCGCGGCAGGAGATCGAGCAAAGACTGCGGGGATTGCGCATCGAAAGCGGCCGTCAGCCGGCATCCTTGTTGCGGCAGCAGCAGTTGGGTGGCGTGAGTTTTCTTTCGCGCCTGGAAGTGATGAAGTGGCTGCAGGCATCCATTGATCAGGCGCGGTTGCCGTATCGCGCAGGAAACGTCATCCTCTTCAGCGTTGTGCTCCTCGCCGGAGGTTATCTCGTCGCGGATGGCCTGCAGCTCTTTCCATTCCTGATTCTGAAAATCCTGTTTGCGATCGGTTGCGCGATTGTTCCCGTCCTCTATATCCGAACAAAGCGCCAGCGCCGGATGCGGCAGATCGAAGAGATGTTGCCCGAGGCGATCGACCTCTTCACGCGTGCCATGCGTGCCGGCCACAACATCCATAGCGGCCTGCAGGTGCTGGCTGATGAAACGGCGGAACCATTGGGCAGCGAATTCCGGAAGCTGGTCGAGGATCTGACGTTGGGCTCTACCGTCGATGCAGCGCTCCACAGCCTCGGCGACCGCGTCCCATTGCTCGACCTGCGGTTCTTCTCGACTGGCGTCATCCTGCAGCGCGAGACGGGAGCGAACATCGTCACGGTAATGGAGAACCTTTCGGCAGTGATTCGCGAACGGCTGCAACTGCGTGCGCGCCTCCGGGCGCACACGGCGCAGCAACGATTCTCAGCGGCGCTTTTGTGCGGCTTGCCGGTGGTGACCGGCGTGGTCTTCTACTTCGTGCGGTACGAATACATTTCCGTGCTCTGGCTGACGCAGCTTGGCTCGCAGCTTTTGACCTACGGAATCATCTCTGAAATTGTCGGGATCCTGGTCATACGCAGGATCGCCGCGGTGAAACTCTGATGCCTTCAGATTTTCCATTGCTCTTTTTGCTGAGCACAGCGGCTTGCGCGACGCTTCTCGTCGCCGGACTGCACTACTACCTGCGCACGAGGCAGGACGCGCTTCGCTGGCGCATCGAGGAACTGCAGGAACAATCGGCTGCTGGCGGCCCGCTGCCGTTGCTTGGTGGCGACTTCTGGGATTCGTTACTGCGATCCACTTACGGCACGATCTTCGGAAAAAGCTGGTTCCGCCAGAAAGAACTCGAATTGATGCGAGCGGGATTCCGGGGTCCTCGCGTGGTGAAAATATTTGGAATCCTGTCGCTCGCATTCACGGCTGTCATGGTCGCCGCGGCTATCCTGGGACTTCAGGACCAGGATCTTTCCATGCGGCTTCTCGGACTGGCCGGCGCCCTGTTGCTCGGCTACTTCATTCCGGATCAGGTTCTGGTGTCTCTGAGAAATCGTCATCGCCTGAGCCTGATGGCGGCTCTGCCGGACACGACGGACATGCTGAGCATTGTCCTTGGTGCCGGCTTATCGCTGGATCAGGCGATTGCCCGGGTTGGTGAGGAGATCCGGTTCGTCTATCCGGAACTTGCCGATGAGTTTTATTGGATGACGCTGGAAGTCCAGGCCGGACAGGAACGTGCCGTCGCATTCCAGCACATGGCTCAGCGTACGGGTCTGCTGGATATTCGATCGCTCGCCAGCATGATCGTCCAGGCCGAGCGCTTCGGCACGGGACTGTCCCAGGCTCTCCGGATTTACGCGGATTCCCTGCGGACGAAACGCCGGCTGGAAATCGAGGCAACGATCAACAAAGCGGCGGTAAAAATGGTCTTTCCCATCGTTTTGTTCGTCTTACCGGCCTTATTTGTCGTGATCTTAGCGCCGGGCATTATTTCGACCCTGCGCGATCTGCAACTCCTGAGGTAAAGTAGGGTGCCCTCTATGATGACATTCGCTCTTTGGCTGATCCAGGGCGCGCCGGAAGGCGCTCCGGATAGTACAAATACAATTCGCATCATCGCAGGCGTGGCAGCATTGGTCTGTATCGCCGTCATCCTCGTGCGGCGAAAACGGAAGGCGTCGAAAGAGGATTGGTCCTGAACTGGAAAGATGTTCGAGTTCTCTATCTTCGGGAAATCCGCTCGGCGTTGCGCGATCGCACGATCGTCACCAATAGCGTCCTGCTGCCCATTTTTCTGTACCCTGTCCTGATCTGGCTCGCCTATACCGGCGTCACGTTCATCTCGGGTCAAAATGAAGAGTTAAAGTCGCGGATCATGCTGAAGGATCTCCCTGCGGCGCACGCCCCATTAAGAAAACAGTTCGAAACCGACAAGTCTGTGGTTCTCAACACATCGCCGAATCCGGCCGAAGATATTCACACCGGCACACTCGATGCCTTTGTCGAGTTTCTTCCGCCGGCATCTGCCTCAGGCGTCGCCGACAATTTCGCAGTCCGGGTCACCTTCGACGAATCGCGGGACCAGAGCGATCGCGCAAAAACGCGCATCGATCAGATCATCTCGAAGTATCGCGACGACTTTCTCCAGCAGCGGGCCGTAAGCCTGGGTATCTCCCGCGAGCAGTATCAGAACTTCAAAGTGGACGATAAGAATCTGTCCAGCAATCGCCAGGTGAGCGCGTTCATGATCATCCTGCCGATCTTCTTCATCGTGATGCTTGCCGTGGGCGCCATGCATCCCGCAATCGACTCGACCGCAGGCGAGCGTGAGAACTCCACCTGGGAAACCATGATGGCTGCGGCCACCTCGCGGACGAGCATTCTCGTCGCAAAGTACTTCTACGTGGCCACGATGTCCTTCATCGCGGCGTTTTTGAATTTGTTCGCGATGATGGCATCGATGGGCACCGTGCTCGCGCCGATGTTCCAGAGCGGCCGGGGCACGTCGTCGCTTCGGATTCCGATCGAATCCGCTCCCGTCATTCTTGCGGGAGCGGCATTGCTCGCCTTATTTGTTTCGGCCGGCATGATGATTTTTGCGTCGTTCGCGCGCAACTACAAGGAAGGCCAATCGATGGTCGGGCCGTTTTATATCGCGTTGATCATGCCCATCATGTTCTTCCAGACACCGGGGCTCGCCTTCACTACGCGGATGGCGCTTGTTCCTGTTGCGAACGTGATGATGATGATCCGCGAAGCCATGCAGGGTATTTATCACTGGCCACTGATCGGACTGACGCTGGCCGTTGAATTCGGATGCGTCATCATTGCGCTGCGCATCGCGATCCTGATCATCCAGCACGAAGATTTTGTGATGGGCAGCTATAACGGGAGTTTCGGCAAATTTGCGAAAGAGCGGTTATTGGGAAAATGAGTGCACCTGTTGTCGTGAGTAATCTCGCGAAGACTTTTTACGATGAGGGCCGGGGGCGAATCAAAGCCGTCGATTCCATCAGCTTTGAATGTCATGAAGGGCAGATCTTCGGACTTCTCGGCGCAAACGGCGCTGGAAAGACGACGACGCTTCGCATGCTCTCGACGATTCTCACGCCGACCGCGGGGACAGCATCGATCATGGGTCACGATGTCGTGAAAGACCCGGAGGGCGTTCGCAAGAATCTCGGCTTCTATTCCGCGACTACGGCTCTGTACCCTCGCCTGACCACGCGCGAGACGATCGAGTTCTTTGCAAGGATCAATCAATACCCGTCCGAGCGCGTTCCCGAACGAGTGGAATACCTGATCCACCGTTTTGGCCTGCAGAAGTACGCCAACGCGCGCATCGAGAAACTCTCGTCGGGAATGAAGCAGAAAGTTTCCATCGCGCGCACCGTCGCGCACGATCCCGCCATTCTCATTTTCGATGAACCGACGGTGGGCCTCGATGTCCTCAATGCGCTCGACGTTCAGGAGACGATCAGCGAATTGCGCTCGGAAGGCAAGACCATCATCTTTTCCACGCACATCATGAGCGAGGCCGAACGCCTCTGCGACCGTATCGCTATCATTCACGGCGGCCGGATTCTCGCATCCAATACGCTTGCAGGCCTTCGCGAATCGACGGGCCAGCATTATCTCGAAGACATTTTTGTGCTGTATGTGAAAGCCGGGCTGGAAACCGTATGAACGGGAGCGTGCTCCGCATTCTGTTCCTGCATGAGCTGAAAATGCTCGTGCGCGCCCGCCGCACGGTTGTGATGGCTATTGTTCTGCCCGCCGTCATCATGCCGTTGATGCTGTACGCGCAAAAATATTCGGCGGATCGCCGTGAGCGGCTGCTGACCGGCACCGTGTATCGATTCGCCGTCAGCGGCGAGTCTGCGGATCGCATTCGCCGGTTGATCAATCAGACGCGGCGAAGCATCGATCTGGAACAGGGTGAAGAGGTCGAAGCGCTCCGGCAATTCCGGTTCGTCGAAGCGACTGTTGTGGATGCCAGGGCGAGTCTCGATAACGACGACATTCAGTTCTATCTCGAAGCTGCCGGACCAACCGTCGATGTCGTGTATCGCGGAGACCGGATCGGCTCGGACATGGCGCACTCCCGCATGATGCAATTGCTGCGGCTCGCGAGGCAGCGGGACTCGCAGGCATTGCTCGCCGATCGTGGCTTTGCCGCCGATCCGAAAGGAATTTTCGCAGCGACCGAATCGAACATCGCAACGAATGGCGAGGTCACCGGGTCGATGGTCGGCCGCTTCATCACGCTGTTCCTGGTAATGATGATGTTCACCGGCGGCGCAGTTGCCGCGATGGACATCATCGCAGGAGAAAAAGAACGCGGCACGCTGGAAACACTGCTCACGACTGCGGCAGGCAGACCGGAGATTGTCGCCGCGAAACAACTGGCGATCACATCCGTCGCGACCGTGATCACGTTGATGCAGGGCCTGAACTTTTTAATCTACATCAAGCTGAAAGTCGTGGCGCTGCCGAAGAATTTCGATCTGCAGCTTCCAACAGGAATGGCATTGACGCTCCTGGTCCTGTTTATTCCACTCGCCGCCACTATCGCGTCGGTGCTGCTCATGATCTCCGCCTACGCGAAAACTTATAAAGAAGCGCAGATGTACTTCTTTCCTGTTTATCTCGTCAGCCTTGTGCCGGCCCTGGCATCGGTCATGCCCGGAATTTCGTTGCGCTCGGCAATTGCTTTCGTGCCTTTGGCCAATGTCAGCGTCGCCGCGCGGGAAATCCTGATGGGTCGTCCCGACGCGATCATGATCGCGGTCACGTTCGGCGTCATGGCCGCCACCGCCACGTACTTGATGCGTACATCGGCGCGGCTCCTGGGACGCGAGGACATCATCGTTCGTGCCCATTCCGAGCCGGCCGAGTTTATCGGTGGCGCCGCCCTCTTCGAGAAGCGGGTACTGCGATGGTTTGCACTGATGTGGGTCGTTACTTTTGCCGTCGCCGTGAACGTACCGGCGCTGGCGACATTTCGCCGGCAGCTTCTCTTCAACGAAGTCGTCGTGATGGTCGGCGCGACACTGCTCATGCTCTGGGTCTACCGTCTCAATCCGAAAGAAGCGTTGTCGTTGCGCCCCGTGAAGCCTGTCGTGTGGCTGGCGATTCTGTTTGCGATTCCCTCGGGCAATCTCACCGCGCTCGGAATATTTCAATTGGTCAACAAGGTCATTCCCGCGCCGCAACAACTGCTGGAACGCTTCGCACAGGATGTGATTCCGAAAGGAATGCCCCAATGGCAGCTTCTTCTTTACATTGCGATACTGCCGGCAATCTGTGAGGAACTGGCGTTTCGCGGAATGCTGCTGAGCGGACTTCGCCGAAAGTTTCGACCCGCTGCGTTAATTATTGGGATCGGTCTGATCTTCGGATTATTTCATGTGACGCTCTACCGAATCGCGCCGACTGCAGCGCTCGGCATGATTCTTACGGCGATCGCCGTGATGACCGGCTCGGTCTTCCCAGGAATGCTGCTCCATGCCGGCAATAATGCGCTCAGCGTCTTGACAGGGAATCTCTTCAGCCTCGATGTGGTGCGCTGGTGGCATTTCCTGGCGGCGTTCACGATTTTCGGACTCGCGTTGTGGATTATTTACCGAAACAGAGTGGAAAGTCTTTCACCACAAAGACACTAAAAACTTTCTCACGTAGAACAGAATTCTTTCGTCAATTCGATGAGCGCGTCGCGGCACGTGAGCACGTCGTCTGCAATGACGTATTCGGAAATGCTGTGAAGGCCGGCTCCGCCCGGGCCAAAAATAACCGATG
>Ga0207646_10002427_pt1 | contig 22002 bp, 18 predicted proteins | sample KBSK5502metaG_FD_184343 | JGI IMG/M metagenome (GOLD analysis project Ga0207646, IMG submission 184343) | Corn, switchgrass and miscanthus rhizosphere microbial communities from Kellogg Biological Station, Michigan, USA - KBS K5-50-2 metaG... | ecosystem: Host-associated > Plants > Roots >... | reverse complement strand
CAATCGTAGCACGCGATGGTATAGTGCGCTCGGGCCACGCCCGCGGCTTTCCGTCCACCCCTTTGCCGGTACCCCGCCCCGATCGGATTCCGTTTGCGACTTCGCTCGTTGCGGTCACGTTGCTTGCGGCCGCCGGCTGGGCGGTTTCGCTGATTCCAGCCGCCTCATGGCTCGACCTGCAGTTGCTCGACGTCAAGTTTCGCATCAATCGCGAGCTCTTCGCGAAACCCGCGGATGACGGCATCGTCATCGTCGGCGTCGATGAAGGCACCCTCGCCGCGATCGCCGAACCCGCCACGCTGTGGCACCGACCGTACGGCCGTGCATTCACCGCGCTCGCGGCGGCACGCCCGCGCGCCGTCGGGCTCGACGTCATTCTTCCCGACCGCTCCTACGATTTCCTTGCGCCAGGCGCCGATCAAGCCCTGATCACCGGGCTCCTCGGCCTGAGACGCGCAACGATTCTCGCGGTAGGAGTCACCAGTACCGACACCGGCGAGCCGAAGACGATCTACGCGCCGCTGCTCGCGGCCGCGGGTGAGGACGCCTACGGCCTGGCGCTCTGGCGGTTCGACGCCGACGGGCGCATCCGCCGGTTCGACGAAAGGCTGGGTGCCCATGGCGAAGTCGTCTTTACCTTGGTCGGCCGCCTCGCGTCGCGGCTTGCCGGCGTGGGAGAGGCACAGCCCGCGCCGGGAATCATCCAGTACGCGTTCGGCAACGGCTTCGATTACATCCCGCTGCAGCAGGTGCTCGCCTGGGCCGACCGCGGCGACGCTACTTCGCTCGAGCGCACCTTTGCCGGGAAGATCGTTTTCATCGGCAGCGTGCTGCCGTTCGAAGACCGCTTCCACCAGCCCGTGCCGCTCGCACACTGGGAAGCGCGCGAGTACGCGCCGGGCGTGCTCATTCACGCACAGGCGCTGCGCTCGCTTCTCGCCGGTGCGATCGTGCGCGACGTGCCGCCTTGGGCCGAATTCGCGCTCGTCGTCCTGGCCGCGACGCTCTGGTTCGTCCCCGGCTGGCAGCTGCGCATTCTCGCGTTGATCGGATTCTCGGCAGCGGCTTTCGGGCTCTCGCTCGTGCTCTTGAATGCCGGCGTCGAGCTTCCGCTGGGCGCCGCGGCGCGCGTCGCGCTGGCTGCAACGGCACTGCGCAGCGCGCTCGAGGCCTGGCGGGTTCGCCGCGATCGTGCCCGAATCATGTTGTTGTTCGGCGGTTACGTCAGCCCGGACGTGCGCGACGCCCTGCTCGCCGGCGATCTCGATGCAGACGCGAGCCGTCGCCGCGAGCTGTGTTTCCTGTTTGGCGACATTCGCAACTTCACCGCGTATTCGGAAGCCGCGCCACCCGAGCGCGCGCTGGAAATGCTGAATCGGTATTACACCGCCATGACACCTTTGCTGCACGCACACGGCGGAACGATCGACAATTTCCGCGGCGACGGCCTGATGGTCATGTTTGGAGCGCCGAATCCGCTGCCGAATCCAGCGGCGAGCGGTCTTGCCGCGGCGCGGGCGATGTTCGAGCGCCTCTCCGCGCTCAACGCGGAATTTGCAGCAGAAGGCTTCCCGGCTCTGGAGATCGGCGTGACACTGGCGTACGGCGAGGCGGTGGTCGGCAATGTCGGCTGGACGGAGCGTTACAACTACACCGCGATCGGCGACGCCGTGAATGTCGCTGCCCGGCTGCAGGATATCGCCAAGGCGCTGGGGTATCCGCTGGTCGCGACCGCCGCCGTCGTCGAATGCGCCGGCGCCGACGCCGCCGCGGGTCTGGTCCCGCTGGGTGTGCAAACGATGCGCGGCCACCGCGCCGAAGAGGTGTTCGGCTGGAAGCCGCCGCCCGCGTGAATAATCGACAGCGTGTCGGCGCGATTTCGTCCACCCGGATCGCGCCGCCCGCGTTACGATGGCATCATGATTCCTGCAACGCAAGCCACGGCAATGATGCCTCGCCCACGCCGCGCTCTCGCTTTCCTGCGCTGGCTCGCGCTCGGCGTTTTCAGCGCGGGGCTGGGGATCTCCACCCCGCTCGCACAGGCCGCGCCGATCGCTCTCGTCACCGACGTCGTTGGCGACGCAAAACTGGCGGCGGGTCCGTCCGAAACGCTGAAGCTGCTGACCGAGCTCAACTCGGGCGTTGAGATCCTCGTTGCCGACAACGCTCAGCTCGTCGTCTTTTACCTGGCCGACGGCGCCGAATATACGTTCAACGGCCCCGGCCGCTACCGGCTGCAGGTGCACGCACCCGAAGCGCTGCGCGGTGCAGCCCCGCTGCGCAAGGCGACGCCGACCGTGTACAAAAATCTGCGGCTCAAGACCGAGCGCGTGGCGCAAGGTGCGCTGGCTACGCGCGGCGATCCGATCCTGCTCTTCCCAGTCAACGAAGTCGTGCTCGACGGTAACGCCTCGTTCGCGTGGCGTCCCTACGCCCCGGATGTGGCGTATCAGTTCGAGTTGGTCGACGAGTCCGGTACGCGCCTGCTGTTCGCGGAAACGCGCGACACGGAGATACGGCTGCCACCGACGATGCGCCTCGTGCCCGGCGCAACGTACTATTGGTCGGTTCGCGGCCGCGACGCAGCGGGGAACACGTTCTATCGGCCGGCCGAGTTTCGCATCGCCGAGCCCGCGCTGCGCAATCGCCTCGAGGCGGCGACGCCGACGGCGGACGCCTCGTTCTCGGAACGCGTGCTCTATGCGGCGCTGCTCGACCAGGCCGGTTGCGTCAGCGCGGCGCAGGCGCAGCGGCGGGTCCTCGGCGTCGAACGACCCGTGGGATGGGCCGAGCCGCGCTGAACGCACGCAGCCGCTGCCTCGCCGGGTGATGTAGCTGCGAATTCATTCGCACGATCGGTGGCGGCCGACTCAACCGAGTTAGCGTTTTTGTAGGTGCGAATTCATTCGCACGCTCCGCTTCATGCAACGCCGCGGCCGAATGAATTCGGCCCTACTCGTACTTGCGCAGATCGTCGATCACCTTGCCGTCATTCGCAAGCTCTCCGGGCGCGTGAAACGCGACCTCACCGCGCAGCTTGGTGATCTCGCGCATCGAAGCGACGATCGCGTCGGCGCTGGCCGAGCGGGTGCCCGGCACTTCGACGTGCAGGATCATGCGATCGCCGCCGTCCGAATTGTCGACGACGAGCCGCGCCTTGCCGATCTCCACATGTCGTCGGGCGATTTCAGCCACTTGCGACGGATGCACGAACATGCCCTTGACCTTGGTCGTCTGATCGGCGCGACCGAGCCAGCCCTTGATGCGCTGGTTGGTGCGCCCGCAGGGTGACGCCGCGGTCAGCGACGCCGGCAGCACTGCCGAAAGATCGCCGGTGCCGAAGCGGATCAGCGGGTATTCGGTGGTGATCAGCGTGGTGACGACGACCTCGCCGACTTCTCCGGGCTCGACCGGATCGCCCGTGCCGGGCCGCACGATTTCGACGAGCACGCCTTCATCGACGATCAAGCCTTGCCGCGCTTCCGACTCGTACGCGATCGTGCCGAGGTCTGCGGTGGCGTAGACCTGATACGCGACGAGGTTACGGGCGACGAGCGCGTCGCGCAGGCTGGTCGGAAACGCTTCGCCGGATACGAGCGCTTTCTTGACGCTCGGCAGCTTGACGCCGAGCTCGTCGGCCTTGTCCAGGATGATTTTCAGGAAGGACGGCGTGCCGACGTAGCCCGCAGGGGCAAGCTCCGCCATGGCGTGCACCTGCTGCTCGGTCTGGCCGATCCCTCCCGGAAAAACCGTGCAGCCGAGCGCGTGCGCGCCGGTTTCGAGCATCGAGCCGGCCGGCGTGAAATGGTACGAGAAGCAGTTGTGCACGAGATCGCCCCGGCGAAAGCCGGCGGCGAACAGCGGTCGCGCGAGGCGCCAGTAATCGGCGGCCGCGCCCTCCGGCTCGTAGATCGGGCCGGGCGAGGCGAAAACGCGCACTGCCTCGCCCCAGGGCGTCGCCGCGAATCCGCCGAAAGGCCGCGACGCTTTCTGCAACTCGAGCAGCTCCGTCTTGCGCGTGACCGGCAGCCGCGCGAGCGCGGCGCGAGTGGTTACCGCAGCCGGATCGACACCGGAGAAAATTCTCGCGTACGCCGCCGTGTGCGATTTCGCCAGCGCGATGCGCACTGGAAGCGCCGCGAGTTGCGCCCGCTCGCGAAGCTCCGGGTCACGTGTCTCGAGTGTGTCGAAATGCTCGGGCATCGCTAAAGTCAGCGAGACCCCGATCGCCAAGGAGATGCGAGTATCCCGCGCCGAGGCAAGGCGCCCGGCCCGAGGCGAGCGGAGTGTACATAGTGGTACATGAGCATCGCCGAGGGCCGCGTAACGACGCTTCGGCGCGGGAGACGACGCATATCGTTGGCGATCAGGCGAGCCAGCGCTTGCGGCGGCGGTAATGCTTCACATCACGAAACGATTTGCGTCCCGCCGTCGAGAGACCGAGATAAAACTCCTTGACGTCCTCGTTCTGCGCCAGGTCGGCCGCCGCCCCGTCCATCACGACGCGGCCGTTTTCGAGGATGTAGCCATAATCGGCGAAGCGCAGCGCGACGTTCGTGTTCTGCTCCGCGAGAAGGAAGCTCACCTTCTCCTTCTGGTTCAGGTCGCGGACGATCTCGAATATCTCCTCGACGATTTGCGGCGCGAGTCCCATCGACGGCTCGTCGAGCAGGATCATCGACGGTTGCGCCATCAGCGCGCGCCCCACCGCGGTCATCTGCTGTTCGCCGCCGGAGGTATAGCCAGCAAGGCTCGTCCGCCGCTGTTTCAAACGTGGAAAATAGCCGTACACCTTCTCGAGATCGGCCCTGATTGCGGCTCGCGACGCGCTGCGCGTGAAGGCGCCGGTCAGCAGGTTCTCGTCGACCGTCAGGTGCTGAAAGCAATGCCGGCCTTCCATCACCTGACAAATGCCCAGCTTGACCAGCTCGTTCGGCGTCAACCGGTCGACGCGCCGGCCCTTGAACTCGATCGTCCCCTTGGTGACATCGCCCCGTTCGGCGCGCAGCAGATTGGAGATTGCTTTGAGCGTCGTGGTCTTGCCCGCGCCGTTTGCTCCGAGGAGCGCAACGATCCTTCCCTGCGGCACTTCGAGCGACACGCCCTTGAGCACGAGAATGACGTGGTCGTAGATGACCTCGATGTTGTTGACCGACAGGTACGACTTCGCCAGGTCGGGCGCCGCAGTCGTCGCGGTATCTGTCGCTGCCGTCATGGCTCGGAATCGTGGTTACGTGCGGGTAAACCCATCTTTCCCTCTCCCCAGCGGAGGGGAGAGGGAAGAGAGTGTCGAAAGCTCGTCGCTCAGGCTTCCTTGCCGCAGTCGCGCGGGGTGATGTTCTTCTCCTTGGCATACGCCGCCGCGGATTGCTCGACCATCGACCGCACCAACTCGCGATCGGGCTGGATCCAATCGGTGATCACCTTCCACTGCTTGCCGTCCCATTGCTGGAACTTGACCGCTCCGCCGCCCTCGTGATCCGCGCACGTCACCTTGATCGCTTGCATGAACCCGGTCGCACCGAGATCTTTCAGGCGTGCCTCGCTGATCTGCAGGTTCTCGATGCCCCAGCGGACCTGCTCGCCGGTCAGCGGCTTCTTGCCGTATTTCTCCTGTGCCTTGCGGATCGCCTCGACGGTGACGATACCGTGCACCACGCCGCGGTTGTAATAAATGCTGCCGATGCGCGTCTGATCTTCCATCTCCCCCTTGCCCTTCGCGTAGACATACTTCTTGATTTCCTGGATCACCGGGAAGTTGGCGCCCGCGACGTTGAAGCCGGCCGCGATGTAGCCTTTCGCCGCGTCTCCCGCGGGAATCGTGTCTTCCTCGGCGCCCGACCACCACACGCCGATGATGTGATCGCGCGGGAACCCGACCTTCGCTGCCGATTTCAGCGCCACCGGATTCATCACGCCCCAGCCACGCAGGATCACCCAGTCGGGCTTGATCTGCCGGATCTGCAGCCATTGCGCGCCCTGCTCGTTGCCGGGGTGCGCCACCGGGATGTGCGTGACTTCGAAGCCGTACTTCTTCGCCTGTGCATCCAGAATCGGGATCGTTTCCTTGCCGTAGGCCGAATCGTGATAGATGTTCACGATCTTCTTGCCCTTGAGCTTGTCCATCCCGCCTTCCTTCATGCCGATGAACTTGATCTTGGCGGTGTTCTGCGACCAGTAGTTGGTGATCAGCGGAAACACATACGGAAACACGCGCCCGTCGCTCGCGTCGGTCCGACCATATCCCAGCGAAATCATCGGGATCTTGTCGGCAGCGACCTTATCGATCAACGAGTAGGTGATCCCCGTCGACAGCGGATGGATCACCGTCGCACCGGTCGGGCCTTTCTTCTTCTCGCGCTCATAGCACTCGACGCCGCGAGCATTGTTGTACTCGGTTTCGCACTTTTCATAGGTCAGCTTGACCCCACCGACGCCGCCGTCGCGGGCATTGAGCATGTTGATGTAGTCGATGAAGCCGCCGAAGATGCCGGAGCCGCCCGGGGCGTACGGGCCGACCCAGTAGCCGTTCATCGGAATGAACTGCTCGTTCTGCGCAGAGGCCGCGGTCGCAATACCGGCCAGCGCCAGGCCCAACAGGGCCGCCTTGACTGCCTTCATAGCCATACCTCCTAGGAAACGTCTCTCGCGAAGCGAAGCGGATCAAGCATTTGCCACAACCGCTCGGTTGTCAATAATGGACCTGATTCCCGGTCAACACCGTCATCCTCGCGAAGATTCCCGGTCTATTGCAGTGCATCATCAGTGCGGGAACGGCCATAACCGGAGCTTTTCCTTGGCGATCTGCCACATCCGCGCGAGGCCGTGCGGCTCGACGATCAGGAAGAAAATGATCAGGCTACCGAAGACGATCAGCTCCAGGTTCGACATCAGTCCCGGCGGCAGGGTCAGGCCCAACGTCTGCTCGAGTGGATGCGCGATCGTGTTCAGGAATATCGGCAGCAGCACGATGAACGCGGCACCCAGGAACGATCCCAGGATGCTGCCCGCGCCGCCGATGATCACCATGAACAGCACCCGGAACGACAGATCGAGATTGAAGCCCTCGGGCTCGACGGTGCCTAGATAAGCAAACGCATACAGCGCGCCGGCGATGCCGCAGTAGAACGAGCTGATCGCGAACGCGAGCAGCTTCGTGTACAGGATCCTGATGCCGATGACCTCGGCGGCCACGTCCATGTCGCGCACCGCCATCCAGGCACGGCCGACCGAGCTTCGCGTCATGTTCTTCGCCGCGAGCGCGAGCAGCGCGACGATCGACAGCACCAGCATGTACTTCGCAACCGGCGAATCGAACGAGTAGCCCAGGATCGTCATCTTCTGCGCATTGATGACGCCCGACGTGCTGTGGTTGGAGAACCAGCCGAACTTGGTCAGTGCCCAGACGACGAAGAATTGTGCCGCCAGCGTCGCCACCGCCAGATAAAAGCCCTTGATGCGCAGGCTGGGCAATCCGAACACGATCCCCACCAGAGCCGCGCACACGCCGGCCAGCACGAACGCGACCAGCAGCGGAATGCCCGGGACGCGGAGCATGAAGTTGTACGCTGCAAACGCACCGACTGCCATGAAGGCCGCGGTTCCGAGCGAGAGCTGCCCCGCGTATCCGGTCAGGAGGTTCAAGCCCAGCGTCGCCAGCGCGAATATGAGCAGCGGCACCAGAATCGCCGACAGCCAGTACTCGTTGGCGATCAGCGGTACGACCAGGAATGCGAAGGCGAGCAGGATCGCGACCGCGATCCGGTCCTGCCGGATCGGAAAGATCTGCTGGTCTTCGGCGTAGGAGGCCTTGAACTGGCCGGCTTCTCGATAAAGCATCAGGAACCTTCGTATTCGGCCGCCATGCTTCGTTGCTCCTCGCTCGCGATCCTCACGTACTGTCGTGTACGCTCCGGTCGCGAGCTCCGGGGCGCCTCGCCTGACGGCCGAATCCTCGGTTCCGCCGGCTCACGCTTCGTCCGATCCCGATTCATCGGTCAGACCCGGTCGATGCGCTTCTCACCGAATAAGCCTTCCGGGCGGAAGAGCAGGAATATGAGCGCGAGCACGTACGGGAACCATCCCTCGACGCCGCCGCCGACGTAAGGCCCGAAGTAGACCTCTGCCAGCTTTTCGCTGGCGCCGATGATCAATCCGCCGACGATCGCGCCGGGGATCGATTCGAAGCCGCCCAGGATCAGCACCGGCAAGGCCTTCAGCGCAAGGAAGGTGAGCGCGTACTGCACACCGTTGCGCGCCCCCCACAGCATGCCCGCCACCAGCGCGACAAAGCCGGCGACCGCCCAGACGATGCCCCAGATCTGCTGCAATGGAATGCCCACGGCGAGCGCCGCCTGGTGATCATCGGCGACCGCGCGCAACGCGCGGCCGATTCGCGTGCGGCTGAAAAACAGCGCCAGCGATGTGACGAGCACCGCGGCGATGCCGGCGGCGGAGACGTCGAACTTGGAAATGTTCATGCCGGTCGCATCGGTAATCCATTGCCAGGGCTCGTCCTGGATCCCGATATCCAGCCCATGCGGTTGGGCGCCCCAGAACAACTGCGCCAGGCCCTCGATGAAGAAAGTGAGCCCGATGGTCGCCATGAACAGCGTGATCGGCGGCTGGTTGACCAGCGGCCGCAGGACGATGCGTTCGATCAGCAAGCCCAGCACAACCATCGCTGCAAGCGTGAGCGGGAGCGCGAGCCAGAAATGGAAGCCGTGCTCGACCAGGCTCACGCAGGTCAGCGCCGCAAAGAACACCATCGCGCCCTGCGCGAAGTTGAACACGCCCGACGCCTTGTAGATCAGCACGAAGCCGATCGCCACCAGCGAGTACATGACTCCGGAAAGAAGCCCGCCGATCAGGACTTCGAGGAAGAATTGCATGACTTAAGCGTTTCCTTCCTTGGCGAGCTCAGCCCGTGCCCAGGTACGCCCGGATGACAACGGGATCCGCGCGAACGTCGTCCGGCGTTCCTTCGGCGATCTTTTCGCCGTGATCGAGCACGACGACGTGATTCGAGATGTCCATCACCACGCCCATGTCGTGCTCGATCAACAGGATCGTCGTACCGAAATGCTCGTTCACATCAAGGATGAAGCGGGACATGTCCTGCTTCTCTTCCACGTTCATCCCCGCCATCGGCTCGTCGAGCAGGAGCAGGATCGGCTCGGCCGCCAGCGCGCGCCCGAGCTCGACCCGTTTCTGCAGGCCGTAGGGAAGGCGCGCGACCCGCACCTTGCGGATGTGCTGGATCTCGAGGAAGTCGATGACCTCTTCGACCTTGCGCCGGTTTTCCAGCTCCTCGCGCCGCGCCGGTCCCCAGAAGACGGCCTGCAGCAGGAAGTTGGTTTTCATTTTCAGGTTGCGCCCAGTCATGATGTTGTCGAGCACCGTCATGCCTTTGAACAGCGCGATGTTCTGGAATGTGCGCGCGATCCCCTGCTCGGCCGCCTGGTGCGGACGCATATGGTGGTGCGTCCGGCCAAGAAAGGTCACGGTACCGGTCTGCGGGCGGTACACGCCGTTGATGATGTTCAGCATCGAGCTTTTTCCCGCGCCGTTCGGGCCGATGATGGAGGAGATTTCGCCGCGATTCACGTGGAATCCGACGCCGGTGATCGCCCGGACCCCGCCGAAGCGCAGGTGAATGTTCTCGACGCGGAGAAAAGCGCCCTCCGCGGCCGCACCCGTATCCAACTTGCGCTTGCGCATCTCTCCGAGCGCCAGCATCGCCTGGTCGCGCGTTGCGAACATGTTCGCGCGAAACATCTCGCGTCCCGCGTGCTCGCGGATCGCCTCGCGGGTCTGCTCGCTGGCGCCCACGCGCACCGTGCCGAGGCCGTGCGCGACGTTGGTCTGCTTCCCGCGCGCCGCGAAGCGCTCCCACGCCTCGGGCGCAATGACGCAATCCGTATAGTTGATCAGGAAGTACCAGCGCCGGCCCGTGGCCGCCAGCTGCCGGTCCGCCTCATCGTAGAACGCGTCGGCATCCGCCGCATTGCTGAAGGTCTTGTCCGAAAAATCGACCTCCAGCATCTCCAAGGTGTCGTGAAAGGTGATCCGGTCGCGATTGCTCAGATCGGCCATGATCGCTTCACCGGCACGTAGGGCTTCGCCATCGGTTGCTCGCGCGCGCGAGACGCAGTCACGCCGCCTTGGCGAGAGGCGGCTGAGGCGCCACGTCGGTGATCCTCAGGTCGGCCTTCACGATGCCCGTGCGGCCGTCTTCGAATTTCACCTGTGTCTCGATATGCTGCGAGGGTTTCCCCGAGTAGAGCGCGTCGATCAGCACCGCGTACTTCTCGGCGACGAAGCCGCGCCGCACCTTGCGCGTGCGCGTAAGCTCGTCGTCGTCCGGGTCGAGCTCCTTGTGCAGGATCAGAAACCGCCGCACCTGCGAGTCGGAGAGCGAGCCCTCGTTGGCAAGCTCGGCGTTGACCTTCTCGACGCACTCACGCACGAGCTCGTAAACCTCGGGCTTGGCGGCGAGATCGGTATAACCCGAGTACGGAATGCCGCGTCGCTCGGCCCAGTTGCCGACCGAGCCGATGTCGATGTTGATGAACGCGCACACCTTGTCGCGGTCGTTGCCGAAAGCCACTGCCTCCTTGATGTGCGGGAAGAACTTGAGCTTGTTCTCGATGTAATTGGGCGCGAACATCGCGCCCGTCGCGAGCTTGCCGACATCCTTGGCGCGATCGATGATCTTCAGGTGTCCGTCTTCATCGAAGAAGCCGGCGTCGCCGGTGTGGAAGTATCCTTGCGCGTCCATCGATTCGGCGGTCGCGTCGGGCCGCTTGTAATACTCCTTGAGCAGGATCGGCCCGCGCACGAGCACCTCCCCGTTGTCCCCGATCCGAACTTCGATGCCGGGAACGGGCTTTCCGACGCTGTCGAACTTGATTTCGCCATCGGGCTGCAGGCAGACAGCGGCGCAGGTCTCGGTCGAACCGTAGAGCTGCTTCAGATTCACGCCGATCGAGCGGTAGAAGCGGAACAGATCGGGGCCGATCGCCGCGCCTGCCGTATACGCGATGCGTATGCGGCTCATGCCGAGCACGTTGCGCAGCGGCCCGTACACCAGCACATCGCCGATCGCGTAGAGCGCCCTGTCGACGACAGGCACCGGCCGGCCGTCGAGAATCTCGGAGCCGCGACGCCGTGCGACGCCCGTGAAATAGGCGAAGAGCCAGCGCTTGAGCGCGCTCGCGTCTTCCATCCGGATCATGACCTGCGTGAGCAGATTCTCGAACACGCGCGGCGGAGCGAAGTAATACGTCGGACCGATCTCGCGCAAATCGGTCATCACGGTGTCGCCCGACTCGGGGCAGTTGATCGTAAAGCCTGCAACCATCCATTGCGCGTACGAGAAAAGATGATCGCCTACCCACGCCATCGGCAAATAGGAAAGGATGTCTTCGTCGGCGGTCAGATGATCGAAGGCCACGCCGCTCCTGGCGGCGTCGATGAAGGACCTGTGCGTCTGGCATACGCCCTTGGGCTTGCCGGTCGTGCCCGAGGTGTAGAGCATGACCGAGACGTCGTCCGGCCGCCCCTTGGCTACTTCGGCCTCGTAGAAGTCCGGGTGCGCGCGATCGAATTCGCGGCCGAGTAGCAGGAGCTGCTCGAAGCTCGTCACGCCCTCGTAATTGCGCAGGCCGCGCGGGTCGTCATAGTAGATATGCTTCAGGGTCGGCACCTGCGACGTCGCCTCGACGACCTTGTCGACCTGCTCCTGGTCTTCGACCACCGCGTAGGCGATCTCAGCGTTGTTGAGCACGTAGACGAATTCCGGGGTCGGTGCATCCTGGTAGAGCGGAACCGGCACTCCGCCCAGCGCCTGCGCCGCGGTCATCGACCAATACAGCCGCGGCCGATTGTCGCCGATGATCGCGAGATGCATGCCGCGCTTGAATCCCTGCGCGGCGAGGCCACAGGCGAGCGCGCGCACTTCGCCGGCGACTTGCGCCCAGGTCCACGTCTGCCAGATGCCGAGGTCCTTCTCGCGGGTCGCGGGACGAGCGCCGCGTTCCGCGGCATGCTTCTTGAGCAGTCGCGGAAAAGTCATGCCGCCTGGATCGGGTGCGGGCATCGTCGGAACTCCTTGTCATTTCTGCGCCGGCGCGGCCCCCCTCGTGTCGCGCCGGCTCTGTTGCGCCGCGGGCGTCCATGATACCCAAAGCCGGCCCCGGCGCAACCGCGCCGCACCGCAGGCGGCTCGGTGGTGTAAGGGGTCGTCTGCTCCGAGCGGATTACGGCGGCATCACCGTCCTGGACGTGGATGGCTTGCGCAGCTACGGCGCTTGACCGCCAGGGCGCGTGACGGCCTCGCCCGGGTCGCCGGCCGCGTCCTGCCGCGCGTCCGGCCGTCGCAGCAGCGCGAGCGCCAAGAGCGCCGATGCGATCATCAGAAACAGGCTCACGGCGTTGAGCGCCGGGGTCGCGCCTTCGCGCATGCGGCCGTACATCATGATGGTAAGCGGCGGGTCCGATCCGACGAGCATCAGCGTCGTATTGAAGTTCTCGAACGACATCAGAAAAGCGATCGCACCGGCACCGACGAGAGCAGGCTGCAGGTACGGCAGCGTGATCGTGCGCAGCACCGCGGCGCGCGATGCGCCCAAGTTCAAGGCCGCCTCTTCCAGCGTCGTGTCAAAGCGCTTGAGCCGCGCTGCGATCATCAGCGTCGCGATCGATACGATGTACGAGAACTGACCAATCACTACCAGCGGTAATCCGGGACGCAGAAAGTCGAGCTCGACACCGACAAAATCGTCGGCAAACTGCGCCAGACGGCTCGCAAACGCCAGGATCGATATGCCGAGGATCACTCCCGGGATCACCAGGGGCGCCAGCATGGCGAGCGCGAGCAGCGACTTGCCGCGGAAGCGCACGCGCTCGAGCAGAAAGGCGTTGGCAGCGCCGACCGCCACCGACAACACGGTGACCCAGGCGGCGACGATCGCGCTGGTCCCGAGGCTGGCGAGCAATGGTCGATCGGCGAACAGCCCGACGCGCCCGACGCCGCCGATGAACCAGTCGGCGGTGAATCCGCGCCAAGGCGGCGCCGGATAGTTGGCGTCGTTGAAGGCAAACACGGCCACGACGATGAGCGGCAGGAAGAGGAACGCAAAGAAGCATGCCACGTATGCGCCGGAGGCGGCGCGTGTGAAGAGCGATCGCGGCAGAGAATGAATCATGCGCGGCGCATCACGTCGCCGAACCGCTGCCCGGTCAGAGCGAGGCCTAGCCAGACAATTGCCGTGGAGAGCATCAACAGCAGAAAGCCGAACGCCGCGCCTTGCTCCCAGTTGAAGCGGGTGATGAACTGCGCGTAGATCTGCTCGGTAAACCATAGCGAATTCTTGCCCCCGAGCAGCGTCGGTGTCAGATAGTTGCCCAGCGTCAGCATGAACACGACGATCGAGCCAGCGGCGATCCCCGGCGCAGCGTGGGGGATCACGATCTGGCGCAGGATCGACCAGGCGTTACCGCCCAGGTCGTAAGCGGCCTCGATCAAAGCGTCGTCCAGGCTTTCAAGGGCATTGGCCAACGGCACGATCATGAACAACAGCGACGTATAAACCAGCCCGACGAGGATCGTCGCGTCGTGATAGAGCAATTCAACCGGCTGTGCAGTGATTCCAAGCGCGACGAGAAAATGAGGCACGACCCCCGATTCGCGCAGCAGGATCATCCAGCCGAGCGTGCGCACGGTCTCGCTGACCCAGAACGGGATCAGGCACAGGACCAGCAGCATGGACTTGGTCTGCCCGCGCGCGATTTTGACGATGTACCACGCGGTCGGGAAGGCGATCAACAGCGTGCACGCCGTCGCGATGATCGACATGACCGCCGTGCGGACGAAGGTGTGCCAATACAGAGGCTCGTCGATGAATGTGCGGTAGTTGTCGAAGCTGAATTCGTAGGTGCGCGGCGCCACGCGCGCGCGGAGCGACAGCGCCGCGAGGTCGACGTGCGGCAAGACAATCAGGCCGAGCAGCCAGATAAGCGCCGGAGCGAACAGCAGAAGAAGCGCCAGTCGCGTGCGCGGCGCCGCGAGATCGGCGCTGGCCGTCGCAGTCATGTACGGGTGACCTCGAAGCACACCGCACGCTGTGGATCGAAGCCGAAGGCCACTTGCTCGCCCTCGCGCAGATCGGCGAACTCGCCCGTCTGCGGCAACGCGACGCGAAACTCGGTGCCGGTACGCACCTCGCGCAGGAGCACCGCCGAGTTCGCACCGTCGAACAGCAGGCTGTCGACGCGGCCGACGAAGCACTGCACCGGTGCGGAAAGCTCCGCCGCATCACGCGCGAGGCTCACGACTTCCGGGCGGACGAACGCCTCGACCGCATCGCCGGCAGCAATCGGCCCCGACGATCGCGCCTGAACCGTCAAGCCTTGCGCGCTCTCGAGCTTGACGAAGTGGCCGTCGGCGCGCGCGACAGTCCCCGTCAGCCGGTTGTTGGCGCCGACAAAGCCCGCGACGAACGGCGTCTGCGGCTGATAGTAGAGTTCCTGCGGCGTGCCAACCTGCTCGAAGCGCCCTGCGCTCATCACCGCGACATGGTCCGACAGCACCAGTGCTTCCGACTGGTCGTGCGTGATGTATACGAACGTCGTGCCGAAATCCGCCTGCAGCTGTTTCAGCTCGATCTTCATGTGCTCGCGGAGCTTGAGATCGAGCGCGCCCAGCGGCTCGTCGAGCAGGAGCAGCGTGGGTTCGAGCACGAGACTCCGCGCGATCGCGACGCGCTGCTTCTGGCCGCCCGACAGCTGGTCGATCCGCTTGCCTTCCGCACCCGGCAGGCCGACTCGCTTGAGCATCGTTGCCACGCGCTCGCGAATCAGCGGCTGGGCGGCGCCACGGCGCGCGAGCCCGTAGCCGACGTTTTCGCCGACAGACATCATCGGGAAAAGCGCAAGGTGCTGGAATACCATGTTGACCGGCCTGCGATTGGGCAGCACGCCCCGCATCGAGCGGCCGCCTATGCGCACGTCACCGGAGTCCGGCTCGAGAAATCCTGCGATGAGCCGGAGCAGCGTCGTCTTGCCACAGCCGGATGGTCCGAGAATCGAAAAGAAACTGCCGCGCCGCACCGCAAGCGACAGATCGTCCACCGCGCGGTGCGTACCGTAACGCTTGCTGACGCAATCGACTTCGAGGTCGAGATCCGGCGTCGCCATTGGACGGTCGTCACGTAGCGCGCCCTCGCCTCGATTATGGCGCGAGGGAACGCTTAGCCCGCCTAGTCGGCAGTGCGTCAGTTCGCCGCTTTGACGCGGTCGAGTACTTTGCCTTCGATATCCTCGATCCCGGCCGGCACGGCTGGATACCACTTTACGTTCTTCAGGGCTGCTTCGGGGAAGCTCTTGGCGAACTGCGCCTTGAGCTTGGCATCCATCAGCTGATCGGCGCCCTTCGCCGCCGTGAAATTGCCTGCGGACCCGGCCACTTTGGCGGCGATTTCCGGCCGCATGTTGAAGTTGATCCAGGCATAAGCGGCTGCGTCATTGCGGCCCTTTGCGGGCAGCGCATAGGTATCGATCCAGCCGAGCGCGCCCGCTTTGGGCGCGATGTACTGGATGTCCGGGTTCTCGCTGTTGAGTTTCCAGCCGCCGGTGTCCCACATCATGGCCGCCACGACTTCGCCGTTGCGTACGCCGTTCAGCAACTGGTCCTTGTTGTCCCAGAAAAACTTCAGATTCGCCTTGCACGCGGCGAGCTTCTTGCCCATTTCGTCCATCAACGCGCCGTAGGCCTTGGGATCGCCGTACAGCGCGAAGGGGTCCTTGCCGCTGGCGAACGCGAACGCGATGAGCGTCGGACGCTTCAAGCGCACACTGGTCTTGCCCTTGTAGTCGGCGGCGCAAAGGTCCGGGTAATCGGCCACCTTGCCAGCGACCTTGGTGTTCACCACCAGCCCGTCGGTTCCCCAGATGTGCGGCAAGCCGTACACCTTGCCGTCCAGAGTCGTATTCTTCTTGGTTGCATCGAGCATCGACGGAATGAACAACTCGGTCTTGATCTTGCTCATGTCCATCGGCTTGTAGATACCGAATTCCTGCTGCGGACCGACGATGCGGTCCTGCGATGGTTGCGCGAGGTCGAACCCGGCCCCGCCGGTAGCGCGCAGCTTGGAGATCATTTCTTCGTTGTTCGACAGCGTAAGCTCGACGTCGATGCCGGTTTCCTTCTTGAACTGTGCGACGACGTCCGCCGGAACGTAGTCGGCCCAGGTGATGATCTTGAGCTTGTTGTCCTGGGCGAGTGCAGTCGTGGCCAGGCCGATGGCGGCCAAGCCCGTGGTCAGTACAGCCCGGAAGATGCGTGATGGTTTCATGATGATTTCCTCGTAGCAGTGGAGAGGCCGCCAGTCGCGAACGCGACGGCGCGGTGCGGCAAGCTTACCGCAAAGCTGTTGCACATGTTCAGCGACGCCCGAGCGGGCGAGCTCTGGTCGAGGCAATTTTCGGGACTCATCCGCTTCGGCGCTACAGCACGCCCAGCTCGCGCAGCACGCGGTAGCCGTGCCGCGCAGTCGGGATGGTCGCCGAACCGGCGGACAGAATGCCGATGCGAATGGCCTCGACGAATTCGGCCTTGGTCGCCTTTGCAGCAAGAGCCCTCTTGATGTGATACGAAAGGCAGGGCTCGCAGCGGATCACGACCGAGAGCGCGACGCCGGTCAACTCCTTGTACTTCGCGGGAATCGCTCCTTCGCCCCAGGTCTGGGTGTAGAGCTTGTCGAAGCCGACGGCGAAGTCGGGATCGTTCGCGTCGAGCAGGTCGACCTCAGGGCTGGCTGCATCGGATGACATAGATTCATTGCGCCTTGATTCCGGCGGCCTTGACCACTTTCGCGGATTCCGCGATTTCGGTGTCCACGAACTGCTTGAACTCGGTCGGCGTCATCGGCATCGGCTCGGCGCCCAACGCCGCGAAGCGCTCCTTGACGTCCGCGGATTGTGCAACCGTGCGGACGTCGCGCGCGATCTTGTCGATGACGTCTGCCGGCGTTCCCGCCGGCGCGAACAAGCCGACCCAGAGCGAATAGTCGAATCCCGGCAGCCCCGTCTCGGCGACCGTCGGCACATTGGGCAGCGCGCTGGAACGCTTGGCGGTGCTGACGGCCAGCGCGACGAGCTTCCCGTCGCGCACGAACGGCAGCGCCGCGGAAATCGGCGAGAAGAAATATGTCACGCGTCCGGCGATCGTGTCGGTCAGCGCTTCGGGAGTGCCCTTGTACGGTATGTGCACGACGTCGATGCCGGCGGCGAGCTTGAATTTTTCGCCGTTGATATGCGTGCCACTGCCGGTCCCTGCCGAGCCGAAATTGAGCTGCCCCGGCTTCTGCTTCGCCTGCGCGATGAGCTCGCCGACGGTCTTGATGCCTGAGGACGGCGCGACCACGAGGACATTCGGCTGGCCGCCAAGCGGCACGACGTCGATGAAGTCCTTGACCGTGTCGTAGGGCAGGCTCGGATAGATCGACGGGTTGTACGCCTGCGCCGCGGAGTGCACGAGCAGCGTGTAGCCGTCCGGAGCCGATTTCGCCACGACTGCGGCGCCGATCGTTCCGCCGGCTCCGGGCCGATTGTCGACGACGACCGGCTGACTCCACATCTCGGAGAGCTTCTGGCCGTAGGTTCGCGCCAGGATATCGGTCGCGCTGCCCGCGGTGAACGGCACCACGACGTGCACCGGCCTGTTCGGGTAGCCCTGACCAAAGGCGATGGGCGTCCAAAGTGTTGCGACGACTAAGAAGCCGGTGAATCGTGTCAATTTCATGCCAAATCCTCCGTCGCGTGGTTTTCAGGGGCCCGGGGGCACGCAGATGGCCACGCCCTCCTCGACCCAGCCCTGCGCAACCATGGTATCGATCACTGCCTGGTCTGTCGCGTACCGATGATTCGACTCGCCGCCCTTGCCGTTGTTGTACGCCCGATAGAGCGATTGCATCCATATCGGACACGTTCCCGCGACCGGCTCGCTCGCCCAGAAGGACACGCCTTCGAAGAACCAGTGCCAGTCGATGCGATCGCGAACGATGGCGCATTCGTCCTGGCTCACCGTGAAGAAGTGTGAGTTGGGGCCGATATTGGGCTCACCTGCGAAACGATAGACGTAGTGCAGGCCATCCTCACTGGCGATGGGACACCCCGAATGTATGATCACCGGAAACGACTTTCCGGTGCGAATCCACGTGGCACCAACGGCACCGGCATCGATCGCCGCCTGCTCCGTCGCGTCAGGAGTAAAGAAATAGTGATCGAGCGCCGTGTTGTAATACTCGACCGCCGTGCCCAGGAAGCTCGCCGGTGGCGCCGCGAAGCAGACGTAGCCGACCTGATCGATTTCCTTGAATTCGCCGGACGCCTGCAGTCGATCGATCACGAGAACAGGGTCGTCCAGCGGCGGGAAGGCCAACGCCAGCGTTCCCGGAAAGGTCGGGACGGACGTGCCGAGATAGGTAACATCGCCGACCAATGCGCGATAGGCAGGGTCGGTCGCGAGCGCGTCTCGAAACTGCTCCGGCGTCTTGTTGGCCAATACTACGTCCACCCGGTTGAGGGTCGGATCCACGTTGCACTTGTTGCCACGCGCGTCGACGTCCTTCAGCACGCCGAATGCATTCGCGGAAAATGCCAACATCACAACGCACACAGCAATTTCGCGCGGGAGCGATCGTTTGCAAACTGCGCTCATCGTTCGGTCCGCCCCAGCGAATCAGCCCAGGCCATCGTTCACCGGCGCGTTCTCGGACTCTAGTTTCAACCCGGAAGCTTCCGCCTGCAACTTCAGCAGCTGCGCGAAGTCCTCCTCCGTCATGCCGCGCCCGATTAGCGTCTGGACGATGTCGCGGGTGAGCGAAGCCAGCGGCATCGGCACCTCGAAGCGCCGGCCCGCGTCGAGCCCGAGGTCCAGGTCCTTGCGCAACAGATGCGGCGTGAACGTGACCTTGAAGTCGAGATTGACGAATGCCGGCGTCTTGTAGCGCGTGAACGTCGAACCCATCACGCTCTGGTTCATGAAGTCGAGAAAGGCGTGGCGAGGCACGCCCGCCTTCTGCGCGAGCACCGTGATCTCGGCGAGCGACTGCGTGACGACGCCGAGGAAGACGTTGTGACAGATCTTGACGATGCGCGCGAGCTCGCCCTCGCCGACATAGCTTGCCGCCGGCGCGATCATCTTGAGATACGGCAATGCGGCGTCGAACGCGGATTTCGGGCCCGAGCAGACGAATGAAAGGCGGCCCGCCTTGATCACCTTGGCGTTGCCCGAGACCGGAGCCGCCAGCATCTGGACGTCGCGTGTTAGCAGCAAGCGGCGCAGCTCAGCCGAGCCCTCGAGCGAGATCGACGAGCATTCGACGAGCAGCCGCGGCATGCGTCCCGGATTCGACAGCAGGCCGCCAGCACCGGCGACGACCTCGTTGACGTCGTCCCAGGTCGACACCATGCAGAACACGATGTCGCAGGCGGCAAGCTCGGGCAGCGCCGCGGCGACCTTTGCGCCGTGCTGCGCCAGCGGCTCGGCTTTCGAACGCGTGCGATTCCACACAGTGAGATCGGCGCCGCCCTTCGCGAGACGCTCGGCCATCGCATAGCCCATCCGGCCGATGCCGATCCAGCCGACGCGCGTACCGGACGCCGCCGCGCTCACGGCTTTGCACCTGCCTCGACGCCGAACGGCAGATCGATCGCGAACAACCAGCGTCCATCGGACTGGCGACGCACGACTTCGACGCTCTGACCTGTCATCTTCGCCGGCTTGCCGTCGGGACCGGTCACCGACAGTTCCCACTTCGCGCTGACCACGGCGAGATCGCCGGTTTGCGCCACAACGCGGGGACTCAACGTGATATGAGGCTTGCCCGCCAGGAAGCCCGCCAGCGACTCGCGAATCGCCGCGGTGCCGGTGACGAGCTTGTCGGGCATCGGCGTGAGCGCGGCCTGCGGCTCGTAGAGCGCGACGAGCGCGTCGAGCTTGCCGGCGTTGAGCGCGTCGGCGAACAGTCGGTCGACGTCTTCGGGTGTGCGTGCAGTCATAGAGGCTCCTTGGTTTACCCGCCGGTTAAGGGGCGACGCGACTGCGGCGCCCGCTTCAACCGGCGGAGTTAGTACGTCGCCGCGTGGAATCCGAGTTATATCGGACGCCTTATGTGCGGCGACGTACTAACAGCTAATAGGGATTGGCGATCGGCAGCTCCTGCGCCGGATAGAGCGAGATGACTTTCGGTCCGCTTGGCGTAAGGATCACCTCTTCCTCGATGCGCGCGGCGGAAATCCCGTCGGCTGCCGGGCAATACGTCTCGACCGCGAACACCATGCCCGCCTTGAGCTCGATCGGCTCCTTGAGCGAATTCAACCGCGATACCAGCGGCCGCTCGTGCAATCCGAGTCCCAGCCCGTGACAGAAGTTCAGTCCAAACGCTTCCATCTCGCTGGCGAAACCGATCTCCTGCGCCTTCGGGAACGAGCGCGCGATCTTGTCGGTGGTGACGCCGGGCTTGAGCAGATCGATCGCGCGATCCATCCACTCGCGCGCCTTGCGGTACGCATCGCGCTGGGCAGGAGTGGCCATCCCGACGTTGAACGTGCGGTAGTAGCAGGTCCGATACCCCATGAACGACTGGATGACGTCGAAGAACGCCTGGTCGCCCGGTCGGATCAGCCGATCGGTGAAGTTGTGCGGGTGCGGGTTGCAGCGCTCTCCGGAGATCGAGTTGATCGACTCGACGCAGTCGCTGCCCATCTCATACAGGCGCGCGGTGGCGAGCGCGACGATCTCGGACTCCTTGACCCCCGGCTTGAGCGCCTCGGCGATATCCTGGTAGGCGCCATCGACCATCGCCGCGGCCATGTTGAGCAGCGTCAGCTCGTCGATGTTCTTGACCTCGCGCGCTTCCAGCAGCGTCTGCTGGCCGTCGCGCACCTCGATCCCGAGCTTCTGCAATTCGAAGAGCATCGGCGGCTCGACGACGTCGAGTCCCAGCGGCATCGATGCCACGCCTTCGGCGTCGAGCAGCGCCTTGATTTCGCGCGCGGCCTCGCGGAAGAGCGCGCCGTCGCCGCCGACTGCGCCGCGCAAGCCCAGCAGGCCCGCGCGGCAATGATCGTGGTGCAGCCACGGCGCGTGCAGGCGATGATGCTTCGCTGCCGACCCGAAGTCCCAGATGTAGGGATCGCCGTTGCCGGTCAGGAGCGCGTAGCGCGTGAGCTTGTCGCGCGCCCACTCGCCGATGACCGTGCTGGTGATATAGCGGATGTTGTGCTGGTCGAAGCACAGCAGCGCGCCCAGGCCCGAGTGTGCGAGCGCCGCCCGCGTACGGGCGAGGCGGTAGTCGTGCAGGCGCCGGAAATTGACGCGTTCCTCGAAATCGACTTGCGTATGTCCCGGCGCCTGCAGCGGACGATCCCAACGGTGATGCGGATCGATGTCATCGGGACGGACGATCCGGGGCTCTGCGGCTTTCTTTTTCGCCATCTTGCGATTCATGGTCAGTGCTCTCCACTCCGTAGCCCGGGCTACGGTCGCATCAGCGCTTTCCGAAGGCTTTCTCGTAGTAACTGAGGTCGACGTATTTCATCGGGTCGGTGAGCGATTTCTGCGGCGCGCCGTATTTGCTGCGCAGTCCGAGCACGGTCTGGATGCCTGCCGTGTCGGGCGCAAGGTCGCGCGCGAGGCCACCCCTGTCGGCGAGCAGCAGGTCGTAGGACTGCCGCGCCAGCGCGGGTGTCATGTCGCGGATGTTGGCGATCAGCAGCGCTTCCACGACGTCGCGGTTCTTGCGGTCGTAGAGCCAGTCGGTCGCGGCCTTGTAGGCGCGCAGGAAGCCGACCAGCACGGCCTCGTGATCGCGGGCCCAGCTGCGGCGCGCGAAGCCCGCGGTGCCCGCGTACGCCCCAAGCGATTCGGCGCTCGCGAGCACGACGAAGCCGCGATCGCGCGCGAGCAGCTCGAACGGCGTGCGGAGAAGCGTCGCG
>Ga0207646_10002426_pt1 | contig 22003 bp, 20 predicted proteins | sample KBSK5502metaG_FD_184343 | JGI IMG/M metagenome (GOLD analysis project Ga0207646, IMG submission 184343) | Corn, switchgrass and miscanthus rhizosphere microbial communities from Kellogg Biological Station, Michigan, USA - KBS K5-50-2 metaG... | ecosystem: Host-associated > Plants > Roots >... | reverse complement strand
CTCCCGGTTACAAGTAGTGCGTTCCATTCGCGTTTTGGGTTCGGCTGGCCTTACTGTGTGCGAAACCGCGCACTACTGAACGGCCAATCTTGAGGCTCCTTACATAACCAGGCCTTCACAGGATTGCTTTCAATGTAACGAACTGTCTTAACGAAGTGGTTTGCGTTTCGAATATATCGGTCAAAATAGTCTTCCATCCAGAACTGGCCCTTGCGCCGAAGAATCTTGTTAGCTTTGTGGGCTGTTAGGGATTTGAACGATTGCATAACGTCGGCCAGCACAATGGCTTCAAATCGCGTCATTAGAAAGTGAATGTGATTTGGCATCACAACCCACGACGACAGTCGATAACGTTGGCCGTCATAAAAAAGAAGTTCGTTCTGCACCATGCTGGCGACGTCATGTATCCTCATGAAAGCTTCACCATAACCCTGGTCGAGATACTTTTCTATTCGCCTTTGTAGGATGATTTGATCCGTTTTGGAATTAACCAGGTCAAGCTCTCGTGCCCATCTCTGCAGAACACCGTCCGGAACGGAATCAAACAAACGGAGGGTGATGAACTGTGGGATCGCTCGCCCATCGAAGTGCGGCAAGTACCCGCGGCTGTGCCAGCCAGCGGTGCGGAGTTCCTCTCGATGCGGACTGTCGATGAGAGACATACGGAGACTGCCGCGTGTTAGCGCCGAGTTAATGCTGGGAACGCAGGCGACCTCGCCCGCATTGAGCACGAAGCGCGAAAACTAGTCAATCCAAGAATAGTTGCATGGGAATGCGGGCGAGGGCGCCCGCGCTCCCGGCAACGAGTAGAGTGGCTCACCTGAACTGAAACTGGCAGCCGCGCCAGGTCTTGACATGATTTTCCTTCCCAATAGCTGGTCCTTGCGCTAATATGCGCGGCGAGGCCGGCGCCCCCGCTTGCCTTGTGTGACAGTCTTCCCGACCAGTAGCGCTGTTTTCGACCAGTGCTGACTCCGAACGATCCCGACCAGGAGTAGTTTTCAGCTTCAGAGTGGCACGGGCTTTCAGCCCCGGATTCGCAGTGTGGAATGCGCGTGCCATCGTCGCAGCTTCAGTCTCTCAGTTCGCAGTAGGAGGTCGCCTTGAAGAGAAATATCCCCCGTCTCGCGGTCGTTGTTCTATCCCTGTTTGCCACTCTTCAAATTGCCCGCGCGCAAGAGTCCCTTCCCGATCTTGTTCGCCGGGTAAAGCCTTCGGTCGTTTCCGTTCTGACTTACGACGCGAAGGGCGAGCCGCTAATCAGCGGCAGCGGATTCTATCTTCGGCCCGGCCAGGTGGTCACCAACCTGCACGTCATCCGCGGCGCGCAACGAGTTGAGATCCACACGCTCGAGGGCAAAGGCCGCACCTATCCGGTCACCGGCGCCCTGGCAATTGATGACGAAGGCGATCTGGCGCTGCTCAGCGTCGATGTTCCGGCTGAGCGCTCGCGCCCGTTGGTTCTTTCTGGAAACCTGCCGGAAGAAGGCGAACGAGTTTTTGCGATCGGAAATCCCTTGCGACTGGAAGGTTCGGTGAGCGATGGAATTGTTTCGGCCGTGCGTGAAGTTCCGGACATTGGCCGAATCATTCAAATCACCGCGCCGGTTTCGCACGGCAACAGCGGCAGCCCCCTTTTCAACATGCGCGGACAGGTCATCGGGATCGTGACCGTCAAGGTGACCAATGGTCAGAACATCAATCTGGCGCTGGGCGCACCTCGGGTCGCCGCGCTTTCGGGCGGACAGCTTATTTCGTTTGAGCAACTAGCCGCCAGAAACAAATCAACGACGCAGCCTGAAGTGCTGGCTGAGTTGTGGTACCGGGGCGGAATCGATTCGTTGTGGTTGGGAAACTATGACAGCGCGCTCAACTATTTCGAGACGGCCGCTAATCGCAATCCGCGGCGGCCCGAAACCTGGATTCAAATTGGCTATTGCAAGGTTAAGCAGGGCCGCAATGACGAGGCGATTCGCGCGTACCAGCGAGCGCTCGCTCTCCGCCCAAACTCCGCGGAGGCTTATAACAAGTTGGGCGATGCGCATTACTACGCCGGACGATTTAATGAAGCGATTGACGCCTACAAACACGCGGCGCGTTTGCGGCCAGACCAGGCTGAGGCTTATTACAACCTTGGTTTGGCGTATCTCGAAATCGGCGATCGCGAATCGGCCATGGCCCAGAGCCGCAGGCTTGAGGTGATTGACGCCGAGCTAAATCGCAAACTGCTGGCTGAGTTACACCGGTAATCATTGAGTGTTGCCGCGAAGCCGAAGCGATGGCCTGACCGTCAGAATGCGCGTTTTTCCTAAGTACTTGGGCAAAAACAACCCCCTCTGACGGTTAGGCTATTGCCCGGAAAAATAAAACTGTAGCGCCTGAGAGACCCAATTCGGTAGAATACCCGTCAGCGGGCAGGGTTGCCCCCCTCCTCCTCGCATCTTCTTGCGGATGCGAATTTCTCTAACTCACATTCCTGGGACAACTAAATGAGCGCAAATGTTGGACTAGCCATTCAGTGTGTGGGCATCGTACTTGTTGCCCTGCTTTCACTGTCTATGCGGGAATCGATCAAGAGCGCCGCGCTGAAATGCTGGACGGGCGCCTGGATCAGTCTTTCGCTCGCGTTGTTGAGTTTGCTTGCCGGCTTTCACATCGCGCCCGGCCATCGCCTTTTTTATTCGTTCTATTTTTTTGGCGAATACGCATTCGGTTTGATGTTCATCGGCGGGTGCCGCTACCTGGCCAGTGGCACGCGGCCAACGGTGCGCTGCTACTCGCTGTTAATTCCCGCGGCGGTGTTGGCGATCGTACTGCCGTACCTTTCAGCCGACTTCAACGATCTATTCATGGTCCAGGCGACCCTCATGGCAGCGCTGTTTGCCGGGTCGTTCATTGCGCTGATGCCGGCGCTGCGACGACGTGAGACAACTCCCGGCCTGCGCGTTATGTCGGCGTCCCTGATTCTTCTCAGCATCGATTTCCTGCACTACGTTCCGGTTTTCGGAGCCCGCAAGGGTCTCTGGGGCCTTACAGTGCCGACTGCGTATCTGCAGTACACGTCCATCTTCGATCTGATTTTGGAGATCCTGCTCGGCTTTGGCACCATGATGGTTCTATTGGAAGGAGTTCGCAGTGAAGTCGAAGCCACCAATCGTCAGCTGACTAAGGCGCACGACAAGCTGCAGCTGCTGGCCCAGATGGATCCGCTGACTGAAGCGCTAAACCGTCATGCTTTCCATTCATTGCTGAGCCGTGGCGCAGCTTATTCAGATTCCGAAGTCGATGGCTGCGTTGCGGTCATTGATATAGATAGTCTGAAACCAATCAACGACACGCTGGGTCACAGCGTCGGCGACAAAGCAATCCGCGCGGTGGCCCGTGCTGTTCGTTCCCTGATCCGCGCTGATGACATGTTGTTTCGCTGGGGCGGAGACGAGTTTCTGGTGCTTATGTTCAAGTTGCATCACGAGGAAGCCAGCCGGCGAATGCACTCATTGAACGAGATTCTGGAAACAAACGCCGAGAAATGGACCGGAGTGCAGGTCAGGATTCGGGTTTCGTCCGGTGTCTGCGGATTCGAATCGATGAAAGATCTCGGGCACGCGATCGAGGAAGCCGATCGCGCGATGTACCAGAGTCGCCAACGGGAACGCGGTCATAGCGGGGTTGTTGAGCGCCGCCCTGAGCCAGCCTCAGCTTTAGGATAGTTCTTGCCCTTTCGATATTTCTTTCAAATCTTCACCGTCATTATGACCGGCTATGTTCCCAGACCAGACGCACTTTTGACGTTCGGTCTCAACCTCTCGATGCCGCGCTTGACCCGATGAACTCAATCGGGTCACTCCGATGACGCTTTATCACGAAACGGTCACATTGGTTGTTGTCCCACTTCGCCCCAGCAGTTAGAATCGAATTTGCTGCACCTCCTCACAAAAGAGTTGAAGCAAGAACAGAAATTGAATTAGGAGAATCGAGAATCCCCTTGACTGGTCGAATACTATTCCCCCGCTTGCTTGTTGCCTGCCTGGCATTCTTGTTCACCACCGGCGTCGCTGGCCAAAGCAGCGAAAAAGATTCCCGTAAGACCCGCACGACCCTCGATGTCGATGGCTCGACCCGATTGGAAACCGACATGGCGGTGCCGGTCGAAGAGCGCAGACCTCGGGTCGTAGGGTCAGGCGCCGTATCGAGCCCGGTATCCAGCACAGGGTCCAGCTCGGTGACAGCTCGCTTTGATCAACTTTTGTTGACTGCCATGCAATCGCATTTGGGCGCCACGTATCACTTCAATACCACCGGACCGGACACGTTTGACTGTTCCGGATTCGTGTGGCGTTCTTTCCAGGACATCGGTCTGAATTTTCAACGCGGTCCGGCGCGTTCGTATTGGGCGACCTTCGCGCCACCGCCAAAGGAAGAAGAGTTCAAGTTTGGCAATATGGTTTTCTTTAGCGGGCTCACGCATGTTGGGATCGTGGTCGACGAGAAGGGTTTCTATCATTCATCGCGGCACAACGGTGTGATCTATTCACCTTTCAGCGAGTACTGGCTGTCTCGGATTGATGGTTTCCGGCGCCTGCCGCTGGAATTGATGCAGACGCCAATGATGAACCAAAAGGCCCGCGCGCCTAAACCAGCCACGCCCGCCGTTAGCGTTGACGACGATAACCAGCCTTAAGATCGATTTAGTGGAATGATAAAGGCCGCGACGGATGATTCCGCTGCGGCCTTTTGATTTAGGTATCATTGCGGGGCACTAGCCCGACCGTGAGGGAGGGCTCATACACTCTGACTGGAATACGGAGCCCTTCCTCACGGTCGGGCTAATGCCCCATCAGCTTTCAGCTCTGGAACACAAATCCAGACTGGCGGTCCTTGTCTCGCTTTTCCTTGACGGCGATGATCTTGTCCACGGCAACGTAGCAGACTTCATCGTCATCATCCCGCAAATGCAGCACCCCGCCTTCAACGTTAACAACCTCGCCACGGACGCCATAGGAGGCGCCGCAAAATGCGTCGATCCTCTTACCCATCAGGGTTCTTAGGAATTCTTCCATAGCTATTTACTTATTGCCGTTACGAAAGCTGATCTGCACCAGCGGCAGCACGGTATCATCGCCCTGCTGGACCCGCTCGAACTGCAGCAAATCATAGTAGGCGCAGCGCTCTCTGTCTGGAAATTCGCGACAGACCAGGGGCCGGGCGTGATAAATCGTGCATTGGCGCGTAAGCGGATTCAGAAACTTACAAGCCTTGCCGAAAATCGGGTCAGCCTTGCGCCGCAGCACCTGCTCGCCTTGCCAGGTGGTGGTGAACTTTTTTTGAGCGCTCTCCAGATCCACCCCAAAGTACTTCGCCAGCCGTTTGAGGTCCCGTTTGGTTACCTGCACCCGCTCGTATATCGAGCAACAGTAAGCCGGGCACTTTGAGCAATTGTAATAAGACCGTTTCGTTCCGTTCGCTGCCATCCGTGGTTCGCTCGCTATCTTCTCTTTGATTTCCGGTACTCAGCCAGTAACAGGTTCATGAACTCTTCGCGACGTTGATAGAGCCGCCGCGGTTGTCGAGGTTTGTGCCTGGCTAGAGCATACGCTGTGATGATTGGTAATGCCACCGTCGAATCGAGGTAACACACAACGGCGTCAGGCAGGCGATCGGGATCGACCTTGCCCCATGACACCGCTTCGCCCGGCGTAGCGCCTGAGAGACCGCCGGTGTCGGGCCGCGCATCGGTGACCTGAAGAAAGTAATCGTGGCCGCGCTCGTCAATGCCCAGTACTTCCTGAATCTGCGGCTCAGTTTGCAGCGCGAAGTTTTTTGGCGACCCGCCGCCGAGAATGAAAATCGCAGAGCGGCCTGACTTCCTGGTCCGCCTCTTTGCGGCCCGGTTGCCGCTCCCGGTACTGACTTCATTCATCAACCCTCGTTTGGCTGCCAAAACGATCGCCGCGGTTTCGTTCACATCCAGTGAAGGGTCAAACGCGAGCTTATTCCCCTGTAACGCCTTAGCCGCTACATTCATGCCAATCGATGAATCGCCGGGCGACGAAGTGTAAAGCGGGACGCTGTATTCATGCGCGGCAGCCAGCAGGGATTTGCCCTTTAGCCCCAACTTGCGCTCGCGCTCCAGCACATATTTTCCGGCGAGGTAGTGAAACTCGGCCGTCGACATCGGCCTTTGAAACTCTGGCGCTTCAATGACGCGACGAAAGAAGGCGTCAGTGTCGAGCAGCACTGAGTAGTCGAAAAAAATGTCATAGATGCGCACGACTTCTTCTTCGCGCAATACAATATCCGAAGTCTGGGCATTGCCTTCATGCATCGCCAGGCCAATACCGAAGTGTGTGTCGTGATAGAAATTCGCGCCGGTGGAGATAATCCAATCGATAAAGCCGGCTTTGATCAGCGGAATCAACGCCGACATGCCCAGCCCCGCGGGCGTCAACGCACCGGTCAGCGTCACCCCGACAGTGACGTCAGGCTCGAGCATCTTTTCGGTAAAGAGCCAGCAGGCTTCGCGCAGGCGCGCAGCGTTGTAGGCCAGAAAGGCGTCATCAACCAGATCGACAAGTTTGGTGTTGGCGGTGATCGGCTTTGGATCGATGCGCCGCCCTCGCAGAAATTTACTTTGCTTTTTTGCCAAGATGTTCGCGAATTGATTTTTGATTTAACGAACGTGAAAAGGAATAGTCGGCGAGTCAGTGCGTGTTGTCAACCGCCAGGCGCTCGAGGCACTCACGACAGAGGCAGCCACGATAGCTGGCTTTCAGTTCAGCGCGGGTCTCGTCAGTCAACTTGATCTCAGAGCACCAGCATCCCTTGAGTGAAGCGCCGCAGGAGAATTCACTGCCGCACGCTTCGCACACCGAAGGTTTACGCAGAACGGGCAAAACGAGTCCGGCAAGTTTTCGCAGTTCTGTCTTCATCGGTTTGCCGCCGCGTCGCTGGCGTTCACTTCGTGGGTGCGCGTTAACTTCAGACGGCCAATGCGTTTCTCGTCGGCGGCCAGCACCTCGACCTCGAGGCCGCGGAAACTCAAGCGTTCTCCAGATCGCGGCACGCTTCCTTTTTGCGCGATTACCAGGCCCGCGATGGTGGTGAAATCGTCGGCTTCGATCTCCATATCGAAGAGGCGCTCGATTTTTCCAATCTCGGTCCCGCCCAGCACTTCGTACGAACCGTCACCGGCCGCGATGATCTCTTCCGGCTCTTCGCCGCTGATGTCTTCGTCTTCAATCTCGCCCACGATCTCTTCCAGAATATCTTCGACGGTCACCAGTCCGGCGATGCCGCCGTACTCGTCAATCACCATGGCCAGATAGGCGTGCGCCTTTTGCATTTCTTCCAGCAACCGGGCCAGTGGTTTGGTCTCCGGAATGAAATAGACCGGCCGGACAAACGGTGCGATCGGAGAATCAGCCTTGTTCGCCGCCCAGCATTGCAGCAGGTCGCGCACATAGATGAGCCCTTCGACGTTGTCGATTTGATCGCGAAATACGGGCAGCCGCGAGTGTTTCGTTTCCAGCATCACGTCGCAGGCCTGGCGCGCAGTTGCGGTATTCGGCAGCGCGATGATTTTTGTGCGCGGGGTCATCACTTCTTCCACGGTCTTGTCGCCGAATTCGAAAACTGAGTGAATCAGCTCGCGCTCTTCCTCTTCGATGATGCCTTCCGCTTCGCCCACGTCTATCAGCGCCTGAAAGTCATCATCGTCGTCTTCTTCCTCTTCCGTGTTCGACTCTTCCGACTCTTCCTGCTGTCGCAGGCGGTCGAACGAGCGGTGCCACGGTTCCGCCGCATAGGCCAGCATCCGATAGAACGGCCGCAGCAAAGGCAACAGCCGCAGTAGTTTGCTTTCAGGGTTCCGCAGAGAGATCAACCGCGGTATGAACTGGCGAAAGATTCCCGCCAGCACCAGCCCAGACGTCATTGAGATGAAGAGCGAGAGGTTGCTCGCCGAAAACCATTGCAGCGAGATGAAAGTGACGAGTACTGAGAAGGCCACCAGCAGAATCTGGATCGCGGCCGAGAGAGTGAAACTGAAGCGGGCTCGATTCTCGAGAATCTCTTTTAGAAAAGGCGTGTACCGGGCGGTCGGATGGTCTTCTGCCTCGCCGGCCAGACGGCGCAGTCCCACGTCGCTCAACTGGCCGAAGGCCATGTCGACGGTGGCCAAAAATGTAAGCGCCAGCAGCAGGGTAAAACTGACGGCTATTTCAACTTCCATAAAGACGAGTAAATGGTAAATCGTGAATAGTAAACAGTCTAGCCCAGTTTGCACGCAACGCAATCCCGGGACGGGTGTTGCCAACAAAGACGCAATTCTATTAACGATTTACGCTTCACGATTCACTCAAAGGTTCAAAGTTCCAGCCGCTTGCGCAGCTTCAACTCGAGCCGGTTCATTTCGCCCTTGTCAGTCTCGTGATCGAAACCGCAGAGATGCAAGAACCCGTGCAGAATCAATTGCTTCACTTCGCCCGTAAAGCTGAGGCCGTTGCTTTTGGCCTGCGCGGCGGCGCGCTGAACCGAAATAACGACCTCCCCTAGATGATTCTGCTGATCAACTTCGAACGGCTCGGCCCTGCTGGGAAATGACAGCACGTCGGTCGCGTAATCACGCCCGCGGAACTTGCGATTCAATTTTCTGATCGCGTCGTCACTGACGAAAACAATCGTCGCGTCTGACTTTTTCGACTTGGTTGCCTGCAAGGCCTGTCCGCCAAATTCACGCCATTGCTTTGCATTGATCTTTCGGCGCCGCTGGCGGTTGATGACTTCAATCATTGCCGATTTCCAATTGCCTATTGCCGATTCAACCGAGTGACTGGCCTGCACTGTTTCGCATCGGGCAGCTGCTTTCAATCGGCAATGGGAAATCGGCAGTCGGCAATACTCACATCTCGCTTTTCTTCGTATGCGTTTCGTAAGCCTTGATGATCATCTGCACCAGCTTGTGCCGCACCACGTCCTTGTCGCTGAAGTAGACGAATTCGATGCCTTCAATGTTTGCCAGCACGCGCTCAGCTTCGACCAGGCCGCTGCGCTTGCCGGTAGGCAGATCGATCTGGGTCACATCGCCGGTAATTACCGCCTTCGAGCCAAACCCAATCCTGGTCAGAAACATCTTCATCTGTTCGCTGGTCGTATTCTGGGCTTCATCAAGAATCACGAACGCGTCGGACAGGGTCCGCCCGCGCATGAAAGCCAGCGGCGCGATTTCAATCACGCGCTTTTCCAGCAGACGGGTTACGCGTTCGTAGTCCACCAGATCAAACAGCGCGTCATAGAGCGGACGCAGATAAGGATCGACTTTCTCCTGCAAGTCTCCGGGCAGGAACCCGAGTTTCTCGCCGGCCTCAACCGCCGGACGCGCCAGCACGATGCGGTTCACTTGCTTTTGCATCAGCGCCTGCACGGCCATCGCCACCCCGAGATAGGTTTTGCCGGTACCCGCCGGGCCGATTCCAAAGACGATGTCCTTCTGTTGAATCGTCTCGACATACTTGCGCTGCATTGCCGATTTGGGCGACACCTGCTTCTTGCCGGCGGGACTGAAGCGCGAGCGAGTGAAATAGTCGCGCAGGCTGTAGGCCCGGTCCTCGGCAATCTGCGCAAACGCTTCGCGCAGCTCTTTGTCGGTGAACTGGCGGCCTTCGGCGAACAGTTGCGAGAAATCTTCCAGGATGCGCTCGACGGTTTGGACGTCGGTCGGATCGCCGTCTACGGTAAGACTATGACCGCGCCCGTTAATTTGAACATCGAGCAGCGACTCGAGATGTTTGATGTTCTGGTCGTGAACGCCGAACAGCGTTTCCAGCCCTTTTGGTGGAAGCTCAATTTGCTTCAACTGATGAAACTTTCTCCCGCGTGGATTGGCTGATGATTGAAGGTGTGAGACTGCGGAATGCTCTTTCGCATAGGTGCGTAGCGCACGCTACTACAGCGGAAAGTAGGTTGTCAATTCTGGCTGTGGGTGACTAGTGGGTCAGGTTGAGGTGGCACGCGCATCTTGCGCGTGATTCACGGGCGGGACGCCCGTGCCACTTTCGCAAACTGACCATGCCGCCCCGCTCCCGGCATGAAAGTTTGAGCCCTGTACACGCGTGGGTTATTATCGCTGGCAGCCAAGGTGCGGAGGGGTCGCATAATGGTAGTGCAGCGGTCTTGAAAACCGCCGTCCGAAAGGATATGCAGGTTCGAGTCCTGTCCCCTCCGCCATTATTCTGTGGACCGTTGCTCTGGATATGCTGGCGCTCTTGCTCACTCAGACTTTTGCCGCTCTTTCCGTGGTTGCGCTGCAAGACTGGAAGGGCGTAGCCGGCAGCATCTGGTATTACCTCAGCCACAAGTACTCAATCGGCAATCTGGAAGGCTCAGTTACGTCGCTCGTCGGGGGCGCGCTGATTTTTGTTCTGGCGTTGCTGCTGTCGCGTACGTTGACCAGCCTGCTTCAGCGGCGCATTGCCAAGCGCGCCTATCTCGATCCCGGCCTGCACTACACGATCGGGAAGCTGACCCAGTACCTGATCATCACGATTGGCCTACTGCTCGCGTTGTCATTCGGAGTTGGGCTGAATCTTACTTCGATTGCCGTCATCTTCACTGCGCTTTCCGTCGGCATCGGCTTTGGTTTGCAGTACATCGCCGCCGATATCGCGTCCGGATTCATCTTGCTGTTTGAGCGGCCGGTGCGCGTCGGCGACCGCATTACCATCGGCGAAGACGAGGGTGACGTGCAGAGCATCAACCTGCGCACCACGGTAGTGGCGACCAATGATCGCATTTCGATCATCGTGCCGAATTCAAGGCTGGTCAGCCAGCGGCTGATCAACTGGTCTTACGGGGATCCGCGCGCGCGAATTTCGATTCATATCGGCGTCGCCGCTGATTCGGATGTTGAGCTAGCCACCAAGACTCTGCTAAAGGCAGCCGAAGACGTTGATAACGTCCTCCTGGATCCGGCGCCCAAGGTGCAGTTCCTCAAGTTTGGCGACTGGTCGTTGGATTTTCGCCTGCTGGTCTGGACCAACCGCCCGCGCCTGCACGCACAGATTCGCAGCGATATCAACTATCGCATCGAGAAACTCTTTCGCGAAGCCGGCATTGAGATTCCTTTCCCGCAAACCGAACTGCGCCTGCGCGATGGCGCCCTGCACCTGGACAACGACAAATTCATTGTCGATGGAAAGTCCGACGACCGCGACCCAAGCTAATAACCCGATCCCGAATTGGCATTGAACCGCTAACGCCCCAACTTGCGGGGAATTCGCGCACAAGCTAGGCTAGACTCTTCACTGAGTGACCATTCATTCAGTTAATAACCATGGCGCGTAAAGGACCCAGAAACGGAGCGGCCAATAAGCGCGAGGCGATTCTGCGCGCGGCCACGCGCGTGTTCGCCCGCAACGGCTATTTCAGTTCCAAAGTCGCCGACATCGCGCGCGCCGCGGACGTCGCCGACGGCACGGTCTATCTTTATTTCAAGAGTAAGGAAGAGATTCTCCACTCGATCTTCGATCAGAACATGGCCGAAGCGATTCAGGCCTGCCGCAAGCTGATCGAAAAGTCTCGGGACCCGAGCGAGAAGCTGCGGCGCATCGCCACGCTGCATCTGGAGCGGCTCGGCGCCGATCGCGATCTGGCTGTCGTATTTCAGGTTGAGTTGCGCGGCTCAACCAAGTTCATGAGGGAATTCTCGGCGGCCGGCTTTGCCGAATATTTGGAATTGCTGTGCCAGATATTTGAAGAAGGTCAGCACGCCGGTGTGTTCCGCAAAGATCTCAATGCCAAGGTTGTTTCCAAAATCCTGTTTGGCGCGCTCGACGAGATGGCCACGAACTGGATCATTTCCAAGCGCCATTACAAGCTGGAACCAATGGCCGAAATCGTGATGGACGTTTTTCTTAACGGAGTCACGAAGTGACCACTTTGCAACCACCTCCGACAACTGAGAACTCCGCAAGACCAGTGCGCGTTCCGCTCGAAGCGAATGAACCGACGACTCTGGTCGAGGTGTATGAGCGCGTCGCGGTCAATCATCAAAAACCCGACACGCTCAACTACAAACGCGCCGGCGCCTGGCATTCGATTCCGGCCGACGAGATGTTGAGGCGGGCCCATTGGATTGCCCTCGGGCTCTACTCATTGGGCGTGCGCAAGGACGATCGCGTCGCCTTGCTCTCTGAGAGTCGCGTCGAATGGGTACTCGCCGATCAGGGTTGTATTTTTGCAGGGGCCATCGGTGTTCCGATCTATCCCACGCTGACGCCGCAACAGGCGGCATATATCCTGAATGACAGCGGCGCGCGCGTACTTGTCATTTCCACCCGGACGAAGTTTGAAGAATTCGAACCTGCTTTGCGCGAGTGTGCGCAGATCGAAAGGGTAGTGGTTTTCGATCTCGAAGGTTTGTCCAGACCAAACTGTCTGAGCTTTGAAGAACTGGAAACGCGCGGGCGCGAACTGCAAAGCCAACAACCGAGTCTGGCGAACGAACTGGCGAGCGCCTGCGCGCCCGGCGATCTGGCGACGATCATCTACACGTCGGGCACGACCGGGGAACCGAAGGGCGTGATGCTGACCCACGCGAACATGGTTTCGAACCTGATTGATTCATCCGACCACTTCGAATTCGGCGAGAAAGACTCGGCGCTATCGGTGCTGCCACTGTCGCACGGATTCGAGCGGCAGGCGATGAACATGTACTTGTATCACGGCATGAGCGTCTATTTTGGCGAGTCGCTGGAAAAGATTGGAGTCAATCTGCGCGAAGTCCATCCCACGGTCCTCGTCGGCGTGCCGCGGATCTTTGAGAAGATTTTAGAGAAAGCCGCCGAGCGCGCCTCAGCCCGTGGAAAAGTGAACGCGGCTCTGTTTGCCTGGGCGTTTGAGATCGGAAAACGGTGGGCGCAACTGAAGGCCAATCGAAAACGAATTCCTTTTTGGCTTTCGCTCAGGCATGCGCTGGCGGATTTGCTCGCATTCAAAAAATTGCGGCAAGCGCTGGGCGGCCGCATTCGGATTCTCGTGTCCGGCGGCGCGGCGCTGTCAGCTGATACCGCGCTGGCGTTCAATGGCGCGGGATTGCCAATTGTGCAGGGTTACGGTTTGACTGAGACATCACCGGTGATTACCGCCGGGCGCCTCGACGACAATCGCGTAGGCACCGCGGGCAAGAAGATTCGCAATGTGGAAGTGCGCATTGCCGCCGATGGTGAGATTGAAGCGCGAGGGCCGAACATCATGCGCGGTTATTGGAATAAGCCCGAGGCTACGCGTGAAGTTATTACCGACGATGGCTGGTTTAAAACCGGCGACATCGGCAGCATCGACGCCGAAGGGTTTTTGACTATTACGGACCGGAAGAAAGAGCTGTGGAAAACTTCCGGAGGCAAGTACATCGCACCCCAGCCGATCGAGCAACTGATCAAAAGCTCGCGATTTGTGAGTCAGGTTGTGGTGATCGGCAATGGACGTAAATTTCCGGCGGCTTTGATTGTTCCTGACTGGGAACAGCTTGCCTCATACGCGAAGATCAAGGGGCTAAACCTCCAAACCCACGAAGAGTTCTGCCGGAATCCGCGCATCATCGATTTGTTTGAGCGGCAGATCGCGGCGCGGACTCAAACGCTGGCCCAGTTCGAGAAGATTAAGCGCATCGCCCTGCTGGATCACGAACTTACGATTGAGGGTGGGGAATTAACACCGACGTTGAAAGTGAAGCGGCGCGTAATTGATGAGAAGTATTGTGACGTAATTGATCGGATTTACAGCGGCGCAGACTGAAATCCTTGCTGCTCACCAGGGATCTTTGCCTATCCTGATCTCGAATGACTCGAGGATGCGCTCCGCCGCTTCACGCGCGGCCTGCTTCAGAGCGTATTCGGAATAGAGTGGACCGTTTTTTGCGGTAGTCGAAACCCCGCCGCGGCCGGTCTTGTAAATCTGCTGTTTGGTTCGGCCCGACTGTCTGACCTTGCCGGTCACCGGCTCAAAGACCGTGTAGCGCACGTACAACTCGTCGGGTCCGTTCTTTTGCTGCTTGCCTGAATCCACCGTGTCGCTCTCAATCTGTAACCACGCCACATAGGCTTCCTTCTCGGCCTTGGCGCGTCGGACGGCCTCCGGGCGATCTATTCCTCGCCCAATCGCATTGGGAATGATGTCCGCCGATTGCGCCAGACGAGCGACGCAATTCTCCATGACTGTGTCAGACAGATAGTAAGGAACGTTCACAAAGGGACTGCGATTCTCGATCCCGACCAGCAAGTGAATTCTTGGAGCTTTGGCCGGCGCCTTTTCAATCGTCTTGGAACCGGAAACAGAGGGCGTGGTGGGCGTAGTCGTCGAACGCCGACCGGACTGGGCCTGGGCGATGATCGCGGAGGCGCAGAGAACTGCGATTAGTAGAGTTAACCGGCGAATGGTGAGCGGGCCCATCTTTTCTATCAGCATTCTAGCATTGGAAGCACAAACCAGCGTTAGGGGTTGCCGGGCTCAGCTGCTTCGTTGCGCGAATGAATTAGACTGCTTAGACTGAAACCGAAAAGCAATCGAGAGCGATGGCAGAACAACAGTCACTTCCGCTAATCATCACCCGTGTGCACAACCAGGGTCGCGTCATAAGATCGTTCGATTTGATGCCCGTGGGCGCCGGCGCGCACGGCGTCAATTTTGTTCCCGGCCAGGTGGCGATCTTGCGTGTGAATGACGGCGAGCCCGCCTATTTTGCGTTTGCCGGCGCGCCGGAAGACGCCGAGTTGGAGATTCTGGTGAAACGAACCGCCGGCGCCAGCGTTGAGATTTTTGAAATGCAACCGGGTGAGCGTCTCGATCTGTTGGGTGTGGCGGGTCACGGTTTTGATTTGCATCAACAGCAGGGGCACGACTTGGTTTTCGTAGCCATGGGAACCGGAGTAGCGCCGCTCAGGTCGGCGCTCCGCCACGTGCTTCAACGCCAGCAGGACTTTGGCCAACTGGTGGTTCTCTACGGCGCGCGGACGCCGGATGATTTTTGCTATCGTGACGAAACTGAGGACTGGGAAGCCGCCGGCGTTGAATTGCGTCAGGTGATCTCGCGTCCCGACGGTCATGATTGGTCCGGGCCCACTGGTTACGTCCAGACGCTTCTGGATCACGTGCTGCCTGATTTGAAATCTCCGGTGGCGTTGGTGTGCGGCTCGCGCGAGATGATCGAGCAAACGCGCGGACGTTTGCAGCAGATGGGCTTTGCGCCGGAAGCCATCCTCACAAACTATTGATTTTGACACGCCCAATCCAAGAATTAGCGCGTGAGTCTGCTTGTTTTATCTTTGCCAGATTCTTGCCTCGAGCGGTAGCCGTGAACTAATATCGCTCATTCGTATTTGTAAACTTCCCGCAGTTTTCGTTGTTAAGCTTGCTGCGATCTTGAGCCCACTGAATCCGAGCGAATTAGTTCGCGCTCAGTCTTAGTTCAAAACAATCTAGAGAGGAATCACATGTCTGGAAAATTCAACCCCCTAAGTGCTTTCTGCGTTCTAATCGGGTGCGTTCTACTTGCGACGATCTCAGTTTTCGCCCAGTCGCAAGCCACCACTGGAAACATCGAAGGACGCGTCACCGATCCAAATGGCGCTGCTGTTCCCGGCGTTACAGTAACGGCCACTAACCAGGAAACGGCGTTCGCCAAAACCGGCGACACCGATAGCGACGGCATCTTTCGCGTCACCTTCCTGCCGCCTGGCAAGTACCGGGTAACGACGGCGGGGGCCCAGGGATTCGCCGGCGCCGACTATGGCAACGTAACGGTTACCGTTGGCGGTCAGACGCCACTCGATATTCAATTGAAAGTTGGCGGCACGACGACCATGGTTGACGTGGCAGCCGAAGGACAGGTGGTCGAAACCACGCGCACCTCAGTTTCTTCAACTGTGAACGAACGCGCAATTGCAAACCTGCCAGTCAATGGAAGAAACTTTTTGGACTTTGCCACGCTCACACCCGGCGTAGTGCGCGAACCAACACGAGCGGGAGACCTTACGGTCGGCGGACAAAAGGGAACTCTCAACAGTTTGCAGGTTGACGGAACCGACAACAACAATACTTTTTTTGGCCAATCATTTGGCCGCACCGGCACGCGCCCGCCGTATCAGTTCTCAGAAGAATCGGTGCAGGAGTTTCAGGTGAACCAGAACGGCTTTTCGGCCGAATTCGGCCGGGCCGGCGGCGCAGTGATCAATGTAGTAACCAAGTCAGGAACTAACAACTGGCATGGCAGTGCGTTTGAATACTTTCGCGATGAGTCGCTGAACTCAAACACTCCAATCCTGAAGGCGCGCAACGCCAAGCGGCCCAAGTCGCAGATCAATCAGTTTGGCGGGGCTCTCGGCGGTCCGATCCGGAAAGATCGCGCATTTTTCTTCGCCGCCTTCGACGGACAGCGTTCGACGATTCCGAACGTCGTCGACGCGCCGAACTTCGGCGCCCAAACTCCGGCTATCCAGGCCCTGCTGGCGCCGAAGATGGGGACCTATAACATCGGCCGTGATCAGAATGTCTTCATGGTTAAGTCAGACATTAAGGTGAACAACTCAAACCAGTTGGTACTGCGATTTAACCAGCAGAACTTTACCGGCAATAACAACGAAAACGGTGGCCCCTTGAGCGTTCAGGAGCACTCCGGGAACAGCGTCGCCAAGACAACCACATTTTCCGGCTCGTTGACTTCTACTTTGACGAACACGTTGATTAACGAGTTTCGTTTTCAGTACGGGCGCGATAGCGAGCCGGGCCAGGCAAACAGCGACGTAACTGAAGCCCGCATTCAAACCGGCAACGGCTTCCTGCAGTTGGGCCGGAATAACTTCAGCCCGCGCGAAACTACCATCAAGCGCTGGCAGTTCATCGACAACCTCAGTTACACGCGTGGCGCGCACAACTTGAAGTTCGGCGCCGATCTTAATTTCGATCGCATCTTTAACTTCTTCCCCGGCTTGTTCAGCGGGCAATACACCTTCAACTCCTACGCCTTGTTTGCATCGAACACGCCGTCGGCGTACACGCAAAACTTTGGCGGCGCGGGCACGTCTGGCGCCACTACGCATCCAGACCTCAGCGAGTACGGGTTCTTTGCCCAGGACGACTGGCGCGTGAATCCGAAACTGACGTTGAACCTGGGCCTGCGTTACGACTATCAGAAGCTGGCGGCCCCGACCGTGAATAATCCGAGCGCCGCTCTGACCGCAGTTGGCTTGAATACGACTACGGCGGTACGCGATGCGAACAACTTCGCGCCGCGTTTCGGATTTAGTTATGCGCCTAACGAAAAGACGGTCGTGCGCGGCGGTTACGGAATTTTCTTCGGCCGTACGACCGCGATTATGCTCGGCACCTCGCATTCGCAAAACGGAATTCAAGTATCCGGCGTCAGCTTGAATTGCACGCTGGTTCCGAATCCTTGTCTGACTTATCCTGCGATCTTTACGACAGCACCGGCTGCCGGCGGGCTAACACCGAGTCTCTATCTGTTCAGCAGAGACTATGCACAACCCTACGTACAACAGGGCCGTCTTGGCGTCGAGCGCGAACTGATGTCGAACCTGAGCCTGTCGGTTACTTATCTTTTCTATAAAGGCGTCCATCTTTCGCGCACGCGTGACATCAATCTCGGCGCGCCGGTGGCGACCACGGTGACAGATCCCGCCGGCCTGGCTTTTACTGTTCTCCGCCATCCCGCAGCGCGTCCGATCGCGGGCTTTACACGCATCAGCTTGTTTGAGAGCACCGCGGATTCGCGCTACGACGGCCTGGCGGTCGAGCTGAAGCGCCGCTTCACGCGCGGCCTGCAGTTCATCATGGCCTACACTTACTCAAGCGCTAAAGACAACAAGCCGGATCAGACGATGGTAGTGGTTGGCACAGACGACGTTAAGGGCGTACAGAACAACCTGGACATTAGCGCGGATTGGGGACGAGGCGACCTGGACATTCGCCATCGCCTGGTCTTCAGCCCGGTCTACGAAATTGGAACGGTGGCCAAAGATAATGAAGTGGCCAGCGCCTTCCTGAGCAACTGGACCTTCTCTGGCATCGTTACGTTGCAAAGCGGCTTTGCGTATTCAGCTCTGATCACCGGCGACGCAAATCGCGACGGCAACTCGGCTACTGATCGCGTGCCGGGCACTGCGCGTAATGCCTTTACCACCCCGAGCATCTATGTGTTCGATACGCGGGTGACGAAGTCATTCAAGTTCGGTGAGAAATACACCCTGAGCGTGTTGGCTGAAGCATTCAACCTGTTCAATCGGTCGAACATCGCCTCAGTCAACACGGGACGTTATGGCATAGCCAGTTCATCGGCTACGGTATTAACGAATCCCGCGCTGGCGACACCGTTTGGATTCGCGCGCACGTTCCTGGGTGAACGCCAGATTCAACTGGGTGCGCGATTCAGGTTCTAAGAATAAAACGGAAGATTAGGTCAGAACCGCCCGCGGTAGCGGGCGGTTGAATTCTAACTGTACTAATTCTTGATTGATAAAGATTAACCGCCCGCTACCGCGGGCGGTTCTGACTTCAGTTCGTTGCCCCGAACCCGTGCTTCTGTTTGCACAGACGGCAATAGGTCGGCGGCTCAGTGTTGTCCAGCTGATGCTTGACCGGCTTGACCGTTTTCAAAAAAGCGAAGATTGCCCCGAGGTCTTCGTCAGTCATCCTGCGATAAAACACCCAGGGCATTGAGGCGTGCAGTGGTCGCGCTCCGACCTTCCCGGTCCTCATGGCCTGCACAAAGGTCGCTTCGTTGTAGTAGACGATTCCTGACGGGGCCGGCGTGATGTTCGCCGAAGCTACATCACCGTTCGGTTCCTTGAGAATAAACCCGCCCGCGAAATCCATCCCCGGCAGCGGCTGTCCTTTTTCCTGAGGCGTATGACAATCCGCGCACGATGCCATCCGCGCCAGGTATTCGCCCGGGGCGGGTGTGGATTGACCCGGCGCCGGTACCGCAGCAGTGATCGGCTGAGGAACATTCTGAATAAAGAAGTTGAGCGGGAAGGGCATCTTTGTCGTCGGCATTTGATTTCGCACGGCCGGCACCGACCGGACATAAGCGATTACCGAAGCGAGGTCCTCATCCGACATCTGTCGATAATTGGGATAAGGCATGATCGGAAACAATGCGCGTCCATCTTTTCCAATGCCTTCGCGAATTGCGCGGGCCAGCCCGTCGTCGCTCAAATTGCCGATGCCTGTTTCTTTGTCAGGCGTGATGTTCGAGGCTGACAACCACGGCAAACCCTGATCGGCCCAGGAGCGCCCTGATCCCTCGCGTCCGGCAATGGGAGGCGCGCCCGGCTTTGACCAATCGGACTCGGTATGACATCCGAAGCATCCCATCACGCCATCGACCAGATACTTGCCGCGCGCCAAACGTTGCGTCGTGGCGTCAAACTTTCGATCGGTAAGCGCGCGCTTCTTAGCTCCGATGAACGGACGCCAGCCGATGGTAAACGTAATTCCCAAAACTACGAGCGTGATGATGATCAGTAAGGCGAGGCCGATGATCTTCTTCCAACGACGTCGAGCCATTTGTTTAAGGTCTCTCCTTTAGAGAATCAAAGATTATAAGTTTCAGAAGCCCCCGCGCGTAAGCAAGGACAACTATCGTAACGTTTCTCTCTATCCCGAGTGCCCGCGCATCTTGCCCTCCCTAACCGCCCCACCCCAACCGAGCTGCTCGGTCGGGGACCCCGGTGGTCGGGCTTCCGACAACTTAGCAACGCTGCCGAATAAACTCCAAAATCGCCACGGCGGCACGATGTGAAGCGCCCGGTTCGCCGATCTTTTCTGCGACGCTTTTCAATTCGGCTCTCATGGCGGCGTTGCGGTCCTTCTCGATCAGACTCAGTAATTCCTGCGCCAGCGATTGTCCCGTAAACTGATCCTGAATCAGCTCAGTCACAATCCGGCGGCCGGCGATCAGGTTTGCCAGGCCGTAATGTTCGGCGGTGATCAGGCTGCCGAGCGCGTGCCAGTTGAGCGTGGATTCCTTATAGACGATTGCCAGCGGCGTGCCGAGTAATGCGGCTTCAAGCGTAGCCGTGCCGCTACAGACCGCCGCGGCATCCGCAGCTGCCAGCGCTTCACGTGTTTCGTGATGAAGCACCCGGATTGAATCTTTCAGTTCCGGGCTGCAGTCACTCTTATTAATAGTTTCCCGAGCCTCTCCGGGATCGCGGCTGGGCGCTACGACCAGCACGAACTGAATCAATGGATCCTTCCCGGAAATGATCGCCGCCGCCTCCAACATCGGCGGCAGAATGCGCACCATCTCCTTGTGACGGCTACCCGGCAGGAGCGCGATGATCGATCGCGACGGATCGAGATCGTTTCGCCGGCAAAATTCCCGGCGATCATAAAGCGCGCGGACTTCGCCGGCCAGCGGATGTCCGACGTATTCTACGTGAGTCATACCGCGCGCTGCGTACCAATCCTTCTCGAACGGGAGGATCGAAAGCAGCAGATCAACGTCACGGCGCACGTTGCGCGCGCGGTAAGAACGCCAGGCCCACAACTGCGGACTAATGTAGTAAATGACCGGCACGCCGTGACGATGAAGCCAGCGGGCCAGACGCAGATTGAAGTCGGGCCAATCAACCAGAATTGCCGCCGCCGGTTTTCTTTCGCCAGCCGCGGCTTTTAGTTCCCGAAAAGCCTGCCAGAATTTTGGTAAGGCGCGCCCGACTTCCCACAAGCCCAGGATCGCCAATTGGTCCGCGTTGACGATTGAATCAACTCCGGCGGCGCGCATCTGCGTTCCCGTCGATCCAAACCATTCGAAGTGTGTATCAGGTGCAGCATCGCCGAGCGCGCGCACCAGCGCCGCGGCGTGCGCATCGCCCGACGCTTCACCCGCAACGATCATTAGAGGAAGAGCTGGCATTGGGATCATGAAGAATACGTTGGCCGTGGCGTTGGCTCCCTCTCCCTTTGGGAGAGGGTTGGGGTGAGGGCCTGAAAGCTAACCGCGAAGCATTTGCCCTCCCTTCGTTCTTTACTCTCTCCTAACGGGCGGTGACAGACATCTCGCAATTTCCGCCAAAACGTTGGCGGTGTCATTCAGGATTCGATCGTTTGCGATTCGCAATACGTGAAGACCTTGTCCGATCATGTAAGCATCACGTTCTTGGTCATGATGCCATTGCTCATTCGCTTCATGTGCGGAACCATCGCATTCAATTACGAGGCCCGCCTTCCGACAATAGAAGTCAGTTATATAATCACCGAACTGATGTTGTCGTCTGAACTTGAAACCCAGTAGTTGACGATCTCGAAGTAGATGCCAAAGCAGCGCCTCCGCAGATGTTTGTTTCTTTCGCAGTTCTCGAGCAAGTCTCGATAAGCCTGCAAATTCATATCCGCCTCTGTACTGCCGCTTTCGTTTCACGTGTGCGTATCCCGCGACGCGCTTAGTTTCAAGACAAAAACCTAAAGGAGAGGTTTGCTCGGCGTAAGCCCTCACCCCTAACCCCTCTCCCAATGGGAGAGGGGAAATGACGAATCTAAGACCAGCTTGTGACCCGTCGCGCGCGCATGTTAGCATCGGCGCATTCCGTTAGTGAAAACGGCGCGCCTGCTGCTGGCTTTCCGGGCTATTGCAGAGGCGCGATTGATTATAGCCCCCTTTGATCATTAGCTGGGCGGAGGTTAGCAGCTTTTACGTGCGCGGCACTGCTTCGACAATCAAGTTGCGAGCGAGGCGTATGCTGCCGCTACTGGCGTGCGTGGCGCTCACTTACACTTTCGCTGCGTCCGCCCGCGCGCAGCAGACTAACCCAGTCGACCGCAAGGTCGAGAATCCCATCACCGACACGCCAAACGTTAACCCGCTGACCCAGGATCAGCCGGTGCGGCCGCCATCGACGAGGCGACAGGCGCCGGGCGTACAGCCGGGCGACGAACTGGTGGTGTTAGCAACTACCAAAACCGTCGCCGGCTCAAAGGGCGCCCTGGTCGA
>Ga0207646_10002425_pt1 | contig 22009 bp, 18 predicted proteins | sample KBSK5502metaG_FD_184343 | JGI IMG/M metagenome (GOLD analysis project Ga0207646, IMG submission 184343) | Corn, switchgrass and miscanthus rhizosphere microbial communities from Kellogg Biological Station, Michigan, USA - KBS K5-50-2 metaG... | ecosystem: Host-associated > Plants > Roots >... | reverse complement strand
AGAGAGACGAATCCAGTTGATGGTTCCCACTCGACGGGTTCATGACGCGATGGTGTCGACGCCTTTCGGCTCCGGAAGCTACGCAAGCACAAGCGTTGGCTACAGTGCCAACCATGATCCTATGTGAGACTCGAGGCCTATAGCTTTTTTGGGTCGTGCGAGGGGGCATAGGATTGAAACTGAGACTCGGTGCTGGACTCCAGCACACGGAGCGCCTAACAACTTACTAGATACTCTCCCTCGAACCCGAGCGTCACAAGAACCGATGGGCTACCACCGGGCATGAAACCCTGGGAATTTGCTGCTTACTCTCGACAACGCTGCGAGCCTCGGGGATTCCCAACCCCTTTCCCCAGCAACTCGGGAGGCTTGTGTTTCCGCCCTCGCGACTTTCATCTCAATTCGACAATATTTATCAATGGGAGAACCACGGCAGTTCGGGTTTACAACGGGTTATCGTTGTCTCTGAATCGAAGGCTCTCGAATGAGATTTCGTTTTCCGGCAGTTACACGTTTTCCAAAGCCATTGACGACGCTTCCGACTTCAACGAACAGCCAGAAAACCCGTACTCGCCCCATGCCGAACGCGCTCTGTCATCTAACGATCAGCGGCATCGGTTCGTATTCAGCGGGACTTTCGACCTGCCGTTCGCCGATGAGGAAGAGCGCAAGAAGTCGTCTGGGGTGATGGCCAAGCTGTTCGGCAACATTGAAGCGGCTCCGATTCTGATCATCGGAAGCGGCAGGCCGATCAATCCCCTGACTGGCTTCAATGCGAACCGTAGCGACGCATTTCCGTTGTCTTCTCGTCCCCTTGGGTTTGGCCGGAACTCCCTGGCCACTACCAGTCAGGTGCAATTGGATTTGCGTGTGCTGAAATTCTTCAAAGTCGGTGAGCACGGGAAGCTGGATTTCGTTGTGGAGTCGTTTAACCTGCTCAACCATACAAATGTCGTCGCTCTGAACCAGTTCTATGGTCCGGACAGCTCCCCTATTCCGGCATTCGCTACACCAAACAAAGCAGGCATCCCAAGGCAATTGCAGTTGTCAGTTGACTTTGAGTTTTGACGAGTTTGGAGTAGTAGCCCGGAACGGTCAATCCTGGGGCGCATATACCAGAATCGCTGCCTCTTCCTTGCCGGTCGCTGGAGCAGCGACGTAATAGCGATCTAGCTCGGGTGACCAAAGAGAGGTGCCGGCACCCTCGCGTGTGGGGATTTTGCCGATAGTCTCGTAATGGTCAGCATCCTTCTGTTGATAAACGTATGCAAAACCAATCTGCAAGTCTCGGCCGCCCGAAACGTATACCCGCTTCCGCGCCGCATCAAAGTAGACACCATCCATCCCTTCTGGCGTCGGCAAATGAGCGACCTCTCTGCCCGACTTCGAATCCATGACAACCATTTCAGCAGGTGTCCGAGTCCCAATGAACAGCCGCGAAGTAGACTCGTCGAACGCCCCATCGCCGTTGCGCTGGCTTGTTACTGGCCAAGTGGATAAAAGCTTTCGTTTGCTGGTGTCAATGAGTTGGATTTTGCTAGCGATGGAAACGAAGACAAAAAGCGACTTACCAGCTTTGTCTAGCAACAGCTCAGAGGGATGAGCCACAACCTTTATGTCACCGATGACCTTGTCGGTCTGGCCAGCGATGATTCCGACTTCTCCGTAGTCTTTTCCTGCGTCCTTACCGCCATAGCCGACGTAAACGAGTTTGGAGTTCGGCTCATAGACCACGCGGTTCGGTCCTGGCTCCAGGCGGATCGAATCGAGAAGATCGAGGGTGTCCCCCCGGAATACTCGGAGCATCCCGTCATCGCCACTTGCCAGAAACAGTTTATTTAATTCTGGGACGAACAATGCTCCTTGCGCCTTCTTAAATCCGGGAATACTGCGCACCCATTTGCCGGCTTTTAGGTCCACCACTTCAAAGGTGCCATTTTCCAGCCCCGCAACGAACAGGCGTTTACCTTTGACATCGACATCCATGTGGTCAAGCCGGCCTTTTACATTTGGGAGTGGAATCGTCTGAACGAGTCGAAGCGGCTGCTTTCCACCGTCTTGAGAAAAGGCAACCCCGCCGTATGCAATAAGGAAGATGACAGCAACTAACTTGATACTAGAAACCCTTTTCCCAGTCTCTGCTAATCTTCGGGCGCGTAAACCCATAAGGCAGCTCCTTCTTTCGAACTTGCGGGCACAGCCAAATAGAACCGGTCTCGTTTCTCATACCATAAGCCCGTCCGCGCCCCGATTGTTGTTTGAATTCTTGCCAGTGCCTCGTAATGATCTGCGTCCGTTTGCTGGATGACGGTGATGAAGCCCTCTCCTCCTGGAACATAAATCCGTTTTCGCCCGGCGTCATAGTAGACATCGTCCGCGTCATTGACGCACGGAACGCTCGCAACCGTCGCACCGTTGTCTGTGTCGATCGCTACTAGCTGTGCCGGCCTTCGCGTCACGACAAAGATTCGGTGATCAGCTTCATCGAGCGCCATCGGGTAGTTGGACTTCCCATTTTTCAACGGCCAATCTGTGACCTTATGTGTATTCCGGTCAATCAGCACAACTTTCGCTTTGGTAGCGATATTGGCATAGATCACGGGCTTTGAGGTAGCAATCTGAAACGATTCGGGGTGGGCATCGAGTTTAGCGACATCCTCCAAGCGCTTCCCACTCGCGGCATCCAGCACGGCAATACCGCCACCTTCGTCTCCGCCAAAGGCTACATAGACTTTCTTTTCGGCCGGATCGTATCGCACATTGTCGGCGTCCTCTCCGATGTCCACAGTATTCAGGAGTTTGAACGAATCCCCATCGTAGATTCTGAGCTTTCCGTCTGCGCCATTCGCGACGAAGAGCTTGTTGAACTCGCTCACATAAACCACGCCCTGAGGGTTGGCCACCCCTGTAATGCTGTGTATGTCGCGACCTGCAAACGTGTCTACGACTTCGACCGTGTTGTTGCCTAGAGCGGCTCCAATGACGCGTTTCCGCTTTCCGTCGAAGGTGAAGTGATCGATGCGGCCTCCCACGTTCGGCAGGGGAATTTGTTGGACCAAGAGTAAGGGTGCTCGGTCAGGTGGGCTCGGTTGATCCTGCGAAAATGCAATGGATCCGAGAACTAATACCGTTATACAAAACGCTGCCAGTTTATTCATGTTTCGCTCCTCATCGTTTCCTTCGAAAGCATTTATCTCACTTAGGTGTCGCTTCATAGATTTTGACTTCTGCCTGTTTGGTGCCGTGACGTGGCACCGCCAGGAAATAACGGTTCAGCTCTGGTACGAAGAGAGCGGTCTTCGCGCGAAACCCACTCGCGGTCTTCCCTAACGAGGTGTAGTGGTCCGCATCTTCCTGCTTGAAGACCTCCACAAACTGGTCGCCTGAGAGGTAAAAGCGCTTCAACTTTGCATCGTACGCAATGTCATCCACAATGCCGACGCAGGGTACGCTGATTGTCACCTTACCAGTGTCAGAATCCATCACAACTAGTTTGGACGGCTTACGCGTTGTCAGGAGTAAACGGTGATTGGGTTCATCAAAAAACAGTGGGAGATTCTGTTGCGCATCAGCTGGAATGCGCCACTTCGCTGTAATTGAGTGCTGGTTGCGATCCATGACGCCAACCGCATTCTCACTGGTAATGTTGACGAACATTCGGGGCCCACGTTTTTCCAAAGCGAGCGCCTCAAGCCAGTTTGCATCGACCTTGATATCGAGTATTTTCTTCGATTGGGTCGTATCCACTAGGCTGAATGTAGGAGTATGGTGTGTGCGCCTCTCTGCCGCCGCTGACTACGTACATGAGTTTGGTTTCGTGGTCATAGGCTTGCGAATCGGCATCGATGTATAAAGGCACATGGCCGACCAGCCCATACGTACTCATGTCATAGACCTTGATCTCTGAAGCGTCTCCGTCGATTACAAAAAGCCGCTTGAGATCGGCTCGGTAAACCATCGAATGCGGGGCTTCCATACCTCGGATTGTGTGGATGAGTTTGTTGGTTTGGGTATCGAACACCTCCACAAGCCCATTCGCCTCGGCAGTAAGGAAGAGTCGGTGTCCGTCCAAGTCAACGGTAAAGTGGTCAAAATCTCCCTCCTTCAATCCGGAAAGTGGGATGCTCTGAATGAGCTTCAGCGGAGCGGGCCGCTGTGCGGGAAGGAGAAGAGGCATAGCGAACACGAACAGGAGTGACAAGCAAATTCGTTTCATCAGATCGGAAAGGACTATTGGTCGACTATTCTTCATATTTGCCTCGCGAATCGATTACCAAATCAATTTCACCGCAAACTGGATCTGGCGCGACGCCGTTTGAGTTGAAGTGATGAGCCCGGCATCGGCGATCGGCGCACCACTCGAGTCGAAAATGTTTCTGTGGTCCAACGGCGGAGAGAAATTTGTGTGATTCACAACATTGAAAAACTCGGCCCGGAATTGCGCGTTGAAGCGATCAGAGATCCTCTTGATGTAATTGTTCTTGAACACGGAGAAATCGAAGTTCAGCAACCCCGGTCCGATGAGTGTGTTTCGGCCCAGGTTCCCGCGCAGTGAAATGGGACTGGGGACCGCGAAACACTGCGTCTTGATATAAGTGATTGGATTACCCGGATTTACCGGTCTACTGCAACCTGGGCCCGCAACCAGGTTGGGGACATCGATGTTGGGATCTGTACTCTTCGTTCCAAGCGCGTCTCCTCCAATGCCCGGAGTGAAAGGCGCACCGGTGCTAGCTTCGAACACTCCTCCAATCTGCCATCCTCCCAGTACCCACGCTTCCATCCCGGACGCCCACTTCGGCGTGCCAAGTTCCCAGGTGTAGTTGATCTCAAGGTTCTGCGCTATGTTGAAGTCCGAGAGTCCACGATTTAGCCTCGGAACAAAAAAAAGCGGGCTGGAGATCGAATTCGTGTATTCATCTCCTACGAGGCTGCTCGAAGAAGTGTCGATAGATTTGCCCCATGTGTAAGATCCTTCCACAGAACCCCGTGCAATCTTCTTCTTAATCTGGACCTCCAGTGCGTGGTAGTACGAGTCGCCGGACCAATATCCGGCCGTAATCCGTCCGGCATTCACATTCAGGCGCGTACTACTAACCGATGACGGCCAGAGATAGCCTTGGGGAGTCAGGGTCGGCAGCACCATATCGACGTCTTCCACTCGGAAGGGTTGATGCACACCGCGTGAGCCCACATAACCAACCATCGCGCTCAAGTCCTTGGCGAGTTCGCGCTGGATCGTGAGATTCCATTGCATGACGTAGTTCCGGCGCGGATTGGGATCGAAATATGCCTGGCGAAAAGTGTCGGGAGAGTTTACGTATCCAAAAGCGATGCTCGGAAACGATCCGGCTGGCAGGTTCGTGGAGTTTCCTCCCTGATAAAACGGCGCTGAAAAGAGTGCGTTGAACTGGATGAGATAGGGGAGCGGCAGAACGTCGAACATGCCGAATCCCGCACTGATCGCGGTCTTGCCGCTGCCGAACGGGTCCCATGATAATCCCACTCGCGGCTCAAAATTGCGCAGCGTCGGATTGGAGAATAATGGGTCACCCAAGTGGGGGCTTGCGTCTGTGATGTTCCGAAGCGTGCTTAGTTTACCGTTCACCTCTGTCGGCACCGTCGACATTTCATAACGTAGCCCCAGGTTAACAGTCAGATTCGGCAACCAACGCCAATCGTCCTGAATGTAAGCTCCGAAGATCGCCTGCCGAATGCCGCGCTCACTGACCGCGTTGGGAAGCGCGGCACTCAAGAAATAGGGTACGTTGGTCAGGAAATCGGACAGTGGATACTTACCGGGTCGGCCAAAGGAGAACACACCTCCCGCATCAGATACCCCGAACATGTTGTCGCGAATCCGCTCCACTCCAAAGCCAAACTTTAGAGAGTGTTTCCCTCTATTCAAGGAAAGATCTTCATAGGCTTGGAATGAGGTCCAGTGAAAGTTGAAGTTGGACTGCGTTCCCAATCCCCCTGAAAACGAGGTGAGTCCTGGCACATCCACCCCCGGTGCGTTCTTTCCCGGGACCGTAGCGAAAGACCCATCCGACACGTGCGGGTTTCCACTTGAGAAAGTCAGACCTGTTACGGCGACCACCCGGTTAATCCCGAAACGGAAAGAGCTAATGAAGTGGGGATTGAAGGTGTGCACCTCATTGGCGGTAAACATTTGCCGTCGCGAGTCATATCCGGTCCGCTTGTCGTTGAGCTCGTCGGGCTGCCGGACAGTCCCGGTGTCGAACATGTAGGTGCCGGAAACTGCGTCTTGTTCCGACACCTTTTGATCCACTTTGGTCGTGAAGTAATTCTCTGGCGTGACCTGCTGACCCGAAAAGGTGAAAATCCCTGTATCTCCCGCTCCCAGCAGTTGGCCGTTTGGCAGAGGATAAAAAGCATTCACAAAACCGAGGACAGTTGGATCAACCGTGATCGGCCCCGTGGAGAGTTTGCCTGCCCGCGCGTCCGCCGACGGCACAGTATCCACCTGGGTCACTCCAGTAGATGACCGAAGGCCCTCATAGTCACCGAAAATGAAAGTGCGATCCTTGAGAATCGGCCCGCCGAGCGAAACTCCAAATTGATTGCGGCGGAAGGGCGGCTTCTTGCCGTCGAAGAAATTCCGCGCATCTAGCGCACTGTTCCGAAAGAATTCATAGACCGACCCGTGAAATTCGTTCGTCCCCGAACGCGTTGACGCACCAATGATGCCGCCCGACGAACAGCCGTTCTGCGCGGGGTAGTTGCTCGTAAGCACGGTAAATTGTTCGACTGCATCCACCCCCAGGTTGACGCCCAGGGCGCTGCCGGGTGGGCCATTTGAGTAGTCGTTGACGCTGATCCCGTCGAGTCGGGAATCGTTCTGCCTCGGACGGCCCCCGGAGATCGTCATTTCCGTCCCAAAGCCTCGCTGCGCCTGACCCGAAGTCTGTGTGCGCGCGGTTGCCACTCCCGGTTCCAGCGCGGCAACGTCGGAGGCGGAACGCCCATTTAACGGGAGGTCGCGTACGTCTTTGACATCTCCCTTCACGGTTGAGGAGCCAGCCTGTCCCGCTCCGGCCCCGCTCGCCGCCCGCATTACAAGACTCACCACCGGCTTGCGGTCAGAACTTATCGTCACTGTCGCGTGGGCATCCTCAAAACCCGGTGCGGAAGCGGTAATTTCGTAAGTGCCCGGTAAGAGGCTGGCTACAACGTATGTGCCATCGCCGTTCGCCGTGAACGATCTTGTGTCGGAAGTTGCGATGTTCTTGAGAACTAGCCGCGCATTTGCAATCGGGGCTCCGGACGCAGATGTGACCGTCCCGGAGAGAGTTCGATCTCCAGTCTGCGCGTAGGCATGAATGCAAGCTGGAATGCTGATTAGCAGAACAAGGGAGATCAGGCTAAAAACTGGACTGCGCCTCGAAGTCAGTTGGAAACCCGGGACTGGCGCGCGCTTTGATCGGATCTTCTTGGATAAATCGCGTCGTTTCAGATCGCCCTCCGTCAATGTCTTCGAGCACCGCAGTGACGCATACTGTATCGTGATTTCCAAAGGAAGGACGCTTCTATCCAGTCCAAAGGAAGGATGCTTCTATCGAGCACTTCGCAGCAACATCAGTCATAGTTACGCAGTCTTAAGATGGAATGAAGAGAAGGTAAATTCTTGTTCATGAACCTGACCATAAAGACCGGACGAGAAAGGGCCGCCGGATCAATGCAAGAAGTCCTGGTTTGCCCTTCGATGTATGAACCGTCTTTAAATTCCATCCCGAACTCTAGGACGGAATAAAACACAAACTTTCAGCAAACATTCATTTTGCGGAGCTACCATCCTCTCCGACAGGAAAGCTCTCCGCCCACGGGCGCAATTAGGGGCTTTAGGGTGGCGCATGCTTCACAGCGGTAAGTGCCCGAAATGCCAAAGGACAATCTCTTGCGTCACTGCTGAAACCATCAAGATCAAAGTCGGGCTGCGCGAGACCTATGGCGGTATGAGTTACTTGTGCCCACATTGTCGCTCCGTGCTGAGCGTGTCGATGAATCAGATCGTCTTGAATGCCAACATGGTTCCACGTTTGGTAAGAGCCCTCCGTAAACTCTGATTGCGTTTGTGAGGTCCTATTCGCCATTGGACAAAGGAATCTGAACTCGAAAGGCGGATCCTTCACCAACTGTGCTGGCGACTGAAATACTGCCGTGATGAGCTTCCGCGATCCACTTCGCAATAGACAAACCGAGCCCGGCTCCACCCGACTCCCTAGAACGCGACTCGTCGGCCCGATAAAACCTTTCGAAAATGTGAGGAAGATCCGCCGGTGAAATGCCCACCCCGGAGTCACGAATCTCCGTCACAGCAGCGCCGTCGCTGGCATCCAGTGCTACCGAAATGCGGCCCTCGCGCGGCGTATACTTCACCGCATTGTCAATCAAAATCAGAAACAATCTCCGCAGTGATGGAGCGTTTCCGTCGACGTGAAGCGGCGTCACAGGAAGCCGCTGCTCGTATTGAATGGATTTTCCTTGAGCCAAAAATCTGGCTGGTTCGGATATTTCGAGAAGAACTTCATTTAGATCGGTCGGCGTAACCTGGAGTGCCTCACTCCCGGCGTCAGCACGGGCGAGGGTCATCAAATTCTCGATGAGAGCCGAGGTCCTTTCCAATTCTTGATGGATACGAACAATTGTTTCCTTGTACTCGCCTTCAGATCGCGGCTTCCGCAAGGCAACCTCAGTTCTGGTGCGCATCAGAGCAATCGGTGTCCTCAACTCGTGCGAAGCATCAGCAGTAAACTGCGTTACCCGCTTGAACGCACTCTCCAACCTGCTGAACATCTCGTTCAAGGTTTCAGAAAGACTTTGCAGCTCATCTCCCGTTTGCAAGACTGGTAGGCGTTTAGACAATTCATGCTCACTGATCGACTGTGCCGCTTGTGCGATTTCCCCTACTGGAGCTACCGCCTTCCTGCTTAACCAGTAGCCGCCTGCAGACGCGACCAGCAACAAAGCGGGGACAGAGAACAAAAGCACTAACCTGAACCGATTCACCGCGTCATAAAAGTCATCCATGGGAGCGGCAATCTGCACGTCATACACTTTGTCAGCTGCCGGGAGTTGCCCGTTCAGGATTCTCAGTGGCATGCCCTTCGAATACATAGTCGAGAACTGAAACTTCTCGTCTGGCTTTCCCGGCCTCGGCAGCTGCAAGCCGTAGCGGAGGGCGGAAACGGAACTATAGACCCACTCTCCGTGAGTTTCAGCGATCTGCAAAATGTCGTCTTCTCCCCGAACGCTGGAGCCCTCGGCCAGTTCGTGCTTCACCCGTTCCGGAGAGGACTGTCGCTCCAGAAGCTCTCGAATGTCGGCAGCACGGTCACGAAGGCCCTCGTCTACGGCCGACTGAATGCTTCCGCGTACCTCGAAGAAGGCAAACAACGAAAACGCACCAAACGCCAGGCAGAGAACCAGGAAGTACCAAGCAGCCAACCGTACTCGCAGTGGCAGTGGTCGCATAATTACGGGTTTGCCCGCAGGGCGTATCCGATCCCCCGCACGGTCCTAATCAGTTTCTCGTCATGCGGGTCATCAACCTTTCGTCGTACAAGGCGGATAAACGCGTCCACAGTGTTGTCGTTCACTTCGTCATCAAAACCCCAAACAGCTTCGACGATCGCGTTACGAGAAACCACTACTCCAGGGCGACGCATCAAAAACTCAAGCAGTCGAAATTCGGTCGCAGTTAAATTGATTTCCCGTCGGCCGCGGAGTACTTGCATGGTGGCGCGGTTAAGAACCAGGTCCGCCACTCGTAGCTCACTCGTCGGTTGCCCGTACTGTCGTCGGCTGGCTGCCCTGAGCCGCGCCAATAGCACCGCGAAGGAAAACGGTTTTGTCAGGTAATCATCGGCTCCCAGGTCAAGCCCTCTCACGACATCTGGCACAGTATCGCGCGCAGTCAGCATCAAGATTGGCGTGCGATTCCCCTTGGCACGAAGACGACGCGCGACTTCAAACCCATCGAGTTTGGGAAGCATTACATCGAGCACAATCACGTCGAAGTCGCAGGCCCGCGCCACCTCCAGAGCACTGACACCGTCAAAGGCCAAGCTGACGAAGTGGTTCTCTTCCTCCAGACCCGCTTTCAGTACTTGTGCCATCTCCCTTTCGTCTTCGACAATCAATACCCGCATAAGAACCTGTCAATCGTAGTCAACGTTAGAAGGCCAATCTGAAAGTTTGACTAAAATCCACACTTTCAGCAAACGTTCATTTTTCTAAGTTAATCTCCTATTCGACAGCAATACCGACTGATTCCGTCTGGCACGATGCGGGGCTCTCCCCGCAAAGGAGCAGTTATGGAAAAACTCAGAATCACTCTGTGTGTAGCGGTTGCTGTGCTCCTCGCAGCGGCAGGTCTTCTCGCTTGCAACGACAAGGACACGGACGAGCAACAAACCAGCGCACCCAAAGCTGTAGCTGGTCAGCAAACGGCAGCTCAAAAACCCGCGGAGAAGTCAGAGGCCGAAGAGGAGGGGGAAGAAGGTCCGGCTACTCCTGCTGCCGTGGCTGCCGAAAAACCTGCTCCCCAACAACCACCGGGCAAGCAGTCCGTCTACAACTTTGATAACGTTACACCCGGACAGTTGCCCGCAAAATTCCATGGAGCGAAAACCGGGGGAGGTACGCAAGAGAAGTGGATAGTGACCGCCGATCCAACCGCTCCGTCGAAGCCGAATGTCGTTGCCCAGACTTCAACTGACCAAACTGACTATCGTTTTCCCTTGCTGATTTCCGACGAAGGATCCTTTCAGGATCTAGATCTCAGCGTGAAGTTCAAAGCAGTCTCTGGAAATATTGACCGGGCAGGAGGGTTGGTCTTCCGCCTCAAAGACCCAAACAACTACTACATCGTGCGCGCGAACGCCCTGGAGAACAACTATCGGCTCTATCACGTTGTAAACGGCCGGCGGAGCCAGTTCGCTGGCGCGAATCTCAAAGTTACGTCGGGAGAATGGCATGAGCTCCGGGTAGAGGCCGTGGGCAACAAGATTGCTTGTTACTACGACGGCAACAAGAAAATCGAGGCCACTGACGACACATTCAAGGACGCGGGTAAGATCGGGCTCTGGACAAAGGCGGACTCTGTCACGCATTTCGACGACTTGAAGGTCACAGCGAAGTGAGCGCCATGGCTAATTGTCAGGGGGAAAAGGAACGGACATGATCAAAGCCGCGAGGGAGACCCGATGAAATACCGCGCCCCAACGCTGTTTCTCACGAAATCCCTACTTGCGACACTGCTCGTTGCAACATTGCTCGTTTCGAGCAGCCCGGTCGCCGGGCAGGAATCTCAGGTCTTGTCGCTTGAAACCCATATACCCCTGCCGAATGTCAAAGGACGCATCGATCACGCCAGCGTTGATGTGAAAGGCGAGCGCCTCTTCGTAGCCGCTGTGGACAACCATACGCTGGAGGTGATCGACCTGAAATCCGGCCAGCGCGTGCACGCCATTACTGATCTGGCCGAGCCGCAGGGAGTGTTCTACGACGAGTCCACTAATCGTCTATTCGTCGCCTGCGGCCTTGACGGCGTCACGAAGATCTTCGACGGAACCACATTTCAAATCCTTGCAACTGTGAAGTTCCCTGACGACGCCGACAACATTCGCTACGACGCTCGGAGCAAGGGTGTGATCGTCGGATACGCCGGGGCAAAGCAGCTCAGAAAGCGGGTGGAAGGAACCGGGGGGCTTGGGTTTCTGGACTCGAACGGGAAGAAGACGGGTGATCTCGTCATCGACGCCCATCCCGAGTCCTTTCAGCTTGAGGAAGCGGGAACTCGTCTTTTCGTGAACGTTCCAGAGAAGAAAGAGATCGAAGTCGTCAATGCTGTCAAACGTACTGTCTTAGCCCGCTGGCCCGTTACCTCCGCACAAAACAATTTCCCAATGGCACTCGACGAAGCCCATCACCGGCTGTTCGTCGGATGCTGGGGTGCCGCCGAGGTTGCTTGTCTTCGACACGGAAACTGGGAAGGAAGTCGCGTCCCGTGAAATTGCAGGGAGTACGGACGACCTGTTCTACGACTCACGCAGAAGCAGGGTTTACGTGCTCACGAGTCAGGGCTTCCTAGAAGTTTTCCAACAGAAGAATCCCGATGACTATGATCGGATTGCGCGCTTCCCTACGCCACCCCGCACACAAACCGGTCTATTCGTCCCCGAATGGGGGAAACTTTTCGCAGCTGTACAAAAACAAGGTGAGCAGAGCGCCGAGATCCGCGTGTATCAGGCACACTGAGCGTGGATCGCGACGTCCCCACTTCATCGAACACAGATGTCTTTAGAACCTTTGAAGATGGTTGCAGGCTGAACCACAACATCACCGAATTGGAGGATACATGAGGAACGCAATGAGGACTCTTAGTACATTTCTGTTGGCCGTTGCTATCGCAACTTGTGGATTACTGGCACGTGCGCAAGATGTGCCGAGCGACTACCAGCAGGTTTTGAAACTTGTGGGCAGGTCGGGAGACTACAAAGCGAACGTGCTCAAGGTCAACATCCCGCGCAACGATCTGCACGTGACAATCGCAAACTACCCAGTGCCGACGCCTTTCGGCTTCGGTGGATGGTTTGCTCTGACCAAGGGTGACGGCGGGGACGACGTAATGATGGGCGATCTGGTGCTGCTGCAAGAGGAAGTCAATCCAGTCATGTCGGCGCTGCTTGAGCATGGGTTGGAAGTTACAGCTCTGCACAATCACTTCTTCTGGGCCCAGCCAGAGGTTTTCTTCATGCACATTCACGGTCACGGCAAGGCCGTAGATTTGGCGAATCAGATCAAGCCGGCTCTGGACCTCATTGGACATGCGGCATCCGCTCCAGCGACGAGCAACGCCCCGGCAAGTGCTCCAGCGAAAACCACACTGGACACGGCACGCATCGCGAAAATCGTGGGGCACGAAGGCGAGCAGAACGGAGCTGTTTACAAGATTACCGTCGGACGCGCTGACCTCGATGTGAAGGAGATGGGCGCATCCATCAACGCCCGCATGGGGCTCAACACTTGGGCTGCGTTCGTCGGCACTGATGAAGATGCGGCGGTAGCTGGCGATGTGGCGATGTTGGAGACTGAAGTTACGCCGACCCTCAAGGCGCTACGTGGGCACGGACTTGAGGTTGTGGCCATCCATCACCATATGACCAATTCGAGACCGCTCGTGATCTTCCTCCACTATTGGGGCAGAGGCCCTGCGGACAAACTCGCCACCGGCTTCAAAGCGGCCCTCGATGAATTGGGCAAGGGTGGCAAGCAGCAAGCATGATAGAAAACAAGACCGAAGAACCGAAGCTGCAACCGCCCGCGGTAGACGGCGCCTCTTTGGCGCCGTCTACCTTCCGCAATCTCCTTATCTATTTCCTGCGTCTGGGAACGTTGGCTTTGGCGGTCCCATCGCACTCGCAGGATACATGCAGCGAGACCTGGTGGAAGGCCGCCGCTGGGTCTCGAAGCAAGACTACTTGGAAGGTCTGGCATTTTCGCAGTTGTCTCCCGGTCCGTTGGCAGCGCAGCTGGCAATGTATCTGGGCTGGCTACGTGCCGGAGCCTTCGGGGCAACGCTGGTCGGCATAGCGTTTATCTTGCCGTCCTTCCTGATGGTGCTCGCATTGGCTGCTCTCTATGTTCACTACGGCAGGCTGCCCTGGATCCAAGGCATTTTTTACGGGATTGGGGCTGCGGTCATTGCGATCATTGTGCGAAGCGCAATCAAACTGGTCCGGACGACGCTGGGGAAAGACTGGCTCCTCTGGCTGATTTTTGCGCTGATCGCTCTGACCATAGCGTGGACCAAGTCTGAAATCGTCTGGCTGTTTGTGCTGTGCGGAATCGCCGGAATGCTGATTAAAGTGCCTCCACAAATTTCACCAAAGACCTCCGCCATGGTCTTCCTGGGCGGTTTTGACCGGCTTCTGACGGGCATTTATGGTCTGGCTCCCTTGGCTACAGTCGGCGCACTCTTCGCGTTTTTTCTAAAGGCAGGAGCTTTCGTTTTTGGCAGTGGTCTGGCGATCGTGCCGTTTCTCTACGGTGGAGTCGTCGAGAAATTTCACTGGCTCACCGAGGAACAGTTTGTCGACGCGGTAGCGGTGGCCATGATCACACCGGGGCCTGTAGTCATTACCGCAGCTTTCATCGGCTACCTGGTTGCTGGACCAGTGGGTGCGTTCGTAGCTGCAGGGGCCGTGTTTGCACCACCATATTTCATTGTCATCATTGCTGCCCCGTACTACCGCCGCTTCGCTCAAAACCGGCAAGTGAAGGCTTTCGTCCAAGGTGTTACCGCGGCAGCAGTCGGCGCCATCGCCGGAGCAGCCTACATCCTTGCTCGGCGGTCTCTGGTCGATCTGCCAACGGTGCTCATCGGGCTTACCGCGCTCACCATCCTGATGCTTATGAAGAAGATCCCTGAACCCATCGTGATTTTGGCGGCTGGGGCTGTCGGAGTTGTCCTACATGGAGCAGCTAGGTGAGGATCGCTCTGACTGAGTTCCGCGAACTCAGAATTTGCCTGTTTCTTCCGATACTTCTGTGCGCTTCGCCTAGGACCCTTTGCTCCCAGTCAGGGGCAAGTCCACAAACAAACCCGCGCCAAGTTGGAGTTCAAGAGCCGTTTCGAACCGCACAGGCAAGCCGGCTTGACCGAGATCCGAAGATGGATGGCACGCTGGACGATCCTCTCTGGCAGCAGGCCACACCGATTACAAACTTTCTGCAACGAGAACCCTACGAGGGTCAGGCCCCGACCGAACAGACGGAAGTCCGTATCCTCTACACCAAGCATGAAGTCTACTTTGGAGTGGTGTGTCACGATTCCCTCGTAGACGGTCCCGTCGCGACCCAGCTCCGCCGGGATGTAACTCAGGAATTGGACGACCACTTTGAGATCATAATCGACTCCCGGAGGGACCGGCGCAATGCCTATGTTTTCCAGGTCAATCCACTGGGCACGCAACGAGACGCTCTCATTACCGACGAACAGGCCGGAGATACGCAGGACGGAGATCCCGGTTGGGATGGGGTCTGGACTTCCGAGGCCCGGATAACTAGAGACGGGTGGACCGCCACCATTGCCATACCGTTTTCCACACTGAATTTCATGCAGTCTCGCGATGTCGTGTGGGGAGTGAACTTCAAACGGTTTATTCGGCGCAAGAACGAAGAGGACTTATGGAGCGGCTGGCGCAGAACGTTTGGGGCAAAACCAGATCAGCCAAGCGGGGGAGTTGCATGGGATCAACGATATCGGCAGTGGGCGTCTGTTCATCGTCAAGCCTTATCTCCTAGGCGGCTTCAGTCACCTGCCTGCCAACGCAACCGCAAGTGGTCTGACTCCGGGCACGACTGGTCTGTACACGGGTGGCGTCGACATCAAGGTTGGACTCCGTTCCAATCTCGTGGCGAATCTCACGGCGAATACGGACTTCGCGGATAGCGATGTAGATGTTCAGCAGTTCAATCTAACTCCGTACAAACTGTTCTTTCCTGAGAAAAGGCAGTTCTTCCTGGAGAATGCGGGCGTCTTTGACTTCCCCATGGGTCTTGGCAGTAACGCGGATCAGCTCTTTTTCAGTCGGCAGATCGGGATCGATCCAGTCACCGGGCAGCAGGTTCCGATCAACGTCGGAGCCAAGGTCACAGGTACGCTCGACGGATTCGAGTTGGGAGTCATGGATGTCGATACCAGGTCTTCCGGACCCAACCCAGCGGCGAACTACGCCGTGTTGCGCTTGAAAAGGTCGTTGTGGGGTAGCGGGTCGTACGTTGGAGTGATGGGAATCGACAAGCGGTCCGGGGATGCGATCCCCAGCTTCAATCAAACCTCGGGCGTGGATGGCAGATTTGTTCTCTTCAAGAACCTCGTTCTAAACGGCTACGCCGCTCAGACCCGGACACCCGGGTTTTCAAGCGGGCAATCCAATTTGGGTGTGGGACTCAACTTCCGTTCCAACTGGCTCGACTTTGAAGCGGAACACAGGAAGATCGGCCTCAACTTCAACCCGCAGGTTGGGTTTCTCGAACGTACCGACTGCGTCTGCGATTTTGCGGACGCCACTTTCAAGGCTCGGCCCGAATTCGCAGGTGTCCGAGAAATGCAGTTCGAAGGCTTCATCTTTCACGCTCCCGACACACACGGCGTCGTCCAGACACAGGAATGGCAGACCACGTTTCGGGCTGATTTCCACAACGGCTCTTACACCGACGATGACATCGTGGATGTGTTTGCCCAGCGGCTCACCTTGGCCTTTAACATCTACAAGAACGTCAATATTCCAGTAGGTGTTTACAACTGGACCAGGCACCAGTTCACCTATGGCACTCCGCAAGACCGGCGGTTGACGGTACGGTTTTTCGAGCGTTTTGGGAGTTACTACAACGGAAGACTGAACGAATTCCGGGTGCGCGCCAGTTATCGCGCGAACGAGCATCTCTCTTTCAGTGTTGGGCCGCAGTGGAACCGTTTTCGCTTGCCGGTTTCCGATGGCAATTTCTCGGTTGTGTTCGGTGTCCTAGAGGCTGACTACGCGTTTTCCAGATTTCTCTCTCTTTCCACGATTCTTCAGGTCGACACTGCTAACGCACAAGCTGCGAGCGCCAATGTCCGTCTGCGATGGAACTACCGTCCCGATAGCGATCTTTACGTGATCTACACTGCTGGTCAGAAGTTCGCCAGCCTCGCCGCTGTGAGCCCAGCCCAGTTCTACGAAAACCGTTTTGCCATCAAGTACACATATTCGTGGCGACCGTGAGGTAAATATGAAGTGGATTACGCGGAAGGATATCAAAGTTGACCGTGTGGCCTGCCCCTGGCTGATCAATCGATTCATCGACCCTCAAGCGGAATTCTTGTTCGTCGAGGAGAAGGACCTGGTTGAGCAGGCAGAAAAAGAAGGCGCTATTCCCTTCGACGCACCGAAGATCGAAGCCATAAAACTCAACCATCGTGGTCCCCGCTGCACCTTCGAGGCGATCATTGAAGACTACGCAGTTTCCGATATTGCTTTGCTCCGGCTAGCACTGATCGTCCGCGCTGCCGATATCAAAGGGCAGGAGAGCGTCGCCGCCGAGGGCATCGGTTTGCGCTCGATTGCTCAAGGCTTCGCCGCCATGGGTCTGTCGGACGAGGATCGCATGGCGAGGCAGTTTCCTGTCTATGATGCCTTGTACGCATACGTTCAAAGACAGGGAAAGTGAAGTCACATCCCCAACCAGATCTCGTACTGATCAACACGGCGGGCTTTCTGCGCTCACTCGGCGTGGGGCTCATGGGCGTCGTGTTGGGGATCTACCTGTTTCGTGTCGGGCTATCCTCCCTCATGATCGGGCTCGTGATCGCGGCCGGTTTGGCCGGCTCAGGTCTGGCAACGGTCATCGTCAGCTTTGCCGCCGACCGCTTGGGGCGGAAGCAGTCACTCATATTTCTTTCGCTTCTAAGTGGTATCGGCGGTATTGCCTTGGCGCTGTCCCCGGCGCTTGGTGTGCTGTTGGCGATGGTCTTCATCGGCATGCTGAATGGCACGGGGACGGATCGCTCCGCGTCTTTTGCCCTCGACCAAGCGATTGTTCCGGGACTCGCTCCGGACTCCAAGAGAACGTGGAACCTGGCCTGGTATAACGTCCTGCTCGATGGCGGAGGGTCTCTGGGAGCGTTAGCTGCCGGCCTCCCGCTCTTTCTGCAGCACCGCCTCTCATTCTGCGCGATCAGTTCCTACAAAGTCGTCTTCTTTGGCTACTCTGGTCTTTGCCTGGTGGTCGCCACCCTGTATGCGTTCGTTTCCCCAGCCATCGAAGTTAACTACACACCGGCCCCTGCGAAGATGGGCGCCGGAATCACACTAGAAAACAAGAGAATCCTTGCCAAGCTCACGGCTCTATTTTCGCTGGATGCTTTTGGGGGAGGCTTCTTGACCGATGCCCTAGTCGCCTATTGGTTCTTCCGTCGCTTTGGAGTTGCCGAACACGACCTCGGCCTTGTTTTCTTTGCGGTGCACATATTGAATGCCTGTTCGCACCTCGGAGCGGCGTGGCTGGCTTGTCGTATCGGTCTTGTGAACACGATGGTGTTCACTCACCTTCCGTCGAGTCTGTTCCTCATGGCCGTACCCTTTGCCCCTTCCTCAAGTGGGCAGTGCTGCTCTTCCTTTGTCGGGAAGCCTTAGTTGAGATGGACGTACCTACGCGCCAGTCTTACGTCGCAGCGCTCGTAAGTCCGTGCGAGCGCACATATGCCAGTGGAATCACAAATCTCGCACGCAACGTATTCTGGGCTGTCGGGTCAGCGGCCGCGGGGTTCTTGATGCAGGCCCTTACTCTCTCTGCTCCTTTGCTGATTGGCGGTGGAGCAAAAGTGATTTACGACATCCTTCTGTACAGGTCGTTTCGTGGGCTAAGACCTCCAGAAGAGATGAAATCCGTACAAACCGTGCGCTGAGCGGCCTCGACCACAATTCGAATAAACCAATTTTTTCAAGACCAATTTGTCGGTTGGCAGAAGTCCTCGGCGGTGCTAGAGTGGCGCTATTCAGCAATGGTGGCAGGACGCGCTATTTACGGCAGCGCGATAATGCTTAGTACTAAATCGGTAGCCTCCTAATCGTCGAGGAGCAGTCCCTCGGTCGATCTCCGGTGCGATGAACCTTCGCGCTTCCCCGCTGAAATTGTTCATCGTGATGTAAAACCACGAAAGCAAGCGCGGGAACGCACCCATTCCGCTTTCCCGCGCTGCCTCCGTACAACATCGTGGAAGGAGAAAACAATATGTCCACTCCCCAAAAGGCAGAGCTAGGCACTTTTACTAAAGACGTTCTTGGACGTTACATCTGCAACGGTCTTGACGAAGCCATCGCCAGCACAAATTCTGCGAACAGCCCGGATGCCCGACCCTTCGATGTGATCGTCGTCGGGGGAGGCTCATTCGGCGCAGTTTTCGCCCAGCACTTCTTTTCCCAGGACACAACCCACAGCCATCGCATCCTTGTTCTTGAGGGAGGTCCGCTCACCATCCCGGAGCACGTGCAGAACTTGCCCGTTTTGGCGGGACTTGGTGTGCCGGGCGCTACCAGCATCCAGGATCTTAGAAATCAAGGCCAATTCGGTTTGGATAAACCTAGAGAGGAAGTATGGGGACTTCCGTGGCACTCATCCACCAAATTCCCTGGGCTTGCATATTGTATTGGCGGAAGGTCTTTGTACTTCGGCGGCTGGTGTCCGCAGCTTCTCGACGAAGAGATGCCGGCAGACCGCTGGCCTCAGGCTGTGATCGATGACCTGGACAACACCTACTTCCATCAAGCGAGCGAGCAAATTGGCACTAACGAGACCAACGACTTCATTTCCGGTCCCCTACATACCACTCTCCGCCAGATGCTCTTTGACGGTATCCAGGCAGGCATGGTGACCGACGCCATTCCTCTCAACCAACTTCCGGTGCATCCTCCAGTACAAGCCGACATCGACCAACTGGAAGCACCCCTGGCAGTCCAAAGCCAGACCCGGCCTGGGTTCTTCCCCTTCAACAAGTTCAGCTCGGTGCCGGTGCTCATCAAGGCAACCAGAGCGGCTTTTTCCGAAAGTAATGGTGATGACTTCAAGAAGCGGCTCATGGTCGTCCCACGCTGCCACGTAATTCAGCTACTCACCGAGAATGTGAGGGTGAACGGGCAACTCCTGAAACGAGTGCACACCGTGCAGACAGATCAGGGCCCCGTCACTGTACCGCAGGGTGCAGTTGTTGTCGTTGCGCTGGGCACCATCGAGAGCACGCGGCTAGCACTGCTCTCCTTCGGAGATATTCCCAACGCCAATCTGCTGGGCCGCAATCTCATGGCGCACCTCCGGTCTAATGTCACCATCCGCGTTCCGCGCAGTTCGTTGCCTGGACAGCTTCCGCAGGAACTCATGGCGTCCGCCCTGTTCGTTAAGGGAAGGCACCGGCATCCGGATAACAGCGTTGGGCACTTCCACCTCCAGATCACAGCTGCGGGACTGGGCAACCTGGGAACCGACTCCGAAGCCGAGCTATTTAAGAAAATTCCGGATATCGATACCTTTGACGCTTTCGGAAACGCCAACGATCAGTCGGTAGTGATAACCATTCGCGGCATTGGGGAAATGCAGCCCCACAATCCGGCGAATCAGGTCCGCTTGGATCCCGAGACAGATGAGTTTGGTCAACCCCGCAGCTTCGTTTCCTTCCCTGATCCAACCCAGTCTGCGACGCCCCAGAGCCAAACGGATGTGGCTCTGTGGGAGGCCATGGACAGGGCTTCCGACGAGGTGGCGAGAATCTTTGCCAATGGTTCCGGTTTCGAGATTTTCACCGGCAACGGTCCGGTGAGGGTTCCGGCAAACAGCGATCTCCGCGCTGTATTTCCTTACACACCGGGACGAAGAGACGGAATAGGAACGACTCATCACGAGACCGGCACGTTGCGGATGGGTGTAGATGCGAACAATTCGGTCACCAATTCCGACGCCCGCCTCCACGCAGTTGTCAACACCTACATCGCCGGCCCAGCGTTATTTCCGGTAATGGGGTCACCCAACCCAATGTTGACCGGCGTAGCACTGGCGCGCCGTTTGGTTGACAGATTGGCTCTCGCCGGTCTCATGCCGTCAGCTCAGCCAAGCGTTCCAGATCCTGGATTTGCCCCGCTGTTTTCTGGAACAGCCGGTACCTTCAATGCCTGGGAGGTTGCAGGACAGGGAAACTTCTCGTTGATCAGCGGTGAAATCGTGGCTGAACCGGGGAGTGACCTCGGCCTGTTCTACGTGGCTACGCAGTCTTTTGGGGACTTTACCTTGAAACTGGAGTTCAAGCTCGGCCGCATCGACGACAACTCCGGCGTTTTGATTCGATTCCGCAATCCAAGACTCCCGGTGCCCGACCGTAACCTTCCTGGGGTCTCTCATCCCTACGACAATCAGGCGTTCGTAGCAGTGGATACCGGCTTTGAAGTACAGATTGACGAACTCGCTAGAGGGAATCCTGATGGACTCGACGAGCACCGCACGGGTGCAATCTATGGAATGCCCATCGGCCAGAATCCCGGCCAGCAGGACTACCAGCGTGGCCCCGCCCTGGTCCCTGGACAATGGAATACCTACGAGATCGAGGTCAGAGGCAACATCTACACGGTTCGGCTCAACGGTCAGCAAACAACGAAGTTCACCAATATTGACCTGTTTCGGGGCAAGTCACTTGCCACCGATCCTGACTCCGGTTATATCGGTGTGCAGTCACACACCGGACGGGTAACCTTCCGGAATATCCAAATCATGGCTCAGGCGCCCGCACTAGCGATGGGCCCAGCGGAAATCAGCCGTGTTGAGGCAATTCACGGCGTCGAAATGCCCGTCGAAGCGGTAGGCGAAGAACCACTCGTTGCAGATAGGAAGAAGCCTGTAAAGAAGACTGCGTGAGATTGGGGGGCGGGGTAATGTGGCCCACCACAGTTACACTCCGCCCTTCGCACTTTCGCATATGTTCGGCGCACTACTGCCCACAAAAAGCCTTCGTCTACTGATGATCCCTTCATGCAACTCGTCAGTACTCTTCTGGCAAAAGTAGGCGCGGCATCTGGTCCATCTTCTCTAGCTCGGCAATATCGCGCACGTCGCGCTGCACGATTGCGTTGATGTAACCGCGAGCCCACGCTCGGCGCCGTTGTCGATCTCTTCGCTGAATCATCTCTGGGTAACCGCCGGTGAACACTGCGTCTACCAGATCATCTCCGATCAAGTACTCGGTTGTTTTGGCGACTCTGCCTGCCATCGCTTTCTGCAAGAACGTAGGTTTCTTCTCTCCGATCTCAGCTCGTGAGAGCGGCAAAAGATTCACGACTTGCATTCGTCCAGCAAGGCTTTCGGAGACTTGGGGTAGGGTGAGCACGTTAGCGGAACCCGTCAGAAGGAAGCGGCCTGGGCGGCGGTCGAAGTCGATGGTCTTCTTGATGGCACGCAATAG
>Ga0207646_10002424_pt1 | contig 22021 bp, 23 predicted proteins | sample KBSK5502metaG_FD_184343 | JGI IMG/M metagenome (GOLD analysis project Ga0207646, IMG submission 184343) | Corn, switchgrass and miscanthus rhizosphere microbial communities from Kellogg Biological Station, Michigan, USA - KBS K5-50-2 metaG... | ecosystem: Host-associated > Plants > Roots >... | reverse complement strand
TCCCGCCCGCGATCACCTTCGTCCCGGGAGTCCCGACGAGGCCGAGCGCCTCGTCGAGCGAGCTCGCCCGCTGGTAGTCGAACGCGTTCGGGATCATGCCTGGCCTCCCTTCGCCGATTGGATCGCGCGCCACACGGTCTGGGACGTGTAGGGCATGTCGAGATGGGTGATGCCGAGCGGGGCGAGCGCGTCGTTCACGGCGTTCGCGACCGCGGCGGTCGAGGCGATCGCGCCGGCCTCCCCGACGCCCTTGACGCCGATCGGGTTGACCGGCGACGGGGTGACCGTCTCGTCGAGCTCGAAGTTCGGCAGCCAGGCGGCGCGCGGCAGCGCGTAGTCCATCATCGAGCCGGACAGGAGCTGGCCGTCGTCGCTGTAGACGGCCCGCTCCCACAGCGCCTGGCCGACGCCCTGGGCGATGCCGCCGTGAAGCTGGCCGTCGACGATCATCGGGTTGATCTTCTTGCCGACGTCGTCGACCGCGATGTAGCGCTTCAGCTCGGTCTCGCCGGTCTCCTCGTCGACCTCGACGATCGCGATGTGCGTCCCGAACGGCCAGGTGCAGTTCGGCGTGTCGTGGTAAGCGGTCTCGTCGAGATACGGCTCCATCCCGTCGGGCAAGCTGAAGCCGAGGTCGAGCGCGAACGCGATCTCCTGGATGGTCTTCTTCTTCTCCGGGGTGCCCTTGACCCGGTACTCCGCGCCGACGATCTCGATGTCGTTCGGAGACGCCTCCAGCATGTGGGCGGCGTAGCGGCGGGCCTTGTCCTTGACCTTGCCGGCGGCCTTGATCGCGGCCGTCATGCCGACCGACGCGGTCCGGCTGCCGTACGAGCCGTAGCCGAACGGCGTGCCGAGCGTGTCGGAGTGCTGGACGATGATGTCGTCCATCGGCACGCCGAGCTCGTGGCTGAGCACCTGGGCGTACGTCGTCTCGTGGCCCTGGCCCTGCGGCTGGGTGCCCATCGTCGCGATGACCTTGCCGGTGAGGTGGACGCGGACGTTGGCCGACTCCCACATCGCCGCGCCCCAGCCCTCGCCGACGGCGCCGATCCACTTCGATGGGGCCACGCCGCACACCTCGATGTACGTCGACAGGCCCATTCCGAGGAGCTTGCCGCGGCTCTTCGCCTCAGCCTTGGCCTTCGCCAGGTTCTCGTAGCCAGCCGCCACAAGTGCCTTGTTGAGCGCCGGTTCGTAGTTGCCGGAGTCGATGTAGATCTTGGCCCCGCCCGAGGCAGTGCCGAGGCCGGACGGGTTCTCGTAGGGGAACTGGTCGGGCGGGATGAAGTTCTTGCGGCGGATCGCCGCCTTGTCCATCCCGATCTCGTTGGCGAACAGGTCCATCGCCCGCTCGATCACGTAGGTCGCCTCGGGCCGGCCCGCGCCGCGGTAGGCGTCAACGAACGTCGTGTTCGTGTAGACGCCGGTCACCTCGGCGAAGACATTCGGGATCTTGTAGCAGCCCGACAGGACCCGGGCGTAGAGCGTGGTCGGGACGCCCGGTCCGATCGTCGACAGCCGGCCGCCGAGATTGGCGTAGGTCTTGACCCGGAGGCCGGTGACCTCGCCGTCGCGCTTGCCGGCGATCTCGACATAGGTGATGTGGTCGCGGCCGTGGATCGTCGACTGGTAGTTCTCGCGGCGCGTCTCGACCCACTTCACCGGGCGCCCGCCGATCAGCTTGCTCGCGAACATCACGAGGGCCATGTCGGCGTAGCAGAAGATCTTCGTCCCGAACGCGCCGCCGACGTCGGGGCTGATGCAACGGACCTTGTGCTCCGGGATGCCGGTCACGAACGCCGTCAGCAGGAGGCGCTGGATGTGCGGCGTCTGGCTCGACATCCAGACCGTGTACTCGTCCGTGCCGGGGTTGTACCAGCCGATGTCGCCGCGGACCTCCATCGGGTTGGGGATCAGGCGGTGATTGACGAGCCGTTGCTTGACGACGACCTCGGCGTCGGCGATCGCCTTGTCGGTCCCGTCCTTGTCGCCGACGGTCCAGGTGAACACCTCGTTGTTCGGGGCGTTGTCGTGAAGCTGTGGAGCGCCCGGCTGGGTCGCCTTTTCGGCGTCGACCACCGCCGGCAGCGGCTCCCAGTCGACGTCGATGGCCTCGAGTGCGTCGACCGCCTGCTCCGGCGTCTCGGCCACAACCGCCGCCACGCCCTCGCCGGTCCACTTGACGGAGTCCGTCGCGAGGACCCGAGGCGTGCTGACGTTGTTCTGGATGCCCGCCGATCCGCCGGCCGGCCAGGCCATCGGCAGCGGGTTGTACGGGATGTCGGCGCCGACGATCACGGCCAGGACGCCGGGCTTCTTCTTGGCGGCCGACGTGTCGATCGACCGGATGTTGGCGTGGGCGTATGGGCTGCGCAGGATGGCCAGATGGACCATCCCCGTCAGCTTGATGTCGTCGAGATAGCGGCCCTTGCCGGTGATGAACTTCGGATCCTCGACCCGCTTGACCGGTGCGCCGAGGACGTCCGGGGCGGGCGTGTCGATCGCCATCGCAGTGCTCCTCTCGGCTGCCGGGTCAGGCGTTGACGGTCGCGGGCGTCGGCGGCGGCGCGGTCGCGCCCGCAGGCATCGTCCGGGCGGCCTCGCGGATCGCGGCGACGATGTTGTGGTAGCCGGTGCAGCGGCAGATGTTGCCCTCGATCGCGTGCCGGATCTCGTCGTCGCTCGGGTTCGCGTTGCGGACCAGGAGGTCGGCGGCGGCCATGATCATCCCGGGCGTACAGAACCCGCACTGGAGGCCGTGCTTCTCCCAGAAGGCCTGCTGCAGCGGATGGAGCGCGCCGTCGGCGGCCTGCATGCCCTCGATCGTCGTGACGGTCGCCCCGTCGGCCTGGACAGCCAACATCGTGCAGCTCTTCACGGCCTGGCCATCGACGTGAACGGTGCAGGCGCCGCACTGGCTGGTGTCGCAGCCGACGTGGGTCCCGGTCAGCTCCAGGTCCTCCCTGAGGAACTGGACGAGCATCCGTCTTGGCTCGACGTCCCCCTCTCGACGCTGTCCGTTGACGACGAGCGCGATGTGCTCGGCCACGACTGGAGCCTCCTTCCGGGACCCGGTCGGCGGTCAGAGTGACGGGGTCCCAGCTACCACGTGGAGCGTCCGGGGGTTTGGCCAATGCTGCGCCGATCGCGACCGTCCTGCAACGTCGTCCCGCAACTCAAACTACGGTCCCTAACTCCCGATTCGAGTGGATTTCGGGTCGTGCTCGCACGATCGACGGACCTGCGCCACGGCTCCCGCACGCAGGAGCCGATTCCGACTCGGATTCCGAGTTGTCACCAGATAAGCGTCGGCTGATATCAACCGCGCATGGACCTGAACGACGACCCGCTCGGTCTCGCGATTGCCCGGATGATCCGAATGGCCCGGACCGAGTGCGGCTGGTCCCAGGACGAGCTCGCAGATCGACTCGGCACGAACCAGACACGGGTCTGGCGGCTCGAGACGTGGGACGCGAGGTACATGGACGTGGAACTGGCCGGTCGTGCGCTGAATCAGCTTGGCGTCCGCATGCGGTTTGACACCAGACCGTCGGTCTCGCCGGTCGGCGGGAGCAGCGCGACGTGGTTCACGCGACCTGCGCGGCGTACGTGATGCGGCGGTTGGAACGGGCGGGGTTCACGGTCCATCTCGAGGTCGAAGTCGGCAAGGACCGATACCGCGGCTGGATCGATCTGCTCGCCTATCGAGAGTCGGACGGCGCTCTGATCGTCGTCGAGATCAAGACCGAGATCCACGACATTGGCGCAATCCAGCGCACGATCGCCTGGTATGCGCGAGAGGCGTGGGCCGCCGCTCGTCGATTCGGCTGGCAACCGAGTCGGTCGGCAATCGCATTGGTGGCGCTGGCCTCAGTCGAGAACGACGCGCGGATCATGGCGAATCGGGGCGCCCTGATCTCCGCGTTCCCTGCAGCAGCCAGCGACCTTGCGAGGTGGATCCTCGGCGACAGCGACGAGGTCCCGCGGGGATCGATCGCGATGGTCGATCCTCGAAGCCGCCGTCGCAACTGGCTCCTGGCGACACGATCGGATGGCCGCCGCACGCCGGCGCCGTACGCCGACTACCGCGACGCGGCGGAGCGGTTGAACCGACGCTGAATGCCGCAGCCGTTATCGGGCAGCCGCAGCGATGTCCTCCAGAGCCGCCGCGAAGCCGTCGACCATTGTGTCGATCTCCGCCTCGGTGATGACGAACGGCGGCGAGATGTGGAGGGCGTGGCCGCGGAGCACACGGCTCGCGACGCCGTGTCGGAGGGCCGCCGACACGACGCGCTCCGGCAGGCCCGGATCGGCCGCCAGCAACGACGGCTCGAACGCGACCGCCGCGGTCAGCCCCACCGTCCGGACCTCGCCGACGCCCGGCGCCCGCTCGAGGCGGCGGACCGCCCGATCCAGCACCGGCTCGAGCGACGCGACCCGCGCCACCAACCCCTCGCGCTCGATGATGTCGAGGTTCGCCATTGCCGCCGCCGCCGCCCCGGCGTGACCGGAGTAGGTGTACCCGTGGCGGAAGACCGCACTGGGTACGTCATCGTCCCAGAACGGCGCCCGCACCCGCTGGCCGACGAGGACCCCGCCGAGCGGCATGTAGCCCGACGTGACGCCCTTCGCGAACGTGATCAGATCGGGCTCGATGCCGTACCGCTGCGAGCCCCACAGCCAGCCGGTCCGCCCGAAGCCAGTGATCACCTCGTCCGCGATCAGGAGGATGTCGTGCTCGCGACACAGACGAGCGACCTCCGGCCAGTAGTGCGGCTCGGGCGGGATGACGCCGCCAGCGCCGACGACCGGCTCGCCGATGAAGGCGGCAATCTCTCCATCGCGCTCGGCGAACAGCGCTCCCAGCGTCTCGACGTCCATGACCCCGACGTTCACGACCTCGTCGATGAAGTTCCCGCCGTAGCCGGTCTTCATCGGCCCGATCCCGACGAGCGACGTGCCCCAGCCGTGCATCCCGTGGTAGCCGAACTCGCGCGACACGATGACCCGCTTCTCGGGGCGGCCGAGGACGTCCCAGTAGCGGCGGACGAGCTTGGCGGCGGTCTCGACTGCGTCCGATCCCCCCGAGCCCAGGAAGACGACGGCGTTCGGGATCGGAGACAGATCCGCGAGACGCTCCGCGAGGGCGACCGTCGGCTCCGACGTGTACGCCCCGAACGACGAGTACGCCGGCAGCCGGACCAGCTGCTCAGCGACCGCGTCGGCGATCTCGCGCCGGCCGTAGCCGACGTTGCAGTACCAGAGGGCGGCCGTCGCGTCGAGGTATCGCCTGCCGTCCACATCCTCGAGCCAGACGCCTTCGGCCGAGCGAATGACGACTTCGCCAGAGGCGACGGAATGCATGTCGGCGAAGCCGTGCCAGAAGCGGCTCACGGGGCTCCTTCGATGGGGTGGACGGGCGCCGGCTCGCCAAGCGTTGCGGCGCCGAGCGGCTCGAGGCGATGGTAGACCCCGACCGCCGCGACGTGACGGCGCGCGGCGCGGTACAGCACGTTCGCCGGAAACGGTTGCTGGGTCCACGTCGCCCGGATCACGGCGTCCCGCTCGGGGCCATCGGGAAGCCGGACCAGGGCGAACCGCGGACCACGTGCGCCGGCCGGATCGATCTCCACCCAGCCCGCCGCTTCGGCGTTGCGGATCCACGCCGCCGGGCCATTCGGATGCCCGACATACCAGCGGTCGCCGACGGTCAACAGGGTCAGCAGCGTCCGACGCTGCCGGCCGGACCGCCGACCGACTGTCCGCAGCTCGATGATGCCGTCGAGGCCCGGCAGGCCGTTCGCGAGCGCCGATCGACTGAGCGGGTCGAGGGCTCGGATGAGGCGGTACGAGGCGCGGAACGTCACCGACCAGAACGCGGACCGCCGGGCCGGCAGCGAGGTCACTCCTCCGGCGGGCTTGCGAACCGGACCCGTCCGGGGCGGTCCCGGCGTCCACCGAAGGCGCGCGGATCGAGCAGCCTCGCCATTTCCTCGGGAGACTCCACCGACGCGATCCGGACCGCCTCCGCGATACGACCGAGCTTCCGGAGGGCGACGGGCCAGTCCAGTGGCGCGAGGGATGGCGCGTTGGCCAGGCCGACACGGATCGACCCGCGTCCGTTCGTCGAGGCCGCGTAGTGCGCGGCCCAGATCAGGAGCTCGCGCGTCTCGTCGCCGTTCGGTCGCGGATCGAGGGCACCGCAGACGATCCCGCGATCCTGCGGAGCGGCGGCGATCAGGCGCCAGTTGTCGGGGCCGGCGATCAGGTCGAATGCATAGCTCGCGTAGGGCAGGTCGAAGAACGTCGCCGCACCCGCGCCGTCCAGGTTCGCCCCGGTCAGAGCCAGGGAGACGTGCGTTCCGGCCACGCCATCGAGGAGCCGACGGTGGGCTTCGACGAATCTGCGCCGCTCGCCGAGGACGACGGCGATGGCCTCGGCAGCCGACTCGTCGACCTCGACGAACGGGCAGCCGGCTTCGGCGAGAGCGAGGACGGTGGCCTGGAGGTTCTCGGCGAGCTGAGTCGGTCGGGAGGGTGCCCCATCCCGTCCGGCGGTGTAGGGCCCCGCCAGCACCTGCTTGACCGGTCGATCCGTCGCGCCCGCGGCTGCCTGCCAGGCCGCCACCACCGAGGCTGGCGGCTGGTCGGCGCCGGCCGGCGGCTCGCCGGTCGACAGCAGCTCGAGGCCAGTCGAGGCGAGTGATGCCAGAACGTCGCCGGGACCATCCGATGGACGCGGCAGGGCGCCAAGCAGCGTCGAGAACATGGGACCTCCGGACGGGGCGCCGATCCTACCGCATCAAGTAGGCTCGATCGCATGCCCGCTCCCGGCGACCGTCTGGTCGACCGCTACCGGATCGGCGCCATGCTCGGCTCGGGTGGCATGGCGACCGTCCATCGCGCGCACGACGACCGGCTCGACCGAGACGTGGCGATCAAGGTCCTCCTGCCGAACCTGGCCAGCGACCCGGTCCTTGCCCAGCGATTCGAGCGCGAAGCCCGGGCCATGGCGGCCGTCGCCGACCCCGGGCTCGTCGCGGTGTTCGACGTCGATCCGGGCGACACCGCAACCGGCCGGGAACCGTTCGTGGTCATGGAGCTCTGTCCGGGCGGCTCGCTGGCCGACCGACTCGGGCCGGATCGGCCGATGGCGGCGGACGAGCTCGTGCCGATCCTCGTGGCCGTGTCGAGCGCGCTCGCCGCGCTGCATCGGGCCGGGCTCGCCCATCGCGATGTGAAGCCGTCGAACATCCTCTTCACCGCCGACCGCGTGAAGCTGGGCGACTTCGGTCTCGTCAGGTCCGGATCGTCGTCTGAACCCAGCGACCTCACCGAGCCGGGAACCGCGATCGGGACGCTCGGCTACCTCGCGCCCGAGCGCTTGCGGGGCGAGCAGGGCGGCCCTGCCGGGGATGTCTTCGCGCTCGCGACGATCGCCCATCTCGGCCTGACCGGATCGCTGCCGCGACCGAACGGCTCCGTTCGAGAGGTCGTCGCAGCCGCGGCCTTCCGGCCGCCGGCCGTCTCGACCGTGGCCCCAGGGCTGGGTCGCGAGTTCGACGAGCCGCTGCTCGGAGCGCTGGCGGTCAATCCGGGGCGCAGGCCGGATGCGCTCGAGTTCGGAGCCTCGCTCGCGGCAGCCCTCGGACGATGGACTCGGGCCGGGCGACCGGGCGCCGCACTGGCAATCGCGGACGACGTCGCGACGGCGAGGACCAGCGCGACCCCTCGCGAACCGCTCGACGACGACGCGACGACAGCGATGGCGATCGCGTTGATGCAAACCGCTGCCATCGATCTCGCCGACGCCGAGCCGGCGGCGCCGCGGGCGGCGCCGCCGGCCTCGCGGACGGCAGTCAATCGGACCCAGAGCCCGCCGACTCGCTCCTTCGGCTGGCTCCTGCCGCTCGCCGCCCTCCTTGTCGTCGCGCTCATCGTCGGGTTCTTCGGACCGCGCCTGCTCGCCGGTCTCGCGCCAGCCCCCGCGAGCCCGGGACCGTCACTCGCCGCGGTCCCATCGTCGTCGCCATCGGTCGCGAGCTTGCCGCCCAGCACGGTGCCGTCGCCGTCCGCGACGACTGATCCGGCGATCGCGGCGCTGGACAACGTTGACGCCGCCATCTCGGCAGCGAAGGGCGGGCCGGACGGCCTCAAGGGCAAGGATGCGAACGAGCTCGAATCGATGGCCGCAAGGGTCCGCCGCGACCTCGGCCAGGGCGACCGCACAGCCGCGCTCAAGGACGCTCGCGACCTCGACCACCGCGTCAACGACGTCGCCGAGCATCTCGGCGACGAGGCTGCCAACCGTCTTCGATCCGCCTCGGCCGCGCTCGTTGCTGCCCTTGGCGGATGATGCGGGGATGAACGTCGAGTCCGTCAGCCCCGCGGAGCGTCTCCGACCGCTGCGGCGAACCCGCCAATTCCGTCAGTTCGAGCCGACGCCGCTGGATCGAGAGACGCTCGACGCACTGGCCGACGTGGCGCGCTGGACGGGGAGCAGCCGCAACAGCCAGCCGTGGCGGTTCATCGTCATCACCGACCCGTCGACGCTCCGTGCCATCCACCAGGCCGGCCTCCCCCAAACGCGCGGCGTCGAAACGGCGACGGCCGCGATCGCGATCGTCATGCCGGCCGATGCGGACAGCGCCGTCCATCACGCCTACGACGAGGGCCGAGCCGCCGAGCGGCTGCTGGTCGCTGCGTCGCTCCTGGACATCGGCGCCGGGATCAGCTGGATCCGCGGCGACGTCAGGCCGTTGGTCCATCCGCTGCTCGGCATCCCGTCCGATTGGATGGTCAGGACGATCGTCCAGCTCGGCCACCCGACCGCCGCCGCCCGCGCACCGAAGTCCGCGCCCGGCACGGCCCGCCTCCCTCGTGACGAGACCGTCTTCGAGGAGCGCTGGCCCGGCTCCTGACCCTCGGCGCTCGCCTTACGGTCCGCTTACGTGGGCACGGATCGACGGCTCGACCGCGGCGTATCCTCCGCCGCGATGAAGACGATCCTGGTCGTCGACGACGAGCGGCACATCGTCGATCTCGTCCGGCTCTACCTGGAGAAGGAGGGCTACGCGGTCGTCACCGCGGCGGACGGCCAGGAAGCACTCGACCGTCATGCCCGTCACGATCCGGACCTCGTCATCCTGGACCTGATGCTGCCCAAGCTCGATGGCTTCGAGGTCTGCCGCGAGATCCGGCGGCGCGGCGACACGCCCGTCCTGATGCTCACCGCCCGCGACGACGACATCGATGCGATCGTCGGGCTGGAGCTCGGCGCCGACGACTACGTCACGAAGCCCTTCAACCCACGAGCGCTCGTGGCCAGGGTCAAGGCGATCCTCCGCCGGACGGACGTGACGGCCAGGGGCGGTCGCCCGATGCAGGTCGGCGCCCTCCGGATCGACCCCCGCCGGCGCGAGGCGACCGTCGCCGGTCGCGATCTCGGCCTCCGCGCCCGCGAGTTCGACCTCCTCGCTGCGCTGGCCCGCGATCCGGGCGTCGTCCTCACCCGCGACATGCTGCTCGAGGACGTCTGGGGCACCGACTTCCCGGGTGAGACCCGCACCGTCGACGTCCACGTGGGCGAAGTTCGTCGGAAGCTCGGCTCGGACGGGCCGCCCATCGAGACGGTCCGCGGCGTCGGCTACCGACTGGTGCCGCCGATCCGGGAGGCCGTTCCGCCACCGGCGACCGACTGAGCGCCATGCCTGCCAGCCTGACCGGCCGGATCGTGGCGGCGTTCGCGCTCCTCGCGGTCGCGCTGTGGCTGGCGATCGGAGCGACGATGTTCGTCGTCCTTCGCGGGCTCCACGCCGACGCGACCTCCAGCGCCCTGGCTGACATCGCGCAGACCTTCGCGGTCCGATTGCGCGGCGCCGTCGTCGAGAACGACGTCCGGACCGTGATCAACCAGATCCGCCGCGAGGTCTCGGGTGGCGACGTCACCGTCCAGCTGCTCGCCACGGACGGCTCCATCGTGGAGCTCGGGGTCACGGACCCGTCGCCGGAGACGCCGATCACGATCCCGGCGGCGACCCGGATCGGCGACACGCTGACCGGCACCGTCCGCTTCGACGACGACCAGGTCCACGACTACGCCGCCCTCGTCCTGCGTGGCCCGGCCGCCGCCGGCTCGCGCGCGGTCCTCCTCTCCACCGTCGACCAGTCAGGCGCGGCCGCGCTGCGAGACGTTGGCCGGTCCCTTCCGATCGTCATCCTCGCGACCCTCCTCGTCGGCGCACCGATGGCGCTCCTGCTGTCACGGTCGGTGGCTCGGCCCCTCGCCCGCGTCGCCCGCCGGGCAAACGAGCTCGTCGACCCGACCGCGGCGCCGACGGAGCCGCTCCCGGAGACCGGACCGAGAGAGGTGCGCGAGCTCACCGCCCGGATCAACAGCCTCGGCGTCGAGCTCGCCCGCACGCGTGCCCGAGAGGGCGAGCTGCTCGCCGACCTTCGCCACGACCTCCGGACGCCGCTGACGGTGATCGGCGGCTATGCCTCGGCGCTGGCCGACGGCACGGCCAGCGGGGCGGACGCGGAGCGCGCGGCTGCCGCGATCGCCGAAGAGACCGAACGTCTGGAGCGGCTGGTCGGCGAGCTCGGCGCGATCGACCGGTTGCGGACCGGGAGCGATGCCATCCGCCTCGAGCCGCTCGACGCGGACGCGGTCCTGGGGGCGACCGTGGAGCGGTTCGCGGCCCGCGCGAGCGCGGCCGGGGTCGACCTGGCGATCGCCAGCTCCGCGGAGCGTCCGGACGATCGACCCCGCGCCCTCGTCGCCGACCGGGTCGCCCTGGACCGGATCCTCGGCAACCTCGTCGACAACGCCCTCGCGGTCCTCGGTCCGGGCGGCCATGTCCGGCTGGAGGCCCGACCGGTCGACGGCGCGGCGGGCGTGGTCGGACCCGGCATCGCCTTCGCCGTCGTCGACGACGGACCCGGCTTCCCGCCGGGCGGAACGGATCGGGCGTTCGAGCGCTTCTACCGCGGGGATCCGTCACGGACCGGCTCGGGCTCGGGGCTCGGGCTGGCGATCGTCCGCGAGCTCGCCAGGGCGCACGGCGGATCCGCCGTCGCCGAGAACCTGGCGCCCCACGGCGCACGGGTCAGCGTCGTGCTTCCGGTTCAGCCGCCAGCTGCCGCGATGTCGCGCACCCCCGGCTGATCGCTAGCGCCACTTGCCGTAGCCGACCGCGGCCGCGACGGCCAGAAGCGCGACCAGAAGGACCAGCGCCGCCATCCGACCGAACGCGCTCGACAGGAACCCCCCGGTCGAGATCTGACCGTTCGAGCCCGGCTGCCACATCGATCGGAGCGTTGGCACCTTGCCGGGCATGAACGCGACGGCGAGAAGTGAACCCGTGATCAGGCCGCCGATGTGGGCCGTGTTGTCGACGAAGCCCTGCGACAGCCCGATGACGATGTTGATGATGATCAGCGTCCCGATCTGGCTCGCCATCCGCCGGCTCGCCGCGTCGAGCACGGGCAGGTGCAGGCGGGTCGCTGCGAAGACCACCCCGAACAACCCGAAGATCGCGCCCGACGCGCCGGTCCCGAACTGCGCCTCGCCGAAGGCGAACGTCGCGAGCGATCCACCCAACGCGGCGATCGCGTAGAACGCGAAGAACCTGGCCGACCCATACAGCCGCTCGACGATCGGACCGACAAGGTAGAGCGCATACATGTTCAGCCCGAGATGGATCAAGGTGAAGGCGAACGAGCTGGGGTCGGGATCGCCGTGGACGAGGGTCACGCTGAACAGCCGCCACACTTGGCCGCTGGCGATCAGGCGCTTGTCGAGCCAGAGCGCGTCATAGATCTTGCCGCCATCCGCGGCAAACGCTGCCGCGAGCGAGATCGCGATCGTCACCCCGAGGACGATGTACGTCGCGACCGGCAGGTAGCTGCCGCGGCCGCGGGCGAAGTAGCGCCGCGACGCCCGGACGTTGCCGGTCTCCTTGGCAAGCCAGCCGAGGCGATTCGCGATCTCGCGCTTGTCCTCCGCCGGCGCCCGGCGATCGGCCTCCCGGTAGGCGGCGATCGCCCCGTTGAGGTCCCCGTCGCGGACCCGTGCCGCGGCGACGTTCCGCCAGGCGTGGTACGTCGCGGTCGTCTCCGGCAGCTCGAGGATCGCCTCCCACGTCCGCAGCGCGGCGTCCTCGTCGTCCATCCGGTAGCGGGCCTGGGCCATCCCGAGAAGGGCTGCCGCGGTGACCTCGGGATCGTCGAAGCCGACCACCCGCTGGTACGTGGCGAGGGCCTCCGCGAACTCGCCTGTCGCCAGGAACCCGGCGCCCTGGTCGAGCAGGGCGGCAGCCGCCTTCGCGCTCAGCGGTCCGGTGACGTGACGATCGACCGCCGGCGTCGCGCCCTGGGGTTCGTCCATCGGGCGGGACGATACAGGACGGGCGCCTACACTTCCCGGTCATGTGCGGCCGGTTCAGTCAGCAGCGACCGGCGTCGGAGCTTGCGGAGATCTTCGCGGCGGAGCCCCTCGCTGAAGAGCTCGGACCGCGGTACAACGTCGCTCCGACGGACGAGGCCTACGTCGTCGTCCAGCGCGCCGAACGGCGCGCCGTCGTCGCCTATCGCTGGGGCCTGATCCCGCACTGGGCCGACAGCCCCAAGGTCGCGGCACGGATGTTCAACGCCCGGTCGGAGACGCTGACTCGATCGCCGGCCTTCGCGGACGCCGTGCGCCGGAAGCGCTGCCTCGTCCCGGTCGACGGCTTCTACGAGTGGCAGGGGATCGACGGCCGTCGCCAGCCGTTCACGATCGGTCGGGCGGACCGGCGCCCGCTCGCCCTCGCCGGCCTGTGGTCCGGCTGGCGCGACCGATCGGCAGACGTCGAGGAATCCGAGGGCGCCGCCGCCGGGCCCGCCGTCGTTCGGACCTTCACCATCGTGACGACGGGACCGAATGAGCAGCTGGCGAGCATCCACGATCGGATGCCGGTCGTCGTTCCCGAGCGAGCGTGGGACCTGTGGCTCGATCCGGGCGTCGCGGACCTCGCCGAGCTCCGCGGGTTGTTCGAGCCGACCGACGAGATCCGGCTGCGGATCGACCCCGTCCGGGACCTCGTGAACAACGTCCGCAACGACGGGCCGGAGCTTGTCGAGCCGATCGATCTCGGGTCCGTCCGGGCCGAGACGCCGGTCGGCCTGTTCGACTGAGGGCCTGTGGCCGAAGGAGGTCGGCTACGAATTCGGCGGTGGCCCTACGCCTCCATGAGCGCGGGCCCGACGTATTCGCGGACCTCGGCCAGGTCGCACCGCCCGCCGATCTCGACAGTGCCACCCGGGCCCGGCCGGGCGACGATCTCGGAGCCGACGCCCTGGGAGATCTGGAGCTCGCGCCCATGCGCCGCACCCATCAGCACCGCGGCGGCGCCTGAAGCTTCGTCCTCGTCGAGCCCGGCCCACCTCGGGAATGACCGCGCCCTCAGCCGGCCGGCGGCCTCGTCGAGCCACGCCCAGGCGTACAGCCACGGCTGATCTGTATGGCCAGGCAGCGCGTCGACCTCGCCCGCAGTCGCCATCTGGACGATGTTCGGATTGACCTTGAAGTCGACCCAGCTCGGACGAGCGCGCACCCACGTCCATTGGGCGTCGCGCCACACCGGCACCTCGCCCACAGGCACGCGGAGGGTCGCGACCGGGTGGCCTATCTCGTGAAGGAGCCAGGCCGTGCCGACGGTCGGGTGCCCCGCGAAGGGCAACTCGGACGTTGGGACGAAGATGGCGATCCGGCCCTCGTCGAGGTCGTCAACGAAGACGGTTTCGCTGTACCCAAGCTCAGCCGTGACCGCCAGGCGCCGGTCGGGTGGGATCGCCCGCCCATCGAGGAATACCGCAAGGAGGTTGCCGCCTGCGCCGTCTGGACCGAGGAAGACGCTCACGAGATGGAACTCAGGCACGCTCGCCTCCCTTCATCGCGTCCGACGCGGCGCCGGCCGCGACCCAACCGGCGGCGGCCGAGGCGTCCGCGAAGGCTCGGTCGGCCGGCGTACCGGCGTCGAGCCCGGCGGCGTAGCGCCCGACGAGGGTGGCGAACGCGCCTTCGACGTCCTCGGCGGGCGGATCGAGGACCGTCGCGTCGTCCGGGATCGCCGCGGCGGGGCCGATCACGATCAGATGGGCACCAGACCAGCGGGCTTCGTCCGCGACCGCGCCGAACACCGCCGGTTCGAGGGGCTGGGCGATGACGACCACGCCGTAGTCCGGGAGGTAACGGAGTGCGAGTTCGACGTCCGCCGCCTCGAGCGTCGGGCTGACCGAAGGCGCTGTGGGTCCGCCGGTTTCGGAGCCGACTGAGCCGTCGAGACCGGCGAGCTCGTCGAGTGAACGGTCGGCGAGGTCGGCTGCCGGCGACGGCGGCGCGACGTCGGCAGATCCCGGATCCCTCAGCAGCGCAGCGTGGCCGATGCCGTCCGCCGCGAGTGACAACAGGATCGCGTCGCCGTCCGACCCGTCGCCGACCTTCCCGATCAGCTGCACGGCGCCTCCAGCGGCGACCGCGGCGCGGGCGACGGCGGCCGGCATGCCCGCGGCCACGATCCCGCCCCTGGCGATGCCACCGATGGGATTTCCGATGACGGCGATCACCCGCTGAGCCTAGCAGCGTTGTTCAGACTGGCCGGAAGACCGCCGTGCAAGGCCGAACGCAAGGATGGGGGGAGTACCATCGGTGGCTCCGGGGTCAAAGGTACCGGGACCCTTTGCCATGCACTCGAGAGCGGGCAGTCATTCTCGCCGCTCGCCGACCGGGCAATCGCTGGTGGAGTTCGCGATTGTCGTCCCGATCCTCCTCGTCCTGATCGGGGGGGCGGTCCAGTTCGGAGTGATCTTCGCGGCGAGAAACGGACTGACGCAGATCGCTCGCGACACGGCGCGTTGGGCGGCGACGCAGATCAATTCGCCCTGCGATTCCGCTGCGACCGCGACGGCTCCCGCGGTGCCTCAGCCCCTGACGAAGGCCGACTCCATCGCGACGGATTCATCGCTGCTCGGCTATACGTCTGGAACGTGGAATTCGACCAATTTCAGCTTCGCCGACAACACGCCATTGCCTGCCAGTCCGCCCAATGGCGAGGGCGTGGAGGTCGTCTGGTCCCACGGAACTGATCCGTGTCCGCCGCTGAGCAACTCCACGACGGCATACGTCACCGTTCGCGTCACGCATACGGTGCCGGTCCTGCTGCCAGGGCTGCAGTACTTGCCGGGTCTCGGCACCTGTGATGGAGCCGGCTGTCACATTGCCCTGAGTGCGACGTCCATGTTCCGGATGGAGCCACCACCCCCGTGATGCGGCGTCGTCAGCCTGGACAGGCACACGGCACCGGCCGACGGAGGCACGCTGGCGGTCAGGGCCTTGCCGAGTTCGGCATCGTGTTCGTCGTGTTCTTCATGGTGGTCGCCGGGATCATCCAGTTCGGGCTGATCCTGTGGAGCATCAACACCGTCACCCAAGTCGCACGCGATACGGCGCGCTGGGCGGCGACGCAATCGATGAGTCCCTGCGACGACACCGGCGGCGTCAACCGGGCCAGCCTGGCCGCGACGGCCGGGCAGTTGGCGGTTCAGATGCAGCTCGTCGGCTATCGAGCCGGCACCTGGACGACCGCCGTTCCCATGGATTCGGTCGGGCCCGAGGGAGTGGGTGCCGACTGGCCGAATCCCGACCCGAGCTACTTGTTCGCGAGCGACTGTCCGCCGGCCGACAACCAGACGCCATGGATGGTCCGGGTGCGGGTGAACCACGTCGTTCCGATCTTCTTCCCCGGTCTCCAGTTCGTCGCACCGCCGTGCGGGGCGTCTGGCTTCTGCATTGCTTCGACCGCCGAGCTGCGAATGGAGCCCAAGGCGCCATGAGGATGTGGCCTGCGACGGCCCCTGGAGAACGCCGACAGCGCGGCCAGATTCTCCCACTGACTGTCCTGATGCTGGTTGTCCTGATCGGTGTTACCGGGTTGGCAATCGACGCGAGCGGTGCCCTGTTCACCCAGCGCTTCGAACGGGCCATCGCGGATGCCGCTTCGCTCGCCGGGGCGCAGGACCTTCAGGTCGCCGGATCGCGCAACCCTCCCGGTCCGACGCAAAAGCTCAACGCTCGAACCCACGCCATGTCGATCCTCGTCGCCCAGTTGGGGGCCTCCTCCACCCCGAGTGTGACCTGCACGACCGAGTCGGCCACGGGATGCTCAGCGGGGTCATCCTGCCTGATGGCTGCCGGTTGTACCTTGCCGGGCACCCCGTATACGGTGTCGATCAGGACCCCGTCACCCAGCTGCGTCGACTGCGTGGTCAGCCCCGATCTCGCGGTCCAGGTAGCGATCACGAACCCCTCATTCGGGCTGACGTTCTCGCGTGTCCTGGGACCATCGCAGTGGGCCGTCAGGGCCGCATCCGTCGCCGCCATCGTTCATGGCCGTTTCTATGGCGTCGTCTCTCTTCGACCGCCTGAGCCGCGGAGCAACTGCAGCAATCAGTGCGACAAGAACGAGAAGGACATCACCCTCAACGGCGGCTCATACGTTGAGGTCCGCGGAGGTGATGTCGGCAGCAACACGACGACCTACATCCCGAGCAACGCCACGATGCAGTTGGACGCCGGCTTCCACCTGTTCCACTACGACGCCTACGAGCTGTGGACGCCGCCGCCGCAAGGCTTCCAGGTTTCGACGTTCATCAAGGATCCGCGATACACGATCCCGGTCCGCGTGCCGCAGGGTTCCGTCTCTCCACCTCCGACACCCATCTACGACCCCTCCAAGGGCGATGGCCGAGACACGGACGCGAACTGCGCCCTCGAACAAGCGAAGGTTGCCGGTGGCTACACGATGGGTGACCACGTTACGCCGGTGAACACCCTGCCGATCACCAAGGTGCAGTGCTACAAGCCCGGCATCTACACGAAGACGCTGAGCAACAAGGACAAGTCGACTGCCTTCCTGCTGGAACCGGGCGTCTACTTCATGGACGGCGGGCTCGAGACCAGCTCGGTCGTGATCGGCGGCTACTGGGGCGGTAACCCCGGCGTCGCGCTCGTCTTCAACGAGTGCGCCAACCAGTGTCAGTTGACGGCGAACTCGGCAGACCTCCTGGCCCTGAACTTCGGCGATTCGAGCCCGTTCGGCAGCGGCTCACGTGCGACGGCCGCAGTCGGCCCGCAGGGCCTGGTTCAAACGTCCACCGCCGACCCCGTCCTGATGACGCTGCTGGTCGTTCCGGACAACAACTGCCAGGTCGTCCAACCGTATCCGGTGGCCTGCAACGACAACGGCAACAACACCCTGAAGCTGCCGGGCGGTGGCGCGGTCTTTGTCGCGGGCGTGCAGTACGCGCCGAGTGACAACGTCAAGACGGCAGGCAACACGAACGGCCAGGGGATCGTCGGCGAGATCATCGCGTGGACGATCTATTTCGACTCCGGAACGCTGAATCTGGAAGCGGCGTCCAGCAATGACACCGGACCGCTTCGGCTCGACTCAGCCTGCTCGCCGGGAATCACCGTCTGCAATCCGTAGGACCGACGGCCGTCTGCGTCGCCGCCGAGGAGCGCGGGACGAACAGACTATTGCCGCGCGGATCGGACGCCGCGACGATCGGGGCATGACCCGACGTCTGGCTCTCGCCCTCGTCTCGGCTTATGCCGCTTGGACCTGGACGTCGATCGTCCACATATTCCTTGGGCTTGCGGACATCGGAGCGATCATCGCGCCGGCGGTTCTCGTAGCGATCCTCCTCGCGCCCCGTGTGACTCGCATGCGACACGGCCGTACCGGCCCGGACAGCGCGCGATCCTGATCCGTTCAAGCCGACCGCCGAAGCGCGGCTCCGGGTCCACATCGCCAACATCGGTCGGACCGGGTTTCAGTCACGGTCAGTTGGTCGCAAGGTCGGCTCCTTCCCGCTGATCGCGGCGTCCACGTCCAGTTCGCTGCTGCCCTGGGTCGCGAGCAGGAGTTCCGATGACCACGATCCACCGCTGGGCCGAGCAGCGTTGTTCCGGGTCACCGGAAGGCGCGCCGTGCAAGGTGGACCGCAAGGATGCCGGTAGTACTATCGGCCGTCCGGGAACCCTCAAGACACAAGCCATGAGTACTACGCCCTGCGTGCGTCGCGTGCCACGCCGCTCCGCCGTACGAGCAATGGCCGGTCATTCCTTGACCGCAGTCGAGCTCGAGACGGGACTCGGCGCGGTATGCGAGGCGAACGACCGGACGCGGGGCTCGCTCAGGGCCGCACAGCCAGGGGCCCATTCGGGGATGGGGAGTGCGGGACATCGATCGTGAGCTCCAGGGGGCGCTTCGCATTCGTTCGACGTCGTCGCGGGTCGGCTCGGCCGATCCGGGGCCAGTCGACCGCGGAATTCGTCCTGATCGCACCGATCCTGCTGCTGCTCCTCGTCGCGATCGCGGACTTCGGGCGCGTGTTCGCGACGGGCGTGGCGGTCGAAGCGGCAACACGCAATGCCGCCGAGCTCGTCGCCGAGGACTACGTCAGGAATCCGCCGGGTGCCCAGGCTGTCAGTGCCCACGACAGGCTCGCCGCGGCCGCACCCACGTCCGGCTACGGCTCGTACTACGACGCTCTCGCCTTGAAGGCGGCCCAAACCGTCTGCGTCGAGCTCCGGAACCTGCCGAACACGACGTACGACTCCGGGTCCGGCACATGTTCCAGCTGGCCACTGATCCGGGTCTGCGTCCATGACCAGACCTCGAACAACGCCAGCAACCAATGCGGGCAGCCCATCACGCCCGGCTTCGATGCCTCGCCCCCTGCCGAGTGCACCACGCTGCCGCCTCCCGGCGACCCGACGTGGGATTCGAGCATGACCGGCGGCGGCAACGGTCCAGGTGGCGAGCCAAGCCGGTATGTGGAAGTCCGAGTCTGCTACCCGTTCACGACGATCTTGAGCTTGCCGATCGTGCCGAGCCGGATCATTTTCCAGAACACGCGCATCTTCACGATCGCCTGCTTCCAGGATCCGAGCAACGCCGGCAACAGTGGTAGTTGCTGAGGATGCGCCGCCTTCGAGGACGCTCCCAGGGTCAGGCGCTCACCGAGTTCGCGCTCGTGTTCCCGATCCTGGCGATGACCTTGTTCGGGATCATCGTCTGGGGCCTTGGGGTGTTCTACCAGCAGCAGGTTCAGAACGCGGCACGCGAAGGCGCGCGCTACGCCGCAATCCACAGCTCCGAAGCTCAATGTCCGACAACGTCGAACATCGATCCGGGCACGTATGGACCGCGACCGTTCTCTTACTACGAGTGCGATACGCCGGCAGCCGGCTGGCCCGAGATGACGACGTTCGCCCGCCAGAGCGTCTGGGCCGTCGATCCGAGTCTTGTGAATATCAGCGCCTGCTGGTCGAGCTACACGAACGGAACGACCTACGACTGGCCGCCTCAGGACGCGTCGGGAACGTATGCGCTCGCGCGTTGCACCTACGCGCGCGTCGACAACGATCCGTCGAGCCTGGCTTGTCCGGCTCCGGCGACGACGGTGGCCGACGACAAGGGATCCGACAAGCCCGGGAATCAGGTGTCGGTCTACGCCTGCTTCATCTGGAGGCCGCCGATGGCTGGCTTTCTTCTAATCCCGAACCAGGTCGTCATGCAGGCGGTCGTGACAGAGGTCATCCATCACCAGCAGCAGCTCCCGTCATGAGACGCCAGCGAGGACAAGTCCTGGTCATCTTCGCAGGCGGCCTGATCGCCTTGATGGCGATTGCCGCGCTCGTCGTCGACCTCGGATTCATCTTCATGATCCACCGCCACGAGCAGAACGCCACGGACCCCGGCGCCCTCGCGGCGGCACGGTACATCCGCTACCCGGGGCCGGGTGCGGACACGACGAAGATGTTCAACGCTGCCTGTTTCTACGCTCGGCAGAACGGCTATTTCGCTCACGCGACCGACAACTCGAATCCGCCGAGCGCGAGCGGCTGTACCCCGGCGAACGACGACATGGGTGCGAGCCTTGTCGTGAACTATCCGCCCAGCAGCGCGGCGGGTGAGTACCAAGGCCGACCGGGCTTCGTCGAGGTGGTCCTGACGGAGAACCACGACAGCTTCTTCGCGGGCGTTCTTGGGATCCCGAGGGTTCCGGTCTCGAGCGCGGCGGTGGCCGCCTTCAACAACGGAGACTCGAATTCGAATTCGCTCGTGACTCTGCGACCGGATGGGTGCTCGTCGCTGACCGTCACAGGAACTGGAAGACTCACGATTCAACCCGTCATCCCTGGATCATCGGGCGGCTACATCATGGTGGACGATAAGTGCGCTCCATCGCCCGATGGGACCCCGAACGCGTGTGGCGGCGGGCCTGGCGGCATCGACTTTGGCGGCGGAGGATTGGTCACCGCTCCGGCGGCCTACGTCGTCGGCAGCTGCTTCAAGCACGGCGGCGCTCCGCCACCCAGCATCCCAACCGTCATCGAGGGAGCGCCTTACTACGCGGATCCCCTGGCGTCCCTCGAGGGACCCCCTCAGGTCCCGCCGGGTGCGATCTGCCCGACCCTCAGTCCACCGCGGGCCATGGTCCCAGGCGACACCGGTTGCCAGTTCAACAGCAAGCTGACGTACACGCTGAACCCCGGGATCTACTACGGGGGGATCCAGGTGTCCAACAAGCCGACGCTCAATTTCCAGCCCGGGATCTACATCATGGCCGGCGGCGGCTTCAACGCGTCCGGCGGCGAGATCGACTCGACGGCTGGCGACATGATGGTCTACAGCACTGACGTCGCCCAATATCGCGGTGCGTCGTGCACGACAACCGCCCCCAATCCGGCCGCGTACTGCCAGGGCGACATCAACTTCAACGGGCAGACGACCACGAACCTTAGTGGTCTCAACGAGGACCCGTGCGCTCCGATTTCGTCCACCGGCTGCCCGTACGTCGGAATCCTGTTCTGGCAAGACGGCGGCGCGAGCAAAGCATTGAGCGCGACGCCTCCCAGCATCATCATCAATGGCGGCACGAGCCTGTACATCTCGGGCACGATCTACAACCCGACCGGGCTCGTGCGGATCAACGGCGGAAATGCCACGAATACCGGCTGCTTAGTCTCCTCCGACATGCAATGCGCGGCAGTGCAGATCATCAGCTGGACCGTCCAGATCAACGGCAACGGCGACGTAACGATGCCGTACGACCCGAACAAGCTGTATCACCTCGACAACCAGGGGCTCGTGCACTAGGCGCACGGGCGCACCGGTACGACCGGGGGATGGCTCCTGCCGTTGGGCGGCGGCACCCTCGACGGCATGCCAAAGCGTGCCCTCGCCGCGTTCCTCTGGTTTGCCGCCGCGTGGTTCGGCTACGAGATCGTCTGGTCCGTCACTGGCGCGCCGCGCCTCCTCGGCCCGATGGTCGCGTTCCTAGCCGGCGCGTTCGTGACGGTGGATCCGTTCGGTCGGTTCTGGGCAAGGACTGAGAGCCACACTGCTGCGGTGACCCCAGTCGAGCCCTCCCACAACCCGGCCTGACGCCGGCACCGGGCGAGCCGGTCAGTCGCCCCCGCCGCTGTTGTTCGAGCCGTCTGGTGTCTCTGTCGGGCTGACGGGCCCGGAACCACTCCCCCCTGAGTCGTCGCCGCCGTGATCGTCTGATTCGGTCGGGCGCGGCGTCTCCCCACGAGGTCGGACCGTGGCGGTGGGAGTCGACTCAGTCGTCGGCTCTGCCGAGTGGGTCGGTTCGGGAGCCCCTGAGGGTTCGGCCGTCTCGGGCCGGCGCGTCGGTTCCGGCGACGAAAACGGCGTCTCGGACGGCGTTGGACCGGCGGTCGGCAGGGCCTCCGACGGCGGGCGCGACGCCTCCGGAGCCAACAGCGACGCCGCGCCGACGGCGGCACCACCGGCCATCGTCGCGAATGCGACCGCGACCGCGAGTACGAGGACGAGCGCTTGGGCGCGAACCCGCACGGGAGCGTCCCCGAAGACCGTGACGCGCCAGGCGTCGCCGATCGCCGCGATCGCGGCGCCGAGCCGTCGACGCTGGACTGCAGCGC
>Ga0207646_10002423_pt1 | contig 22026 bp, 16 predicted proteins | sample KBSK5502metaG_FD_184343 | JGI IMG/M metagenome (GOLD analysis project Ga0207646, IMG submission 184343) | Corn, switchgrass and miscanthus rhizosphere microbial communities from Kellogg Biological Station, Michigan, USA - KBS K5-50-2 metaG... | ecosystem: Host-associated > Plants > Roots >... | reverse complement strand
GCGCGCGATGGCCACTCGATGCTCGACCGCGCGCAGCGATACCGTCCCCAGATGCTGCCAGGGGCCGCTCGTCTCCCCGAACCACGCGTCGTTGGTGATGTTGGCCATGAAGCTCGCTCCGCGGACCACGAATCCCCGGAACAGCTCGGGGAAGATGACCTCGTAGCAGATCACGGTCCCGAACGGGGCGCGCGGCAGCGGAACGATGGTCTCGGTGTCGCCTACGCCGAATTCCGAGATGAACTCCGCCCAGCCCTTGACGAAGCCGAGCAAACCCGCGAGCGGCACATACTCTCCGAACGGAACCAAGTGAATCTTATCATACTTGGCCGTAATCCCTTGTCCGGTCAGGAAAAATGCGCTGTTCAGGAACTGGCCGCGAGGGCCCTCCCGCCGGTCGATGGAGCCCACCAGGAGCGGCGCGCCGATGTCCTCCGAGAGGCGGCGGAGCCGTTCCAGGAGCGCCGGGTCGCCGCGCAGGTAAATGGTCGTCGCCGTCTCCGGCCAGAGCACAGCCGCGGGCTTGGCGCGCGCCGCCTCGCGGGTGAGCTGCTCGTAGATGTCGAGGATCTGGGCGTGGCGCGCGGGATCCCACTTGATCGTCTGCTCGATCGACGGCTGGATCACCGCGATCTCCACCGAGCCGGCCCCGGCGCCGCTCTCTTTGGCGAGCGCCTGGACGCCGAAGCCGAGGGCGGCCGCGAGCAGTACCGAGGCGGCGGCCGCGCCCGGCCAAGCGCGGCGCGGCCCCAGCACGGAGAGCCCGGCCAACGCCGCGTTGACCGACATGATCACGAGCGAGACCGCGTAGACGCCCCCCAGCTCCGCGATCTGGATGACGGGGAGCTGCGCCTGCTGGGAATAGCCGAGCAGGCCCCACGGGAATCCACCCATGAGATGGCCGCGCAGCCACTCGCCGGCCACCCACAGCGGCGGGGCGAGGGCCAGGGCCATCCCCGCTCCGAGACGGCCGCGGAGCCAAGCGGTCGCGCCGGCCACCAGGCCCACGTACAGACCGCAGTACGCGGCGAGTGCCACGATCGGGAGCCAGGTGACCGGCCACGGGATAGCGCTGTAGTGGAGGAAGGTGTGATCGAGCCAGCGCAGGAGCACCACGTAGAACACGGTGCCGGCGAGCCAGCCGTCCGCGAGCGCGGCCCGGGGCGCGCGGGTCACCGCCGAGGCCAGCGCGGGGACGAGCCAGATCCACGCGAGCAGCGCCCACCCCGTCTTCGGAAACGCGAGCGCACCGAGGATTCCCGAGACGACGAGGACGAGGACGCGAACGGTCCTGCCGGCCCGGCTCAGGCCCAGCTCACGCTCCACGGGCGAGCCGCTCGGCGAGGGCGCGCGGCAGCCCCGCGGCGAGAATCTTGCGGGCCGCGGCCGCGTGATCGTACGGCACGCGCCGGATCGCCACCGAGCGGGCCTCCCGGTCCCAGATCGCGTAGCAGGCGCGGGCGTCCCGATCCCGCGGCTGGCCCACGCTGCCCACATTGACGAGATAGCGGCGGCCGTCGTCGAGACGCACCTGCGCTTCGGGCGTCTCGAGCCGCTCGGTGTGATCCGGCCCCCCGCTGCCCACCGACCAGACGCCGGGCAGATGCGAGTGCCCGATGAAGCAGAGCCGGGTCGCGAAGTCACCGAAGACCTGCAGCCCGTCCTCGGCGGTGACGAGATATTCCCATTCCTCGGGACTGCGGGGGCTCGCGTGCACGAGGGTAGCGTCCTCCAGCGCGCGGATCAGGGGTAGCCCGGACAGGTAGTCGCGGTGGCCTCGATCGAGCTGCTCGCCGGTCCACTCGGCGGCCGCGCGCGCCCACGGGTTGAACCACCGGAGGTCGAGCAGCCCCAGCGCGCCGTGCTCGTGATTGCCGGCCACCATCGCGCTCGCGCGCTCGCCCACCCGCTCCACGCAGGCGACCGGATCGGCCCCGTAGCCCACGAGGTCGCCCAGGCACAAGAGCTCGAGGGCCCCCTCGGAGCCGGCGTCGGCCAGCACGGCGGTGAGCGCTTCCAGGTTGGCGTGAACGTCGGAAATGACGGCGTAGCGGATGGCGGCCTCCGCTCAGGAAGCGGGAGCCTGCTCTTTGTGGATGCGGTCGAGGATCCCGTTGATGAAGCGGCTCGACTCGTGGGTGCTGAACTTCTTCGCCACCTCGAGGGCTTCGTTGATGGCCACCTTGGGGGGTACCGAGGTTCCCCACCGGAGCTCGAAGATCGCCTGGCGGAGGATGTTGCGGTCCACCACCGCCATGCGGTCGAGCTCCCAGTTCTCCGCGTAGCGCGAGATCAGCTCGTCGATTTCCGCTTCGTGGAGCTTGGTGCCGCGCACCAGGGACTCCGCGAACTCTCGCGCCTCGTGGTCCACCGGATGCCGGAGCCAGAAGTCGTCGAGATGCGGCCCCGGATGCTCCTCGCCCTGGACATCCAACTGATAGAGCAGCTGCAGGGCGAGCTCCCGCGCCTTACGGCGGCGGCCCATCAGCGCTTCCCGCGGCGGCCGGCGAGGCCGCGCCGCCAACCCGCCATCTCCAGAGCGGCCAGGGCCGCTTCCTCTCCGCGGTTGCCGACGGCCCCGCCGGCGCGCTCCCACGCCTGCTCTTCGGTGAGGGCGGTGATCACGCCGAAGGTCACCGGCACGCCGGTGTCGAGCCCGGCCCGGAGGATGCCCTGGGCCGCCGCGCCGCAGACGTACTCGAAGTGCGGCGTCGCGCCCTTGATGACCGCCCCCACGCACACGATGCCCGCGAAGCGCCGGGTCCGCGCGAGGGTGAGCGCGGCCTGGGCCAGCTCGAAGGAGCCCGGTACCCAGTGGACCTCGACCGCGTCCCCGCTCACCGAGTGATTCGCGAGCGCGCCGAGCGCGCCGTCGAGCAGCTTCTTGGAGATGGGCTCGTTGAAGCGGGCGGCCACCACCGCGAAGCGCTCGCCGCGCGCGGCGGGGGCGACTCGGCGCTTCGGCGCGATGCCGGCCATCGACTAGTCCGGGAAGGACGAGAAGAGATGCCCGAGCTTCTCGCGCTTGGTGCGGAGATAGCTCCGGTTGGCGTCGGTGGCCGGCACCTCGAGCGGCAGCCGCTCGACGACCTTGAGCCCGTAGCCCTCGATGCCCACGATCTTCTTCGGATTGTTGGTCAGGATCTTCAGGTTCCTCACCCCGAGATCCACCAGGATCTGGGCGCCGATACCGTAGTGGCGGAGATCGGCGCGGAAGCCGAGGGCGTGGTTGGCCTCCACCGTGTCCTTGCCCTGATCCTGTAGCTCGTAGGCCCTGAGCTTGTTGAGCAGGCCGATCCCGCGCCCCTCCTGGCGCATGTAGACGAGGACGCCGCGCCGCTCGTGCCGGATGATGGCGAGCGCCTTGTGGAGCTGGGAGCCGCAGTCGCAGCGGTGCGAGCCGAACACGTCGCCGGTGAGGCATTCCGAGTGCACGCGGACGAGCACCGGCTCGTCGGTCTTGACCTCACCCAGCACCAGGGCCAGCGGCAGGCGATCGTCCACCGTCGTCTCGTAGGCGATGACCTGGAACTCTCCGTGCTCGGTCGGCATGCGCGTGATCGCCGCCCGGCGCACCAGTTTCTCCTTGTGGATCCGGTACTCGATGAGCCCCTTGATCGTGATGGCCCTCAGGCGATACTCGCGCCCCAGCGCCATCAGCTCGGGCAGGCGCGCCATGCCGCCTTCCTGGTCCAGCACCTCGCAGATCACGCCGGCGGGGGCGTAGCCGGCGAGCCGGGCCAGGTCGACCGCGGCCTCGGTATGGCCGGCCCGGCGCAGCACACCACCCGGCATGGCCCGCAGCGGGAAGATGTGGCCGGGCCGCGTCAGGTCCTCGGCCCGGGTGGCCGGATCCACGAGCGTGCGGATCGTGACGGCGCGGTCGTAGGCCGAGGTGCCGGTGGTCACCCCCCGGCGGGCGTCGACGCTCACCGTGAAGGCGGTGCCGAGGGGCGCGGTGTTGTCCGAGACCATCATGGAGATCTGCAGCTCGTCGAGCCGCTCGCCGAGCATGGGCATGCAGATGAGGCCGCGGCCGTACTTGGCCATGAAGTTGACCGCCTCGGGGGTGGCCTTCTCGGCCGCCATCAGCAGGTCGCCCTCGTTCTCGCGGTCCTCGTCGTCGACCACGATCAGCATGCGGCCGGCGCGGATCTCCTCGATACCCTCTTCGATCGTGACGAACTGTGGCGACTCCATCACCGTGACCCCTCTCCCGTATCCGCGCGCCTCGTTTGTCGTATCCGCTCGGCTCGCCTTCGGCTCACCATGCCCGGCCCTGGCTGCGGCTCGGCCTGCAACTGCAGGATGCGCTGCACGTACTTGCCGATCATGTCCATCTCAAGATTGACCCGCCGCCCCGGCGCGAGCGACCCGAGGGTCGTCGCAGCCAGCGTGTGCGGGATGATCATGATCTCGAAATCCCGCGCGTTCAAGCGCGCCACCGTGAGACTCACCCCGTCCACCGCCACCGACCCTTGCGGGATCAGCAGGGGGGCCAGGCTTCGGTCCCGCCATTCTATCGTGAGCCGGGCAGTCTCTGCCTGGCGGGTGAAGCTCGCCACGATACCCACCCCGTCCACGTGCCCCTGCACGAGATGGCCACCCACCACCCCGCCCAGTCGCATCGGCCGCTCCAGGTTGACCGGGTCGCCCGCCGAGAGATCGGCGAGGGCGGTGCGCGCGAGCGTCTCGGGCCCCACGTCGAAGCGCAGCCGGCCCGGCCCCTGCTCGACCACGGTGAGGCACGCGCCGTTGACCGCGACGCTGGCGCCCACCGTGCTGTCTTCTCGCACGCGGTCGGCGGCGACGACCAGGCGGGCGCCGTCACGGTCGAGCACGTGGCCGACTTCTTCTACTAGTCCCGTGAACATTGGCTTGAGTGCTTGAGTGTCCCGTTCCGCGGACATTCGTTTAAGTCTTCAAGCCCTGTCTTATGCGGGGGCCCAGAAATGGCCCCCGCACTCCTCCGATGCCGGACACCCCGTGGTTCCCCCGCACTCCCCCAGCCGCGGGCAAACGTTTCGATCGCGGACACTCGTCGGCGGTTATTCATGGGTCACGGTGCCTTCGAGGAGCCAGTCGTCGCCGAGGGCGCGGGTGGTGAGGTCGGTCAGGCGCAGGGCGTGGGTGAGGGCGAGGCCCGAGCCCCCCACCGGGCCCGGCGCGTCGGCGCCGCCCAGGAGCTTGGGCGCGATGAAGACGGCCACGCGGTCGACCAGGCCGGCCTGCACGAAGGCGCCGGTCAGCTGACCACCCGCCTCCAGGAGCACCGCGGTCATGTCGAGCGCGAAGAGCCGAGCGCAGACGTCGGCCACGTCGACCCGCCCCTCGCGCGACTTGCACTGCAGCACGGTCACCCCGCTCGATTCGAGCGCGGCCACCCGCGGCGCCGGGGCGTCCTCCCCCACCGCCACCACGACGCGGGTCCGACTGCCCGTGCGCAGGAGGGTGGCGTCGAGGGGGAGCCGCGCGCGTCCGTCGACCACCACCCGGTAGGGCTCGCGGGGCCACGGCTGGTCGAGCCTCACCGTGAGCGCGGGGTCGTCGGCCAGCACGGTGCCGATGCCGGTCACGATGGCGTCGCTCTGGCTCCGCAGCCGGTGCGCCTCGCGGCGCGCCGGCTCGCCCGTGATCCACCGCGACTTCCCGTCGAACGCGGCGATCTTGCCGTCGAGGGTCATCGCCCACTTGAGCGTGACGTGGGGCCGCTGCCGCTCGACCGCGGTGAAGAACACGTGGTTGAGATCGCGGGCCTCGCGCTCGAGGCAGCCCATCGCGACGTCGACGCCGGCCGCGGCCAGCGCCGCCGCGCCGCCTCCCCTCACGCGAGGGTTGGGGTCGGCGGTGGCCGCCACCACCCGTCGCACCCCCGCGCGCACGATGGTCTCCACGCAGGGCGGCGTGCGCCCGACGTGATTGCACGGCTCGAGGGTGACGTAGAGGGTGGCGCCGCGAGCCCGCTCACCCGCGGCGGCGAGGACGGCCGCCTCCGCGTGGGGCCCGCCCGCGCGCTCGTGGAAGCGCTCCGCGACCAGTGTTCCGTCGCGGACGACGAGCGCGCCCACCATGGGATTGGGTGACGTGAGCCCGCGGCCCCGCGCCGCCAGGGCCAGCGCCCGCGCCATCCAGCCGATGTCTTGCATGTCCGCTCCGCGGCCTCGCGGAGGATTCTACCGCGCTTGGCTCGGCTGCGGCGGCTCCCCGAGGAGGGCGTCCACGAAGGCCTTCGGTTCGAAGGGCTGCAGGTCCTCGATCTGCTCGCCCACCCCCACCAGCTTGATCGGCACCCCCAGCTCCTGATGGATGCGGATGGCTATGCCACCCTTGGCGGTGCCGTCGAGCTTGGTCAGCACGAGGCCGGTCAGGCCCACCACCTCGTGGAACATCCGCGCCTGCTGCAGCCCGTTCTGGCCGGTAGGCGCTTCCAGCACCATCAGCGATTCGTGCGGAGCCCCGGGGAGCTGGCGGCCCAGCACCCGCTTGAGCTTGGCCAGCTCGTCCATCAGGTTCGACTTGGTGTGAAGCCGCCCGGCCGTGTCCACCAGCAGGACGTCACAGTCGCGCGAGCTGGCCGACTTCACCGCGTCGAACACCACCGCGGCGGGATCCGCGCCCGCCGCCTGGTGCACGACCTCCACGTCGATGCGTCGCCCCCACTCCTGGAGCTGCTCGATCGCGGCCGCCCGGAACGTGTCGGCCGCCGCCATGAGCACCCGCTTGCCATCCGCCTTGAGCGCCGCGGCGAGCTTGGCCGTGCTGGTGGTCTTGCCCGCGCCGTTGACCCCGAGCATGAGGATGACGGAGGGGTGCGCATCCAGGCGCAGTGGAGCCGCCGCGCCCACGAGGGACTCCTCGAGGAATCGGTGCAGCGCGCCGCGGACATCCTGACTGGACGCCACACGGCCGCGCTTGACCTCGTCGCGCACCCGCTTGACGAACGCGGTCGCGGTGGCCGCGCCGAGGTCGGCGGCAATGAGGGTTTCCTCCAGCTCCTCCAGCATCGCGTCGTCGACCGGGCGGGTGATGGACAGGATGGCCCCGAGCCCCTCGTCCATCAGCTCGCGGGTGCGCCGCAGTCCTTGCCGGACGCGCTCCCCGAGGGAGCCGAACAGGCTCACGAGCCGGAGGCTGGCAGCTGGGGAAGCTCGAGCCGACGGATCACCGTCCCCTTCGCCCCGAGAGGCGGGAGGGACCTTCCGTTCAGCGTGACCTCGACGCCACCGGCATCGCCGATGGTCACGAGGAAGCGGCGGTCCGCGGTCCACTCCCGGCTGGCACCCGCGGGCAGGAGCTCCTCCGCGATGCGGCCCTCGTCGGTCTGAACCCGGATCCAGGTGGGCTCGACCGCTTTGATCACCAGGCGCTGCGAGCCGGGCACAGCCTTGGGAGCGGTGGTCGGCGCGGCCACCGTCGGGGGTGCGGGGGTTGCCGGGGGTGCCGCAGTCGGTGGAGCCGGTGCGACCGGACTCGGGGGACGGGCGGGCTCGGCGGCCGGGGCTGGCGGCGGCTGGACGGGTGGTGTAGCGGCAGCTCTCGGGGGCGCGACCGGCGGCGGAGCAGGCTCGGGCGCAGGCTGAGGTTTCACTTTTATCGTGGCGACTGGGGTTTCCGGCTGGCGCTTGATGGTCAGGTTGAGTACGGACAACCCGATCCCGAGCACGAGGAGCAGGGCGAGCCCCAGCAGCACCGAGCTGCTGGCCCGTGTATTCCGGGGCCGGGGCGGCGCCGTGGCGGCCTCGACGGCCGCCCGTTCCCCCGCTAGCCCTTGATAGTGAGCCAGCGCGGTCTCCGGGCTCTCGCGCAGAAACGAGCAGTAGGCGCGGATGAACCCCCGGACGAAGACGGGGGACGGAAGATCGGCGAGACGCTCCTCTTCGAGCGCCTCGAGATGGCGGATGCCGACGCGGGTGGAGCGCGCCATGTCTTCCAGCGAGCTGCCTTTGGCTTCCCGGAGCGAGCGGAGATACGCGCCGAGCGTGACCGCGGACGATTCAACCTGCTGCATGCGGGCTAGTGTAACGCAGGTTATGCGTCGGTCAGCTTAACTGAGACCAGACGCGAGAGGCCGGGCTCCTCCATGGTGACGCCGTAGAGCACGTCGGCGGCCTCCATGGTCTTGCGGTTGTGGGTGATCACCACGAATTGCGTCTGCGTGCATAGCTCGCGCAGCACCCGCAGGAAGCGGTGGATGTTCGCGTCGTCGAGCGGCGCGTCCACTTCGTCCAGCACGCAGAACGGGCTCGGGCGGTGGTAGAAGATCGCGAACAACAGGGCGAGCCCGGTGAGCGCCTTCTCGCCGCCCGACATCAGGGTGACCGCCTGCAGGCGCTTGCCGCGCGGCTGGGCCATCAGCTCCACGCCCAGCTCGAGCGGATCGTCCTCCCCCTCCTCGGGCGGCACCATGCGGAGCTCGGCGCGCCCGCCCTCGAACAGTCGCGAGAAGATGTTGCCGAAGTGCCGGTTGATGTCGTCGAAGGCTTCCTGGAAGCGCTCCTGGGCGGTGCGGGTCATGCCGCGGAGGGCCTTCTCGAGATCCTTGATCGACGCGACCACGTCGTCGTGCTGCGTGCGGAGGAAGTCCAGCCGCTCGGTCAGCTCCCGGAACTCCTCGTCCGCGACCAGGTTGACGGGCCCCATCGCCTCGAGCTTGGTCGAGAGCTCCTCGTGCCGCCGCCGCACTTCGTCCAGATCGCGCCCGGCGTCGTGAGCGGCCAGTAGCGCCTCGGCGGTCTCAACGGTGTGGCGCCTGCGCGCCTCCTGCGCGAGCTCCTCGCGGCGTACCCGCCCTTCCGTCTCCATCAGGTCGAGCTGATGGAGCCGGCTCACCAGCCCGTTCAGCTGGTGCTGCACCTCGCGGAGCTCGGTCTCGACGGCCTGCCGCTCGCCGAGCTGGCGCTGGTGCTCTTCCGCGATGACCGCCACCTCCGCCTCGAGCCGATCGCGCTCGGCCACCGCGTCGCGCGCCTGGCCGTCGGTCCGCGCGCGCTCGGCGGCGAGGTCTCCGCGGCGCTCCGTGGTCTGCGTCCGGCGCGCCGCCGACTGTTGCTGCTGCAGCCGAAAGTCGCGCTCGAGCTCCATGATCCGGTCGATGTCGCGGCCCAGCGCCTCCACCCGCTCCGCCACCGTGGCGAGCTCGACGCGACACGCGGTGAGCCGGTCGGTGAGGCCGGCCTCGTCGCCCTGCCCGCGCTCGAGCAGGCCCTGCAGCGCGGTCATGTCCCCGCCCAGGCGCGCCTCCTGCTCAGCGGCCGCCGTCAGGGCGCGCTCCAGGTCGAGGAGCTGCGACGCGGTCTCGTCACGCTCCCCGGCGAGCTGCTCGTTCTCGGCGGCCAGCGTTTCCAGATGACGGGCGATCCGGTCGGCCTCCCGCAGCACGGACTCCAGGTCCTTCTCGCCGGAGAGCCGGGCCGTCTCCTGCGCCTGGTAGTTGGACTGCAGGCCCTCGAGCCGCGCGCGGATGGCCGTCACCTCGCCTTCGACCGCCTCGACCCGCACCGCGGCCGCTTCCGCCTCCCGCCCGAGGCCGGCGATCTCCTCGCCAAGCTGGCGGATGGCCCGCTTGCGCCCCAGCAGCGAATGATCGTTGCTCTCCCGCTCGCCGCCGCGATGGCCGCCGGTGAGCCGGCCGCTCGGCGAGAGCACTTCCCCGGAGCGGGTGACGTAGGTGGCGACGACGCCGTTCCGGCGCCACAGCATCTCGGCCTGGTCCAGATGCGGGACGACGCCCACTCGCCCGAGGAGGTAGTGGAGCAGGGCCGGTCGCGGGCCTCTCACGAGCCGCGCCGCCCAGCTCACCTCGCCCGAATCCTCGGGAAGGACGCCGGGCGGGGGCAGCGTCTCGAGTGGGAGCAGGGTGGCCGCCCCGGCGCCTTCGCGCTCGAGATAGCCGAGGGCGGCCCGCGCGTGCTCGAACCGCTCCACCACCACCCACTGCAGTCGGTCACCGAGCACCGCCTCCACCGCCGCCTCGAGTCCGTTCGGCACTTCGAGAAGATCCGCGACGGTCCCGACGACGCCGCCGAGATCGCCCGAGCCGGGGCGCGCGAACATGGCCCGAACTCCGGCACCGTAGCCTTCCCGCTCCCGCTCCAGGCGCTCGAGCGCTTCGAGCGCCGACTGCCGTGACGCGAGCCTCACCCGGAGCCCGGCCAGCGCCTCCTGGGCCCGGGTCCGGACGGCCTCGCCGTCGCGCCGTGCCGTCTCGATCTCCTGCAGCTCGGTGGTCAGCAGCGAGAGCTGGGCGCCGGCGCGCTGTCGCGCCGTCTCGAGCCGGGTGCGGGTGGCCGCCAGTACCTCCGCCTCCGAGCGGGCGCCCGCCAACTCGGCGGCGAGCCGGTCGGCTCGCCGGTCCACCTGGGCCCGGCGCTCGCGCAGCTCGCCGCTCGAGCGCGTGAGATCGGCGCGGGCCCCCGCGACCCGGATCTGCTCCAGGCGGAGCGTCTCGAAGCGCTCCCGCCGCTCCGCGAGCGCGCTCCGGCAGGCCTCGATCTGCGCCTCGACCCGCCGCACCTCGTCGTGCTGGAGGGCGTGCCGGCGCCGGGCCTCGTCGAGGCCGCGGGCCTTCTCGTCGCGCTCGGCGGACAGGGCGACGCGCCGCTCGCCGAGCCCGCGGATCTCCTCCTCGAGCCGCGTCTCCTCCGCGATCAGGTCCTGGATCTGCAGGCCCATCTGCTCGCGCCGCTCGAGGAGCCGCTCCGCCTCGCCCTGGATCTTCTGCACCGACTGCCGCAGGTCGCCCAGCCGGTACTCCGTATCCTGGATCGCCGCCGCCTGCAGGGCCTGGCGCCCGGTCAGGGTCGCCACCCGCGCGCGCTGCTGCTCCTCGGTCTGGCGCAGCGACTCCATCTCCCGCGTGACCGCCTCGTGCTGCGAGGCGAGCGCCGCGTAGTCGGCGGCGAGCAGGGCCAGATCGAGCGCCTGCCGCTCGGACTGGAGCGCCTTGTACTGCTGGGCCTTGCGGGCCTGCCGCTCGATGGAGGAGAGCTGGCGCCGGACCTCCTCCATCACGTCGCGCAGCCGCTGGAGGTTCAGGCGGGTGGCGTCGAGCTTGCCCTGCGTCTCCGAGCGTTGCTGCTTGTAGCGGGCGATCCCCGCCGCCTCCTCGATGAACACGCGGCGCTCCCACGGCTTCGCGGTGAGGACGTGGTTGAGCCGATCCTGGTCCATCAGCGCGTAGGCCTTGGGATTGACCCCGGTGCCCGCGAAGAGATCCTGGATGTCGCGGAGCCGGCACGCGTTGGTATTGAGCAGGTACTCGCTCTCACCGGTGCGGTAGAGGCGGCGGGCGACCGCCACCTCGCTCCACGGCACGTTCAGGCCGCCGTCGTTGTTGAACACGAGGCTGACCTCGGCCATGCCGATCATTTTGCGCGACGCGGAGCCGTGGAAGATCACGTCTTCCATCTTGGCGCCGCGCAGGGTCTTGGGGCTCTGCTCGCCGAGGGCCCAGCGGATCGCGTCGGCCACGTTGGACTTGCCGCAACCGTTGGGACCGACGATGCAGGTGACGCCGGGGAAGACCTTCACGTCGGTCTTCTCGGCGAACGACTTGAAGCCGTGGATCAGGATCGTTTCCAGTCGCATGACCGTCACGCCCCAAGGGGACGTGAATCACTAATACCATGTGGTGAACGGATCGACCAAGAAAAAACCCCACGAGTGGGGGGCGAGTGGGATCTCGGTACTAGATGTGGGCCGCGAGGCGGAGCTAGGCCCCCTTGAGGAGGCAGCACTTCTTGTACTTTTTACCGGAGCCGCACGGGCATGGGTCGTTGCGGCCCACCTTCTGCCCATCGGCGGCCCGCGGCTCCACGCGCGAAGCGGCCCTCGGCGCGGCGCCGGCCAGGTCTCCACCCCGCGTCTCCTGCCACTCGGGGGTGCGCTGGGCCACGCGGGTCGCCGGCTGTTCCTCCTGCGTCATGCGCACCTTGAAGAGCTGCTCGACCGCCGTCTCCTTGAGGCTGCCGATCATCTCCTGGAACATGTCGAAGGCTTCCTTCTTGTACTCGGTCAGTGGATCGCGCTGACCGTAGCCCCGGAGGCCGATGCCCTCCTTGAGATGGTCCATGTTGAGCAGGTGCTCGCGCCAGAGCTGGTTGATCCCGCGGAAGCCCCCGGCCTCCCACTCGAGGCCCAGCACGATCCACCGCTCGAGTCGGTGGAACATCTCGCCGCCCATCTCCCCCTCGCGCTCGCGGTAGTGCCGCTCCGCCGCTTCCGTCACCTCTTCCACGAGGGCCTGGTGCGCCGGGATCTCGTCGGCCTTCAGCTGGGGCATCCGGAAATCGAACTGGCGGTGGAGGGCCTCGTTGAGCCCGACCAGGTCCCAGTCCTCGGGATGGGCGTCGGCGGTTGCGTAGCGCTCCACGAGGGCGCCCGCCAGCTCCCCGATCCACTCCAGCACCGTCTCTTCCTGGCTCTCCCCGGCCAGGATCTCGCGCCTCAGCCCGTAGACGATCTCGCGCTGCTTGTTCATGACGTCGTCGTACTCGAGCAGGTGCTTGCGGATCTCGAAGTTGCGGGTCTCCACCCGCTTCTGGGCGGTGCCGATCGCTCGCGTCACCAGCTTGTGCTCGATGGGCTCGCCCTCTTCCATGCCGAGGCGGTCCATGATGCGTTGGATCCGCTCCGAGCCGAAGATACGCAGCAGGTCGTCCTCGAGCGAGAGATAGAACCGCGAGGATCCCGGGTCGCCCTGCCGGCCGGAGCGGCCGCGGAGCTGGTTGTCGACCCGGCGCGACTCGTGCCGCTCGGTGCCGATGATGTGGAGACCGCCCAGTCCCACCACCCGCTCGTGCTCGGGATCGGTGCCCTTCTTGGCCTCGAGCCAGGCGGACTCCCGCGCCTCGATGGGCGCGGTGGCGGGATCCAGCCCTTTCTTGCTGAGGAGGCTCTTGGCGAGGAAGTCGGGATTGCCGCCGAGCAGGATGTCGGTGCCGCGGCCGGCCATGTTGGTGGCGATGGTGACCGTCTTCTCCCGTCCGGCCTGGGCCACGATCTCCGCCTCGCGCTCGTGGTACTTGGCGTTGAGTACCTGGTGGGGGATGCCGCGCTTCTTGAGCAGCTTGGAGAGCCGCTCCGACTTCTCGATGGAGACGGTCCCCACCAGCACCGGCTGGCCCTTGCCGTGGCGCTCCGCGATCTCGTTGGCCACCGCGTCGAACTTCTCGCGCTCGCTCTTGTAGACCACGTCGGAGTGGTTGACCCGGAGCAGCGTGCGGTTGGTGGGGATGACGGTGACGTCGAGCTCGTAGATCTTGGCGAACTCCTCGGCCTCGGTGGCCGCGGTGCCGGTCATGCCCGCGAGCTTGTCGTACATGCGGAAGTAGTTCTGCAGCGTGATCGTGGCGAGGGTCTGGTTCTCCCGCGCGATCTTGAGCCCCTCCTTGGCCTCCACCGCCTCGTGCAGGCCGTCGGACCAGCGCCGGCCGGGCATCATCCGGCCGGTGAACTCGTCCACGATGATGACCTGGGGCTGCAGCACCCCCCGCCCCTGGTCGTCCACCGTCTCCAGGTCCTTGACCACGTAGTCCACGTCCTTGTGAAAGATGTGGTGGGCCTTCAGCGCCTGGTTGATGTGGTGGGCGATCTCGATGTGGGCGGGATCGGAGAGGTTCTCGACGCCGAGGAGCCGCTCGCAGTAGGACACCCCCTGCTCGGTCAGGGAGACCGTGCGCGCCTTCTCGTCCACGATGAAGTCGCCCTCGGCCTGCTCCTCGATCTCGGAGAGCTTGCCCTCCACGATGGTGGCGGCCCGCTTGAGCCGCGGGATCACCCGGTTGACCTTCTCGTAGAGCGGCGCCCGGCTCTCCGCGCTGCGGTCCCGCCCCGAGATGATCAGGGGCGTCCGGGCCTCGTCGATGAGGATCGAGTCCACCTCGTCCACGATCGCGTAGTGGTGCTCGCGCTGGACGATGTCGTCGAGACTGAACTGCATGTTGTCGCGGAGGTAGTCGAAGCCGAACTCGTTGTTGGTGCCATACGTGATGTCGGCCGCGTACGCTTCTTTTCGCGTGCAGGGCCGGAGCGCGGCGAGCCGGATGTCGGGCGAGGCGAAGGCCGGATCGTAGAGGTACTGCACCTCGTGCTGGATCACCCCGACGGTGAGGCCGAGCGCGTGGTAGATCGGCCCCATCCACTGGGCGTCGCGCCGGGCCAGGTAGTCGTTGACCGTGACGACGTGCGTGCCGAGGCCGGGCAGCGCGTTGAGGTACGCGGGCAGCGTGGCCACGAGCGTCTTGCCCTCGCCGGTGGCCATCTCCGCGATCTTGCCGGAGTGGAGCACCATGCCGCCCATCATCTGCACGTCGAAATGCCGCATGCGGACCGTGCGGCGGGCCGCCTCGCGGACGGCCGCGAAGGCCTCCGGCAGGAGCTCGTCCACCTCGGCCCCGTCGCTCAGGCGCTGGCGGAGCTCGATGGTCCGGGCGCGCAGGGCCTCGTCGGATAGCGCCTGCAGGCCCGGCTCGAGGGCGGCGATCCCCTCCACCACCGGGCGCATGCGCTTGACGTCGCGCTCGTGCTTGGTGCCGAAGATCGAGCGGAAGATGACGTTGAGCATGTCAGGGCCTCATCTTACACCACCGGACCGGCCATCCCGGGCTCACGGCTTCTCCCGCAGGAGCTCCCGAGCGTGGCGGCGCGAGGCCTCGGTCACGCGCTCGCCCCCCAGCATGCGCGCCAGCTCGTCCACGCGGGCGGCGCCCTGCAGCGCGGTCACCGTGGTGCGGGTCGCGCCGCGTGCCACGCGCTTGTCCACCAGAAGATGATGTCCCGCGTAGGCGGCGATCGGGCCCAGGTGTGTCACGCAGAGCACCTGCCGGCCCGTCGCGCTGGCCGAGAGCTTCTGGCCGACCACGTCGGCCACGCGCCCGCCGATCCCCGCGTCCACCTCGTCGAACACCAGGATCGGCACGTCGTCGGCCGCGGCCAGGACGGTCTTGGCGGCCAGCATCACCCGGGAGAGCTCCCCGCCCGAGACCACCTTGGCGAGCGGGCGCAGCTCCTCGCCCGGATTTGCCGAGAGCAGCAGCTCGGCGGTCTCGGCGCCGCGCGGCCCCACCCGCCAGCCCTCCGCGCCAGATCCGAGCTCGTCGGCGCCGGCGGGCTCGCGGCGCAGCGTGACCCGGAAGCGTCCGTGCTCCATGCCGAGCCCCCGGATCTCCTTCTGGATGAGCCGCTCGAGCCGCTCCGCCCCGCGCGTCCGCGCTTGGGTGAGCGCGGCCGCCTCCGCCCCCGCGGCCGCGGCGGCCTCGGCGACCGCGCGCTCCAGCTCCTCCGCGATGGCATCGTGGCGCGTGATCCGGTCCAGCGCCGCCGCGGCCTCCTGCCGGTGGGCCAGGATCGCGGCCACCGAGTCGCCGTACTTGCGCTTGAGCTTGACGATGGCGTCGAGCCGCGCGTCGATCTGCTCGAGCCGCTCGGGATCGAACACGGCGCGGTCGCGGAGCGCCCGCGCGCGACCGACCACGTCCTCCAGGTAGGCCTGGGCGCCTTCGATGGCCTCGATGGAGGCGGCCGCGTCGGGCTCGTACCGGGAGATGTCGCGCAGCAGCGCCCCCGCCCGCGCGAGCCGGGTGGCGGCCGACTGCGGGTCTTCGTAGAGCAGCCCGACCGCCTCTTGGAGCCCCGCGACGATCCGCTCGGCGTGCTGCAGCCGCGAGCGCTCGGCGCGCAGGTCGTCCTCCTCCCCGTCGCGCAGCTTGACCGCGTCGATCTCGGAGAGCTGGAAGCGGTAGAGGTCCTCCTGCCGGGCGCCTTCACGCATCTCGTCGCGCAGCCGCGCGAGCGCCCCGCGCGCCTCCTCCCACCGCCGCACCAGCAGGCCAACGCGCTCGCGACGGTCCTCCGCTTCCGCGAAGCGGTCCAGGAGCACGAGCTGGCGAGCGGGCTCCAGCAGCCGCTGGTGCTCGTGCTGGCCGTGCAGCTCCACCAGGGCCAGCCCGAGCCGCTCGAGCAGCCCCACGGTGGCCGCGCCGTCGTTGACGAAGGCGCGGTGACGGCCGGAGCGGGCGAGCTCGCGCTTGACGACCAGGAGGCCCTCGCCGGTCTGGTGGCCGGCCTCCTCGAGGAGCGCCGCGACGGGACCGGCGGGATCGATGTCGAAGACCGCCTCGACCACCGCGGTCTCGGCGCCGGTGCGAATCCAGTCCGGCTGAGCCCGGGCCCCGGTGATGAGCAACAGCGCGTCCACGATGATGGACTTGCCGGCGCCGGTCTCACCGGTGAGCACGTTGAGGCCGGGGGCGAAGGGCACCACCGCCTCTTCGACCACGGCCAGGTTGCGGATGGACAGTTCGCGCAGCATCGTCCCGGCCATGCTACGGCCAATGGCGAGCGGCGCTCAACTGTATCCTATCGCTCGCCCCACTTGAGCTTGGTGCGCAGGACCGAGAAGAAGTGCTTCTGGGGGAAGCGGAGCAGGCGCGTGCGGGCCGCGGCCCGCCGCACCTCGACCGTGTCGTCGGCCTTGAGCGCGAAGCCCACTTGCCCATCCAGGGTGAGCATGACGTCCTGGTCGGTGAGCAGGGTGATGGCGATGCGCTGGGTGGCCGGCAGCACGATGGGGCGGTTGGTGAGGGTGTGCGAGCAGATCGGGGTGAGCACCACCGCGTCCATGGTCGGGTACACGATCGGCCCGCCCGCGGAGAGGCAGTACGCGGTGGACCCGGTCGGGGTCGAGACGATGAGCCCGTCCGCGCGGTAGCCGGTGGCGAAGACCCCGTCCACCGCGACCTCGAGCCGGATGATGCGGCTCATCGCCGACTTGGTGATGACGACGTCGTTCAGCGCCGAATACTCCCCGAGCCGCTCGCCTCGGCGAAAGACGCTGCACTCGAGCAGCATGCGGTCCTCGATGACCAGCTCCCCCCCCAGGTAGGCCTCGAGCGCCGGGAAGAGCTCGTCCACCGTCAGCGCGGTGAGAAACCCGAGGCCGCCCAGGTTGACGCCGAGGATCGGCACGCCCAGGTCACCCACCAGGCGCGCCATGCTCAGCAGGGTCCCGTCGCCCCCCAGCACGAGCAGCAGATCGGAGTGGGCCGGTAGCTCCGGCCTTCCCACCGTGGGCGCGGTGGCCTCGGGAGAGAGCCCCGCGGTCTCCTTCTCCAGGACCGGCTGGATGCCCCGCGCCGCGCACCACGCGAGAAGCTGCGGCACCACGGTGCGAGCTTCCTCCCGGTCGGTCTTGGCGACGATGCCGAGGCGCCTCACGGCTGGGGCGGTTCCTCCGCGGTGACCTTGGTGATCAGCGCGTCCAGGTCGGCCAGTGTGCGGCCCGTCTTGGTGAGCAGCAGGAAGAATTCGCGGTTGCCCTTGGGCCCCTTGATCGGCGACGCGGTGACCCCGCGCACGTGCCAGCCGTGCAGGACCGCGAAGCGCGCCACCCGCGCGATCACCGCGCGATGGTGCGAGCCGTCGCGCACCACGCCCCCCTTGCCCACCTGGCCCTTGCCCACCTCGAACTGCGGCTTCACGAGCACGACCGCCTCGCCCTGCGAGGTGAGCACCCCGAAGACCGACGGCAGGACCTTCTCGAGCGAGATGAAGGAGACGTCCACCGTGGCCAGATCGGGAGATTCCGGGAAGGAGTCGACCGGTAGACTGCGCGCGTTCGTCTTCTCCATCACCACCACGCGCCCGTCGGCCCGCAGCTTCGCGTCGAGCTGGCTGTGGCCCACGTCGACCGCGTACACCTTCACCGCCCCCTGCTCGAGCAGGCAATGCGTGAAGCCGCCGGTGGAAGCTCCCACGTCGATGGCGACCCGGCCTCGGGGCGCGACCACGAAGGTGGCGAGCGCGTGGGCCAGCTTGTCGCCCCCGCGGCTCACAAAGCGCGGCCGGGCCACCAGCTCGAGCCGGGCGCCGGGCGCGACCATGGCGCCCGCCTTGTCGATGCGCTGGCCGTCGACGAGCACGTCACCGGCCATGATGAGGCGCGCAGCCTTCTCGCGCGATTCGACGAGCCCACGCTCCACCAGGGCCACGTCCAGCCTGAGCTTGGTCTTGGCCTGGCCCTGACCACTGGAGCGCGCCGGCGCAGGCGCGGGCACCCGCGTACCGCGGGACGATGCGGTCTTCCGGTGGGACGGTACCGGCTTCGACAGGCCGCGCTTCTTGGGGAACCTCTTCACGCCGGCTCCTTTCTCCAGCCCGATGCCCGGGCACGTTCGCCGTCCCTGCCGTCCACGACGATGTGGCGCAAGCGACGGAGGAAGGGGATACAGAAGGAGAGCAACGGCTTCGGGATGCGGCCTGACGCCATGCGTACTGCTCTCATACGGGCTCCTCGGCCCCCGGGCACCGTGCCGGAAATTTCAACGGTCACAATTATATAGCCGAACCCCCTCCCACGCCGAATTCAGGCGGCGCGGGCCCCAGCGCGCGGTCTGAGCCCGAAGAGCAGTACGATGCCCGCCACGAAGCCCCCGATATGGGCGAAGAAGGCCACCCCTCCGCTGGCGCCGAAGCTGCCAAGCCCGTTGAGTACCTGGACGACGATCCAGAAACCCAGCACGACCACCGCCGGGACCTGCACCAGGCGCCAGAAGAACCCGAGGATGATGAGGGTGGTCACGTAGGCGTGCGGGAAGAGCACGAGATAGGCCCCGAGCACCCCGGAGACGGCACCGCTGGCGCCCACCATGGGCACCGCCGAGCCGGGCCCCACCGCAGTCTGAGCCAGGGCGGCCGCCACGCCGCTCGCGAAGTAGAAGAGCAGGAAGCGCCCATGGCCGAGGGTGTCCTCGACGTTGTTGCCGAAGATCCACAGGTAGAGCATGTTGCCGCCGATATGGAAGAGGCCGCCGTGCATGAACATCGAGGTGAAGATCGTCAGGATCGGCGACGGGAGATCCGCCGCGACGAGGCAGGCGGAGGTCAAGCGGCAGGGTACGAGGCCGAATTCCTGGATGAAGGCCTGGGCCGCGCGCGCGCCGTCCGGGCCGCCCAGCTCGAGCGAGAACTGATAGATGAAGACGAGCACGTTGATGATGATCAGCCCAACCGTGACGACCGGAGTCGTCCGGCCGGGGTTGTCATCTTTCAGAGGAAACACTGAGCTCTACGGCGCGGCGGGGCCGAGCGTGACGATGGTGGGCGTGGTCAGATAGGTTCGCGCGACCCGCTGCACGTCTTCCGCGCCGACCATCTCCACCGCCCGCACGTAGCGCTCGGCGAACCCTGGGCCGAGCCGGAGCGCCTCGAAGAAGGCGTCGTACCACGCCAGCCGTGCGTTGGTGCGCCGGTCGAGCGCGAACTGGCCGAGCAGATAAGCCTTCGCGCGGGTCAGCTCGGCCGGGCTGAGGGGGTCCCGCCGAATGCGCTCGAGCTCCCCGAGCATCGCGGCCTCCGCCCGCGCCTGGTTGGCGGGCGCGGTGCCGAGCTGGGTGTAGAAGACGCCCGGCCCCAGACGCGAGGGATAGGCGCCGCCGGTGGAGTAGGCCAGGCCCTGTTTATCGCGCACCTCGGTGAAGAGGCGCCCCGACATGCCGCCGCCCAGCGCGGTGGCCAGGACCTTCACGGCCGCGTAGTCGGCGTGGGAGGTCGGCGGAGCCAGGAAGGCCACCAGCACCTGGGCCTGCGCCGCCGGCTTGATCAGCACGGTGCGATCCGCGCGCGCTTCGGCGACCGGCAGCACCGGCTCGGGCCCTCCATCGCCCGCGGGTGCCGAGGCGAAGAGGCCCGCCACCTCGGCCACCACCTCGCGCGCGACCACGTCGCCGCTCACCGCTAGGACCATGCGCGGGGCGCGGTAGAAGCGCTCGTGATGCGCGAGCAGGGCGGCGCGGTCGATGAGCGGGAGCGCGGCCGCGCGTCCGAGGACCGGCCGGCCGTAGGGATGCTCGCCGTAGACGCGGCTCATGACCGTGTCCATCGCCAGCGGGAACGGCTGGTCCTGACGGCTGCGCAGCGCGGTCAGCATGGCCCGCCGCTCGCCTTCGATCTCGGCCGCGGGGAGCGTGGGTCTGAGCGCGACCTCGCTCATCAGCTCGAGCATCTTCTTCCAGTTCCGGGCGAGCGCGGTGGCCCGGAGCTCAGAGAAGTCCATGTCGGCCGAGGCGCTCATGCCGCCCCCCAGGCCCTCGGCGGTCTCCGCGATCTCGAGGGCGGTGCGCGTGATGGTGCCCTTCAGCAGTACCTGCTGCAGGAGATGGCTGATGCCCGCGTTGTCCTCGGTCTCCCAGCGCGAGCCCACTCGGACGAACAGCGAGGCGGCGACGACGGGGGTGGCGGTGTTCTCGCGCACCAGCACCGTGAGGCCGCCGGGCAGCTGCTCGCGCCGCGGCTGCGCCGGCGCGACGCCGGCGGTGGCCAGCAGCGCGGCCGCGCCGAGTGCGAGAGCGACCAGACGAGGCCGGGTCATTGCGAGCGCCCCCGCGGGACGAAGGCCAGCCGGGCATACGAGCCGGTGAGGTATCGGCGCGCCGCATCCTGCACCTGGGCGCGCGTCACCGCCCGGACCCGATCCACGTAGCCACGCTCGGCTTCGAGATTCCACGTGGTCTCGGCGCGGCCGTACGCGAGCGCCAGGCCCTCGACGGTCTCCCGTGAGAACTCCCGCTCGGCCTCGGACGAGGTGATCGCGCGCGCCAGCTCCTCGGCGGTCACGCCGTCGGACTGGACGCGCCGGATTTCGGCCATGATGGCCTGTTCCACCGCGGCCTGGTCCCCCCCCTCGAGCTGGGCCGTGATGCCGAGCGCACCCGCGCCCTGGAGCGCGCCGTACCGGGCGCTGATGCTCGACACGAGCCGGGCCCGCTCCCGCAGCGCCTGGTTGAGGCGGGAGCTGCGCGAGCCGCCAAGGATGTGGCCGAGCACGTCCACCGCCGCCATGTCCGCGTGGCCGAGGGGCGGGGCGAGCCACGCGAACCCGAGCTGGGTCTGGCGCTCTGGCCGCTCCACCGATCGCGCGCGGACCCCTTCGAGCGGCTCGGGCGGCGGGAGCGCCCCCCGCGCGTAGCCGGCCGCGGGACGCGGACCGAAGGCCGCGAGGGCGGCGGCTCTCACCTGCGCAGGGTCTACCGGACCGACGACGACGAGCGTCATGTTGTCCGGGACATAGTGGCGCGCGTAGTACCCGCGGAGCGTCTCCCGCGTCGCGCCCCGCAGATCGGCCGCATCGCCCAGCACCGGCCGCCCATAAGGATGGCCCTGATAGAGGAGGTTGTTGAGCTGGCGTCCGAGCGAGGCGCGCGGATTGTCCTCGTTGAGTCGAACCTCCTCGAAGACCACGTCCCGCTCGCGTCCGAGCTCGACGGGATCGAAGACGGAGTTGAGCACCATGTCGGCGATCAGAGGGATGCCTGGCAGCGCGCGGGCCGCGGGCAGCAGCAGGTAGTAGAAGGTGTAGTCGTTGGAGGTTCCCGCGTTGGTGCGCCCGCCGACTGCCTCGACCTCGGCTTCCACGAAGCCCCGCGGCCGCGTCTCGGTGCCCTTGAAGAGCATGTGCTCGGCGAAGTGGGAGAAACCGCGCTCGCCGACCGCTTCGTCGCGTCCGCCCACGCCGGCCCAGAGATGGATCGCGACGGTACTCGCGGCGCGGTGCTCCTGTACGATGAGGCGCATTCCGTTGGGGAGCACCTCTCTGATCGGTGCGGGCAGCCCATGTCGCGGCGCGGGCGCGGATGCACGCGTGGCGCAACCACCGACCCCGATCAGGAGCGTCGCGAGCGCGCAGACGTAGAGGCGTCTGCTGGAGGAGGGACCCATCGCCGTTCCACGGTATCAGAGCGACCCATGGCCCTCAAGGGACTCTGTCGCGACAGATTGCCGGGGCGCGGGTCCTGGAGAAGCCGGGCAGAACGCCTCCATCGGCCCCGAGCCGCTCGGCGATCACTGAGGCTAAATAGGTGAAATCGTTGCCATAGTGTGGACAGAACCTCGGTGGCACCGAGCCTGCATCCTAAGGCTGCGAATCGGGGCCCCACGGGGCCAGATGCCGGAAGAGGCGATCCCAGCAGAAAAACGCAGTCAGAAACGAAGTCAGAAAGGATGGAAGCGATGAGAAAGGTGCTTGCCATGGTG
>Ga0207646_10002422_pt1 | contig 22027 bp, 31 predicted proteins | sample KBSK5502metaG_FD_184343 | JGI IMG/M metagenome (GOLD analysis project Ga0207646, IMG submission 184343) | Corn, switchgrass and miscanthus rhizosphere microbial communities from Kellogg Biological Station, Michigan, USA - KBS K5-50-2 metaG... | ecosystem: Host-associated > Plants > Roots >... | reverse complement strand
CCCGCCGCGCCGGATCATAGCGGTAGTGATGGACAATAAAGCGCCTGATACTGTCGTCCTCCGGCTCAACTCGGCCCACGGACCAAAGGCTAACCGCCTGCATCGTCACCCCAAAGCACCTTGGTGCAGCACAGAAGCGCACTAATAACACAAAAGTGAAAGCGGGAGACGAGGGTTTCCCGCGCTGCAGGCACTCAATACGGCGAGGCTTTTCGCGTCCGGCACCGGGTGGCCGCGTAGCACGGCGCGGCCGGCCGCCCGAGCCAGCCACGGTTGGGGCTTGCAATTCAGAGCGCTTTCGCGCAGCATCAAGCGTCCATGTACCAGTTCCTTCGGGCGATCGAGCTAATCCTAGGCGTCGGTTGGGTCGGACAACCTGGGATGCGGGGGAGAATCGGTGAGGCGATGATCCGCGACGCGGTGCCCGCGATACTGAAAAGATCTCGGGTAGACAACCCCGGCGCGCATCCTTCTTAACTGCAGCGGCGGCGCTCCATTTTGTCGGTACCATTCCTCGCATGCCCCAAGCCGGCGACACCCTTCAGGTCCTGTCCAGCCGCGCCGGCCGTGCTCTGATTCACGGCGGAATCCATGAACGCGCCGGAACTGATTTGGCTTGGGCCTGGTTCAACCTAGGCGCTGCCGATATGGGCCGGACGATCGTCGAACTACTCGCCACCGGCAAAGTTGATCACCTAGCGATGTTCGGCCAGCCCTGGGACATCCTAGAGGTGGCCGCCATGTCGCTGGGCTTTGAGGATGCCCTGACTGCTCTCGATTTGTGTGCCGACGCCGTCCTCCTTGCCTGCGGCCGGGCGCCCCAGGCGAACGGTCAGTTCTATGACTTGGGAAACCTCAAGAAGCTGCAGCAGCAACTTGCCGCCCCTCCCGCGATTCGCGCCTGGATCGACCAGCTTCTTCAGCACGCCGACTTGGCTCTCCTCGAGGACTGCCGAAACCCTCTGACGCACCGCTTCCTCAGGCGTCACATCTCCGTAGAGGTCGGTGGGTCTCCAGGCAGGAGCCTGAGCGAGATCACGACGCTTCATGGCCAAGGCCCTCCCCAGGGTAGAGGCTCCATCCGCGACCTTATACCGCGCCTCGTGGGCTTTGGAGAAACGCAACTCAAGACCCTGTGCCAAGCGATCCTGACCGACTTCCCTGCGCCGCCGTAACGTGCGGTTCATCAGCGTCGCCTCCGTCGACGACATGGTGCTGGCCTTTCTGCGTGCCGAGGCCGATGGTCCGCGTCATCGTGACGCCTTCGCCGCCTTAGACCGGCGGCTGGTCGAGCAGCCGGACCGAACGGACGCGGCGCAGAACGCTGCCCGATTCGACGTGCTGGCCGCCTATCGCGGCGACATGCGCACGGGGACCGGCTACCTCGGTCCATTGCCAAGCGACGTGCGCTGGCAGCGATGGGCACTGACGCCGGACGAGCTGGGAGGGGTGCGCTACGCGAACTACCTAACCTGGATCAAGCTCTCGGGAGGGACGCGCCGCATCCGCGACGGCGCCGCCAACGTCGACAGGCTGCAGTGCTATGAGAACGGGCACGACATCAACGCTGGCATCCGCGCCACAGCTCGAGCGATCGACGACGGAAACCCGATGCCGGAGCTGATCGCCGTAGCAGGGGCGGCTGACGGCCGCGACCTCGTGCTACTCGAGGGCCACACCCGAGCGACCGCCTATCTGATCGCTCGCAGGGCGCCGGCAGAGGTCACGGTCCTCGTCGGCTGGTCAGCAACGATGGATCAGTGGCCCTGGTTTTAGGCGCTCACCGCTTCGGCCGACGCTCGGGGCGACCCGACGGCGGCCGATAGACCGTCGTCAACTGCGGCCTGGCCTCCCCTTCCACTCGTTCAAAGATTACTAACCGGGGCGGGCGTGGCTGAAGTTCAGCAAGTCGGGCTCGGCTGCGCTTGGCGAGGGTGCGGACGTCCTGCACCACTTGCTGATAGGGTCCGTAGATCGACCACTGGGCCGAGGCATAGGTGCGCAGGTTGATCTCCTGCACGGTCCCAGCGTCCGCTGTGTCCACCTCCTCGGTTGGCGGTCCCCGTTTCAGCAGCAGACATACCCGCTGGTCGATCGGCATAGTCACCTCGGTGGTGGGTGACGACACCCAGCCGACCCCGTGGCCAGGCGGAGCATTCCGATCGTAGATGTGCAGCGGATGGTCTGAGCAGACAAAGGTTGAACCCGCTTCGGCTCGCAACGAAACCCAAGCCATCCTCTCGGCAATGACCGGCACGACCCTGTCAGCGACGAAGAAGATCCCTGCGACTTCATGGTCCTGGTCAGCCTCGAGGACGAGCCGTCCTGACCGCAGGTCCTCGAGGATTTCAAGACGCCATCGCTCGATCTCCTCGTTCGATTTCGTCGGGTCGAACTTACTGAACTGCTCGCGCACCAGGTCGGAATTCTGCAAGTTGGTCTCGGTGATGATGCGCGCCATCGATCCATACATGCTGGCGCTCCACTTTCTGGCCAACGGGGTCCGTTGGCGTTGGACGTGCAGGAAGAAGGCCATCTGCACCCGCTCGGCCACGGTGAGCGGCTCCCCGTTGACCAGCTTCCGAATCGGTTCGGCCGCCTCGCTTTCGATCTTGCCGAGTGTCTCCTCCGCATGGTTTGGCTTCAGGTTCGCCCCGTCAGTCAGCCGGTAGTACTGGCCGATGACGGCCTCGTTGTTGACGTTCGTCTTCTCCGGGGTGCCGGAGCTGACGTCCAGTCGCACGAGCGGAGGATTTGCGGCGTCCGGATCCGAGGAGAAGCGCCGCAGGATAACTCGCGGGACGTAGTGATGTCGCTTGGCCGACATGGGCACATATTCGCAGCCAGGGGAACTACAGCGTCGGCGCTCCAGTTGCGCCGGGCCACACGTCCAATAGGGGCGAAGGTGACCGGCGATGACGCCGTCTAGAGCACGTTGATGTAGGTTTGCCCGCTGGCCGAGCCGCACGTCACGTCGATTGGCCATTGTCCCGGCGTGGTGTTCGTCCCGATGAACCACGACCACGAGACGAGGCCCGCGCCGTTGGTGGTCTTCGCGGTCAAGCCCTGCGCCCGCGAGGGCCCGGACTTGTAGTGGACGACGATGCCGCAGGACACGCCCGGCTGATAGTGGGCGGTGAGATTGGCGGTCTGACCGGGACGTCCTGAGGCCGGACCGTTCGGAAAAGTAACCTGCGCCTGCTCCGGCGCAGGCTGGGACGGTGTCGGCGTCTCAGTCGCGGTCGGTGAGGCGGTCGGCGGCGCCGTCGAGGTGGCGCTAGTCGCCGTAGACGGCACGCTTGTGGTCGCTCCGCCGGAGCAGTCCGCTGCAGTTAGCGCGATGCTGCAGACGAGGGCGGCCACCGCAACATTGACGCGGGTCACACGAAACGGGCCCTGCCTACCGGCGAGTCGAAGTCTTCGCAGCACCGCCCTTGCCCTCCCTTCCTCAGCGTATCCCCGGCGTGCTGCCAGTCAATAGGTGGAGACGCTCGGTGGAACACTACAGCCGACCAGCGCAGGATCGAGTCGAGAATGAGACTCTCGCGCTTCCTCTACCGATCAGCTCGGGTTCTCTCGCGACATCGAGGCCGTCGAGAAGGTGCGGCCACCGGCACTCCAAAGTACGTCGCGGCGAGCGCGCAACAAGCTGGTCGGGCGTGGAGGCTTCGGCGGGGTAACAGCACACGTCTAACCGCCGTCGCACACCTCCTCGGACCACCAGGGCCCTCAGGGCTTTAGATCGGCGCCACAGAGATGCCAGATCCAGATCCGTCAGCCTCCCGCCGTCATGTAGCGCAACCGGCCAGAATGGCACCAAGGCGGCTTGCCGGGTCGACCCATCAATGAGGAGGACGAGGATGAAGGGGGCATTGGTCGGAACGATGGCTGCGGTTCTACTCGCAGCCTGCGCTGGGGGCGGCGGCTCCGCACCCCAGATCTCTGAGGACTCGAAATTCCTTAGCCCGATCGCCGTCGGGGATGATAATCCGTTCCAGTTCACGATTACCAATGGGAGCCAGGCCATAAACGACCTGCGCCTTTGCTGCTTCGGTGACTGGCTAAAGCACAATGTCCTGACTTCGGTCGACCCGAGCGCCTGCTCGCGGGACGGGGACGAGATCAAGTGCGGAGCGCTGGCCACCAATGTCACTTTGGTCATAAACCTCGACGGAGTCGCGAAGGATGCCGGGAACTTCAGCTACGGAATCTCGGTCTTCGACGGAACCGGCGACGTCAATCAGAAGGACGGCAAGCCGGCCGGCTGGACCTTCGACCAGGCCGTGACCCCTTAGCGTCGACGGGCAAGGTCGCGGCTACGATGGCGTGGGCCCTGGGGGCGCTTGCTGAAGGTGATGGACGGGCAGGGCCAGCACAACCCGCTGGAGGCGCCGGAAGTGGCGTGCCCAACTCGGGGCGCGCGGGAGACAGCCCTCTCCCGCGCGGGCACTCAGGCCGGTGAAGCCGCAGAGTTGGCTCGACGCCACTCATGCTCGGCGGCTAACCGCCGCTGGACCGGTGTGTTAGGAACGCTTGGAGGTGGCTGCCAGCCGCCGACCTTGCGTTGTTGGCGTGGCCTGCCTCAATGACGACCTGGCTAGGGTGACCGGCCAAGGCTGAACGCTTTTCCCACGCGTCCCTCGCGGACCTGAGGATTTCCGGCGGCATGTTTAGCGCTTCTCCGGCGGCTCTAATCTTTTGGCCAATCGTGTCCAGCCGCAGCCGCTGCACTTCACGGTGCGCGGTTGTCACCGCCTCGATGAGTCGAGAGGCAGCGGGCTCGGAGATCGTGGTTATGGGACTTTGCCCGAGCGTCATCCGAAGGCCCTCGAGGATCTGAGTGATGGCGGCGGGAGTGTCCTTCTTCAGCGCAGGGGCCATCTCATCGCCGATCTTCTCGAGAACGTGGCAGTAGCGAATGAGCACCTCCTGCCAATCCTGGTTGTTGAACGCCAGCAGTTCGGCACGCTGGGCCTGGCTCCATAGGGCAAGCAAATCGGCGATAGCTGGCGCGACTCGCACCATGGCCTCGATGGCGCGAAGGTTGGTGGCGGTTTGCGAGGTCAGCGGTTCGATAAGGGCGGGCATGATAGCGACCGACGCTCCCCACTCTCCACTCTCCGCAACCACATCTGCGCCCTGACCGGGCGCGGCCTCTGCGAGACGTTCCCAGCGAATTTCTTGAACGGCTCCCGAAGCGAATGGGTTGCTAGCAAAGCAAACTGCTCCAAGGCATCGAGCGAAGCGAAGTCGTGCGGCTTCGCGCGAGTCGAGCTCGTCGCCTTCGACGACGGTAATGATGGCGTGGCGCGCCTCGAACTTGATGTAGGGCGGGGAGGCCGTGACGGTGGTTCCCGAGAACCCCGGGGCGGGCGTTAGGGAGAACGGACTCGATACATCGGGCGTTGACCGTGGGCGGTCCAGGGGCGCGATTGTGCAGTCGAGCAGCGTAATCGGGTCGGTGGGAAGCTGGTCCGCGACGATCAGGCCGAAGACTCGCCAGCGGGGCATCGGTGGCTGCCTCCCTCAGGCCCCAGTGCGAGGCGCGCTCGCCGGGGGTTCGTTGTCGCGAGGTCCGGAGACCAAATCAAGACTCGCCGCCGCTAGGTAGAGCTGCACGACGACCGGAATCACCAGCGATACCAGTAGAACAAGCGCCCACGGCGCGGCGATGCCGTACAGGGCAGAGACTGGCGACCAGCCGTGCCACCAGTGAACTTCTGCCAGCCGCGGTCCAATCAACAGCCCGATCACGCCTACGAGGGCGAGCTTGACTGCCATCAATGCAATTTTTAGGACCAGCTGGAGCAGCGCGATCGGCGTCAGCTGTGGCACCTGCATCTCGAGGAAGTCGACCAGTTGGCGCTCCTCGTCGGCCGATAGCTCAGGGAGCCTTACCCGTTCCTTCTCGAACGCTGCACGGATCCTGTCCCACGCACCTTTCCCGGGCTTCAGTCCGGCGACGTTGCTCGCCAGCATACCGGCGCCCAGTTGTGGAGTCGCTACAAGCCAAGCCGCGGCGAGGGCGAGCACTGCACCAAAGTAGATGACGGCCTCGCCCGACCAGGTGGGCAACAGGGCGACGACGATGGCGGCTGCCCACCAATAACTTAGGTACAGCAGATGCGTGATCGATGTGATCCTGCGTTGCGGCTCCAAGAGCCCGACCCGGTCGAGCTCGCTGGCAGCGAGCTTTACGATCGCGATCAGCGTCCGAACACGTATGGGAAGCTTGGGGTTCGATGCCATCGATTACAGCTATCTTGCACTCAAAACCCCTCGGCGGTTACGCAGAGGGACCCACCCAAACCGGGGTCGCAATCTCAGCCCGGTCGGGCGAGCCCCGTCGCCCGCTCAAACACCAGTCCCCGGACCCAACTTACCGATGGCCGATCCTCAGGAGTCGACCTGGGCGTACCATCCCTGTCGTGTTCAACCGGAACTCGGCGGTCGAGCGCATCGCCTCCGGGCGCTGCGCCTGCGCTGATTGCGCCGGCAACCTAACTGACCCAGCTCGGAGCCCGGGTGGCTGGGGCTTCTGCCGAGTGTGCCGGTGCGCCTGGCAGATCTCGACTCCGGATGGCCAGCGGTATGCAGCGATGGTTCCCTCCGCAACACACCGCGAGACCTGGGGTAGAACGCAGACGCCCCAAAGCGCGCCGAACGCCGACGATTAGCCCTCTCCGGGACCGGCTCGGCGGCACCAGACGACGAACGATGGCCAGATGTTCACCGGCGCGACGGTTCCTGACCGCCCAGACTTAAATCCAATGGCATCGCTATGGGTTCGCTAAACATTCTGCGCGAGCCGCCGGAACGGGATCGGGGTGAGACGACGCTCCCCAGCCTGCGCGACCACCTAGCGACGCTGCAACGGGATCTCTCGGGGATTGTGGTCGAGGTCGACACGCTGGCTGAACGCCTCTCTCGAGTCGGCCGACCGCCCGTGCTGCAGCGGCCAGGGGTCCGCGAAGGATGGCCCTCGGTGAAGATCGACCTCGCGGCCGGACGGATGACGAAGGCCGAGGCAGCTCGGACACTGGGCGTCTCCAGCCGCAGTGTCGACCGTTTGCTCGCAAACCAGCAGGGAGTTGGGTTGAGTGCCTAACGGCAGCTGGGTCGCCGGCGACGCGTATGGGCAAACGGGCCAGCCTGGCGCCTACACCGGTCAGGACCTCTCGCTCCTCGACCCAAATGCGGCGAACGCCCTCGACTCGTTCGGTCTAAGCCAGGACGAGGAGCAGTGGCTCATCGATCATTTCGGCGTAGGCGGTACGACCGGCCAGATGCTTGCGCAACTCGGCGGCTACAACGAGCAACTGCGGCAGCAGGCGTCGCTTGCCGCGGTCCAGGCGTCATATGCCCGAATCGCGGCCGACGAGGCGATTCATGCGGGTGACCTCGCGGAAGCCAAGCGCTACCACGACATGCAGGACCAGTTGGCTCGGTACCAAGCCCAGGTCACCGCCGAGATGGACTACACGAAGTCCCTCATGGCGATGGGAGACAAACCGGATCAGCTCTTTAAGTACGCCTTCGCGCGCTACGGGATGCAGGCTCCGCAGGGCGGCGCGCCGGCCGCGCTTCCCCTCCCCGACTTCATGAAGCAGAACGGGATGGTGCAGAACCCCGCGCAGCCCAATGGGCCGGCGGGCAATGTTCAGACCCCGATCTCGCAGAACCCCTCGCTGGCAGCTCTCATCCCGGGCGCGAATCCGAATCCCCAAGGCGTGGTCCAACCGACCCCCCAGCCGCCGGCCGTCGGGCCAGGGTTGCAGCCTCCGCCACCGAACGCGGCGCTGCAACCCCAGGCGGCCGCGCCATCACTCTTGCCGAGCAATCCCACCAGCAGGGAGGTCGGACCATTCGCCACACAGCCAATCCTGCCGCACTTCGACATTCCGGCCAAGACGCTCGGACCGAACACCAGCGGCCCCGATGTCGTAGCGCTCCAGCGCTCGCTCGAGCGTCTGGGATATTTTCAACTGCCCCCGGGTGCCAACTACGGCTACATGGGCCCGGTTACTACTGCCGCCGTCGCAAAGTTCCAGCAGGACTTCGGCCTCACGGGTACCCCCGGGATCTGGGACAAGACCGCCGCGCAGGCGCTCAAGGCGCGCGTGGCCGCCGTCAGCAACCAGCCCGTCGGGCCCTCGCTTGCCGGAGTCCGGGGAGCCGACGTCTATCAGCCACCGCAGGGACTGCCCCAGCAGGGGATCTCGACCTTGGGCGGCTCCCCCAACTTCCCGCAGCTCGCACAGCCGAACGCGAATCTGGCCGCACTTGCGCCGCCCACGCCATCGATGTCACCAGGCTCGCAGCCCCTTCCTGGCCAGATCGGCGGCCCGACCGCCGGCCAGTCGAATGCGGCTGCGCAGCCCGGCCCGTACAACTTCACTGGGGCTACGACCACGCTTACTCCGGCCCTCCAAGGACTTTTCGCGCAGACGGGTAATAGCCAGAGCCAGATCCCCATATCCCCGCCCAGCAATTACAAGTACCCGGACCTCGGAACCATTTCGGGTCAGGCGTACAACCGGCTCGCCCCTTCCGAACAGGGTGCCTACCAGAGTTACGAACATGACGTGGTTGGGAAGCCCCTGGCGGATGTGGCGGGCGACCTGAGCAAACTGGCGCCGCAGGGATCGGGGCTCAGCGAGCCAACGACGTTCATGGCGGGGGGCGGCCTCATCCGAGAACCCGTCATCGGCAAGGGCCTCGCAACGGGTCGCAACTATGCCTTCGGTGAACAGGGCCCTGAGTCGGTAAGCCCGTTGAGCGATCCGCGAATGGGATGGGGAGTAGGTCCTGGCCCCATGCGGCCCGGCGGTCCCGTTCCTGGCCCTAAAAAGCGCAAGGCGCTGCTCCGGCAATTCCACCGGTCCCTCATGCCGGATGGCGCTCGACCCGGTCTCCCGCACAGGGGACTCGTGCCCGGTGCAGCCGGATGATGGTCATGAAAGTGACAGCGGAGAACCCTCAGCCCGCGCCCGGACCACCGAGTCATCGGTTGTCGCGCTGGATGACTGGGTGGGGGGAACTCCTCAAGGCACGACTGAAGGGCGAGATCACTACTGCATCGTTCGATGACACGATGCAAAGACTCGGCAACCTGCCCTTCGGCGAAGAGGCTCTTCAGGTTCTCGAGGGTGCGCTGAGAATCCCTCAGTCCGAGCCAACGAGTGTGAAGGAGACTCCGGACGGCGATGCCCGTATGGCCGAGCGCGTCGCAAAGGACCTCGGTTGGCACTAGCCGCGGTTAGAGAACGCGACGTTGACCGTCTCCGAGCGGCGACGGGCGAGGTCGCATGAGCCTCTGGCGATCGCTCCTGAGCCTGTTGCCACTCGCCGGTGGTCTCTCCTGGGATCCGCTCAAGCCACAGACGAGCGTGCCGGACCACGGTCACCCGTTTGGCGACCTCTCGATCGACACGCCCAGCCTCGTGCAACTCGCCGAGGCGCTTGGCGGGGGCGTCTATCCCGGCCTTGGCTCGGGCCAGAACGACACCGTCACCGCCGTCGACAGCGTGGCGCCGAGCTTCCCGCTCAACATGAATTTCCTACTCCCCGCGAACCAGGTGAAGCTGCAGGCGGTCAGACTCAGCTTTCAGCCCGGCGCGTTCCGGACCTACTACAGCGCCACCCAGCACACCCATGCAGGAGATACTGTGGCGAACGAGGCCACTCACACGCACGGCGGGGACACCGTGCAAACGCTCAGTATCACGATCAACACCGGGACCGGTCACCAGCACAAGCTCTTGGCCGCCTCGTCCGGTGCACCGGTCAGCACCGCCAGCCCGTTCAACTACCAGAACGCTTCCGGGACCAATCACCTCGTCGGCCTGCTCAGCGATACCCTGGAGGACATCTGGAGCGGCGTCAACTCAGACGCCACGTCGGCGGGTGGGGCCACGGGCCACGGCCACAGCAATGCCTCTCATACTCATACACCGGGAACGACGGGCAGCGGGCAGACGCATACCCACACCCCGGGGACAACCGGCGCGAACAACCCGGCCAGCGGCGTCCAGGAAGGGACCAGCCCCGACAATATGCGGGTGCTGGTCGATGGCACGGACGTCACCACGCAGCTTGGAGGTCCTTGGAACACGGCCCAGACTGAAATTGATGTGACGCCCTACGTGGCACCGGGCACTGGGTACCACATTGTCCAGGTAACGACCACCAACAACCTAGGCCGCATATCTGGCGCCGTTCGTTTCAAGGGAATTGTCAACAACCTTTCCACGGCCGCGTGATCTGCCGCGCGATTCGTCGAGCGACCAGCCAGCCCGTGCATTGGGAGAGAGCATCATGAAAGCGAAAACAGGGCCGGACTTTCCGATGGTGATTGAGGTTTTTGCCGAGCCAGGCCAAGAGCTACTGCTCGGGGGTGACACACCGATCGAGTCAGAGACCGGTGACCCGCTGGACAAGGCGGAAGCCGAGCGGCGGCGAGTTGCCCGCAGGTCGCCGCGACGGATTCGCATGAACGCACAAGACCTCCTGCGGCAGGCGCGAGAGCGCAGTCCAGATCTGTTCGAGAATCTTTGCCTCCTGATTGAGGCGTCGTATCTCGGCGTGGTGAACAACCAGCGTCCTTGGGGGATGTGACGAGCTAAGCTCTCAAGCCCAGAAAGAAAGGAGGTCGACCATGACACTGTTCGGGCTCTTCCGCAGACGGGTGGGATGCTAGCGGCCATTCAACTGGCCGGCCACGCTGAGAGCGAGCCCGGACCGACACCATCGCGTAGGGCCCGCGCCCGCCTGTACGCTCTCGACCGGCTGCTCGACGAGCTCGAGCGCTTGAACCTTGTCGACGCCATCGAGATCCCGCCAGCGCTCCTGGGGCAGCTCGCCAGCTTCGGAATCCTCTGCCCGCGAGGCGTAACGGTGTCTCGCCTCATTGAGCGAGTCTTCGAGGAGCAAGAGGCTTTGTGCGGCCAGCGCGGGAAGAAGGAGTGTTCGGCCCGCAAAGAAAGGGAAAGGCCCCCGACCGTCGGCCGGGGGCCTCGCACCGCGCGGTAAGCGGTCCGCTGGCCTAGCCGACAACCCCGGACGGTACGCGTCCCAGTCGCTCAGGCTTCAACGCGACTGTAACCGCCGATTCAAAGGACCGGTCGAAGGCGCTCCCCGTCCGCCAAGTGACTGCGGTTTCGTCAATGACGTCGACCGTTCCGGCCGCCGCCGCCCGTAATGCCGCCTCAAAGCTTTGGTCGAACTCACTCCCCGTCTCCCAGCTGATCGCTGTCTCGTCGATTATCTCGATAGCGCGCATTCGATTCACCTCTCCCGTTGGTTTCAGCGGCTACTCGTAGTCTCGAAGTTTCGCGCTCTCCGCAAGGCGCCTCACGCGCGGGCGGTACTCATCGGCGATGCCTTTCACGGCTTTGACCAGCTCGCCGACCGTCCAATGTTCGGCCTGCGCGCGCTGGCCCACAGCCATCACTGCCGCGGCGACCAGCACATCCACTTGCTCTCGACGTGTCTCGACTCTTTGAACTTGCTCGAGCCGCTCCAGGTCGATGACAACACGCGGGCCATCGGGCAGGATCTCACCCATAAACTGACCGAAGTCCTCGCCCGGAATTAGGTCCGTGGCGACGGCTCGGGGTATCGAAGTCCACCCTCCCTCGACGAACATGCCCCCGCCCTCGTAGGCATCCTCGCAAGCGTCGGCAATCGGGTCGGTCGGCATCGCAAGCATGTCACCCATAGGTTCCTCCTGAAAATTAGGATTTTGCGGCCTGCCTCATCAGCGCTGGTCAGCCATCCTCCAGCGGACCGGGCACGCCGCCCGGTTTCGGCCTCATTTGAGCCGCACCATAGGCTGAGACGCCGTCAACCTTCAATGAGTTGACTCCAGGGTTTTTTCCACGCCGCGTGGATTCAGCGAGGCAAACCCCACAGAGCCCAACTGGGCGCACGGTCAGGAGCTCGCAGCGCGGACATGTACGCCGGCACGGCGGCGACGATGACAACAGCGGCGCGCGGGCCTCGTCTACCGCCCACCATCCGACCTCAGCCCCGACCGCGCGTCGAGCCGCTGCATCAGCGTCGCGAACTCGTCGAGCCAGAGCCAGAGTTGCGACAGCGTCCCGGCGGAGCGCCTCATACGGCGTCGCCCGAACGGACCTCAACGGGTCATCGAGAGACTCAACCCGGTCTCCTGCCGCGGCGACCCTTAGCGCGCTCATGGCCGCCCGCCCTTCGCTTTCAGATACCACGCATAGGCCCGGGCCTTCGCGGCCTTACGAGAGCCGCACCGTACGCGGTGCCTCATCTCCCAACGGATTGCCTTGCCGGTGCGCGAGCCCTTGCCGACGGGTCGGTACTCCCATGCGAACCAGCGCCCGTCACGCTCGGCCACGGGCTCGACGTTCCAGCAATATCGCACGCCCATACGGTCCTCGAAGTAGCGGTAGCCAGGGCTGCGCGTTGTGAAGAGCGCCGCGATGTCGGGATCTCGGGTCAGGAGTTCCCAGACGGCTTCCTGCGTGGTCTTCTCAATCATGCTCTCCCCTCTCGACCCACCGCGAGACCCTGATGGAAGGCAGCCTGAGCGATTACGCGGACACCGGCCCAGTTGGCATGCGTCCAGCGGCTCCCATAGTTCCCGTCGAACCATGTCGCGAATTCCAAGTCGCTCGCGTCGCGCGTTGCGCAGGTTGAGCAGTAGTCGTCGAGCGTGCACGGGTGACAGTCGGCGTGCATGTAGGGCAGCACCGGCCGCCCGCACGCTCGACAAGCCGTGGTGGCTGGCTCGGCGCTCATGCCGCGGCCTCAGTCTCGGCCGCAGCCAACAGGGTGTCGGCTGCCTTGTGGACGCGCTCGCCCAGCGCGCGCACTGCCTTGGCGTCGCCACGACTGGCCCAGCTCGCCACGTAAGGCAGCGAGCAACTCGACGCGTCCAGGCCGAGCCCGGTCACCACGACGTAGGCGACGGATTCGGCCTCGACCTCGTAGAGGCTGCGATTCGCGTGATAGTCGGTAATGCACTCGTGCAAGAGCACGTGGGCCAACTCGTGAGCAAGCGTCGCGGCTTGGTTCACGACGTCCAGGTCGGTGACGACGATGCTCCGAGACTTAAAGACTGTGTGACCGCGCGCGCTACCGTCTGAGGCTGTGTGCGTGACGGTGTAGCCAAGAGACTGTGCGAAGGTCTCGAGCCGAGCAAGGCCGATCGCGGCTGCGCTGGCGTCGCCCTCAACATATCCCCATTGCGCGCCGATCTCTTCGCCGTCCGTCTGGGCGATGTCGAACACGTGGCCAGTGCCAAACCTGACGTAGGTCTCGCACTCGTCCCCTCCCTCTGTCTCCGCGGCCTCGCGTTTGCGATAGACGAAGGGCACCATGATCCGGATTCCAGACTCGCCCTTGCGGACCTGGCGGCCGAGTTCCCGCCATGCCTGATAGCCAGCCACGTGCGTAGCGGTCGGGCACTGGGCGCCGATCAGCAAGCAATTCCCGAACGAGTACTTGTGTAGCCGCGCCTGCATCGTGAGATAGCGCTTCCAGGCGTCCGAGTCGGTTAGGGCCTCGACCTCGCCGTCGAGTTGCTTGAGCAGTTCAGTTGTACGTTCGCCAGCTGCAGCGCTCATGGCTAGCAACCCGGCGCGTAGAGCGTGGGATTGAGGCAATGGCCGCTCGGGAGCAGGAGATGCTGCCCCACGACGATCAGCCAGACCATGCCGAGGACGACAAGAACGAGTACAGCAGTGAGGGCGGAGCGCTTTCTCATGCCAGCACCAACCGAGCGACAGGGCCCGTGTACGGTGGCAAGCTGTCGTAACGCTTGAGCTTGGCGACAAGCTTGGTCGCACTGGCGAGCGATGGGCAGCGCCAGACGTGCGACACCTTGCCGTAGTCGACGACCAGCACGCGGATCAGGCCTGCGTGCTCGACGATTTGCTGACTGTGCGCGAGTTCCTTCGCACTCAGTTCCTTCCGGTTGTCGACGGTCACCGCCTGCATCGTCTTGATCATGCGTCCCTCCTAGCATTTACTAACCGATCCTAACTCGACATAACGCAAGCTAGCACAGGTTAGGACGCGTGTCAAGCGGTTATGACGTGTTATGATGCGGCTCGAGATGGAGAAGGATCTGATCAGCCCCACCGAGGCGGCCAAACTACTCGGCGTGCACGTGGTCTCGGTCTATCGGATGCTCGGCCAGGGTCGCCTCAAGCGCTACAAGAGTGGTGTTGGCCGGCGCGTCTTCCTCAGTCGCTCCGAAGTCGCGAAGCTAGGCGAGGTTCGGCCACAGCCGTAGGCCATCGCGGAGAACGCTTAGCGCACGACGCGCGCTCGCAGTTCTGCGCCCTCGCGCCCAGGCATACCGCGCCGCGCCCCCGCGCATCATGCCCAGCCGCCCGCGCGGTAGGCGCGCGCGTGCTCGCGTATGGCGGACCTCGCAGACGCGCACTCGACCCCGTTCGGAATTTCGAGCGCAGTTCCTCGCGCGACCGCGCCCGAGGCCCGGTACCCGGGTGGCGGCCCAGGTTGCCGCCGCCGTGCGATTTTGAATGACGATCACTTGGCTCTAGTTTGCGCAAAAAAGGGTGTTGCCAAAAAGCCAAATGGGCTTGCGGCGCCAGATGCCCGGCGACCGTTTAGAGGGTCAGACTTGCCTAAAAAAGGAGGAGTCGAAAACTCGAAAGATCGGAGCCCGCAAAGAGGTTAAGCCCCGGGGCTACCCCACTCTCGAAGCAGCGCTCGAACCCGTCGGCGACGGCCCGTTCGTACAGCGCCCATCAGTCCGGCCCGAGGAGTTCGTCGAGGAGCTCATCGCGCAGCTCGTCGAGCCGGCGGTCGACATGCGCCTGGCCTACCAAAGCAGCCCTGACAATCTCCTCGGCTAGCTCCTTGCCGGTCCTCGTTCCTGCCGGCCGAGCAACACCAGTCGGGTCGCACCGGGCCTCCCCCTCCGGATCCGCAGTCACCGTCTGGCTGGTATGGCCCGTGAGGGCTTGGTGCGCCATATGAAGCCTTGCGAGCGTGGGCAGATACCCGGCCTCGCTGTAGCCGCACTCCGGTGCCTGGCACACGACACGACCCCAGAGCTGCCCGCTCGTCGGCTCGCCTCTGAGGGTTCCGCTTTGCATCGTTACAGCTCCGCACTCATGTGTAATTTCTTTTGCGAGCAAGGTCGTCAAGCAAGCGGTCGTATGCGTCGCACGTCTTGGTTATGGCAACGCTGACGAGCGCCGCCGCCATCAGCTGAGCAGCGGTCGTGATTCCGCTGCCTCCACCCGCAAGGGACCATCGAGGCTCCCCGTCCTGATCGGCAGTTAGCGGCGCGCCCAGTCTCGGAGCCGAAATCATAGTCATGAGTCCGCCATTGTAAGAAGCCGAGTTTGCGGGCAGCCACCCCTCGACGCATAGGCTGCGGTCATGAGGTCGCACTCCCGGTTGATTCGATGGATCCGTTGGTATCGAGGGCAAGCTTTCCATCAATCGTCGGGCCGGTAGTCTCGGCCGGTGCGGAGCTCGAGGGGGTCTCACCTGCCGCCGGCAGGTCGGCAAGGCCCAGGTCGAGGGTGGCCGGCGGTTGCAGCCCGAACTCCCGCGCCTCGTCGGTCGAAATGGCTTCGGCCGCCTCGATCGTCAGCGGCAGTTCCCCGCGGTTGGCCAGCTGGCGGATCACCGTCTTGCAGGCCATGGCCTCGTAGTCTGTCGCCCATGGCCCGTCGTCTTTAGCGCGACTGCGGGCCCGGATCCTGTCGACTTCGGCGCGCGACATTACCCGGAAGGCATGGCCGCCGTTCTTGAAGAGAGCGACGGCATAGAAACGAACGGGCTGGCCGCGGTCGACGTCGAGGCTGGGCTCGTGCACCAACTCGTCCTTGAGGCCTTCGGAGTAGCGGAACTGATCGTGTTCGTAGACCACGCGGGCCTTGATCGAGGTGATTTCCCCAGACCGCCGTGCGAGGTCGATCAGCCCTTTGTAGCCGAGAATGAGCGAGCACTCCGTGGTGCGCTTCTTCGAGTCGCGGAACGGCACCAGGTATGCATGGCCGAGTGGTCCAGGCTCGAGGCCCAGCTGCGCCGCGTCCATGACGCAGGCCATAAAGCTCTCTGGCGTACATTCGAGGAGTCGCGGGTTCTGTCGGACCTCGGTCAGCACGATGCGCATGAAGCGGTCAGCCGTGATCGCCCGCGGTAGCGCCCGGGCCAGCTGGACCTTGATCCGTCCGTCCTGCAGCAGACTCAGCACCGATGACTGGCTGGGACGGTCGATCGCCTGCGCGGCCTGGACGGTCTGCAGCTTCTCTTTGAGTTCACTCGTCATTGCCGGGTTCCTCCGTGGTCGCGAGTTGTTTGAAAACGAGACGCCTGCTGGCGACTGGCTTGGTGAATCGAGCGGCGATCTTCGGGTGACGCTGGCGTAGCGCATCGACGTCGAGACGCTGCTGCTCGAAGCGCTTCCAGGTCAGGACCTCGCGTCCATTCACGAGCCCGATCTCTGCGCCGCCGAGCATCGCCATGAGTGCGTTCTCGGCACCTTGCCGGCGCGCCGCGGCTGCGGTCTCCTCGGCCTTCGCTCGGCTTCGCTGTCGGACGAGCTCAAGACCCTCCGCCGTTAGCTCGACCGACTGTCCCGCAACTGGGTCAGAGAATGCACGGCGCAGAGCCTCCGCTGTTGCCTCACCAGAATCCGCAGCCGGTGGCCGCTGCTCAAGTACCCGCTGCCAGAACGCGTCCTCAAGTTGGACCAGGACGTCGATCGCGGCGTCATCACGCTCGAGCTCGCGGATGACTAGGCGGGGCACGGGCGATAGGAGCAGCGTGGCGACCCACGCATGGCCTAGCCCAGTGACGGCGAGGTTGTGCTGCACCTGCACCTGGACGTGGTCCGGCACGCCGGCGAGCCAGTCCCATGCGCGCCGCGAGGCGGTCTTCGCCTCGTAAATGCCAAGCGGTGCAGCCTCCTCGGCCTGGCCCTCGTAGACGAAGCCGTCGAGCGTGGCGCGCAAGTGCGGGCGCTCCGGATGGACGGCGCCGAGCTGCTGAGCCCCAACGCGAAGGTCGGTCCGCTGCTCGAACTCCTCGACGATCACCGACTCGAATCGACGACCCCATCGCATCGGCTCGTCCTCTGCGGCGTGGTCGACTGGTAGCATCCCCGTCTTCTCGAGCCAGACCATCATCGCCGAGCGGAACGGGTCCAGGCCGACGATTGCCGCTGCATCGGAGCCGCCAAGCCCTTTCTGGCGCCACCGAAGCCAGGCCGCTCGGTCGTGCTCGGCATTTGGTGCCGGCGCGGGAAGCGCAGCGACTGGCGGGCTCTGCTGCAATGCGTCTATGCTCGCGGGCGCGGTCACGCTGCCCCCTGCTGCTCCATGGCTTTCCGCATGACGTCGCCGATGCTCACGGCCTCGCGGGCGTAGCGCTTCTTCTGCTCGGCCCATCCGCCCTCGCGTTGCGTGATCAACAGGTTCTCTAGCCTGCTCAGTCCGGACGGACCGATCGTGCTCAGCGCGGTGAAGTGAGCATCGTGCGGAACCAGCGCGATGGCGGCTCGCCAGAAATCCGGAGCCCCACCAAGCCGACGGACCCACTCGGTGATCTGTACCGCGTCGTAGCGGCGATCCCGCGGCCACTGGCCCCTGGGCCAGCCGTGCCACTCTGCCCAGATGAAACACACCTGCCGGATCTGCTCCTGCTGCTCCGTCGTCAGCGGGCGCCTTTCTACAGGCTCGCGCAGCGCGTTCGAGCCAGACGACGACGAAGGCGTCGTCTGGTGAGAACGCCTTTCTTGGGGTACGGGTACGGGTACGGGTACGGGCTTCACGTTTGCTTCCCTTTTGCTTGGGCGCTTGGCAACCAGACGTGAAGCACGGTGCTTCATTGATGCTGCCTCATTGGTTCACCACCGACGGGAGGCGGTTCCTCGCGCGCGCCTGACCGGACCGAATGCCACCCTTTTGGCCGGCCGCTCGCTTCTTTTCGTTGCGTTCTTCAAGCGAGGCCTTGCTCGGCTGAAAGTCGTGGAAGTCGTGGACGAGCCACCCTGGCGCTCCGTTTTTCTCCCAGACCCCGGCCTCAAGCAGCTCCTGGACGACGTCCTCGGCGGCGATCTTCCGGCCGTCAAGACGAAGGCGCTCGGATCCTCGCAGCAGCTTGCTCATCGCGCCAGCGGGAATGTGGCCGTCAGTGCGAAACCGGTTCGCGTAAAGCAGGGCGCGCACCTGGACAATCTCCGCCACGAGGCTCAGCCCCAGAATTTTTGGATGATCATCGAAGCCGTCGTCGAGCTTCGTCCAGGTCACAGGAGTTGCTCATTCGAGTGCACCGGTTCGGGTTCACGGGTGGTTAGCCCGGGGAAGCGATCGCCGATGGCCGGTGCCTCCGAGGCCCGTGCCGCGGTGCATTGGGCACCGTGTTCTGGGGGCCTTGTTGTGACGAGTGGTGGGGCTCCTGCTGGGACGCATGGTGGCCGCCTCGGTGGGCTAACTCAATCTCGGCGACGAGATCGAGGGTGGCCAGGACGTCAGCGCCGAGGGTGGCAGTACGGTCCGGTCGCTCGGCTCTGACGCGGGGCACGGCGGGTATCGTGCCAGTAGGCTGGAACCCGCGCTAGGTGCGAGTTTCTTACCGTACGACCGTCCCGAGGTTCATCGTCAACCAAAGGGGATCTGCAATCGTGCTATTAGGATGGTTCGTTGCGGTAGGTGCGAGTTTCTTACCGTACTCCGCAGTCAGCCGGCGGCGATGGCTCGGGCGAGTGTGAGAATGTGCGCCGCCGCCTCATGCTCGGCGTCTGCCCAACGTTCCCTGAACCTAGACTTTCCCCTAAGATGACCCGCCACGAATTTGAACGCGGTCACCCAGCGCGATTTGCGGCCATGATCGTTGTGGACACTCCAGCCGAAGTGGCGTGCGATGTGAACGCCCTCCAGTTTCGATCTGACCAGGCCATCAACGACAGCCACCAGCACGACGAAACCCCAGGGTGTTTTGAATTCATCCGGGATCCCCTGTTTGCCGGAGCGCTTAGTGGGAGGCCGAATAAGATCCCGTACACGCGGCAGCACCTTGGCGCTTGGGCAATCTCTCCATGCCACAGCTGCGTAGCTTTCGATCGACAACCGGCGCCGGCTACCTCGGTTGGCACCCTGGCCATGCCGACTGAGTGCTTCGTTGAAAACCCGGCCACGCAGCTCCCGGTCACGTCTGAACTCGGCGAGAATGCTTTTCCCCTTGCCACGAGCCGCACCCAGCTCGATGGCCTTGACCCCGGCCGGAGAATCCAGCCAGGCGAGAATATCCTTGAGCTCACTCCCTTCCTTTGGCCCGCTGAGGCTAGTTGCCAACCGCGCTAGGTAATCCTGCGCCTCGGGCTCGTCATGTTTGCCACGGCTCCTAAGGAACTTCATCAGGTACGCGAGCGCTTGGCGCAACTCGATGCCCGCGTGCCAGGCCGCTATCGTTCCATCCGCTCGCTCGATCTTCTGCCTCTCTCGAACTTTGCGGCTGATCTTCGACCGTCTTATCGGGTCCGCCGCCTTGGATCCGGCAGCCGCAGTCATCTCGCGACCAACCAGGATTGCCATGGTCTTGGCTGGCGGGACCGCCTCGCCGCGCTCAAGAAACCTGGCCGTGAGCCTCTGCTCGATTCGCTGCCGGCTCGTGGCCAGGGCCTTATCCGCTCCGCCGGCTCGCCCATGATGAATGCAGCCGGCGCTCCCTGCGGTCATCGTGAGATCGCAGCCGGGTTGCGGGCATGGAACCCTTGCGTCATCCCTTTCCCGCTTTGACCTGACGCGATGCTTTAAGTCGATTGCGAGCTTCGAGTGCTCGTCCGAGCAGTAGAGCGGCGCGCGCCCGCCCGCTCGAATCCGTTGTCTCGCAGGCCTATCACAACCGGGACCGGCCTCCGGAAGACCCACCTCGCGTGCGACGCGATCAATCTGACAAGACCCTGGACGGCTCATGTACTTGTCGGGTTGCGGCGACCCTTCCTGACCGGCCAGACTCGGCACCAGAATCAACGCTATGACCTCGCTAAACGTTTTGTCCGTGCCTTTTGGGGACTGCTCGTCGTTTGGGCACGACGCAGTGCCGAGCGCGCTTGGCGGCCACTGAGGAACTTCTGAATGGCACCTTCGGTGACGTGGTACTTACCGCCGGGGCCCAACCGATAGCCTTCGATGACGCCCTCCTGAAGCCACCGGCTTACCGTTCGAGGATGAAGTCCCAGTCGCTCGGCAGCGCCAATGACGTCGTAATCGGTTCGAGGGTCCAGAATTTTTCTTGACACAACTTGACTCCGGACGTACAATACCTGAAACACCATGCCGCGTCAAGAACCATGGGACCGCGAGCTTGAGGAGCGCCTTATGGCGCGCCTACGCGGCCGCGACGGTAACCGCGAGCCTAAGCCCCTGCTGCTCGTCTACACCCGGCAGTCGGTAAGCGACTTCGACGACAAGGGGCAGCCCGTCGGACCGTCGCTTGACCAGCAGCTCCATTCGGTGCTGCGCCTCGCCGAGCTGCAAGGGCTCACGTTCGAGCATTTCCAAGACGCTGACCGCAGCGGTAAGGAGACCAGTCGGCGGCCCGGCTACCTCGCAATGATGGAGCGTATCCGCACGGCCTCGCCCGACACGATCGGCGCCGTGGGCACGTACGACCAGGACCGCCTGCACCGTAATGACATGGAGTTCTACGCCTTCATGGCTGAGATGGCAGACCGCCGCATCTTGGTCTTCGACGCCAGCAGCGGCCTCATCAGTCACGCACAGAAGCTGCCCTGGAAGATCAAGGCCATCGTGGCACAGGACGAGCGCGAACACATCAGCCGGCGAGCTCGCGACAACGCCCGCCACCTCAAGCGAAAGGGGCGCCTGCTCGGCGTCGTCCCGCAGGGTTACCGTCAGACGCCCAAGGGTATCGCCCAGGACCCGAAGACCGGGCCGGTCGTGCGCGAGATCTTTACCCTCTACGCCACCGGCAAGTACTCCCTGCGCTCCCTCGCCCGTGAGCTCAACAGCCGCGGCGTCCGGCCAGCGCGCAACCCAAACCGCGGCCACAACCGCCCGCGCGCTCTTATCTTCACGGACGGCGTCCTCAAGGACCTGCTGCAGAATGTCTCCTACACCGGCAAGGTGAAGGTAGACGGGGATCTCGTCCGCGGGCTGCACCCTGCACTGATCGACCAGGCGACATTCGACCGCTGCCAGGCCGTGCGTGCCCTCAACACCCGTCGCGTGAGCAAGACCTGGAACCGGTTCAGCTACCCGCTCACCCCACTCTTGCGGTGTGGCAAGTGCGGCGGCCAGATGCACGGTCACACGAGTTCATCGCGCTCAAAGGCCAACCCACTCAACTCGTACTACGTCTGCTGGACCCGGCGCCGCTGGTCGGCTCGCGATCCCGAGGCGATCAAGTGCGACGCTCGCTGGATCCGCGCGCGCGACCTGGAGGCGGCCCTGCGCGACGACCTTCGCCGCTGTCTCCCAACAGCCGAGCTCAACGAGACATATCGTCAGCGGCTGCGCGATGCGGTCAAGAAGGCGCGCGCTCCGCAGCTCGTCACTAAGACGGCAATCGACCGTCTCGAACAGCAGCTCAGCCGAGCGAAGTGGATGCTCGAGGCCAGCATCTACACGCCCGAGGAATATATGGGTCGGCAGGTTGAGTTGCGCGCTGAGCAACACCGCCTGCGACAACTCTCGGCAGAGCGGCCGAAGGTCGAGACCGACATGGGTTGGTGCGAGGCGGCGATCGTGAACCTGCTCGATGCCTGGAACCATGCGGACAGCGCGCAGCGGGCGCGGCTCATGGCTGGGATCTACGAGCGAGTCGAGGTCGAGGCGCCGGCCAGCGGCGAGGGCCCAGTCGACGTCATCGCTGTACCGCGACCGGACTGGGCACCCTTCTTCCGAGAGCTCGCGAATAGAGTGTCACTGGAGCGGGAGACGAGTCTCGAACTCGCGACCTCAACGTTGGCAACGTTGCGCTCTACCAACTGAGCTACTCCCGCGTTGCGACTCCGAATTATAGCCATGGTTGACTGGCG
>Ga0207646_10002421_pt1 | contig 22033 bp, 26 predicted proteins | sample KBSK5502metaG_FD_184343 | JGI IMG/M metagenome (GOLD analysis project Ga0207646, IMG submission 184343) | Corn, switchgrass and miscanthus rhizosphere microbial communities from Kellogg Biological Station, Michigan, USA - KBS K5-50-2 metaG... | ecosystem: Host-associated > Plants > Roots >... | reverse complement strand
CCAGCTCGCCGCTGATTCCGGTCTGCCACGACGGCCGCGGTTCGTCGTTCCGGCAGCCGCCGCCTCCGTCCGGCGCACCGGTCTCAGACGACCAGTTGCCCGAGCCGTCGATGTTCAGGCTCGTCCCGCCGACCGCGACGACGTATGGGCTGTACGCCGGGCGCGAGGCTCCGACGGACGCGCCGTTGTCGCCGGTCGCGAAGTAGAACGTCTGACCGGTGGCTGCTCCGGCCTGGAGGATGTTGTCCATGGTCGCGTCCGGCCCGCAGCCGTCGCAGCCCCAGCTGTTCGAGATCACCTTGATTCCGGACGACTCTGCGGCCTGGAGCACATCCTCGAGCGTTCCTTGCGAGTTGTCCTTCCCGAGCCAGTAGTCCATGTGGACGCCGGGTGCCTCGCCGTGTCCGATCTGCGTGTCGAGCGCGACCTCGGCGTCGGTGTTCGTGATGCTGCTCGACCCGTCGACGTTGATGAAGTCGAGGCCGTCGTCGCCGGCCCCGCCGACCACGATCTTGGTCGTGCCGGTCGCAGTGGCGTAGCTGTCGTAGTCGCTCTGAGGGAGATGCTCGCCCCACAGCGTCAAGCCCATCGTCTGGCCACTTCCGTTGCCGACGATGTCGTAGCCGGAGCGGAAGTCCTTCCCGTCGTAGCCGCACTTGTTCGGCGGATTCACCTCGCAGGTGTCCGTGTGGAAGACCTTGTAGACGTTGAAGTTCGACAGGCCGGTGATCCAGTTCACGTCGAGACCGGCGGGAACGGCCGGGTCGCGGTCGTTCGCATGGAACGTCCTGCCGTTCTGGGTGTAGTCGTTGATCGTCACCCCGAGCGCCTTCTCGAGCGTCTTCACCGGCCCGGTTGCGTGGACGACGAGGTTCGTCGCCGAGGAGTTGAGGACGGTGACGCCCTGGCTGCGGAGCCAGGACTCGACCGCCGCAACGTCGGCCGCGGTCGGCGCGTACCGCGCCATGTACTGCGCCTGCGTCAGGTAGTGCCCATAGTCCGGGCTCCCCGGCGTACTTGCCGCGCGGATGAGCGCGTCGAGCCCGGCGGAGTCGCGGACGCCGAGACCGACGTTGAGGCGAAAGACGGCGTTCGGGTCGTGCCGGCCGTTCAGGTGCGCCTTCCCGTGGACGACAGCTGTCGGCGTGTCGCCTGCGACCAGCTTCTGCCTTGCTCCCGCCTGGCGAAGGACGCCGGCGTGTGCAGCCGCGAGGCCGAAGACGGCAGTCGCGGCGGCAACGACGAGGAGGACGAGCCTCCCGCGCCACTGGTTCCCCTTCATGATCCGTGCCTCCTCTCGACGCGGCTCGCAGCCGGCCCCTCAGGGCCTGCGTCGCAGTCGAGAGATATCCGAGTGCTGACCGTAGGACGCGCTTCCGGGGCGTGTCAAGAGGTACGGGAAAATCCGGGCACGACGGCGGCGACCCGTTTCCAGCGGTCGATCTCGCAGCTCCCCTGGAGTCGGAGCCGCGCGTGGATGCGCCGGCCACGGAGGACTCCCGTGACGACGGCCTGTTGCGGGCCGATCGCGATGTCGGAGCAGGTCGTGCCGGGCGGCGTGGGCGCGAACGGATGTGCGAGAGAGGCCAGCACCCGGCACGCCCGCGCCGGGTTGGGCACCGTCCCGGCGGATGGGTCACACCTGAGCCTGTAGCGCTGGACGACTCCACCGGCGCCCTGCGGATGGACGGCAATCCGGAGCCGCGTGGAGTTCCCGGTCGACCGCGAAGCTCCGCAGGCGGCCAGGAGCACCGCCGACGCAACGAGGATCGCGACGCGCGCCACGGCTCCGCGGAGGCTAGCGGGAGGGCCGTGTCGATGCCGCTAGACTCCGCCGCCGTGGCCGAGACGGTTGACACGAACAGCTTCAAGAACGGGATGCACATCGAGCTCGACAACAAGGTCTGGCGGATCGTCGAGTTCCAGCACGTCAAGCCCGGCAAGGGCGGCGCGTTCGTCCGCACGAAGCTGAAGAGCCTGGAGGCGGGCGCGGTCGTCGACCGCACGTTCCGCGCCGGCGAGAAGTTCCCCCGCGTGCACACCGAGACGAAGAACGTTCAGTTCCTCTACGACGACGGCTCGGACGTGCACTTCATGGACGCGGAGACCTACGAGCAGTTCGCGTTGCCGCACGGCGATCTCAGCGACGAGCTGCCGTACATGCAGCCGAACGCGTCGGTGCAGGTGCTGAGCGTGAACGGGAAGCCGTCGAGCCTGCAGCTTCCGGCGTCGGTCGAGCTCGAGGTCGTGGAGACGGAGCCCGGCGTGAAGGGCGACACGGTCTCGAATGTGACGAAGCCGGCGAAGCTCGAGACGGGCGCGGTCGTCAACGTGCCGCTCTTCGTCAATGTGGGCGATCGCCTCAAGGTCGATCCCCGCGAGGGGCGCTACATCTCCCGCGCCTAGCTTCAGCCGCGGATTCGCGCCAGGCTCGCCTCCGGCCAGACTTCGGCGACGTCGTAGAACTCGTCGAACGCGGGCGTGCCCTCCGGGATCGTCACCCAGTCGACCTTCGACCGCACGTAGATGTGCACATCGGGCACGAGTGTGCGCGGCTCGTCGAGCGTCCCGCCGCGGATGAAGAGCGCGTCCGGGCGGGAGTAGACGCTGTAGACGGCCACCCGACAGGTCGGACATCGATAGATCCGCTGCGTGCCGCCGTCGTCGCGTGGCACGTCGACAGCGACCGGCTCGCCCTCGACGACCTCGATGCGGTTCGCCTCGATGATCACGTTGAGCGCGAAGGCGCTGCCGGTCTGGCGCTGGCAGTTGAGGCAGTGGCAGCAGTGGACGATCAGCGGCTCCGATTGCAACCGATAGCGAACGGCGCCACACGAGCATCCGCCTGTCCGCTCGCGTTCCATCGGCTGACCCTACCCGCGTTAAGCGGGCAGGAGGGCTCAGCGCCAGCGGTGGACGACGTGCCAGGTACGCCCGGCGTCTGTCGTCTCGATCAGGCGGCGCCTCTCGGTCCCACCAATCGAGAGGAGCACGAAGGCGGTTCCGTGGCCCAGGTCCGCGTCGGCCCAGTCCCCGAAATCGATTTCCGGCCTGGCGACCTTGGGGAGGGCATGCCAATGGTGGCCGCCGTCGTGGGTCACGTAGAGCGTGCCGCGCGACTCCCAGATGAGCCCGAAGCCGCCGTACGTCCCGGCGATCCCGTTCGGGTAGCCATAGATGCTGATGCCCCCGTAGCCTCCGTGTGATGCGGGTGGGGTGAAGGCCACCCGCTTGGTCCCCCGATACACGGCCTTTTCCTGGTTGCCGGCGCCGGGCTGACCGGTGCAGATCGACCACGAGCGAGTCAGGTTGGTCTCGAGAAGATCGGCGCTGAACCCCCTTGACCATCCCTTCGGGCAATAGCTCTCGAACGGCCGGCTCCCCGGCTGCCCCGCGACCAGTCGTCCGTTGTCGAGCTGCGCGTAGTACACGTCGTGGAAGAACCCAACGGCGACGACGGGCCGTGGCGTTCGTCGGACGACGCGCCACGTCGTTCCGCCGTTGGAGGTGACGGAGATCGTCCCCTGCAATTTGCAATGCCAATCCCGGTTCACGCAGCTTTCCCAGCCAGTGCCGAGCATTCCGTGTCTGCCGTCGCGGAACGCGACGGCGTTCGGGACGAGAGCCGAGCGCGGGAGCTTCGGCGAGCTCCGAGTTGACGCTCCGAACGCAGCGGACACGGCGACGAGACAGACCGCTGCGACCAGCACCGCCAGCCTCGTCCTCATGGCCAAAGAGTACGCCTACGGGACCGGGCGGTAAGGTCTCGCCGTGCCGTCGCTCGCCGACACGACGATTCGCCTGCTCGGCCAGGAGCCGCTCGCCGGGCGGGTTCCCGCCGCGGAGCAGCTTCGGCTCGCCGAGATTCTCGACAGGGCCGGCTTCGCGTATCTCGAGGTCTCGGGCGGCGGCTGCTTCGACGCGGCGGTCAAGCGCGGCGTGGAAAGCCCGTGGGAGCGGATCCGCGCCCTCAAGGCGCGCGTCAAGACACCCCTCGGGCTGGCTCTGCGCGGCCGCTTCCTCGTCGGAACGCGTCCCGTAGACGCCGATTTCTCCCGCCGCTTCGTCGCATCCGCGGCGGAAAACGGCATCGACGTCTTCCGGCTCCACGACCCGCTCAACGACGTCTCGAACCTCCGCGAGGCCGCGGAGGCGATCGTCGCGGCAGAACGGGACTTCGAGGCCGGCCTCGTCTACAGCCCGGGCCGGACCGGCGAGATAGAGACGCTGATCGAGCGGGCGCGAATGCTGCCCGAGCTCGGCGCCGTGCGCGTGCTTCTCCACGACCCGACCGGCTCGCTGCAGCCTCACACGGCGGAGGAACTCGTGCAGGCGCTCGCCGACGCGAGCGGCCTGCCTGTCGGGATCTACGCCCAGGGAGCGGGTGGCAGCGCACTCGCGGCCTCGCTCGCCGCGGCGCGCGCGGGCGCTCAGCTCCTCGCGTGCGCGATCTATCCACTAGCACTGACCCTCCACCGCGTCTCGGGCGAGGCACTCGCGGAGGCCCTCGCCGGCGCCGGGCTCGACCCCTGCGTGGACGTCGACGCGCTGTGGGAGGCGACCGACCTCCTCGACGAGCACATCGGCGACGAGCTCGTGACTCCGCTGATGCCGCGCATCGCGGTGCTCGCGGCACGGCACGACCTGCCGGCGAGCGTCGTCGGCGGGATCGACCGCGCGCTCCAGTCGGAAGATGCCGGCGATCGGCTCGACGAGGTGCTCGAGGAGCTCGACCGGATCCGCGCCGAGACGGGCTGGCCGCCCCTCGCGTCGCCGATCGGTCAGGTGCTCGCCTCGCAGGCGCTGCTCAACGTCCTGTCCGCGAGCCGCTACCTCACCCTCGTGGACGAGATGCGTGGCCTCGTCGCCGGCGCGTTCGGGACTCCGCCGGCACCGATCGACCCCGCGCTCGTGCGGGTCGTCCAGCTCACGGCCGACCCCGAGAGCCAGGAGGACGTCACGCTGCCACTCGACGAGGTGCGCGAGCGCGCCGGCGGCGTCGCTACGAGCGAGGAGGAGCTGCTCCTGCTCGGGCTCTTCGGCGAGGACGCCGAACAGCTGCTCCGCGGTATCCGCAACCGCGGCAAGAAGGACGACGACCTCGCTGGCGTGGGGGAGAGCCGTGCTCAGCGCATCCAGGAGATCGTGCGGATCGTCCAGGAGTCCGGCATCGGCGAGGTGACGATCGAGGACGACGAGATGCGGATCTCGGTCCGCTCGACGCCCGATCTCCCGACCGCCGGACCGGCCGGTGAGGGCCTCCTCGCGGTGCCCGAGCCCGAGCTCGCCGCCGCGAATGCCGTCAGCGGCACGCTCATGCGCGTCGAGTCGCCGATGGTCGGCACCTTCTATCGCGCCGCGCAGCCGGGAGCTCCGCCGTTCGTCGAGGTCGGCGACGTCGTCGCGCCGGGCCAGACCCTCTGCATCCTCGAGGCGATGAAGCTCATGAACGAGGTGAAGGCGGACGTCGAGGGTGTCGTGCGCGGTGTGCACGCCGAGAACGCGGAGCCCGTCGAGTTCGGGCAGCTGCTCTTCGAGCTCGAGCCGCTCGTCGGCCGGCCTGCGCTCTGAGATGCCTCTCACAGAGATCGCACCGGGGCTCCGCCGTTGGACGGCCTGGCACGACGAATGGCAGTCGGACGTCGGCTGCCTCGCCGTCGACACCGACGACGGTCTCGTCCTGGTCGATCCGCTCGACCCGCCGAGCGACCTTTCGCAGCCGGAGCACGTCCTGCTCACGATCCACTGGCATGCGCGCTCGGCGAAGGCGCCGCACGTCTGGGCTCACGAGCGCACGGCCAAGCTGCTCGCGAACCGCGGCGTCGAGCTGACCGATCCGATCGGCTCGGATCCGCTGCCGGGAAGAATTCAGGCGATCGAGACGGCGCGCCCGGGCGAGGTCGTCTACTGGCTGCCGGGCCAGCAAGCCGTCGCCGTCGGCGACCTTCTGCTCGGCGCCGGCGCGAAGCCGCACGCTACCGACGAGCCGCTGCGGCTCTGCCCGGAGCGCTGGCTCGGGAAGGCGACACACGAGGACCTGCGCGAGTCGCTCGCGCCGCTGCTCGAGCTACCCGTGAAACGGGTGCTGGTCTCGCACGGAGAGCCCGTGCTCGGCGGCGGCGTCGAGGCGCTCGCCACGGTGCTGGCGGGCTAGGCTCCGCCCGTGTTCAACCGTGTCCTCGTCGCGAACCGGGGAGAGATCGCCGTCCGCGTGATCCGGGCCCTGCGCGAGCTCGGCGTCGAGGCCGTCGCCGTGTACTCGACGGCCGATGAGGACGCGCTCCACGTGCGGCTCGCCGACCGCGCGGTTCGGATCGGCCCGCCGGCCGCCGCCGAGAGCTACCTCCGTATCCCGGCACTCATCGCAGCAGCCGAGACGACCGGCTGCGAAGCCGTCCATCCTGGGTACGGATTCCTCTCCGAGAACGCCGACTTCGTCCGAGCGTGCGAGGACAACGACCTCGTCTTCATCGGGCCCCCGGCGGAGGTGATGGAAAGGATGGGAGACAAGGCGCGCGCGAAGGCAGAGATGCGGGCCGCCGGCGTGCCGCTCGTTCCCGGGACCGAGGGTGTCGCCGAGCCCGACGACGCGCTCGCGGCGGCGGAGGAGCTCGGCTTCCCGGTGCTGCTCAAGGCCGCTGCCGGCGGCGGTGGCAAGGGAATGCGGGTTGTTAGCGATCCCGGCGACCTCCACGACGCCTACCAGCGCGCCTCGGCGGAGGCCCAGGCCGCCTTCGGAGACGGCTCCCTCTACGTCGAAAAGGTGATCACACCCGCGCGCCACGTCGAGATCCAGGTGCTCTGCGACGACCACGGCCATTTCCTCACGTGCGGCGAGCGCGAGTGCTCGGTTCAGCGCCGCCATCAGAAGCTGATCGAGGAGTCGCCGTCGCCGGCCCTCGACGACGAGCTGCGAGAGGCCATGGAAGCGGCTGCCGAGCGCGCCTGCCGGCACATCGGCTACCGGAACGCAGGCACGTTCGAGTTCCTCGTCGGGCCGGACGGTTCGTTCTCCTTCATCGAGCTGAACGCGCGTTTGCAGGTCGAGCATCCGGTCACCGAGTCGATCATCGGGATCGATCTCGTCCGCGAGCAGGTGCGGATCGCTGCCGGCGACGCGCTCGCGCACGGCGGGCGCGCCGGCCCGCGCAGGGGTCACGCGATCGAGCTGCGGATCAACGCCGAGGATCCGGCGCGCGGGTTTGCGCCGGCGCCCGGCCGGATCGAGCGCTTCCGACCGCCGCTCGGGCCTGGCGTCCGCGTCGACACCTTCGTCGAGGACGGGACGCTGATCTCGCCGCACTACGACTCGCTGATCGCGAAGGTCGTGGTCGTCGACGGCAATCGCCGCCTCGCAATCGAACGCGCCCGCCGCGCCCTGACCGAGCTGGTGGTCGAGGGCGTTCCCACGACGCGCGACGTGCTGCTGGACATCCTCGACAGCGACGAGTTCCGCTCGGGTGACTACTCGACGTCCTTCCTCGAAGAGGCCGGAGCTCGGCTGCCGGCTCTGGCCGGCTCTTGAGCCGGATTCTCGTCCAGGAGTCGGGCGGGTCGGTGCGCGTGAGCGAGGCAGCGCTGAGCGAGATCGTGCGCAGGGCGGTCGCATCGGTCGACGGCGCGCAGCTGCGGAAGGGACGCCGGCGGCTGGGTGTCGAGCTCGAGGACGGACGCGCCCGCGCCGAGCTGCAGCTCGTCGTCGCGTACGGCCATGTCCTCCCCGAGGTCTCGGTTGCGGTGCAGGAGCGAGTCGCCGATGCGCTCGCACGGATGTGCGACGTCGAGGTCGAGGCTGTGCACGTGACGGTGGAGGAGCTCGTCCGGTCGTGACCACGATCAGCCGCCGCGAAGCTCGTCGCGCCGCCGTCTTCATGCTCTTCCAGTGGGACGTCACGGGACGGCCGCTGGGCTCGCTCTACGAAGGCGAGGTCGATAGCTACACGCGAGAGCTCGCCGACTCGGTGGCCGAGCGCGCGACCATGCTCGACGAGCGCATCACGTCTGCCTCCGACGACTGGACCGCGGACCGCCTCGGCGCTGTCGAGCGCAACGTCCTCCGCGTCGCGCTCGAGGAGCTCGACGAGGGGCAGGTGCCGGTCGAGGTCGTCCTCGACGAGGCGGTGACGCTCGCGAAGCGCTATGCATCCGAGGATGCTGCGAGGCTGGTGAACGGGATCCTGGGCAAGCTCTTGCGGGAGGAACAAGCCAATTGAGCACTGACGAGTCGTTGACGCGGGCGGAGGAGCTGCTGGCGCGGACGGAGGCCGTGCGCGCCGAGCTGGAGCAGCTCTCCGAGGGAGAGGGAGGTTCGCCCGAGCGGGCGATCGAGCTGCTCGGCGAGCTGTCCGAGCTGGCCAAAGCGGTCGAGGAGGAGCTGACGCGTGCCCAGCGCGCGGCTGAGGCCGATGCACAGTCCTGACGAGCTGAAGACGCTCGTCGACGAGGCGCTCGAGCGGCTCGACCTCTGGCCGGAGCTGCACGGCCAGGCGACGTCGGTGCGGTACGCACTCGAGGTCGGCGGCAAGCGCGTGCGCCCCGTCATCGCGCTCGCGGTCGGTGAGGCCCTCGGCGCGCCGGCCGAACAGGTGATGCCGGCGGCGCTCGCGATCGAGCTCGTCCACACGTTCTCGCTCGTCCATGACGACCTGCCGGCGATGGACGACGACGAGGAGCGGCGCGGTCACCCTTCGACTTGGAAGAAGTTCGGCGAAGGCGTCGGCGTGCTTGCGGGCGACGCGCTGCTGGCGGAGGCCGTCCGGCTGGCCGCGCGGTACGAGTCGTCGGCCGTCGCCCGGGAGCTCGCCGAGGCCACGCTCGGGATGATCGGCGGGCAGTACCTCGACACGATGGTCGACGGCTACGACCTCGCCGCGGTGCACCGACTCAAGACGGGCCGGCTCTTCTACGCGTCGGTGACGATGGCGCTCTGGGCGGGGGAGCTGCCCGAGGAACGGCAGGCATCGTGGCGCACGTTCGCGGAGGAGCTGGGGCTGCTGTTCCAGATCGTCGACGACATCCTCGACGCGGACGGGTACGTGCGCGAGCACGGCACGGAGGCCGCCCGGCGCTACGCGGACGACGCCGCGGAACGGGCACGCGCGCGGCTCGCCGAGATTGATGCGGATACATCCGTCCTGCGCGACATCATCGACGGGCTCGCCGTCCGCACTGCGTGAGCCCATGAAGATCGTCGCAGTGGCGAGTGGGAAGGGCGGTGTCGGCAAGTCCACCGTCAGCCTCAACGTCGCACGCGCCCTCGCTGACTCGGGTCGCGCCGTGGGGCTGCTCGACGCCGACGTCTACGGACCCGACATCCCGGTGATGCTCGGGATCAAGAGAACGCAGGAGCTGCGTTCCTGGCTCCTCGGTCGCCACGAGCGATTCGGGCGGGTCGAGCTCGAGCCCGTCGAGCGCCTCGGGATCAAGGTGATGTCGGTCGGCTTCATGCTCGCGGAGCATCAGGCGCTGACCATGCCGGCGCAGCTCGTCGACCTTGTGGCCCGCCAGCTGATCGAGGACGTGGCCTGGGGAGATCTCGACTACCTGATCGTCGACCTTCCACCCGGCACCGCCGATCTGCAGCAGCAGCTCTTCGCACGCAGCCACCTCGCCGGCGCGATCGTCGTCGTCGGCCCGCAGGACGTGGCCCACCTCGACGCGCACAGGCTGGTCACGATGCTGCGAGACGCGGGCGTTCCCATTCTCGGCGCCGTCGCGAACATGTCCGCGCTGCACTGCCCGCACTGCGGCGAGGGCATCGAGGTGTTCCCGCGGGTCGCCGATGAGCGCTCCGTTCTGCGCGAGATCCCGCTGCTCGGGGAGATTCCGCTCGATCCCGCGTATGCGAGGCTCAACGGAGTGCCGCCCGCGTTCGCGGCCGTCGCCGCGCGGGTCGAGCACGCACTCGCGTGAGCGGTTTGACGTTCGACGAGCTCTTCGAGGTCGCTCGCTCCCGCGATGAGATCCTCGGCCTCTACCTGTTCGGCTCCCGGGGACGGAACTTCATGGTCGACGAGCGGTCGGACTGGGACGTCTGCGTTGTGCTTGCCGGTCGTGACGCGCGGGACACGTTCGATCACGAATTCCCCTACGTCCACGGTGCGCAGGTCGAGATCGTCGGCACGACGCTCGACGAGCTTCGCAACGCGTCGTCGGAGCACAGCCGCTACGCCTCGGCTCATGCTGACGTCGTCCTCGACAAGATCGGCGGCGAGCTGACTCGCGTGGTGGCCGAGCTGGAATCGCTGCCGCCCGGCAGCCGGGACTCGGTCGTCCGCGAGGCGCTCGACGACTACATCAACCAGACGTACCGCTCGCTCCGCTACGGGACACGCCTTGATGCGGTGGAGTCGGTACCGCCTGCGCTGCGCACGATCTTCGCGCTGGCGAATCGCGTCCGTCCGTACAACAAGTACCTCGAGTGGGAGCTTCGCCACCATCCGCTCGAGGACTGGACCGCAAACGAGCTTCTCCCGCTGCTGGATCGAGTGCTCGCGGGCAAGGCGGAGGCTCAGCACGAGCTGTTCAATCGCATCGAACCGCTCGCCCGACGCGACGGCTACGGCGACGTCATCGACGGGTGGGAGCCGGACGTCCACTGGCTCCGCGGCGAGGGTGAATACCGAGCGTGAAGAAGCGCCTCGACGTCCTGCTCGTCGAGCGCGGGCTGGCGGAGTCGCGCGCCCAGGCCCAGGCGCTCGTCCTCGCCGGACTCGTTCACGGCTACGACAAACCCGGCCAGCAGGTGGAGGAGGACGCGCAGCTAGCGGTCGAGCGCCCGCCGCCGTACGTCTCGCGCGGCGGCGAGAAGCTCGCGCACGGACTCGACGGACTCGGTGTCGACCCCGCCGGCCTCGACTGCGCCGACGTCGGAGCGTCGACCGGCGGCTTCACGGATGTCCTCCTCCAGCGTGGTGCGGCGCGTGTGATCGCGCTCGACGTCGGCTACGGCCAGCTGCATCCGCGGCTTCGCGCGGACCCGCGGGTGACGGTGCTCGAGCGGACGAACGCGCGCACGATCACGCAGCTGGCGTTCGCCCCGCAGCTCGCGGTCTGCGACGTCTCGTTCATCTCGGTCCGTCTCGCGCTCCCGCCCGTACTGCTCCTCTGCGCGCCCGGCTGGGAGGCGGTCGTCCTGGTCAAGCCGCAGTTCGAGGCCGGTCGCGCCGACGTGGGGAAGGGCGGCGTCGTGCGCGACGACGAGGTGCGGCGGCGCGTGGTGCGCGAGGTCGCCGAGGCAGCGCTGTCGTGGCGGGCGAGCGTGCGCGGCGTCGTAGACTCGGGGCTCCCGGGGCCGAAGGGCAACCGGGAGATCTTCCTCCACCTCGTGCACTCCGAGCAGCCGACGCTTCCCGATGACATCGACGAGCGGATCGAACGAGCACTTGCGGGTTGAGTCGGCCGCGGTCGTCGCGCACGGCCGCGTCGACGTCCGCGAGGCCGTGGAGCGCGTGCAGGCGGTCGCGTCCGCGGCGGGCGTGGAGCTGGTGGACGAGCCGGAGCGTGCACAGCTCACGGTCGCCGTCGGCGGCGACGGAACGATCCTCCGCACGCTTGCGCGCCTTCTCGGCACCGGCGTCCCGGTGATCGGCGTCAACTACGGCCGGGTCGGCTTCCTGGCTTCGATCGCGCCGGAGCGGATCGAGGACGACCTCGCGCGCGTCTTCACAGGCGAGTACAGGACGATCGAACAGCCGACGCTCGACGCGGAGCTCGACGGCGAGCGGCTCGTTGCCGTCAACGATGTCGTAGCGACGAGCTCGACGCTGGGCCGGATGATCGAGCTCGGCTGGTCGATCGCAGGCGAGGATCTCGGTGTCGTCTCCTGTGACGGGATGATCTGCTCGACGCCGTCGGGCTCGACCGCGTACAACCTCTCGAACGGCGGCCCCGTCCTCGTGCGCGGGCTCGACGCGATGGCGATCACGTTCATCGCTCCGCACTCGCTCGCCGCACGGCCGCTCGTGGTGCCGCGGGGCGCCGAGCTGACGGTGCGGAACGCGGCCCCCGATGTCGGTGCCGCTGTGCTTGCCGACGGGCATCGCAGCGGCGACCTCGCGCCGGAGCGAACGCTGTCGATCCGGCTCGGCGAGCAGCGGAGTCTGCTTGCGACGCTGCCGGAGACGACGTTCTTCGGCCGCTATCGCGAGACGTTCACGTCCTAAAGAGCGGGTGGGCGGCGTCGGGCCGCGGGTCTACGATCGGCTCCATGCTCCGCCGGCTCCGCATCGAGAACCTCGTGCTCATCCACGAGGCCGAGCTCGAACTCGCGCCCGGACTGAACGCGATCACGGGCGAAACCGGTGCCGGGAAGACGATCCTCGCCCAGGCGCTCGGCCTCCTGCTCGGCGCGAAGGGCGACGACTCCTACGTCGGTGCCGCCGGCGAGGAGGCGTACGTCGAGGCGGAGCTCGACCTCGCCGACGAGCTCGAGGAGCTCGCGGAACTGCAGCCGGGGGACGAGGACGCACTGGTTGTCTCCCGCCGTGTCTTCGCCGACGGCCGCACGCGCGCGTATGCATGGGGCCGCGCGGCTGCGCGCGAGGACGTCGCTGCCGCTGTCGAGCGCTTCGTCGCAATGTCGGGCCAGTTCGAGCAGCGCCGGCTGGCGCGGCCGTCCTACCAGCTCGATGTGCTCGACCGCTTCTGCGGGGAGGAGCAGCTGGCTCGGCGCACCGCGGTACGGACGGCCTGGCGTGAGCTGCAGGCGGCTCGCCGCCGGTACGACGAGCTGACCGCGAACGTCGCGCTCGCCGAAGCGCGACTCGCGGACCAGCGCGCGCTCGTCGAGGACACCGAGGGCCTGGAACCCGGGGAGGAGGAGCAGCTGCGCGCCGAGCGTGAGCGGCACCGGCACGTCGCCGAGCTTGCCTCCGGCGCTGCCGAGGCCGCAGCGGCTCTCGCGCCCGACGAGGGTGAAGGCGCAACCGGCCTCGTCGCGCTGGCGGAGCGCTCGGTCGCGCCGCTCGAACGGCTCGCGCCCGAGCTGCAGCGCGCAGGTGACGAGCTGCGCGACGTCGAGCTCCGCCTGCGGGAGACCGCGTCCGATCTCAATTCCTTTCTCGCCTCGCTCGAGGCGGAGCCGGGCCGGCTCGACCAGCTCGAGGCCGAGCTGGACCGCATCGCCGAGGCCAAACGGCGCTTCCGCTGCACCACGTACGAGGAGCTGCTCGCGCGGCGCGACGAGGCCCGAGTCGAACTCGCCGCGCTCGAGGACGGCTCAGACCCGGCCGAGGTCGCGGAGCGCGAGCTCGCGGAGTCCGAGGCACGTGTCCGCGCGCTCGCGCTCGAGCTCCGCACGGAACGCAACGCAGCGGCGCCGGCGTTCGCAGATGCCGTGTCCGCCGAGCTGCGTGGAGTCGGCATGGGCGAGGGCGAGTTCGTCTGCGAGCTGCGGGAGAGGGACGGGCCGGGATCGAGCGGTGCAGACGAGGCTGTCTTCCTCGTCCGCCCGAACGCGGGGCTTCCGTTCGCGCCGGTCGCGGAGACGGCGTCGGGCGGCGAGCTCTCGCGGATCGCGCTCGCTATTGCGGCTGTCGCGGGCGGCGACACGCTGGTCTTCGACGAGATCGACGCGGGAATCGGCGGCGAGACAGCGCATGCCGTCGGCGGATTGCTCAGACGGCTTGCAGAGCATGCTCAGGTCGTGACGATTACGCACCTCCCCCAGATCGCCGCGCTCGCCGATCGCCACTTTCGGGTGGAGAAGACGCCCGGCGAGCCGACCCACACGCGAATCGAACAACTCGGCGACGCAGAGCGGAAGGCGGAGCTCGAGCGGATGCTGGGCGGACAGGAGTTCCTTGCCGCGGTACGAGGCTAGGCGCACGCTACCGGCGCCCGTCGAGGACGTCTGGGAGGTCCTTGCCGACGCCGGGCGCTGGCCCGAGTGGTGGCCCGGCCTCGTCGGAGCCGCGCCGACCGTGAGGCGTGCGCTCGCTCCCGGCGCGTACTGGCAGCTCGAAGGCACCGAGCGGCCGAGCTTACGACGCCGTCCGCAGCTGGGTGGCTCGCTCCTCTTCCTCGAGGTGGTGCCGCTGAAGCGCATCTCGTTCCAGCTGACAGGTGAGCACGCGCAAGTCGAGCTCGACCTCGTTCCGGTGGAGGACGACGAGACGCAGGCGACGCTCGCTGTCGACGCTCCACGGTTCGGTGGGATGGGGCGCCGCGTTCCCTCGCAGGCACTCGCCGGCCTCGCCGCGCTCGTCCGTCCGCCGGCCGAGTAGGCACCGGCCGCAGCCGCTGCTACCCTGAAATCCCGTGAGCACGCGGGCCCCGAAGTACGTCTTTGTGACAGGGGGCGTCGTGTCGGCTCTGGGGAAGGGAATCGTCGCCGCCTCGCTCGGTCGCCTCCTCAAGGCGCGCGGGCTGCGCGTCCAGCTCCAGAAGTTCGATCCGTACCTCAACGTCGACCCGGGCACGATGAGCCCGTTCCAGCACGGCGAGGTGTTCGTCACGGAGGACGGCGCCGAGACCGACCTCGACATCGGCCACTACGAGCGCTTCGTCGACGAGAACTTCCTCCGCAGTGCCAGCCATAGCGCTGGCGCCATTTGGGACACCGTGCTGCGCAAGGAGCGCAAGGGCGACTTCCTCGGCGCGACCGTGCAGGTGATCCCACACATCACGAACGAGATCAAGGCGCGCATCCGCCGCGCCGCCGAGGCGAACCCGGCAGATGTCGTGATCTCCGAAATCGGTGGCACGGTAGGCGACATCGAGTCGCTGCCGTTCCTCGAGGCGATCCGCCAGTTCCGCAGGGAGGTCGGGCCCGAGAATGTCGTCTACGTCCACGTCACGCTCGTTCCGTTCATCGAGGCCGCCGGGGAGCTGAAGACGAAGCCGACCCAGCACTCGGTGAACGAACTGCGCCGGATCGGCCTCCATCCCGACGTCGTCGTCTGCCGCTCGCACGAGGAGCTCTCACGTGAGATCCGGGACAAGATCGCGCTTTTCGCCGATGTCGATCCGGGAGCGGTCGTCGCCAGCCCTGACGTCCCCGACGTCTACGAGGTGCCGCGCGTCCTCCACGGCGAAGGGCTCGACCGGCTCGTGGGAGAGCGGCTGGGCCTCGAGCTCGGCGAACCGGATCTCTCCGACTGGGACGAGCTGCTCGAGCGCGTGCACAGCCGGCGCGACGTCGTCGAGATCGCCCTCGTGGGCAAGTACGTGAAGCTTCAGGACGCGTACCTCTCGGTCCACGAGGCGCTCAAGCACGCGGGACTGGAGCACGGCTGCGCGGTCCGCGTGCGCTGGGTCGACGCCGAGGACATGTCCTACGACGAGACCGCCGAGCTACTCGAGGGCGTCGACGGCGTGCTCGTGCCGGGCGGTTTCGGCTCGCGCGGCTGGGAGGGCAAGATCCTCGCCTGCCAGGTCGCTCGGGAGCGGCGCATCCCGTACCTCGGCATCTGCCTCGGCATGCACGTCGCGGTGTCGGAGTTTGCGCGCCACGTCGTCGGGCTCGAAGGCGCGAACTCGACGGAGATGGATCCCGAGACCCCGTATGCGGTCATCGATCTCCTGCCGGAGCAGAAGGGGATCGAGGACCTCGGCGGCACCATGCGCCTCGGCGCGCAGGCGGTCGAAGTCGCGGAGGGCACGCGTGCCCGTGAGCTGTACGGCGACGACACGATCCACGAGCGCCACCGGCACCGCTACGAGGTCAACAACGCGTTCCGCGACCGCCTCGTCGAAGCCGGGCTCGTGGTGAGCGGCACCTTCCAGAACGGCAGGCTCGTCGAGATCGTCGAGCTCGCCGACCATCCCTGGTTCGTCGCAAGCCAGTTCCACCCGGAGTTCAAGTCCCGGCCCACCCGGGCGGCGCCGCTGTTCCGCGGTTTCGTGGGTGCAGCGCTTGACCGCGCGCGGATGCGGGCCGGCGAGCGCGTCGCGGTCTGACGCGTCGCCCGTAGGATCGGCGCGTGTCCGAGGCCGTCGACCTCCTCTCCGAACTCGCGCTGATCCCGAGCCCGTCGGGCGAGGAGCGCGGTGTGGCCGACGTCATCCTGCGTTATCTGCGTGGCCTGGGACTCGAGCCGGACGAGGATGCCTGCGGCCCTCGGATCGGCTCCACGGCCGGCAACGTGTACGCACGCGTCGAGCCGACGACTGACGGGACGCCGCTCTTCCTCTGCGCCCACATGGACACCGTGCCACCCGACGGGCGACTCGAGCCGGTCATCGAGGACGGCATCGTCCGCAACGCCGGCGGCACGATCCTCGGCTGCGACAACAAGGCGGCGATCACGGCAATGCTCGAAGGCGTACGGCGGGTGCTGGCGGAGAACCTGCCGCACGCCGGGATCGAGCTCGTGTTCACGCCGATGGAGGAGGTCGGCCTCATCGGCGCGGGCGCGTTCGACAACAACCGGCTCCACGCCCAGGTGGGCTACGTCTACGACCAGGAGGGCGCAATGGGCGAGGTCGTCCTCGGTGCGCCGTGGTCGCGGGCGCTCGAGGTGCGTTTCCACGGCCGCTCGTCGCATGCAGGGATGGCGCCCGAAGAAGGACGCTCCGCGATCCAGGCAGCGGCGAAGGCGATCGCCGATCTGCGGCTCGGTCGCGTCGACGAGCTGACGACGGCCAACGTCGGCACGATCACGGGCGGCACCGCGGGCAACGTGGTGCCCGAGTGGTGCAGGTTCGACGCCGAGGCTCGTTCACATGACGAGGCGCAGCTGGGTGAGGTCGTGCAGGAGATGCTCGACACCTTCTCCTTTGCTGCGACCGAGACCGAGTGCGACGTCGAGACGACCATGCGCAAGAGCTACGACGGCTACCGGCTGAAGCGGGACGAGCCGGCCGTGGCCCTTGCAGCAACGGCGTTCTCGCGCCGCGGCTTCGAGCCGCGCTACGGGCTGTCAGGCGGAGGTGCGGACGCAAACGTCTTCAACGGCCGCGGTCGCCGCTGCGTGAACCTCTCACACGGCGTGTTCGGCTTCCACACGCCGGACGAGCATGTGTCCGTCTCCGATCTCGAGGCGATGGTGGACGTGACGGTCGCGCTCGTCGAGGCCGCGCGCGCGTGAGTCTCGAACCGGATTCGGCACAGCGGGTCTACGAGGGCTCGCTGCTCGGGCTCACCGTCGAGCGGTGGGGCGAGAACGAGCGCGAGATCGTCGAGCACCCGGGCGCCGTGGCGATCGTGGCGGTCGACCGTGAGAGGTACGTGACGCTCGTTCGGCAGCTCCGTGAGCCGGCTCGCAAGTATCTCCTCGAGCTTCGGCAGGCACGGCCGAAGAGGGCGAGGAGCCCCTGGAGACGGCACGGCGCGAGCTGCAGGAGGAGTGTGGCCTGACCGGCGGCGAGTGGCGCGAGCTGGCGGCGTTCTGGACCACACCGGGTTTCTGTCGCGAGCGGATGCACGTCTTCGCGGCCGAAAATGTTGAGCGCGGAGAGGCCTCACCAGCCGCTGACGAGGACCTCGAAGTCGTCCGCTGGCCGGTCGGCGAGATCGGCGAGCGACTGCACGAGATCGAGGACGCGAAGACGCTCGCCGGCCTGTTGCTGTACCTGCGGTAGACCGCCGGGAGATAGGGTCTCCGGGCCTTGCGTATCGGCGTCCCCAAAGAGATCAAGACCGACGAGTACCGCGTCGCGCTCACCCCCGCGGGCGCACGTGAGCTGATTCAGCGCGGTCACGAGGTTCTCGTCGAGACCACCGCGGGGGAGGGCAGCGCCTTCCCCAACGAGCAGTACCAGCGAGCGGGCGCCCGGATCGTCTCGGTCGACGCGGCCTGGGGTGAGACCGACCTCGTGCTCAAGGTCAAGGAGCCGATCGAACCGGAGTATTCGCGGCTGCGGGAAGGGCTCGTGCTCTTCACCTACCTCCACATCGCGGCCGACGAGCCGCTCACGCGGGCGCTCGTGGACAGCGGCATCGCGGCAGTCGCCTACGAGACCGTCGAGACGGACGATCGCCGGCTCCCGCTCCTCGCCCCGATGAGCGAGATCGCCGGAAGGCTTGCCCCGCAGGCTGCCGCGCACTTCCTCGAGAAGCCGCTCGGCGGGCGCGGTGTTCTTCTCGCGGGAACGCCGGGAGTCCAGCCCGGCCATGTCGTCGTTCTCGGAGGCGGGATCGTGGGCTACAACGCCGCGATCATCGCCCTCGGGCTCGGCGCCCGCGTCACGGTGCTCGAGCGCTCGATCGACCGGATGCGCCACCTCGACGAGATCCTCTCCGGGCGCGTCAGCCTGCTCATGTCGTCGAGCCTCGAGATCGAGCAGACGATCGCGCACGCCGACGTTGTCATCGGCGCCGTTCTCATTCCTGGCGCACGAGCTCCGAAGCTCATCAGCCGCGAGATGCTCTCCGACATGCAGCCCGGCGCCGTCATCGTCGACGTTGCGATCGACCAGGGCGGTTGCATCGAGACCGCGCATCCCACCACGCATTCCGACCCCGTCTACGAGGTCGACGGCATCGTCCACTACTGCGTCGCGAACATGCCGGGCGGCGTCCCGGTCACCTCGACGAAGTCGCTCACCAACGCGACGCTGCCGTACGTCGAGGCGATTGCCGACCACGGACTTGCAGAGGCGGTCGCAGAGGACCCGTCGCTCCGCCAGGGCGTGAACGTTCTCGACGGCAAGATCACGTACGAAGCGGTTGCCGAGGCACATGGCCTCGACTACACACCGCTTGCCGACGTGCTGCCGCTGGCGCCGGTCTAGCTGGGCCGTCTAGCTGGGCCGTCTAGCTGGGCGTCGAGCCGCCGGACTTCTTCTGCGGCGGCGTCAACCTGACGACGAACCAGGTGATGAGGGCCGCGAAGCCCACGATCAGCGCGACGTAGACGACGAAACCCAGAAGGCCGAGGACGTTAGCCATGCGCTCCCTAGAATAGCCCGGTGCCCAGGGCGTGCGTCATCGTGCTCGATGCCGTCGGCGCCGGCGAACTGCCGGACGCCGCACAGTACGGCGACGAGGGCTCGGACACACTCGGCAACGTCGCACGAGCTGTTGGCGGCCTCGACCTGCCGAGCCTCGAGGCGCTCGGGCTCGGCAACGTGGAGCCGCTCGAGGGTTGCCCGCCGCAGCCGGGCGCGCCGGCAGTGGCGGGGCGGCTGCTCGAGCGGTCGAAGGGCAAGGACACCACGACGGGTCACTGGGAGCACATGGGAATCGTGACCGCGCAGGCGTTCCCGACCTACCCCCACGGCTTTCCGCATGACGTGATCGACCCGTTCATGCACCGGACGGCTCGTGGGGTGCTGGGGAACAGGGCCGCGTCGGGGACGGAGATCATCCAGGAGCTGGGGGAGGAGCACCAGAGGACGGGGAAATGGATCGTCTACACGTCGGCGGATTCCGTCTTCCAGATCGCGGCCCACGAGGACACGATCCCACTCGAGGAGCTCTATGACGGCTGTCGGGCGGCGCGCGAGATCCTCACCGGCAAGCACGCCGTCGGGCGGGTCATCGCGAGACCGTTCACCGGTGAGCCCGGCAACTACGCGCGGACGCCGAACCGGCACGACTTCTCGCTCGAGCCGCGGCGGCCGAACTATCTGACACTCATGCGCGAGGCCGGCCAGAAGGTGTACGGCGTCGGGAAGATCGGCGACATCTTCGCGGGACAGGACATCGACGAGTCGCATCCCACGAAGTCCAACATCGACGGGATCCAGCAGACCGAACGGCTCCTGCGCGAGATCGACGAGGGCTTCGTGTTCGTCAACCTCGTCGAGACGGACATGCTGTGGGGCCACCGGAACGATCCCGTGAACTTCCACCGCTGCCTGCAGGACTTCGACTACCGGCTCCCCGACCTGCTCGACGCGCTCCGCTCGGGCGACCTCCTCATCATCACCTCGGACCACGGCTGCGATCCGACGACACCCTCCACGGACCACTCGCGTGAGTACGGGCTTCTGCTCACCTATGTCGAGGGACGGAATGCGGCCGGGCAGATCCACGAGGGGGAGTTCGCCGACGTCGGCGCAACCGTGAACGCCTGGCTCGGCGGCAAGGCGCCGTCGCGCGGGATCCCCGGGCAGCCGATCGTCACACCGTAGGCGGAATGCCGGAGCTGCCCGAGGTCGAGAGTGTTCGGCGGCAGATCGAGCCCGTACTTGCAGGCCGTCGCTTCGAGCACGTGCGCATCGACGATCCGCGTCTCGTGCGCCCCTACGAGCCGGCCGAGGTGGCGGCCGAGCTGGAAGGGGAGCGGGTTGCGGCGGTCGAGCGTCGCGGCAAGTACCTGGTCGTCCGTTTCGAGAGCGGTCGCGTTCTCCTGATCCACCTTCGGATGACGGGAAGTCTCCGGAGCGCTCCGCGCGAATCGCTGCCCGAGGACACACATCGGCGTGCTGTCGTCACGCTGGATGATGGGACCGAGGTCGCGTACCGGGACGTGCGGCGCTTCGGCACCTGGCTCTTGCTCGAGCCCGGGGAAGCCGAGCCATACCTCGCTGCGCGGGTGGGGGAGGAGCCGCTCGACGCGCTCTTCACGGCCGCCCGGCTCGGCGATCGGCTCGCGAGGCGCCGCACGTCGCTGAAGGCGGCGCTCCTCGACCAACGCACGCTCGCCGGCATGGGAAACATCTACGTCGACGAGGCGCTGTGGCGTGCTCGTCTCAACCCGCTGCGACCCGCCGCCGGTCTCGACCGGAACGAGTTGCGGCGCTTACACCGCGCGATTCGTGCAGCGCTCGAGCACGGCCTCGCGCGGCAGGGCTCCACCCTCCGCGACTACCGGCTCCCCGACGGCAGCGGAGGTTCCATGCAGGACGAGTTCCACGTCTACGGGCGCCGCGACGAGCCGTGCGACCGTTGTGGGACGCCGATCGCCCGCACGACCGTCGCGGGCCGCACGACCTGGTTCTGTCCCACGTGCCAGCCGGCTCAGGCGGCGAGAAGCTCGTCGAGGCAGCCGTCCCGGTCGAGGCGCCAGAGCTCGGTGTAGCCGCCGATCGGCCGGCCGTCGATGAGGATCTGGGGAATCGTCCACCCGCCCGTCGCCTCGAGCACCGTCTGCCGGAAGGCGGGATCGTCGTCGAGCGAGATCTCCTCGTACGGGATTCCACGGGAATCGAGGAGTGTCTTGGCGCGCACGCAGTAGCCGCACCAGCGCGTCGTGTACATCTGGATCCTGGGCATTCCGTCTTACAACGCATAACCCGTCAGATGTGTTCCTGCCGGTGCCGTCCCTAGACTGCAACGGGCATGGCCGGACGGGCGTACAGCACGGAAGCCGTCGTGCTCCGGTCGATGCGGCTCGGTGAGGCCGACCGCGTGCTTCATCTCTACACCGAGGCGCACGGCCGGGTCGGTGCGGTGGCGAAGGGCGTGCGGAAGACGATGTCGCGCTTCGGCGCGAGGCTCGAGCCGCTCTCGCACGTCGAGCTCGTCCTCCATCGCGGTCGCGGAGAGCTCGAGACCGTGACCGCGGCGCAGCTCGTCCGTTCGCACCGGGAGGCGCGCGAGGACTACTACCGCTTCTCGGTCGGGATGATCGGTGCCGAGGCGATGCTCCGCCTGTTCAGCGAGGAGGAGGCGAACGAACGGGCATTCGTCGCGCTGACGCGCTTCCTCGACCTCCTCGACGGCACGCCGCACGTGGCCGACCGGCCGACCCTCGACCCGCTCGGACTCGCGTTTCAGCTCAAGCTGCTCTGGCTGGCGGGTTACCTGCCGCACGTGACCGCCTGCGCCGAATGTGGCTCCGAGGAGGCATCGCTCGTGGGCTACTCCCCGCGCGCGGGAGGCGCCGTCTGCGCAGGCTGTGCGCCGGCGACCGAAGCGCTCGCACTCGCCCCCGACGGGATCACGGGGATCGAAGCGCTCCTCGCGCGGCCCTTGGCGGATGCCCCGGGACTCGGTCTCTCCGAGCGGGCGCAGCGCGACATCCTGCGCGTGATCGCCACTTCGTACGAGTACCACGGCGGCTTCCGGCTGCGGACGCTCAGCGCCTGAGCCGGCGCGCTATCCGGCGTAGTCGAAAGCGGCGAAATTCAGCGTGCCCCGCTGGCAGACGCTCGTCGGTGGCTTGATCGGCGCCTCCGTCACACCGCCGGCCGCAATCAGCTG
>Ga0207646_10002420_pt1 | contig 22034 bp, 9 predicted proteins | sample KBSK5502metaG_FD_184343 | JGI IMG/M metagenome (GOLD analysis project Ga0207646, IMG submission 184343) | Corn, switchgrass and miscanthus rhizosphere microbial communities from Kellogg Biological Station, Michigan, USA - KBS K5-50-2 metaG... | ecosystem: Host-associated > Plants > Roots >... | reverse complement strand
TTTCCGCTCGAATGTCGCATCCGCCTTGGACCCCAGTTGGATGACGGGCCGCGGCAATGCGGATACGATCAATCCATCACTTTCTTTCAGGCCATCCGAAACTGGCGACGGAGCGAGGATCGAAGCCGTACCGCCTGCATCCTGGGGGATGAAATCGAGCAGGCTTCCAAAAATCCACTGGTTGATCTGGCGACGCGCACGCGGCGAAAGATCGACAAAGCGGACGCCGCATTGTCCGGACGAGGTGACCCAGGTCACTTCGCCGTGGGCATCGACACTTACATAGGGATTTCGTAATTCGAAGCGCAGGCGCACGGTTTGCTGTGGCTGCGGGGGAACGACCGCTTGGATGGCGACTCCTTTGTCAGTCAGGTTACGTACCACCCCGCCATTTGCCTGGTCGATGGTGACGTAGGTCAACGTGCGTAGACCATGCCGATAGTGCACTCGTGCTTTCCGCGCGGCAAAAGCTACTGCTTCCATACTCACCGCCACAAGGGAGGTCGGGCTCAGCCTTCTGTGAAAATTCTATTTCGTGGCCGACGCCTTGTCGCAGTAACTGAGGTGGTTCCAAACTGCCGGCCTACGAATTTCAGCCATGAGAGGTGGGTGGTTCCCGTGAACCCAGCAACGCTTCCTTGGCGGGGAGGCCTGAAGCTTGCCACAGCTTAACCACCTCGAAAAGGATGATGGTCCCATAGGCGACGGCAAGCCAGACAAAGACTGCCTCGATAGGGAGATCGTCCCACGCGCCGATGAAAAGCCCCATCATCTGGCGGTGCTGGTAATTCCACCATCCGTAAGGCAAAGCCAGTGTTGCCTCCCAGAGTAGGCTGATGAGCAGGACTAGGAACAGTGTAAGGCTGAGAGCCCTCCAGTTGATGAAGCGGCAGGTTGCGGGGAAAAAACTAATTGAAGGAACCAACCCACCCACCACCAGGACGATGAAATAGCCCGGCCAACCGTCATGCACGGGAGAGATCCATTTCTTGAAGAGGATCGAGAGCACCACCAGAACCAAACCGACAATGAGCGAGGTTGGATGGAAACGCAAGAGGCGGCGCATGGTTCTGGTTTCGCCAACATAGTCCTGAACGCTGTACGCGACCAGCCAGTATTCGCTCAGCCAGACATAGAGGAGAAGGATCATGACAAATCCGCTCAGATAGAAGATGTACTCTTCAACAGGAACGGGATGTCCCAGGGCCGGGGCGGGAATTCCGAGTGTCGCGCCGCGGTTGGGGAAACAGAAGAACCAGCGGGCGAAAACAAAGTCGAGCAAGAAGCCAACGGGGGCAAGGATGCCGATAGTACGCCAGAAGGCTCGCTGTGGAATCTCCAGGCCCTGGCTCGGCAGAAACCAGACTGCAATCACTAGAATAGGGATGATGAACAATGACAAACTGCACGTGTAGCCGTGCGGGCTGGGGTTGGGGGTCGTCGAAACCAGCTTGCCTGGGAAGTGAACGCTGTGCAGGGTGATGGCCGCGGGGGCGACAACCATCACTAACATTGCGATCACGATGCCAGCGCAGACCGCGGGGCTGGGAGAGGCATGGGAGCGGGGTCTGGGCATGAATTCAGCCTCCGGTTCGGGGGCGATTGAGATGTGGAGTTCGAGAGATTCTACTCCTTTCGAACTACTACGAAAGCGCCATTGGGGCGACATCCGGGAATTGGAACATGTGCCAGCACAGTGACTTACCAAAGACCATGCCCGAGAGGGCATGGCCGAGCAATTGCCAGCCAGTCAAAAGCCCGATAACGTATTGATAGCTCTGCGTCACAGTCTGAGGACCACTGACGGAAGCAAGCCAAAAAGGTTGGCCTCGGCCCGACGAACAGAAAACTGAATCGGGTAAATACGCAGAGAAGCTAATTGACAAGGATTTGGCGCTCTGATCACACTTGGAGTCATCAAGCGTTGACCCGGGCACGGCGATGGCAACCACTCCCACCAAAGCGACAATCGAGCCCGACGCGAGGTTTACGGGCATGAGTGTGTCCTCCGGCTCTGTCGAGGACACGCCGTCCTGGTCCGGACACGCCATCACCGCCGTAGACCTAACCGGTTCGCGGCCCTCCGGTCGCGATGCTTTGCAAGCCTTGCTGGCTTTTTCCGCACTCCATGAACAGGTGCGGCGGCGGCGAGCTCTGGCTGCGCGGCAAGCTGGCTTTGACACAATTTCCCCGACAGCAGAATTCGAAGCGGGAGAACAATTCGTTCTCGACGAAGTACTGCAACTGGTGGCGGAGCGGGCAGTCGCGATAACCGGCGCCGACGGCCTGGCGATCGCGCTTGCGGAGAATGATGAAATCGTTTTACGGGCTTCGGCAGGCATCATCAAGCCAGATGTGGGTGCGCGCCTGGACCGGGACTCAGCTTTTTCTGGAGCGTGCTTCCGCGCTGCGCAGATCGTGCGCTGTGACGATACGGAAATTGATGCACGTGTGAATCTGCACGCGTGCCGGCTTCTGGGAGCCCGTTCCATGGTGGCAGTGCCGCTCTGCGGCCGGCGACGCGTAATCGGGCTACTGGAAGCGTTCTCCGCGGAGATCTTTGGCTTCAATGATAGCGATGTCCGCAGCTTGGAGCTGCTCGCTGAACTCATTCTTGGAGCACTCAAGCCAGAGGATGAGGATCGCTTCGCGGAATCCGCGCAAGTGGCGGCAACCAGGCTCGAAACGCCTGGGCAAACAGCCTCGACTACAGAGACGACCGAAAAACCTGGCGACTCTTCCGCTGCAATCGGGGCCATCTCGGTCGATGTGTCGGTTGACGCGGGGAGCATCGGTGTCCCCTCGGGCAGTGGGGCAAAGGGCAATACGCCCGTGCTGCCGCTTTCGGATTCAGCGTCTCCAGATGCAGGCAGTCCGGCAGCTACATCATCCTCTTCCAGTTCAACCGCTGATTCAGGTCCGGCACTGGTGGAGATGCCTAGCAAAGACGATAAAGCAGAGCAAGCCTCTCCCGCCGCAGTTGAAGCGAAGGTCGCCAGCCACCACCCTGGCGTTGTGCTGGTTCTTGTGCTGGTGGTCATTGCCTCGATGCTGGCTGGAGGCCTGTGGTGGAAGGTGAAGAACGATCAGATCAAGGCTCTGGTCGTGCCCGCAGCGGACAAAGTCACGAGCCGAACCACTCGCGGTTCATCCAGCGACACTCGAGAGTCGGGCCCTGGGATTTCCACGCCCGCGGTTACAGGCGGAATTACTTCCAACGGCATTTCTTCTGATGCAGCTGCCGGCGAGAACACTAAGACTACGGCCGCGGATACGTCCACCGCGAATCAGCAGGGAGCCTCGAAACTACCCCGTGTAACCGGCATCAGGCACTGGTCTTCGGCCGACTCGACCACCGTGGTACTGGATCTCCAAGACCAAGTGCAGTACGAGGCGCACCGCTTGACCGGCCCTGACCGCATTTACTTCGACCTGCACGATACGGGACTAGCGCCCGAATTCGAGGGGAGGACAATTGACGTGGGCGACGGGCTGTTGTCCCGCATTCGCATGGCGCAACCGGAGCCGAATACGACGCGCATTGTGCTGGAAACGAAGGGCGGGTCGAATTTCTCTGTAAGCCTGGAGCCGAATCCTTACCGCCTGGTGGTGCAGGTGCGCAAGATCGGGGCCGACAACCGGGCCAGGGTGGATCTGTTTCGCGACTCTAGAGAAACGGATGTGGACAAACTGGCGATTGTTGTTGCTCCGCCGACTCGTGAGGATTTACAGCTGCGAGCGCGAGTGCCCCAAATGCGCATTGCCGTGGACGCGGGACACGGCGGCTGGGACCTGGGTACGGTGGGTCGTCGGGGGCTGCTGGAAAAAGATCTGGTGCTCGAGATCGCCCAGCGGTTGGGGAAACTTCTGCAGAGCCGCCTCGGAAGCGAGGTGATCTTTACGCGTCAGGATGATAACTATGTTCCGCTGGGTGAGCGGGCCGCCATGGCGAACCAAGCTCAGGCCGATCTGTTTGTTTCCATCCATGCCAATTACAGCGATTTGGCTTCGGCACGGGGGGTTGAAACCTACTACACGAACTTTGTTACAGCGCCGGGCGCACGGGAGGTAGAAGCACGGGAGAACGGTGGGGCGAGCAACAACATGCCCGCCGTCAAGCTCTCCAGCGTGGAATTGAAGGAGAAGATTGAACAGTCGCGGCGGCTTGCGGCGAGCGTGCAGCGCTCGCTGTATGCAACGCTGGCAGGTCAGAATCCAGGCATTCGCGACCGTGGAGTAAAGGACGCGGGGTTTGTGGTGCTGACCGAAACCTCAATGCCAGCGATCCTGGCGGAAGTTTCGTTCGTCAGCAGTCCCACCGATGAACAGAAGCTGCGCAACGACGGCTACCGCGAGCAGATCGCGGAGGCGCTGTACAGGGGCATTGCGCGATACGCGGCTAGCTCGCACGGGGTGAAGGTGGCGAGCGTGGGCAAATAGAAGCGAGTACCGAGTGACGGGTAGCGAGAAAACTACCGGAACGGATTCAAAATCCGCATCCCATCGATCTCCCGGGCTGCTTGCCTATCTTCTGAGAAAAGCACCCCGCATCCAGCCTGTTTGCCTGCCCGCGGCACCATAGCGGTCCCAGAAGGAAAATCCGTGAAGCCGGTGCAGGTCGATCGCGGCGAGAATGTCCGGGACCTCGGGAGCGACCACGTCGAACTCCGCTAGCAGTTCGACCTTGCGGCGAGCAATGCTTGGATCTACTCCTAGCTTCCGCGTCACGGTGACAAGATACTCCTGCAGCACCTGCAAGGACACAACTCCCGTCCTCGCACGCCTGTACTCCGCAACGAGATCGACGGCACGCTTCTGCTTTGCCGGCGCAGCCTTGTCATCTGCGTAGACGAGGACGTTGGTGTCGAAGAAGCTACGAGCGCTCATGAATCTCGTCTCGATTGAACCGCCAGCCGCGTGAGTTGCCTTGACCCGAGAGCTGCTTAAACTCCTTAATGCTGCGCTCGGGATCGTCTCCGCCGGCTACCGTTTTTAAGTAATCGCGGATCAATTGATTGAGACTCTTGCCGAGAGCCTCGGCTTTCTTTCGCGCGCGAGCTACGAGTTGCTCATCGCGATCGAGAGGGTGACGTTCATCGACACAGTATATGTGGACAAATATTATGTGTCACTCCCCTTCCCGAATCCCCTTCCCGAATCCCCTTCCCGAATCCTAGTATTGTCGTCAGTTCCCTGCTGCCGGTACGTCTCCATACTTCTGCAGCCACTTCAATTCCTCCCGCACTTTAATCTTGCCATGCCAGGGGTTGTTTGACAGCGAGTGGCCTTCGCCGGGAAAGATCAGCAGCTTGTTGGGAATGCTGAGCGAATACAGCGCGTGCTCTAGCAGATAGTCTTCCAGCACCGCGACGCGGATGTCGTTGGCGCCAGCGACCATATGGGTTGGCGTATGGACTTTGTCGATCTGGAAGATGGCAGCCTCATCATGATAGCGCTGGGCGGCTTCCCAGGGACGTCCGCCGAGGAAATAGGCATCATCAAAAGTTGTGTCGTCATTGCCCCAGTTGCCCACGTGCTCGACCGCGCCTGCTCCCGTGACTGCGGCTTTGAAGCGGGTGGTCTGCGTGATGAGCCAATTGGTCATGTAGCCGCCGTAGCTGTAGCCGCCAACGGTGAGACGATCAGGATCAGCGATGCCGTCTTGCACCAGCGCGTCAACCCCTTCGAGAATGTCCTTGCCGGGACGCGAGACGATGAGGGGAACGATCTGCATGAGGAACTTATCTCCGTATCCGCTGGAACCGCGGTAGTTGGGCTCGAAGACGAGCCATCCGTTAGTGGCGGCGAGCGCTCCCCACTGGTACCAGTCGGCTTCGAAGTGGTTGCCGTCGGCATCGGCGGGGCCACCATGGATGAACGTGAACATCGGCAGATGCTTGGCTTCAAACTTTCCCGGAGGATAAATCAGCATGCCTTCCACGGTTGTTCCATCGTCAGCCTTCCAGCGATAAGGCTTGCCCTGAGGCAGATCGCGCTCGCTGAGAAGCTGGTTGAACGAAGTGACCGGCCGCGCCTGCTCAAGCTTGGAGGCGCTCTCCGCGAGATACACTTCAACCGGCTTGCCCAGAGATGAATACACGAATGCGACGCGGGGAGAGTGCGCCGAAGCGGATATTTCCGCATAGGTCCCGGCCCATCCCGAGATACTGCGAAGCGATTCTGAGGGCTGGTTCACAGAGTACATTTGCACTTCTGTCCCCGCTCTCGCGGCCGCTAGTACGCCATTGCCAGTAACGGCGTAGTACTCGACAGGACCGACAAAATCCCTGCTCCATCGCTGTACGGTCCCGGTTTCGCTGTCTACCCAATAGAGATGAGGTTGGAGGTCTTTATAAGATCCCTCCGCGTTGCCGACCTCAACGCTGAAAAAAACGTGGCGGTTGTCGTTGGCCCACCGCAGACTGGTCTCGACGGCCTGATTATGGGTAAGCTGGCGCGGAGATTGGGCGGCGCCGACGCCTGGGTTGCCCTCGCCCGGGTTCCCAGATGAGGGAAGCCCCGCCACCCGGGTTAGATCCAGAAGGTAGATCTCGAAGTCCTCGAATTTTTCCTGACGCTGATTGATGGAATGGGTAAGGAAAGCAAGCTTGTTTCCATCGGGCGAGGTGACCATTTTATCCACGTGGAGTGGTGAGATGGCAAGGACGCGGGCGCCGGGGATTGCGTCGGACTCTTTTTCAGTGTCGGATTTTTCTCTTGTGCCAGCAGCCGCATGAACGGCAATAGCGGCAGGCACGTCAAGCGCGAAAATAGTATCGCCGCGCTCGGACGCCCGGTATTGGACGACATCTTTCCATTCTTTCTTGTAATCGTCTTTTTGCGCCTTGGTCCAGGGATTGCGCGTGGCGAAATATAGTGTGTGCGAATCGGCGGACCATGAGAAGCAGTGCACTGCTTCATCGCCCTCAGTGACGGGAAAGGCTTCGCCACCGTCCGGGGAAATGAGATAGAGGCGGGACACTCCTTCATCTTTGGAACTGTCGTCTGAGTCTCCGCCCTTGTCGGCAGTCAATTTCCGCTCGGAGAGGAAGGCGATCCAGCGGTTGTCTGGCGACCACTTGGGATCGACATCATGGCCTGATTGCGTCAACTGGATGAGCGAGCTTCCTTTGGCATCATCGCGGTACAGCCACAAATCTTTGCGGAAAATCTGCTGGTCCCAATCGGCACGCTCGGCGACGATCGCCACTGAGTTGCCGTCAGGCGAGATCTCGACCGAGGGAAAGCTGACGGAGTTGAAAAACTCGTCGAGGGTCAACTTGGGTTTTTGGGCGAAAGCGAAAGCAGCCGTTAGTAGGATGAGTACAGAGAGTGGAATCAGTTTCTTGGTTGTCATAGGAGTGAATCAGAAGGTATATCGTGCCCACACCCAATTTGTAAATCCAGAATGCGAAAGATCTCGAACCTCGGGTCACATCCGTGGGCACACGCCAGACCTCTACTGGATGTGATCCAGGGCGTCGATATCATCTTTCAGTCCAAGATATTCCCAGCGCTGCAGCGCAATTGGCACGTTGCCATTCCGCCACAGGAAGTCGTGAAACCTTCGCAAGCTGAATTCATTTCCTGCTGCACGGTGTGCGTCGGCAAGAAATTTGTAAATCTGGAGCTTGCCAATCTGATAGGAAATGGCTTGACCAGGCGTGGATGCAAACAACGCGGCCTCGGCATGGGCGGTCGAGGAATCCATGGGTACCGCGCTCTGCAAATATCCGGCAGCCTGTTCCATGGTGAATTCGCCGAGCGCCAACTTCACGTCCACCTCCACGCGAAGTGCGCGCAGACGCATGAAGCTCCAGATGATCTCGCGAGTGCGCGGACTGTCGTCGAACAATCCCGCGTGCAGCATCATCTCTTCCGCATAAAAACCGATGCCTTCGTTGGCGCTGGAATCATGGTAGTGACGGCGTATTGGATCGGGGTTCATCCAGGAGAGCACGAGCTGAAAGTAATGCCCGGGCACCCCTTCGTGGACGATGAGTCCCCGAGGGTCTTTCGCGATGGTGAGCGCGAAGTAGCCGAGGTGGGGCCCAGGCTGGTCCACATACCGCATGCCATTGTCTTTCAGCCTGCTGGGTGAGGTGAAATCATCCGTCTCCCCGATGCCAGCCAGCGGCGCAAGATAGGGCGGCATGGACGCCATTTGGTAGTGCTGCACCGAGGCGGGCACGGTGAGAAGGTCCTTGGCTTCCAAATAGCGCCGGATAGCGAGTTCATCTTTCTGTTCACGCGCAAGCTCTTGGTTTTGGTCTCTGAAGAGACTGAGTTGAGGCGCACCTACATTGCGATGTTGCTCGTAACTCTGCGAGGCTACCGAGCGAGCCCATTCCTGCCGCCCCATGGCGAGCAGTTGCTCAGGAGTAAAGGGCAGTAAGGCCACGTGCTGCAGAAAAAACACATAGCCTTCACGTCCGACGGCGGTCGCTGGGGACATGGTGGGAAGCCGTTGCCTGATCCAGTCGCGATAAGACTCCAGGGCAGCGACGGCGCGGTCAGCCGCCGAATCGAGGTCGCGGGCGGACGCAGCTTCGAGCAAAGGCTTGAGCTCACGGACGGACATAAGCAAACGCGGGCGGATATCTTGCAGTTGTTCGATTGCCAATCCGCCAAAGGGTGCTGCGGGTTGGGTAAGATTTTTCTTTGCTCCATCCACCGTGCCGGGAATTGAATTCAGTGTGGCAACGATCAGTTGGCTGCGAGGTGAGTCGAACGGCGGCGGTGGCAGCAGCAGATGAAAGTACGCACCCGCAGTCTGATCCACATAAAACATGGGATTGCGCTGCCAATTGCGCAGCACCTCCAGTTCCCAGCGCACGCGCGCGATGGCCGAGCCCATGAGGCGGTAGTCCACCTGTCGCGGCACCGGCCATGAAGATCGATCGATGCTCTTCCACCGAGTCTCAAATTCGATAAGTTGCATGCGATATCGCTTAACCGTCTCCGGAGACCAGTCCGGCGTCCAGGTTGGAGGGCGTTCGAGACGCGGAATATCGTCGGTGGAGAGTGGTTGTTCGACCGCGCGCCAGCTCCAAAAGTCCTTGGCAAGGTCGTCGAGGGGGTCGGCAGCGAACAGAGGGGTGGCAGGGAGGAAGACTAGGAGCGTAAGAATCCAGAGAGAGGTTACGGTTCTCATGTTTAAGTGCGAACAGCATACACCGAGATCGACGCCCTCTGGCCGGTGCTACGGGGCGGGTTCGGCGTTCTTCAACGCCTCATCCAGAGTCTGGCCGCTGCGGACGGCGCTGTCCAGCAGACGCCATCCGTCGTCATAGTTGCGAAAGCTGGTGATGGATTTGTATCGCAGCTCGCCCAAGTAAAGCGATGCTCCGACCTCGTTCAAGGGCACCCATTTCCAATTGAACTCGACATCGGCTAACTTGCCCTGCTTGATAATGCCGGTGATGGCGACCAGTTCCCTTCTGGCTGCGGGAACGCTGAAATATTGTTTGCTCCGGTCGTCTTCTGAAATCAGCGCCTGAAAAGTATCGACGCCAGAGGGAGTGAGCATGACATCCCAACACGGCGCGGGAGCAAGACCCGCCGGACATGCGCGCTTGGTACCCGAAATCCAGCCACGGTGCTCAAGCACCAAATATTCCGGTGAGAGATAGTCTTTGTTGGAGATCACGCCGGTACGGAGCCAAAATAATTGTGGAGCCCTAAATGCGTCGGAAGAAGCGATCAGATCGGCTGCAAGACGGCGGGTAAGAAAGTTGCGCGGAGAACAGGCGCAAAGCAGAACCAAGGGCGGAAGGCACAGCGCGACGATCGATCGTTTTGGCATGAAGCAGATCGCTGGACGCCTTTCAGCGATTGAAGATTGTAACCAAACGAGAACTTCCTCGTGGAAGAAAAGGATGGGAGGCAATCTGGCCTTCAAATTGGCGAGACCAGCGGCCTGGTAGGGGAGTGAAACACGATGGGCAACTGCCTTCGGGGGTGAGCCGATAATCTTCGATCAGATAGCCGCGACGCTTCACAAGAATTTCTTCGCAATTGGCGCAGCGCGTGTCTTCCCAGTGGCCCACCATTCCCGGTAAATTGCCGGCGTAGATGTAGCGTAGTCCTGCTTGTTGCCCGATTTCGACTGCACGCAGCAGATCGTCCGGACTCGTGTTGCGAGTGTCTGTCATCTTGTAATCGCTGTGGAACGCGGTGATGTGCCAGGGTATAGCGGGCGAGACTCCCGCCAGGAATTCGGTCAGGCGGCGTAGTTCGTCGTCGGAATCGTTGAAACCGGGAATAAGCAGCGTGACGATTTCGAGCCACAGACCCATCTCATGGATGCGGCGAATGCTGTCAAGAATGGGGCCGATGCGCCCGCCGAGTTCGTGATAGTGACGATCGTCGAAACTCTTCAGGTCCACTTTATAGAGGTCAACCCATGGACGAATATATTCGAGCACCTGCGGTGTTCCATTGCCGTTGGAAACGAAGGCGGTGAGCAGGCCTGCACCCTTGGCTTCTTGGAAAACAGCCACAGCCCATTCACTGGTGATCAAAGGCTCGTTGTACGTGCTGACTAGAACTTTGGCGCCCTGACGCAGAGCATCGCGCACCAGAGCCTCGGGGGAGGCTTCGAGGGGCGGCGAGATTGCATTGGGATCGCGCAGGGCCTGCGATGTGACCCAGTTCTGGCAATAACCGCAGTGCAGGTCACAACCCAGCATGCCGAAGCTGTAGGCGAGTGCACCGGGATAGGCGTGGAAAAACGGCTTCTTCTCGATAGGATCACATTGCGTCCCGGCGACATATCCCCAAGGCGCATAGAGCGTGCCGCCACGGTTGTAGCGCACCTTGCAGACTCCTGCCTGCCCCTCAGGTATGGGACAGCAGTGGCCACAGGAGTAGCAGCGGACCCGGTCGCGGTCCAGTTTCTCGTAGAGCCGCGAGTCGGCTTCGCGGACTCTCTCGTCGAGGATGTTGCGCAGGGTAAGCACAGGCTCTTAATGATTATTCTAGCGCCGTTGGGGCATCAGAGGGTGGCCCTTTAGGCCCACGTCTTAGGCCTTGAGTCTTCGAGCTTCGGCGAGGGAAAATCTGTCTAACGTGCAGCTCGAGGCTTTCGAGCAGATTGGTGCTGCTGAAGCCATTCGTTGGCTCGTTGCTCCAGGACCAGGATCTCGGAGCGAGAAATCTGCGAGGACAGCATTTCCACTCGTAGTTTACTTCCCGTGTCACCACCCGCGCGCGCCAGATAAGCCCAGAAATAAGCCTTGGAAAGATCTAGCGACACGCCGCGTCCGGCCATGTAGTAAGCCCCTAGTGTGGCTTGAGAAATTACGTGACCTTGCTCAGCAGCGCGGAAAAACCAGCGCACAGCTTCGGAGTAATTTTGCCCCACCCCGTCGCCGAAAGCGTAACGTGCACCCAGAGCATACTCGACCGAGGGATCTCCGCGATCTGCTAATTGCCGTAGCTGTTCAAGCGTGGCAGCGTCACTGACCGATTTCGGTTGCAAGACGTGCGAAGGGTTGGGCTGCGCCGGGGCTAATGGTCGAGAGGATGCGAGAACGGTTTGACCCCTACTCGGAGCACGCCCCTGCATCTTCTCCTGAATCCACGGAGCGAGGATAAAACCAAGTGCTAGCGCAATCGTGGCCGCGGCGATGATGAGTAATGTGAGATGGGCACGCGGCAGACGGACGCTGCCGAAGTTTCTTTCCTCTGCACTCAACCGCTCTTTCTCGTCCTGGTTTTCCTTCTGCTTATCGCGGGAAGCGAAGAGAACGCTTCCGGCAGATGAGAAAATTGGGACAGGAGAGGCAATCACCGGTCGAGAGTGCTGTTCGCGTTCTGCAATGTTGATGGCTGCGAGGGTGATTTCCGCCAGCCGCTGCAAGACGGAAATGTTAGTTTCGTGAAGCGCACCGGGCTGGGAGGAAAACACCTCGATGATTCCAAGGACTTTGTCGCTTGCGCGCACCGGAACCGCAATCATGGAGCGGATGCCGAGAGCCCGGCAGCTTTCCTTATTGACGCGAGTGTCGGTCTCGGTGTCATCGCAATACAGGGTTTTTCCCGTGCGAACGCACTCGCCTGAGAAGCCCGATCCCACGTGTAGTTCGGCGCCAACGGGTGGAGCATCCGGCCCCGCGCTTGCTCGGCAGACCATGATTTCGGGATCCGTTGCCGCCAAGGCAATTGCGGCGCCGGTCGCCCGAACCAGAGCCTGAGACCGGAGAGCGATCAGTCGAAGGGATGCATCTAGATCTGTTCCCAGAGACTCGACTTCACGTTGAACCGCCGACAGGGTCGCCAGCGTGTTGGTGTAATCCGGCCGCGGCGCGGATTTGGCTGTATCAGATGGTCCGGGAACAGCCAGTCCTGGTGCAGTGACCACTTCAGCGTTCACCACGGAGGCCATGGCGTTGACGAAGAGCCAATCCCGCAATTGGAGTACAGACGACTCCGGCAGATGGGCAAAACGGAGACCCGCGCGTCCGGAGGCTTCTGACCACATCACCTGAACGGTTGTATAGATCTGTGCGTTGGCCTCCGCGAGGTCAAGGCACAGAGCATAATCTCGATTAAGCTCCAACGCCGACGGGCACTGCACTGACGCACCGTCTTCGCTAATGTCTACGATCTCGCTCAGATCAAGTACCAACCCCTTCGACATGCCGGTGAAACTAGCGTATGCGGGTGTATGCACTCGGTGTCGCACGCGACGCCGCCGGTTTAGCCATGGAGACTGCAAGTCGGGGGTCATAGCGGCCATAGGGGTAACAAACCCAAATGCTTGTGGTACATATTACCCTGAGACGGTGAAAAAGGAAGCAATAACAAAAAATGGGAGAGGCATGGGAAGGCTGAAGTCGGTGACGAAACATTAGAAACCAGCCAGGTGAGGTCAAGCCGACTGAAGGGGCGGCTTGAGGCTGGTCGCCGGGTGGGCTCGGACTTTCAGTTCGCCGCCGTCGCCGCGTTATCCGGAAAGGCGCGCAAAACGAGCCTGATGCAGGCTGGAGATACGGGAAATAGCAGCCACCATCAGGCTGGAAAGCAGCTGCATAGTAACCACGTCCCGGTGGTCAAAAGCACACGGGGATGAGGAAAGCACTTCGAAAACGCCCAGGGTGCGCCGGTAGTGGCGCAGGGGAGAGACGAGGATGGAGCGGACTCCCAGGCGCCGGCAGCTGGAAAGATCGACACGCGGATTGCGCTCGGCATCGTGACACAGCATGATCTCCCCGGTGCGGACGGCTTCCGCCGAGATGCCAACATCGGTTTGCAGGCGAACTCCCAGATCTGGTGCTGTGCGGCCGACTCGTGCGCGGCAGACGATTTCGTCGCCACGACGCAACGCAATAGCCGCGCCGGTTGCTCCGGTAAGATGCCGCGCACGCTCGGTGATGGCGCTGATGGCCGGCTCAAGATCGAGTTCGGCAGTATGAAGCTCGGCTTCTTCCGGCGCCGGAGCAGCTCGAAACCCAGACGCTGGGTGCGTAGCATTCGCCACGCGGAGCTGGCTGCGAAGGGCCACAGACGGTATCCGAGAGCTTTGACTGGCGGCGCTCAATAGCTCGGGATCGGGGACGGTTCGCAATAAATCACGGACCAGCTGGTCCAACTCAATATCGGTAATGAGGTGTGCGGTCTGCTGGTTTCGCAAAGACCCACCCAAAACGCGAGACAGGCTCAGCAATGCGCGGCTCCCGCAAGCCAGGCAATGCGGAGTGCTATTGGTGCTGATAAGTTCACATTCGGCGCAAAAAGTAGCCGCTTGTAAAGGTACGAAGTTTGCGTGCCGATATTTTGATACGTCGGTCCTGCTATTGCCGAACAACATTTCCAGTCCTCTCAACCAAGGCGAAAACGTCAAGATAAACAGGCGGCAGCCAAGGCAGAAAGTGACCGCAGAGGTTCCTCACTGTGCAAAAGATGGTTTATGGCAAGGGCAACGGATGTCGAGGGCACTGTCTGCAGGAATTTGCAACCTTTTCGCCACCTCATGCGGGTCTCACTGAACCGCGCTAGACTCTGTTGTTCACCCGTACATCGAAGGACGGCTATTCTCCTGTCCACACCGCGATCGCGAGGTCTTTGTAGATATTTCCTTTTGGTGACTTAGTTTTTGCGGAGCGTCGCTATGGGCGGAACCGTGGCGGCGAACTGCTGGGTCTCGTAGAGACCAGTGTTCGCCCCGTAGGACTGGCCTTTCTCCCTGCTCTATCGGGCAGGGCTTGGTAGCTTGATCTGCATCGCGGGGTCGCCAAACAAAGTGTATGTTCGACGAACCCCAGGATCACCAATGTGCGACTTCGCCTTAAGAATTGATTCTCCCAGGGTTGGCCGCGCCGAATTGAACGTGTCTTTGACTACGAGTTTGTCAAGTTCAGTCTGGGGCGGAGACTGGTTCAAACCGCTCGAAGCCAGGACGGCCACGCCCCCACCGTTGGGCGCGAGCAGTAACGTGACTGCAAGCGGCTGGGCATAGACATCCTGGAAGAATCCGTTTAAGCAATCCGTGATGAGGAACACCGGCAATTGTGAGCCATTGGTCAGTGACGCCACGGTCGCAGTGTCAAACAGATCTTCGCCCGACCACTGTTCCTCCGAGCCGTGTCCGATATAATTCACCAGCAACTGGCCGGAGTTGATCGCAGCGAGAATGTCCAGTGGGGCGGCTGCGCTTCCAACCTGGCTGGTGAAGACATCTGTTATCTGAAAGGTTGAGGGTAACTGCGCCTGAACCGCGAGGCTATCTTGGCTGAAGTTCTCCGTGTCGTTCTGATCCGCCACCATTAGGGCCTGCCGGGTCCACGGGCCATCGGTGGAATGGCCTTCATAGGCAACGATCTTTCCAATTACAGTCTTCGCTTCATCCGCGCTACCCACCGGAAGGCGACCGGTAGCAATGGTCGGCATGCCGCTGTCGTTGAAGTCAGAGAACCAGTCATCCGACGCCGTCATCAGGGTAGAGGTCGGCACAATCTTGGTCGGAACCAAGTCCAGGTGGCCGAAGCCGAGATAGTTGCGAGGATCAAGCGAGGCGCGCCCGTTGAGCAATAGATACTTGGGAACTGTCTTCCAATTCCTGACCGCGGATTTCAGGAATTGCCGGATTACGGTTGGGTTGCGTTCGCCGAAGTTGAACTCGTCATACAAGTCGTCGATGAGTGCCACTTCTGCGGACTTGCCGTATGCCCGGTGTGAGCGCACCAGGGGTTCGAGCGCTTCCGCTAAATCTTCATGCGAAATCATCACAATCTCGGCACCGGGTTGCGCGCGATGCCAGTGTGAGGGATGATTCTCCCGCACCGCGCTTGGGGATGCTATGCGATCGTCAGCCATAGCCAGTATCGTATGGCGAATCGGTGCGTCGAGGTTTGCGGTTGACCACGGCACCGGCAACTGGAGTTCGTACTTGCCGTCCTTCGACGTGACGTGTGGTGTGAGTTCGACGGGACGATCGGGATCCGTAATGTCGAGAACAATGGTCGGCGGGTTGTCGAAACCAGTCACTTTGATCTCATCACCCGCCCGTCCGGTAAATTTCAATTTATCGGACTCCGCCACGTAGGAGTGCGGATACGCAATCCGGATATGGTCCACCACACTGGTGTCGTATACTCCATTTTGCGCCGTGAGAGTGACAGTATTGTTTCCGTCCTGGAGCAGGCCCGCTGGCACAGCCATGCGGAATCTCCCTTTGTCCTGCCCCTTGAAAGTAACGTCTCCGAGCGTAATTCCGTTCAGCGCGACCGAAACATCGTGCGGAAAGCCGGCAATCACACCCTGCAGAACGAGCTCAAGACTTGCCGGCTCAGTCGAAGTCTTATCGAAATGAGGCACACGCAGCACCTGGTCAACCGGCGTCGAGGATACGAATGAGCCGAAGAAGTTGTCACCGTTCGGTGTAAGTAATGCCCCAAAGTAGACGCTCCGCTGCCGCAGCTCAACCGCAAACGGGAAGCTTTCGGGGGGCTGGCTCGATCCCGCGGATGCTGCTATCCGTCGAATGCGGGTACCGCTTCCCAGCCCCGCCACTAACCAGTAGACTCGTGTGCCCGAGTACAGCGTATCGATGCCAGTTCCATAGAAGCTGATGGCCGCCTGCGGCCCGAAGCCGCCCAGGCCGGCGGTTGCACCCGTGATCTGAATTGGCTGTTCAACAGCTTCCGCGAACAAACGCAGCGACCGAGGATCCACATTAGGGTCAAGGCCAGCTTTCACGAGGTCGGGCCGGGCGACCCGGTACCATCCCTCGTGCCTGACCAGGATCTTGACCGCAGGATGGGCAGCCAGTTCAAACTGCTTTTGCACTTGATCGCTGGTCGGCCCAGATGTTTGCCGAACGTTCTCGACGGGATGGCTTTCAGACGCTGCGGGAGCCTGCGCCTGGTTCAGTTGGCTGAACATCGGCGCCGGAGATCTAACCGAGCTGTCGCCTTGCTGGGTACTCGTGGGGGCATTCGCGAAGACGGGTCCATGCATGGTGCGAGTACCATTGACGTCCACATCTTCGAGCCAGTATCCGCCACTGGCTCTCCCTGCGAACGAATCAATCCAAGCATATGTTCTGCCGGAGTGCTTGGGTAGAGCGCCTCGCATCGTTAGTGCCGAGCCGGCAATCAACGAGGGATTCAGGAGGATTCGGTTCCCGTTCTCTGCGCGATAAATATTGAAACCAAGGTTGTGCGACTCTCCACCAGTCTTCCACGTCAGCACGACCCGGTTTGCGCCATTCTTATCAGTTCCATAATGGGCCGCGAACGACTGCAGATGAATTGCGGTCGCAGCGGTGATCGTCTCCGTCTGACTGGAGGAATTATTGAGCGGAATCGGATCGGTCTGGTCAGCATTCACTGAGGCGGTGTTGGTTATCACGCCAGGCGCCCCTGCAAGCGTGAGGATTGTAACCGTGGCAGTACCACCGTTCACCATGGTTCCCAGAAGACAAGTCACGGTCCCGTCCGCTTCGGAACACGGGCCCGTTGGGGTGGCCGAGAGATAGGTCAGGGTCGCGGGCAACGCATCCGTCACCGTTACATTGGTTGCCGAAGCTGGGCCATTGTTGGTTATTGCCAGCGTGTAGGTAAGAGTGTCTCCCTGGGGCACAGTCGGGCTTGGCGTTGCCGTCTTCACAATCGCCAGGTCTGCGCTGTTCGCATTCGCGACAATCACGCTGGCTGTGGCACTGTTCGTCGTAAGACCAGGAATTATGTTGGTTGCCGTCGCCGTGGCGGTTTCTGCAATGTTGGTTCCCGAAGCCGTGCCCGCGTTGACTTGGAGCACCATGGTGAAATTCGCGGTAGCGCTCAGGGCGAGGCTTGCAATGGTGCAGGTGATCGTACCTGTGCCGCCCACTGGAGGTTGAGTGCCACATGTCCAGCCTGCTGGAGTGCTAATCGATTGGAAATTCGTATTTGGCGGACTGGTCTGCGTGAAGCTGACCGTTGTAGCTGCGGCCGGTCCGTTGTTGGTTACGCTTTGGGTGTAGGTGACATTGCTTCCAGCACTCACCGATACTGGCGAAGCGGAATTGCTGGTGATCAAGTCTGCCTGTAATGCAGTTGCAACGACATCCGTCGCGGTGGCGCTGTTGTTACTGGCATTAGGATCAGTCGTGGAGGAACTGATGCTGGCGGTATCCGTGATCACAGTTCCGGCAGGGGTTCCTGCAGTCACGGTCACCACGACTGGAAAGGTTGCAGTTCCTGGCGCGAAGCTGGAATTGGTACAGCTAATCGTCGCGCCGAAAACACACGCCCAGCCCGGCGGGACAGGACTCAGAGAAAAGAATGTGGTGTTTGCTGGCACCGCTTCCGAGAAGCTGGCATTTGTGGCGACGCTGGGTCCGGCGTTGGTTACCACTTGTGTGTAGGTAATGTTGGTGTTGGCCACCACGGGAATTGGGCTCGCCGAATTGGTCACGGAAAGGTCAGCGGAGCCGGCCACCTGAACGTTGGCAGAGGCATTATTGTTGAGATTATTCGGGTCGGTGGTTGTCGCGCCGACGGTCGCGGTGTCGCTGATTGTAGAGCCTGATGCTACGTTCGTATTCACCTTCACCACGAAAGTAAAGTTCGCAGTGGCATTAACGGCTAAGGTAGGAATGGTGCAAGTGTAGGGTACTGAAGAAGTGCACGTCCATCCGGCTGGCCCGGTCAGCGACACGAACGTTGTATTTGCCGGAACCGTTTCGCTTAAGGTGATGGTGCTTGCAGCCGCTGGCCCAGCGTTAGTTACGGTTTGCGAATACGTAATGTTTTGGCCGGCGTTCACCGGGTTCGGGCTGGCCGAATTGGTCACGCTGAGATCGGCTTGTCCCGCTGTCGCTACGCCGATATTTACGGTGGCGGAGTTGTCGTTGGGGTTTGTGTCAGATGTGGCGGAGGCAGCGGTGGCCGTATCTGTGATTATCGTGCCTGAGGCCGTACCTGCATTTACATTGACCACTACTGGAAAAGTGCTAGATGAACCCGGCGCCACACTGGGGTTCGTGCAACTGATTGATCCTACCGTCGTGCAGGTCCATCCTGCCGGCACGGGGCTGAGCGACACGAACGTCGTGTTCACCGGAAAGGCTTCGGTGAAGGTTGCGCTGGTGCAATTACTGGGACCGCCATTGGTCACAACCTGCGTGTAAGTGATGTTAGCGCCTGCGGCGACCGGACTTGGGCTTCCACTGTTCGTTACCGTCAGATTGCAGGCCATCCGGACACTCGTAACAACCGTCGTGTTGTTATTGCTCGAGGTGGGATCGGTCGTTCCGGAGGAAGAGATGGAAGAATTTGCAGTAATTGTCGCTACGGACACGGTCGGAGCAAGGTTCACAACCACGATGATGTCCGCCGATGCACCCGCCGCAAGGCTCGGGTTGGTGCAAGTCACTGAAGCGGTTACGGTGCACGTCCAGCCCGCGGGAGCAGAGACCGACACAAAAGTTGTGTTAGCGGGTATTGCCTCCGTGAGGCTGACCGTTGACGCCGCTGCGGGCCCATTGTTCGTCACGGTCTGCGTATAAGTGATGTTATTGCCAGCAATCACGGTCGCTGGTGTGGCAACAGTAGTGAGCGCGAGATCTGCCTGCCCCCCCAATGCCACCACGTCGGTTGCCGTGGCGGAGTTGGCTCCGAACGCCTGGTTCCCGGCGTTAACCGTGACTGTGTCCGTAATGACCGTCCCGCTGGCTGTGCCCAAGTTCACTGTGTAGAGGACGGTGAACGTTCCGGTCGAACCGGCCGCCACACTCGGGTTCGAGCAGGGGATCGCGGGAAATCCCGTGCAGGTCCAGCCCGCAGGTGGCGTGACCGAGAGAAATATCGTATTGGCAGGTGTGGCTTCACTGAACGAAGCCCCGGTCGCCGCAATCGATCCAGTATTCGTAACAACTTGCGTGTAAGTAATATTGCTGCCCGCAATCACCGGATTCGGCGATGCGCTATTGGTAACCGTTAGCTCCCCGCCTGCAGTAGTCCCTACCACGGTGTTCGCTATCGCCGTATTGTTGGCGGAATTGGGATCATTGGCGGTGGAACTCACCGAAGCCGTCTCAGTAATAATCGTGCCGTTCGCGGTACCGGCACTTACCTTCACAACCAGAGAGAAGGTGGCAGAGGTTCCTCCAACCAGGCTTACGATTGAGCACACAACATTGCTCGATCCAGGGGTGCAGGTCCAGCCCGCAGGCGCCGCCATCGAAACGAACGTCGTATTGGCTGGAATTGTGGCTACCAGGGTGGCATTGTCGCCCGCGCTGGGCCCGTTGTCGGTAACGATCTGCGTATAAGTAATGTTGCTGCCGGCAGCGACTGGATTTGGCGATGCTGCATTGGTCACACTTATATCTGCGCTGGAAATAACATTGGCAACGTCGGTCGCGCTATCGTTTGCGAGATTGATCTCGCCACCACCGGATACGAGTGCGGTATTGGTTACAGTCGAAGGCGCAGTCTGCAATACGTTCGCGGTGAGAGTTATTGAGGGATAGCTGCTGCTCGCTGCCAGGCTGTCTGAACGAACGCAACTGAAAGTCTGAGAGGCAATTGAACAAGACCATCCAGCTCCCACGGCGCTTGCTGGAGTAAGGCCCACAGGCAGAGTGTCATTGACTGTGACCAAGCCGTTCGTGGCACCGAACGGGCTCAGGTTTGAAACCGGGACGGTATAGTTGGCGGTTGAGCCGCGAACGAAGTTGCCCACGTGACTCTTACCCAATGTCATGTCGGGCACGCAGTTGGCGCCGGACTGAGTTCCCGAAATCTGCGTGATCGACGCACTCGTAATGCTGGTGCCCGCATTGCCGGCCGTCGCGCCGTAGGAGACGCCCGGATTCAACGTCCTCCCGCTCGTTCCCCCTGCGACGTTAATGCTGGCAGCGGCCCCGGAGAGGATCACCGCACCACCACCACCGCCACCACCGGGACCGTGGCGATTACCGAGAGTAAATGCCTGAATATTCCAAGCATCACCGCCTCGGCCACCCTGGGCCTGCACGGTGAGCCCACCTTCTCCGCCACCAACCGAGAGCACAACGATGCTTCCGCCCGCTCCGCCTCCGCCGCCCGCATCGTTAAGAGTTCCGTTATAGGCTGCCGCGCCGTTGGCCGTGACGGTCCCAGTTCCCGACAGACTGCCTGCCCGAATAATGATGATTCCACCGCCCGCCGCGCCGCCGCTCGCTTGGGCGTCTCCCGGCGAGTTGTTGCGTGAGCCCCCACCACCGCCGCCGCCCATCGCGACCCGATTCACAGTCGCAGGAAACAGCCCCCCACCTTCGCCTCCCGTGCTGAGATTGCTGCTCCAGGAATCGCCGCCGAAACCACCTGATCCGCCGTTGCCTCCTCCACCACCTCCGGCGTTCTGGCTGTTGCTCGCCGGGGCCGCATCGGTCCCGCCTCCCCCGCCATTGCCCGGCGCTCCGCGTGCCATGCTGCCGTCTGTGCCAGCCACGCCACTCGGATAGTGCGTGGGCGTGTTCAAAAACGTCCCGCCTGATTCCACCCACGAGGGAGTCCCTGCGATACCCTCACCCTTCGGCGCGTCAAATCCAGCACCTACGGCTGCTGCAGGCGCCGCCTGCCGAAAATCAGCGTTGCTTCCTCCCGCGGCACCGCTCAACTGCATGCCGGCGCCGCCGCGGAAACCGAGCGCGTTCACACTCACAGTCTGCCCGGCTAGAGTCAGTGCTCCCGCGACATCCAGGACCAGAACTCCGCCGCTGGAGCCATTCCACGCAGACGCTGTTAACCCAGCACCCAAACTCGCCGTGGCATATTGAGGCACACGGACGACCTGATACGTGCTTTGTCCATTGGTGGCGCCCCAAACAGAGCTGTTGTAATTGAAGACCAAACCACCGCCCGCACCCGCGCCGGAAACCGGGACCGTGCCTGCTGCGACCGGCCCCGTGGCTTTTACAAACTCAAAGTTGCCAGCCTGATTGAGCAAAGTGAATCCTGAACCCGTACTGCCGTTTCCATACGTGACATTGTTGCTGGTGTTGATGGTCGCATCCTGCATCTGGATGACGAGCAGAAGATCACCATTGGCGATAGGGGCACCCGCGCCCGTTGGTGCGCCCACGGGAATAGACTTGGCTCCGGCGGCTACATTGGCTGTGCCCGGGTAGTAGGTGTTAATCACTCCCGTCAACCCGACTGCATTTCCTCCCGAGGCCGCTGTAGCACACACTGCCGACTGCACGGTGGCAATTGCCGTGAAAGAGTTGTTGCCTGTATTAGGGTCGGTCGGGGTTCCCGAGTCGGCGATCGTAGCTGTGTTGGGATATTCTCCGGCAACACTCGCCGTGACCACTACAGAGACGGTAGCAGTCGCTCCGCTGTTGAGAGGAGTCGGCAGCGTGCAATTGATTGGTCCTGTTCCCACACAGGTAGTTCCCGCGCTGGGCGTCACCGAAACCAGGGTCAAACCGGCCGGAGCCAATGTGTCGGTGAGCGTGACTGCATTCGCCGGCGATGGACCATTATTGGTGACAGTAATGTTGTAGGTTGTGTTCTGTCCCACAAAAACTGCGCTCACAACGCTGGTGGTGACTGCGATGT
>Ga0207646_10002419_pt1 | contig 22039 bp, 19 predicted proteins | sample KBSK5502metaG_FD_184343 | JGI IMG/M metagenome (GOLD analysis project Ga0207646, IMG submission 184343) | Corn, switchgrass and miscanthus rhizosphere microbial communities from Kellogg Biological Station, Michigan, USA - KBS K5-50-2 metaG... | ecosystem: Host-associated > Plants > Roots >... | reverse complement strand
AAGGGACAGGAGGGGGGCCTGTGCTCAGGCACCCGGGGGTAGGTACTATGATCGATGCACGCAGCGGTTTTTGGGACTCTTTCGTGAGGGTGTGATTTGACGGTCGTTCCGTAGATATTTCAAAGCGTCGCCTGACGCACATTCCTGTCCTACTTTTTTGACTCTTAGAGAGACGGCCCACGCTTCGGTCATCCGCAGACCGTCTTTCCTAGACTTGGGCAAAGCGCGTTCCGTGTGATCGTAACTGACTTGTATAAACGCCAGTGTGCGTTGACTGATTCGTATGTTCTGCATGTGCTCGATGCTGCTCACATCCGGCCATACGGACGGGGCGGGGATCACGATCGTGGCAATGGACTCCTACTTCGACAGAGCGTCCATACCCTGTTTGACCGTGGCTATTTGACGGTAACGCCGGAATACCATGTCGAAGTCAGCGGACGAATCAAAGACGAGCTTGACAACGGCAAGGAATATTACGCGTTGCACGGAAAATGTATTCCTATGCCAGATCGACCGGAGTTTCGACCATCTACTGAACAGCTTTTATGGCATAACGAGAATGTTTGCCGTGGGTGAGAATACCGGCTCATGACACGATTCGCTCGAAGATGGTTTTCACCTCTCGTAAGAGTTGCTTGAGAGCCAAAACTGCCGCCGTTAGATACTTATATAGAAGAGATCGCTGACACGTTTCGCGTGGGTTTTTTGAGCTCATCCTTTCGTGAGCCGGGCGGGACCCGTGCCTTAACCAACCCAGGTTTGCGACGATCTGGATACAATAGGTCATGGAAAATCCTGTCCAGCTGACACCTCGCTTCACCCAGGCCGTGGACTACGCACGTCAAGTTCACGTCAGCCTTCGCAAGGGGACTCAAGTGCCGTATATGGCGCACCTGCTGGGTGTCGCCTCGCTCGTGCTTGGAGAAACCGGGCATGTACCATTCCCCGTGACTGAAGACATGGTGATAGCGGCACTCCTCCACGATGCGGTGGAAGACGAGGGTGGCCTGCCAAGGCTGCGCGATATTGAAGCCAAGTTCGGAAACAAAGTCGCAAAAATAGTTGAGGGTTGCACTGATAGCTTCGTGGAGTACCCTGACAAGAAACAGGAATGGGAAGAGCGGAAGTCTTCCTACATCGAACGGCTATGGAACGAGCCACCTGAGACTTTACTGGTCTCCGTTGCGGACAAACTGTACAACGCTCGTGCAATTTTGAAGGAGTACAGACAAGTCGGTTCGGAGGTCTGGAGTCGGTTCAAGCGGGGACGCAAGCAGCAGCTGTGGTATTTCGACGAACTCATCAAAGTTTACGAAGAGAGATGCTCGACCTGGCAGATAGTGCAAGAACTCAAACGAACTGTCAAAGAACTCGCTCAGATTTCCTCAACAGACAGAATTTCGGAACCTGGACAAACCGCTTAGAATTTGGCCCTGACGCCCTCAATCCGTTGCTGCTAGACCTGCTCCTGTGGAATCGAGAACGTCACGAGCGCTGCAAGAAATCTTCAAGCGATTCAAGTGTCGTATCATTCCGTGAGCGGAGCTAGGGCGCAGATCAGTACGACGTTTTGGCGAAGCGCCGCGGGAAACATGGAATAACTGACCTCAAGAGAGAAACGTGACAGGTCCATCTGGGTGGTGACATGTTGGGAAAGATCGATCCTTACCTCAATTTCGTAACCTCTTGGTCAGTTCCTCCCCACGAGAGCTAACTCCCAGCCGTCGTATTCGCCATCAAAATTCGAGGCGAGCGATTCCATTTCATCTCTAAGTGTGTCCACTTCTTCAAGAGCAATACAACCTTCTTGCGTCGCTAAAACCAACCAACTCTTGTCGTCGCCACTCCTGCGCACTTCAACTGAGTATCCCTTGCTTTTTAGACATTCGCCTGCTGTTTCAGCATCTGTTCGATTTGGAAAATATAAATAGTGCCTGGTTGACGTCTGAGATCGGTGGTCATCTGTAGTCTCAGAACCAGTCCCCTGTTGCAAGGCCCCGGCTGTCTCGGGGGTCCAGCCTTGAGTCAGCCGTGAGACCATCGATGGATGCGACCAAAGCGAATTAATCGATAGCTTTTCTTGATCGCGCGTCAGAAAAGGGAGTTTTCTAGCTTTTCTCAAGAAGTCCAAAGTTAGCGGCGTTCCGGCTTGCAAGATTATCCACCATTCTGGTTTACCGAAACGATCGTTCATACCAGGATGACGCATAGTTGGTAGCGGTTTAGCAAACTCTGGTACAGGTTGGTTCGAGACAACCGATACCCATTTTTTGCGAATGGCATGATCCAAAGTATAGAACGTGAAATAGAGTTCCTTTTCCTTAGCTAGAGCCTCGAAATCAGCTGGCCGCTTCGAGTGCAATCTTGGAAGTATGCGCACAAGTGCACCCATGTCGCGGTCTTCGTGCGTGTACTGTAAATACGCAAGGCCAGCAGTAGTCTCAATTTCTATGATGTCACCAATTTTTGGCTTTTTCGTCAGCATTGCAGCGGATCCCACTATACTCCGGGCCGTGGTCCCATAATGGATTCTAACAGTTTTTGTCCTAAGTCAATTGCGTCGCGGTAGATCGGATGATTCCTTGGAGAAATACTATTCCTCAAATTCCGCAGTTGGCCTCCGTTCTTTTGCATTCCGAACCTTTCAATCAATGCTTGCTCAAGGGCACGAGCCTCGTTTTTGGCCAATCCCTTTGCGATCGGAATGAGGTCTGCTCCATGTTCGATTCCACGCCTTCTAAGGTCATTTGTGATACCGACGTAGATTTCTTTTCCTTCTTGGTTCGTGATTTTGTAGACAAAATATTCGACTTTCTGACTTGCCTCAGCTTCCGCCGCTCCTTCCCCGCCGCCTGGAATAAAGATAGCTCCGATGGCGATGAGCTTCATTGCTGTGGCCTGTGTATTGTTGCTGGCGCGGAACGGATTACCTAGTAGAGCGCTACCGGGCGTCGAAGAGGCGGCCGTATTTGCAATTTCTTTGACCGCGCCAATCACACATCAGTGGATTTACTCTGGTTCTGATTTTGCGCTTGCGCCTGTAGTTGCGGTTTTGGCGGGTCACTTTGCGGCTCGCGGTCCATATACGATTGGGCGTGAATCTCGTCGCTCATGGGCCCATGTCCGTCGAGGTCCACAAAACTTTCAGGGTTATCGTGAACGATTGCGTAGAGGTTAAGAGTCTGGGGATTCGCAAGATTTGCGTATGGAACTGGGCTCGGCATCTCGGACCAATCGGCAGATATAAAGCGGCCCAAACTGGAGGAGTAGTGGCGGGCACCGAAGTTGTCGAGGCCGGATTCGGAGTCGCGTTCTTTGCCGGTGAATTTGTAGTGGTTCACGCTGAGTTGGCTGTTCCATTCCTGGCCGAAGGGGAGATACGTAGCAGATGAAGTTGGGTAGCCCCAATAGCTTAAGATCATGCGGGCCGAGCCCAGATGGTCGGAGCTGTAATAGTTCGTGGTCGTGTTTGGGTTCCAGCCGATATTGCTCAAGTGGCGATCGTAGTACGTCACGTTTGACGTTCCCGCAGGGTTGCTGCTCCAAAGTGAAAATGCGGGGACCGTAGACTGGCCGTTATAAACTGGCCGTACAGTCCCGTCTAGACTGAGAAGAGCGATATCACCATATATCACCACCCACGTTCCCGCACCGGTGTTAGTATCAGTCAAAAGCGACAAGGTTGAGATGGTTTTCCCTGCCCATTGACTCATGTCCACACGGCGGTAGTGCCATCCACTCGTGATATTGTCACTGTTGATTTGTTGACCGTCCTGGTCGTAGGTTACCCAGTTGGCTACTGAACCATCTTAAAAGCCAACGTAGATACCGCCGCGGGCCACGCTGTTCTGAGATTGGCGGAAAAAGAGTTTGTCTCCGTTTTGTATTGTGTAGCCCTGCAATCCTCCGGCACTAGGGAAGGCAAAAGTGTTGGCGATTCCCGTGGTGCTGTTCGTTCCTTGAATTTGAATTCCATCTTCGTAGGTGTCAGCACGAGCAATGCGCCGGCCGCTGGCGTAGATGTAATCGCTCCAATCGTGATTGTTGGCGTTATATTCAGCAATCACTTCCGAACCCCAATAGAAATAGTCGGTCGTGACGCCGCCGGTCTGCTTGGCGACGCGACGACCGTTGCCGTCGTAAGCATAGCTCGCAGCACCGGAGTTAAACGACTTGATGCGGCTTTCGCCGTCGAAGGCATAGCCGTTGAGGCCGTCGGCCAGGAGGTTTCCAGCAGCGTCGTAGGAAAAGCCCGAGTTGAAGATTTGATTCTTGGTGTTGACGCTGACATTAAGCTGAGTCATCGGACAGCCGGATTGGGTTGGGGAAGCCGTAAGCAGATTGCCCCAAGCATCGTATCCGAACTGCTGAGCCCAGCAGTCCGTGCCGGAAGTGCTAAGAGTTTTTGCCGTCAGGATACGGTTGAGATTGTCGTAAGTGAAGTTTTGCGTGCGTCCAGGAGCAAGATTATCGGTGATGCTCGCGGTTCCCATTGTTGTGGCTCGATGAATCGTAAAAACTATAGGAACGATAGAGTGGGGTGATGACGCTGCTGGCGACTTGCTGGTTGAGGGGCTGGAGTCGCTTGTTGTACGTAGACGTTTCTGTCAGGCCGTTGCCGAGCACCAGGGTGGCAGGAGCGCCGTTTGGAGCGTAAGTCGCGCTGCTCAGATAGTTGTAGCCGATGCTAGTTCCATTCATGCTGTCCAGAGTAGCCCCCGTTGGGCGACTCGCGGCATCTACAGCGAAAGTAACCTTGCGCCCGCTGGGATAGTTGAGTGCGTTGAAGGAGCCGTCCAGATTGTAGGCAGCTGTGGCAAGACCGCAGCCGTTCAGGCCCCAGAGGATGCACTGTTCGTCGCGAGTGAGTCGCCCAAGTGGATCATAACTGAAGACTTCGCCCTGTCCGTCCGAAGTGCCGATGGTAACAAGGCGGCCAATGGTGTTGGTCAAGGTGCGGCCCCAGGCATTCGGATCATCATAGCCGAAGGTCACGCTGCCCGTTCCGTCGGAATAGCTCTTCTGAGTGACGCGATTAAGTGTCTCGTACTGCATGCAAGTGCGGATTCCGCGTGCATCGACCTTGCTTACTAGCAGAGTCGGAAAAGAATTCGGCGAAGCGCACGCGCCGTCTGAATCGTACTTGTAAGTGATCGTTCCTGATTCTGGATTCGTCGCGCTCGTTAAGCGGGAAAGCGAGTCGTAAGCGAAGGTGCGTTGGCGAGAACCTGCCTGGACAACGCTCGTTAGGTCGTTGAGGGCGCTATATTGGTAATCGGTCTCGTAGTTGAGACCTGCTGGGTCTTCGAAAACCTGAACCAAACGACCCAAGGCGTCTGTGACACTCTTGCGTTTTTTGCCAGCCTGATCCGTCACGGTTGTTATGTTTCCGGCGTAGGTAGTGAAGATGTCGTTGGAGGGTTGCGTCGCGGGACAAGAGTTACCCGCAACTGCGGTGCCGTCGGGAGGAATGATGACGCACGGACGATTAAGAGAGTCGTAGAGCGTTTTGGTTATGCCGTAGGTTGGATCCGAGATAGTCCGATAAGGGTTTGTGACGGTGCTCGTGCGGCCGAGGCCATCATATGTCGTGTCGGTTTTGATCTGCTGGGAACACGATCCTCCATCTTCGCAAAGAATGTTCTGTGTTGTCCGTGCCAGGCCATCGACGAAAAGCTGGGAGACGACGTTACGGGCTGCATCAAGCTTCTTTGAGGTAGTAACGCTGAACGGAAAAGAGGAAGTGAAATAGGTGCGACTGGTCCGGCCGCCGTCGGGGAAGTTGATTTGCGTGATCCGGCCCATGAGGTCGTAGGCATACGATGTCACTTGGTTATTCTGGTCTGTGATCGAGGCCATCGAACCGGTGCAAGAGTTGTAGGTGGCGTGAGTGACGTGATTGAGAGCGTCGGTCACTGCGGTTAAATAGGCAGCGGCATTGCCACCGGTGGGCGTGCAGCCAGCGTTGCTCCAGGCGTCGGCGTAGCTCATCAATGTGGTGTGGTTGAGCGGATCGATGGCTTTGGTAGCGTTGCCTGCATCATCGTAGACGAACTGCGTGGTGAGAAACGCACCGTCCGTGTTGCGCCAACGCTTGATTGCGGTAAGGTTACCGCGAGTTTTGTTAGTGGTGCTATACGCGGTGTCATGCTGAACAGCACCGCTGACGGTTAGCGGGTTAGTGGAATAGTTGTCATACTCGAAATCGGTTTCGGCGAATTTCGTGGTGCCGCCGTCCCAGGTTTGCGCGGTGGCCTTGCGGTTCCAGATGTGGACCGTTTTTGTAGAGTACTCTCTCCAACTCGAAAGCTCTGCGTCCTTCCGGCCGCTCCGTATCTTTGTGGCTCGCCGTCAAATCGATCCCTTCTTCCAGCTTCTTCGACCACAGTCTTCGCGATACTTTTTCGCCCTAGCCAATTTCCGCGCGCACGGTGTCATGTGTCGTGCCCTGCAGAACAGTCTCGGCACGGCTTGATACAGTATATATAAATCATTAGTACTCACTTGGATCGTAACGACTCAGGTCCGACAAGATCCTCAACTCTTCCGTGGCTACAGTGATGACCGCGTCGAAGGCACCTCTGGTTGTTTTGATCCAAAAGCCTCCACCCGTGCCAGCACGTTCGATCGGATGCGCTCGGATTGCAACGGTGTGAACCGCATATTCCAACGAAGCCCAAGCCTCAGTTCGTCCGCACTCCAAAAAATCTTCATTATGCCTGAGCGGGAGTGAGCGCTCTCCCCCAGCAGCAAGTGACCGAGTTCGTGCGCTGCCGTGAGGCCCAGGACCGTTTCCACGGCAACCGAGCCCTTACGGGCAACCTTACTGGCACGATCGTAAGAGATATACGCCATGTAACCCTGGTCGCCGCCGGATGGGACCATGGCGAGTCCCACAGCGGTCTCTGTCAATTTCGGGCTCAGCAGTTGGAGATTGTTGGTTAAACTGAGCACAAAGTCTGTTGATCCGAGCGGCTGTACACAACCTGACTGGCGCTCCTCCGTTGTCACGTCGACGTTGCAATCGAGCCAAACGACTTGTACTCCGGCTTCGCGCAGAATCCCTGAGGCCAGTGTTTCGGCGCGTGCAAGCGAGAGGGACGGGACTTGGGCATAGTTACGCATTCTCACCGTAATCGTCGCTCGCAGCTTCGCGTTCGTTGCTGCCGGAGACTGTGCGAAGTTAAGCATGGCACAAGTCGACAGCAATGCAAGCCTAAGGAAGCATCCAAAGATTATTTTCACGGCGTTCACCTCCGCGGTTACCGGTGACGCCGAGACTTGTTCGACTGTGCAGCTATTTCAATGCAAGGTGGGCTATATGCGGGCGATACATCGGTTAGACGCTAGCACCTTGGAGACACAGGACTTGCGGCACGAAAGTCAGACACTTTTGTTCGAGGCTACTTCAGAGTGTAAACTACGAGGCACTTGACAACCGACCATGCGTGTATCCGACCAGCCACGGGTCTATCGGTTCGGGGTCTTTGCCTTCGATGCCAGCGCGGGAGAACTGCGGAAGCGCGGTATTAAGATCAAAATCCACGGGCAGCCGGTCGACATTCTCTTGATGCTGCTGGAGCGGCCGGGCGAGGTGGTGACGCGCGAGGAGATTCAGAAACAGCTTTGGCCTTCGGACACGTTTGTAGATTTCGAGCATAGCCTGAACGCAGCGGTAAAAAGACTCCGAGACGGGCTGGGTGATTCGGCCGAAACGCCCCAGTATGTGGAGACCCTGGCGCGACGCGGCTATAGACTCATTGTTCCGGTCGAGAGATACGACAGACCGCGTGGGCGTGTCGCTGGGCTCGTCAGGCGGCCGTATGTGTGGGCGGGGGCCCTGGCCTTGGGCCTTGCAGCGGTCATGCTGGTTTGGCTGAACCCGGTAGGAAGCCGTGGGCGGTCGGGAGTTGTAGTCAGCAAGAGTCCGATCCGGTCCGTCGCGGTGTTGCCGCTTGAAAACTTGTCGAATGACCCCGAGCAAGAGTACTTCGCCATTGGCATTACCGACGCCCTAATCACGGACCTTGCGAAGATTAAGTCTCTCAGGGTCATTTCACGCACTTCCGCGATGCACTACAAGGCCACCAAGAAAACGCTTCCGGAAATCGCCAGGGAACTTGGGGTGGATTCCATCGTGGAGGGAACGGTAGCGCGAGCGGGTAATCGGGTTCGTATCACTGCCCAGCTCATTCGCGTCGAAGGCGACCAGCATATTTGGGCCGAATCTTATGAGTCGCAGCTAAACGACATTTTGATGGTCCAGCGAGAAATTGCCCTTGCAGTTGCAACCCATATCCAGTCGGAGCTTGGCGGAAAAGAGAAAGCCAACCTTCTACCTGTCAGAGTCACGAACCCTGCCGCCTACGATGCGTTCTTGAAAGGTCGCTTCTATTACTTCAAGGCCGGCTCATCCAATCCTGAACACATGCACAAGTCAGTGGATTACTTTAGCGACTCGATCCGAGTGGATCCCAGCTATGCCCCTGCGTATGTGGGGCTTAGCGACGCCTATCTATCGCTGTCTGTTTCGGGTTCGGTGCCACCTCTGGAGTTCAGCCAAAAATCAAAGGTGGCGCTTGCCAAGGCTCTCGAACTCGATCCTGATCTTGGCGAAGCGCATTACTCGCTGGCCAGGAACAGTGAATATGTTGATTTCAATTGGGCGACGGCGGAAAGGGAGTTTACGCGCGCTCTTCAGTTGAATCCTAATTACGCACACGGTAGGCAAATGCGAGCCCTTTACCTGATCGTCATCGGGCATCCGCAACAGGGAATCGAAGAACAGAAAATCGCGCTAACTCTGGATCCCCTTAACCCAGCAATTAGTGCCCATCTTGCCCGCGATTATATCTTCGCTCGCGACTACGATGAAGCGATTGTGCAGGCACGGCGTACGCTTGAGATATATCCAGACTTTGAAGAGGCCCACTACTGGCTTCAGTTTGCCTATGCTCGTAAGGGAATGGACCGTGCCGTGTTCGACGACCGACAGTCGTTCCTACGCCGTGTTGGTAAGAAGCAGGAGGCTGATCTGGAGACCCGGATCTATTCTGAGAGAGGCCTTAGAGGGCTGCTACAAAAAGACCTTAAATTCTTTATGACCGAGGCTCCTTCGGACTCAATCGGTATCGCGGAGTCCTACACCGAACTCGGTGAGAAGCAGCCGGCAATGAAATATCTTCTGAAGGCCTACCAGGAGCGGGACCCGCGCGTGGTCAATATCTCGGTCCACCCGAGCTATGATCTGCTGCGTTCTGAGCCCGAATTTCAGGACCTGATGGCGCGCCTCCACTATCCAAAGCCGTAAGCTCCGCTCCTTGAAGTTAGAACAACAACTTCAGTCCAAACTGAATGACGCGGTTGGGCTCGCCGATCGCATTCACAGTGGCCGAAGCAGGTAGAGATTCCGTTGAGCAGCACGTTTGCCCGAAGTTGGACCTGGTCAACGTGGACGAATCGGCGTTGGCGGGCGAATCGAAGTTGGGGTGATTCAGCAGGTTGAAGAATTCTGTTCGGAACTGAAGCTTCAGCCGAGTCGTGACGTCAAATTCCTTGATGACCCCGAGGTCGACGTTCCAAAAGTGCAGACCCTTCGCCCGATTACGGCCCGATCCGGAAGATCCCGGAAGCGGGATGCAAAAGAACGTTTTGGAACTATTAATCTGGCGGCAATTGAAATTTGGATCGGCGGGATTCGAGATCAGCGGACCGGCATTCCAGACTATAGGCCCTTCGATGCCATCCACGAACTGAAGTTGGGGCGAAATCATCGGGCCGCGGATTTCCGCGGGTGTGACGTGAGCTCCGTTCGTTGTCCGAACTCCACTGCCGATAGTAAACGGTTCTCCGCTCTGGTAGTCGAAGATGGAGGTTACGGTCCACCCGCCCAGCAACCGATTGAGAAAGCCGGAACCGCCCAGGCCCCAGCGCTGTCCCCGTCCGAGCGGCAACCGATAAACAATACTCGATTTGATTACGTGCCGGTTGTCAAAGTCCGAGCGCGCGCGGTCCAGGCGAAAGTTGTGAATGCCGTAGGAGTCCGCGAGAAACTAACCGTATTCAGAGCGGCAGGCGCCCCGATCGGATCGACCGACATGTCATCGATCGACTTACTGAACACATAGTTAAAGCTGAAGTCTAGGTTTTGCTCGAAGTGCCGGCGTGCGGTCACATATAGTCCGTGATAGTAGGAGTCTCCTCCGGAATCGACGTAGAGGATTTGGCTGAATTGGGGATTTGAACGGAAGTAATTCACCGGGAAACCTTTGGCCGTGATGGCCGCAGACGCGGTTAAATTGTCAATCCGCACTGCCATGGATCCTATATCACCCCGTCTAAGCTGACCATCGCTGATACCTCCGTTCAGGAAAGTCGACGAGGTAAGTGCCAGCAGCAAACTTGGCGCGGAACCGATCACCCCCGGCGGGCAACTGGTGCCGTCAGCTTTGCAGCCGCTGAGTACATTTTGGCGGGCAATATTAAATGATTGAACAAAACCCGGTTGATTGGTGCCGATTTGGTTCAGATCATAATTTCGAAGGAGATGAGTCCCGCGCTTTCCCACGTATCCCACACTCATCGTGAATCGGTGCGGCATCTCCCGTTCGTAGGTGATGTTCCACTCGTGGACAGCAGGATTCTTCAGGTTCGGATCAAACGTACCCACCGCTGGAGCCAGCGAGTTGGGCTGGGACGGAGGTGAAAGCGCATCGGACGGCACGCTCGTGGGAGCTGGCAGGCTAATCGGAAATCCGCCTCCGATTCGGTTTGCGGTTCCCATCGGGAACTCGCAACCCCCGTTAGTGCTCGCTTGCCCGAGATTGTCGATCCGAGTCGTGCACTGCAGGATTGCGCCGGGAGTTTGTCCCGCTATCGAGGTAACCTGAAAGAGTGAAATCGTATCGAACAGCAGTCCGTAGCCGGCCCGGAAGACGGATTTCCCTTCCGGGCTCCACGCAATCCCGATTCGCGGACCGATAGCACTCCAACTGCTGTTCCTGTACCACTTGTCCGACTCGATGTAGTGCACCGGTCCTTGTGATCCATCGATAGGTTTGTTCGGAACGAAAGTTGCCTGCGTGTCGTAGGGCGGCAGATTCAATTCCCAGCGCAGACCCAGCCGCACTGTAAGTTTGGGGCTCCACCGCCATTCGTCATCGACGTAAAAGTTGTATTGGTGGGCGCGCGTGTGCGACGGGACGTGCTGGTCCTGAATATATTGGTTGTTCTTGAAGTCAGCGCGGAAACTCTGAATGATCGATGCTGGAATCCCTACCAATTCCACGATGGCCTGCTGCAGGACCGCGAAGTCGTTGGGATCCATCGAATCAGCCGGCGGCAGGTTATCGAACAGCCCCTGCCGCTCGTCCTGGGCAAAGGCAATTTCCGGCACCAGGATTCGACGTCCGAATGATCCGCGGCTGTCGTTCTGATAATAGAGCCGGATGTTCGCGCCAAAACGAAAAATCTGCGTGCCGTGTGCCCATGCCACGTTGTCAATGAATTGAGAAACGGTAGTTGCGCGAGCGGTATGCGGGAACCCGCAGAGTGGTGACGTTATGTTGACAAAAGAACCGTAACAGCCATCCGCCCACGGCGGCAGTTTGTTTGGATCTCCGAAGTCTTTGTTCGACTCACCCAGCGTGTTCTCGATCCGGAAGCGGTTGAATCCAATGGTGAAGTCGTTCACCAGGTTAAACGAGAAAGCGCGCCGCCAACTGATTGCGAGATTCTTGCCCAGCCGCAGAACTTCATTCAGGGGAGGAAATCCCGGAAATATCCGGGGGCGACCGCCGAAGAAATCTCCCCCTCGAGTATCATAGTTGTTCTGTAGCCAACGCACGAAGACGTTGTCTGCAGGTCTAAAATTATGGTCCACACGAATCATGAAATCGGGTCCAGACGACTTAGCACTCGGATCCCAGTTGTATCCAGCCAAATTCAGGCCATCCCCCACAGCGTAACTGTTCGGCGTAGGCAAGGTGTTGAGCAAGCCAAAAACCTGAGGTCCGCTCCGATGCCGAGCGGGTCATTCGCGAAAATGTCATAGCTGTCAACGCAATTCGTGCTGACCACTGTCCCGCAATTTGGCACTCCAGACTTGAGATCCCCCTTGGAGTCGACCAACAACGGAGAATTCCCGCTCACGCCTCTGCCCCCCACATTCACCGATCCACGCAAGTACCGAAAAACACCCGTCTTTAGCAGCGTCGGCGAATACAGAATTGGTATACCGAATGCCTGTGCGATGGGAACGGTCTGGCTGACCAGATTCTTTTGAAAGCTCCCCGAAAAGAATGTTTTGTTTTTCACAATCGGTCCATCAATCTGAAAACCGTATTGGTTCATGTGCAGAATGGGCCTTGCAAGGCCTTCGTAATTCCTGAACCACTCGTTCGCGTTGAATGCTGTGTTACGAAGAAAATAGAACAGCGCGCCGTGGAAGCCGTTGCCGCCGGCCTTAGTGGTGATCATTACATTCGCTCCGCTGTTCCGGCCCAGCTCCGCGGTCGGGTTTAGCGTGACACTGCGGTACTCCTGCACATTGTCGGGATTGATCCTTTGAATGTTGTTCTGTGGGTCCGGGACAGCGGCGTCATTCGCGTCAATACTGTCGATCGTGATGTTGAACGAGCGGTCGCGCGATCCGAACACGTGCGTGTCGGAACCGGCCGCGTTAATCGACTGCTGCGTGACGCCGGGTTCCAGAGTCAGTAAAGTCAAAGGATTTCGTCCGTTGAGAGGAAGATTGACGATCTGCTTTGGTGTCGTGAGGTCGCTCACGTTTGCGCTCGTCGTGTTTAAGCGCTCATAGCTTGACTCAACTTGAATGGCCTCCGATGCGGGTCCCACAGCGAGGGTCGCATCCACGATGAGCGGAGCCCCGACGGTTAGGATATTGTGTGTACTTCGGAAGCTGCGGAAGCCCTGCTTGGAGATCGTCAATGTGTAGAAGCCAGGGGAAACGTAACTGATGGTGTAGGCGCCTGCGGAAGCTGTCCGGCCTTCGTAACTGATCCCGGTAGCTTCGCTCATCGCAGAAACCCTCGCGTCACCGACGGCAGCTCCGGAAGCATCTAGCACGACACCTGCAATACTCGAAGTACTGAGCTGCCCTGACGCGATCGTTGCGAGAAAGGGAATAGTGAAAAGAAGCCGCAAGATACTAAGAGCCGCTTTCAATTTCTTGCCCTGCTTTTCAGAGGCTTGGCTATACGAGAAGCCCGAAGCGCACCCTCGAGACCCCCATCAGTCCTTGGGCGAAGAACGTCCAACCGTAAGAGAAGACTTTGGTATCGCTGATCGGCATTATTGTCAATGGAATAAATAGGAGGAGAGCACGACGCATCCACGATTGCGGGCACGATCGCTGAGGCGAAAATCGATCAATGTTTTAAAGGCTCTTCGCAAGAGGGTAGTTCTTCTAGAAACAGGCAAGCTATGACAGGGATTTCGTCCGCTGCTCTAAATGTGGGCTACAGTTCCTACCGTGCCATAAGAGCAATTCCGCGAGGAGATCAGTCTGTGGCAGGCTTGACACAAACTCGGCCAGAAAAGTTCTAAAATCGTCCCCTTGGGCGCACAATAAAAACTTTTTGAAAGCCCCGCCCGGCAACGGCTGCGTCTAAGTTTACTTCCTGTTTAACCTATTGCCTGGATTCGCTTCATCCACACACTCCCCTGGAAGGAAACCTTGACACTCCGTTCTCTTCTAAAGAGCGGACAAGGGGTTAAAGGGCGGGAAAGTGTAATTTCGAACTATCGAATAGTATGATTCATGCTTCGACGAGCTATTGTAGCGACCATAAACAGGTGGACATTCTGAGTTTTGGACTTCATCTTTTTCTTCTTTGCGTCGCGCTCGTCATCTGGAAATTTACTTTCTTTCCCGCGTTACTGTTACCCGCAAGCCGCGCCAGGGCGGTCTTGTCTCTGAGCTTCATGTTTGTTTGCGCCTCCGCACTCTACTTCGCTCTTGTGAAATGGTCCGCGCCGTCTGTCCGTGAAGATTCGGGCGAAATCAGTTTCTATCTGGTTTTCTCGATGATCTGGACTGCTCTTGTACAAGCTTCATTCAGCTTTCTTGGAATTAGCGTTCGGGACGATGTTGCCGAACGCGGTAACAATTCAGCCGCGTTCGTGGCCGCCGGCCTGACCATTGGAGCGACCTGCTGCATCGCGGGCGCGAACGTCGGCGACGGCCCCGGATTTGAGGTGGTGCTCTTCTGCGGGACTCTCGCGACAACGTGCCTACTTCTGCTTTGGGTATTGGTTGCCCAGATTTCTGGGGTCGCGGACGTAATCACGATCGATCGCGATCTGGGGACTGGCATTCGCGCCGGAGGATTGCTTGCCGGAACGGGAATCGTGCTTGGCGTGTGCGTGGCGGGTGATTGGGTTTCCCTCGCGGTGACGCTCAAGGACTTTGCAAGATTCTCCTGGCCGGTCGCCATCGCTGCTTATCTGTTCGCGATGATGGAACGCGCCGTGAGACGCCGGGCGCCCGCTGCGGCACCGAGCCGAACGGTTTCGATCCTCGTGGCGTTGGCTATGGTCGTGGCGGGTGCTGCCTATGCGCAATGGGTGGGAAGACATTCATGACGATTCCTCTTAGTGCCGGGCCCGACGTGGCGCCTGCGGAATGGAGCGAATTGCGGCTGCGGGCGATTTTTGACCATTGCAAGTGGGACCTGCAGTGTGGCGATCACCCGGTGCTCGCCCGATTTCCGCTTATTCTGGAATCGGAAGGAGTCAGCGAATTGACGAATCTGGCGGAGCGACTTACGTACGAAGCGCTGGCGGCAGAGAATGAAATTCTGGCCAAACCGCATCTGCTCTCTCGACTGGCAATCCCGGCCGTCATCCGGAGGTGCTTTGAGAAGGGAACAAAGGCAACGCAGCGGCGGCACATTCGCGTGATGCGGTTCGATTTCCACTATACGACACGCGGCTGGCAGATTTCGGAGGTAAATGCCGATGTGCCCGGTGGGTACGTGGAAGCTTCCGGCTGGAATCGATTGTTCGCGACACGCTCGGAAGGATTCTGCGCGCCGTGTAGCCCGACGAAGACGTATGCGGATGCGGTCTGCGAGGTAGCGCCGCCCGGAAGTCTCATCGCACTTGCGCACGCAACCGTTTACAGCGAAGACCGCCAAGTGATGATGCATCTGGGCCAGGAACTTGAATTTCGCGGAAGGAAGGCATGCCTTCTCAGCCCCAAGAATTTGAAATGGAATGGCCATCACGCAATGCTGGCGACCGCGTTCGTTTCAGGTGAACCCGCGGTTGTCATTCGGCTTTCTCCCGCTGAATGGTTGCCCAGGATGGGCGACAGAGCTAATTGGGAGCCATGGTTTGGTAGTAGCCTGACGCCGCTCAGCAATCCCGGATCCGCAATCGTGGTCCAATCGAAGCGCTTTCCTCTGATCTGGGACGAGCTGAACACGAATTTGGCTACATGGCGCAAGTTGCTTCCGAAATCTTCCTGTCCGTCGCATTTTCCGAAACTGGATCGTGACGACTTGGTGTTGAAGCCTGCGTTTGGACGCGTGGGCGAGGATGTTGCCATTCGCGGCGTGACCGATGCAGACCGGTACAATCAGATTCTTCGCGATGCTCTCAGGCGACAGACAGAGTGGATCGCCCAGGAGCGATTTGACGTTATACCGATTCCGACCGAGGGAGGCGATGTATTCCCATGTATCGGGGTTTACACCGTGAACGGAAGAATGGCTGGCCTTTACGGACGAGCGGCGCACACGGCGCTGATTGATCATGATGCTTTAGATGTTGCCGTGCTCCTCCGTCGGGAGAATCACAGGAGGCCACAATGAAGCCGGAAGAGGCGTACTTGGCCTGGGCACCATGCGAATCAATCTGGTCGCCATGGGCGATTCCGGTTCCCTTTGCACAGATCGTTTGTTTGGCTCTTGACGCTCAGCGAGAAATCAACGGCATTGAGACTCTAGCGAATATTCTCGAACCTGAGTCTGATCTGGCAGTGGTCTTGGACCTTCCAGGCGACAAAGCCGTTCGATTGAGTCTAGCACTGGCATTGCGCGGATTTCGGCCCGTGCCTGTGATGGATGGTTCTCCGGGGCCAGACATCCTCGGCACTGGCCCCGCACTTTCGACGCAGGCTTCTGTCGCTGTGGACATGAGGCAGACGCTGCGCTGGTTGTGCATTGGCGCAGCTGTGCTGCCGACGCTGAAGATTGCGCCGAATGCGAGCCCGGTGTTTCTGCTCGATGCCTTGCGGATGGGCCGCATGCATACTCCTGGAATGGAAGTTTTCGATAACCGCTGGAAAACCTTCCCCCAGGATTTTCCGTCCGCAGGATTTTTGAAAGAGCATGGGATACGGAGAGTTCTGTTGATTCAGGATATGGCAGGGCAACCAGGCGAAGATTTGGCGCATGTGCTCCTGCGTTGGCAGGAAGCGGGAATCTCCATTCATGCGTGCAGCGCGGCAGACATCAACGCTGGCAAATTGATTCACGTCAATCGCCCAACTCGATTCCGGACGTTGTGGTATCGCGCTTTGGCGCTAATGGGTTTGAGTCGGGCCGCGTCGGGGGGATTCGGAGCCTGGCCACAAGGCTCCGGTGGCGGGTAACAGCGGAGAGAACGCAGGCGCAATCTCGCTGCCGACTGTGCCCAATTTTGTGCCCACCACCAAACCTTACTGACTGCTACTGAGCGTTGGCCGCACTGCAGTAAGCGCTTGTATTCCCTATCCTTGTAGAAATCCGTAGCATTTCGTCGTACAGGGTGTAAGTCGTTGATTCTTCGTGCGACCAATCTTTGCAAGCAGGGGGTCGCCGGTTCGATCCCGGTCACGTCCACCATATTTTAAAGAACTTACTGAAACGCTCTTCTAATTTGATCTCTCGATTGTAGTGAGAAATCAATCGTCGCTCCGAGGTCATCGACGACGATTCCTACGTTGTCCATTCGTTTGAGCGCCATATGGTCCAATCTACAAGGTACCGTCTAGTCTAATAAGGGACCCTTTCTGCAAGGCCGAAGCACGAGCGGCGTGGAGGCTGAGAGATCGCTCCCGAATAGCGCTTGCTCGGGGCGGATCACGCGCAATCCTTCCGTAACCAGGATAGGGGAAGGTTTGCCGATCCAGAAATTATCACCGGAGGGTCGAATCGACCTGCGCAACACGAACATGTTATCCATCGTGCGCTACATTTTCACCATCTAGGTAAGATGGCGATGGCGATTACAAGGTGTCCAGTGCAGGCTTTTGGGATGGTCACTCTGTTCGATTCTGGAACGGGAAAATCCCAAAAGCGGGCGAAGAGAAGAATCATGACAGACGGCCATGTGTAGTAAGTGCTTTGCTGTCAAGCGGTACAGGCGTGTTATTGCTCGGCCGCCGATGTGCGTGGATTCAGGGGAGTAGTGCGCGAAGCAGGAGGGTATGGCAAATCTTTGGCAAGACTTGCGATTTGCGTTGCGCATCCTGGGGAGAAACCAGGGTTTCACTCTGATTGCGATCCTGACGCTTGCCCTGGGGATTGGAGCCAATACGGCGATCTTCAGCGTGCTCGATTCGGTTCTGCTGCGCACCCTCCCCGTTTCGCATCCCGAACAACTGGTTATTCTTTCGGATCCAGACTCGCATGGTTCCAGCTTTGGAAGTCAAAGCGGCGACCGCGACCTCCTCACTTATTCTGAGTTTGAATACTTTCGGAATCACAACGCGGTCTTCTCAGAAATTTTCGCCGCCGACAGCCAGCTTCCGCAGTTGGAAGTCACCATCCCTAATTCGCCTTCAAGCACGGGCGCGCAAAAAGAGTCCGCGCGCATCCGCCTTGTCAGCGGAGATTACTTCGCCACCCTTGGAGTCACTCCCGCGGCCGGCAGGTTCTTTTCAAGCGAAGTGGACCGCGCCAAGGGCGGCTCGCCGATCGCGGTCCTCAGCTACGCGTTCTGGAAGCAACGCTTTGGTCTCGACCCGCTGGCGCTCGGCAAAACCATACAGATCCGCCAGACCTCATTCGAAATTGTGGGCGTCACTCCGCCCGGATTCTTTGGAGAGACCGTCGGAGCGCTCCCCGATCTTTGGATCCCCATGATGATGCAAGACTCCATCTACCCGGGACGCGATCTCCTCACGCCATCGAAAGACCTGACGAACCTGCACATGTGGCTTCAAGTGATGGCCCGGCTAAAGCCTGGTGTTACTCCGGAACGAGCCAAGGCAAGCGTCAATGTCATATTCAAGAGCCTGCTGGAATCCAAGATTGGCGCGACGATCTCGCCCGAAGAGCGCCGTCAAGATCTCGATCAGCGGATCAATCTGCAGCGGGCAGCGCGGGGTTCTTCCGTGCTGCGCGAACATTTTGGTGGGCCGCTGAAGGTCTTGATGGCCATGGTAGGGTTCGTGCTGCTCATCGCTTGCGCCAACGTAGCGAACCTCCTGCTCGCTCGCGGCGCCTCGCGGCAAAGAGAATTCGCCATGCGCATTGCTATCGGGGCGGGCCGCGCACGCCTGATAGGGCAATTGCTGACGGAGAGCCTCCTCCTCGCGGTATCGGGCGCCGCCGCGGGTTTATTGCTCGCCCATTGGACCGACACGCTTCTGTTGCGCATGGTTTCCGGCGGGACATCCGGACCCGGGAGCATCCATCTCGATCTACAGCTTGACGCGCAAGTGCTCGGTTTCACCTTGGGCGTGACCCTGCTTACTACAATCCTTTTCGGATTGATTCCTTCTTTGTTCTCGACGCGCCTCGATCTCACCCCGGTGCTGAAATCCACTCGAAGCGTTGTGTTCGGCGAGACGTCGCGCCGCCGATTTCCTGCGGGGAAAATCCTGGTAGTCACTCAGGTGGCCGTTTCCGTGATTCTCCTGGTTTCTGCCGGCCTCTTTGTCCGCAGCCTCTCCAAGCTCGCCGAAGTAAAACTGGGTTACAGCCGCGAAAACCTGCTCCTCTTCCGTGTCGACGCCGGAGCCGCCGGTTACAAAGGCACGGCGATTCCTCGCTTCCAACTCGATTTGCTCGCGAAGATTTCCGCCATTCCCGGTTTGCGCGGCGCTACCGTTTCCAAAGATGGCCTCTTCAGCGGCTCCGAATCGGCGGATCCGATCGCCGTCGAAGGCTATACGCCCAAGGCCGGCGACGAGATGCATTCACGCATGGATCACGTCGGGCCGGGATATTTTTCCACCCTCGGAATTCCCATCTTGATGGGGCGCGAGATTGAAGCCCAGGATACCGCTGGCGGTGTTCGCGCCGGTGTCATAAATCAGACCTTTGCGCACCGCTTCTTTCCCAATACCAATCCCATCGGCATGCACGTCCGCGATACCTATTCCGGCAATCCCGCCGAGATGGTCGTCGTGGGTGTGGTCGCGGACGCCAAATACAATGATTTGCGGGAGAAGGCTATGCCACGCATTTACGCCCCGCTCGCCAATCCAATGTGGGAAAATCCTGCCGCTTTCTACGAAGTGCGCTCCTATGCCAATCCTCAAGCGGTAACTGCGGCGCTTCGGCACGTTGTCCAGGAAACTGCGCCGATGCTTCCGCCCATCGAGGTGAGCTCGATGGCGGGGCTTGTCGATGACTCCCTGCAAACCGATCACTTCATCAAGCAACTCGCCACCGCTTTTGGCCTGCTGGCTCTGCTCCTGGCCGCCATCGGCCTTTACGGACTGATGGCCTATACGGTCTCCCGCCGGACGAAGGACATCGGGATTCGCCTGGCGCTGGGCGCGGAACAAAGGAACGTTCTTTGGCAGATCCTGCGGGAGACGCTGGTGCTCGTGCTGACAGGAATCAGCATTGGTGTGCCTTTCGCGCTGGGTGGAACTCACCTGGTGCGCAGCATGCTTTTTGGACTTGGCTTTGCGGACCCCGCCGCCATTTTGATGGCCACAACTCTGCTGACAGTAGTTGCTGCGCTTGCCGGGTTTCTGCCCGCGTGGCGCGCTTCTCACGTGGATCCGATGGTCGCGCTACGATACGAATGATACTTCGCAATCGGCGCTCGAACCATCATTCTCCGGATTATGCCCGGATGACGAGCAACCCTGAAGAAATCCCAAGGTAAGAGTTCCCGACCATTCGTCCAGAATCGGGGTTTTCGCTGCGGGACAGTAACTTCCCAGGGCACCGTTAAGCGTCCAGTAATCATTATCAGGAATAAGCGCACTTACCGGACGAGTCAGGCCTTGAGACTCACCCTCCGCATGGGTAGCAGGATGACTAGTTAGGTGCGCCACCAGTTCCCAGCACCGGACTCTGGACCGCTTCGCAGAAATGTAGCCGAGTGTCGAGCGCGCCCGTCACAGCTTCCCCCAAAACCCTGGGGCGGTATCTCTGCCACCGTCTTGAGATGGCAGGTGGAAAATCAGTGCACGTGCGGACGCATGAGCCAGCTCAAGTCGACGCCGATGCCAAACGAATAGCTATTAAGTTGAAGGGGGACGCTCCGGCTAAAGTCGAATTCGAGGTCCAGGTACCCAACTGGTTTGTAATCGATGCCCGCATTGAAACCATTATCGCGCACGAGGTCTGCGGCACCCGTGGATACGCTGGCGGTAGTATAACTCTTGCGGTTTTTCGTCGGAGCGCCCGCACTGCATTTGGCAGCGGAGCCACACCGGTACACGCGGCTGATCACCGTCTGATTCCCCAAGGGAGCGACATCGTAAGCGGAGGCCGAGAAGCTGAAATTGGCGGGATCGTATTCGACGCCGCCGTTGAATTGCGCGTTATAACCATAGGTGATGAACGGACGATGAAAAAATCGCGTGTCCATCACAGTGTTGCCGACGCCAGCGTCGAGGAAAGGAGAGAAATCTCCAAAGGCGTGGTCGATATGGTTCGCCAAATTCCAGGTGGCATGACCAGTGCTGAAGCCCTTTTTGGTGTCACCGGTGGGAGCCGTCAAGTGAATGGCCGAGCTGTAGTTCAAGGACGGGTTGGGATAGTTCAGCCGGAGGTCCGTGAAGAAAGTACCAACGCCAATACCGGAGACTGCGCCTGGATTGTTTTTCTTGATCGTGGAGGAGGAGCTGACAAAGTACAGCGGCACGCCTGCGTCAATTCCAAAGTGGCGTGAAAAGTTGAATCCGAGAGCGGATCCAAGATCGTAGACACCGCCGTCGCCGCTGTAGCTGCCTTCAAAGCGCGTGCCCATAGTCCAGCCGGGAGTGAAACCTCCGGGGTTTTCTTTTGCAGGCCCGGTTGCGGCGGGGTTCGGGGATTGTGCAAACAAAGGAGCGTACGAAGAAAGAAGCACGATCGCACAGAATAAGCCTGTGCCGCGAAACCACCGGTTGCGCGATTTCAAAGCACCCTGACCTGACCCATCGGTGAATTTCAATTGTTGCCTCCAATTAAGTGATGCGATTCCGAATCGCGCTAGACTGCGCAAAATTCTGGAGTCCTTCCGGCGAATACGGATGACCAAACCTGGGAGTTTGAGATGGTCGTCAAACGGTTCGATTCCCAGTTTAGGAGAACAGGAGGCCTAGGCTGAGACTGTGGAGGTACAGCGGGTTCTTAGCAGTCACCTGTACGGGAGACCGGCCGCGACACTTAGAACCACGCTGATCGTAATTTCCGGTTTGCCTAATTAGGCAGAGCGTATGACATAGACCTCGCATTAATGTCCACGCTAAGGCTTATCGAGCGCCTCCCATCGTGCTATTGCCTTGAATCCGTAGAGGTCTCAACGTATGCTCCAGCGATCGCTTCACGAGCGTGCTGGCCGTGAAGCATGGTTCCCGGCACCACGCCACTGCACGAAGACTGAAGCTTGAGAGTTCCTTCACTGGGAGCAAGATCTGGAGCGTCGGAGGGGATACAGACATGTCAGCCATTCCTGCACCGAGCCAAATTGAGCTGAGTCCGGCAGTCAAAGCTATTCTGGAAGTCGATACCCCAAAGTCTCAACTCCTCAGGCACTTCCTGGGCTTCACGGAGGCCATCCTCGCGCCGGACCCGGCTGGGATTGATAGAGTCGTGAGCCCCGACGCCCGCTTTCATGAACTGGAAGCGATCGGATA
>Ga0207646_10002417_pt1 | contig 22041 bp, 22 predicted proteins | sample KBSK5502metaG_FD_184343 | JGI IMG/M metagenome (GOLD analysis project Ga0207646, IMG submission 184343) | Corn, switchgrass and miscanthus rhizosphere microbial communities from Kellogg Biological Station, Michigan, USA - KBS K5-50-2 metaG... | ecosystem: Host-associated > Plants > Roots >... | reverse complement strand
CGACAGCGCGCAGCCCCAAATAACGGAAGTGATTATGCGAAAGCGAGCATTGAACGTTTTTGCCATCCTTATATTAATGTCGGCGGCCGCAGCCGCCCAGACACCGGCCCAGCCGGCCCAGCCAAACATGGAAGGCTATTGGAACAATCAGGCGGGATCGGCTCCCTGGGACATCGAGCCGCATCCGGCAGCATTTCAGGTGCCCGCGGGACAGGGCGTGATCGTCGACACGCCGGACCACAAGATTCCCTACAAACCCGAGGCCCTGGCGAGGAGGAACGACCTCCGCGATAACCACATCTTCGATGATCCCCAGGGACATTGCGCGCCCTCAGGCGTGCCGCGCCAGACATACACGCCCTTTGGATTCCAGATCCTCCAGCCGCGCGGCGCCGTCGTCATTCTCTACGAGGCCGAACATGCATATCGCGTAATCCGCACGGATGGGAGCAAGCACATCGCCCCTTCGTTCAAACTCTGGCAGGGAGATTCCATCGGTCACTGGGAAGGCAACACGCTCGTTGTCGACTCGACGAACTTCAACGGCAAAACGTGGTTCGACATGTCGGGAAATTTCACGACCGACTCGCTGCATGTTATCGAACGCTATACCGTGATGGACGCAAATACGATCCAGTATGAAGCCCGGATTGAAGACCCCGCTATTTACACGAAACCCTGGACCATGCGCTTCCCGCTTCGCCGCAACACCCAACCCGGTTATTATATTCTGGAATTTGCGTGCTACGAGGGCGAGCGTGATCTGCAGCACTACACGGAAGACACGGGAAAGAAACAAAAGTAGGTTCAAGACACGAGATGCACGGCATGGTCTAATCTGCCGCGGGCCTGGCTCGTAGAGCGAGCTAGGCGATTTCGATCACTAAATCCAGATTCATTGTTTCTGCTGTAATTGGAAAGGATTTTTTCACCCCGGATTACACGGATTGAAATCCGCGTAATCCGCGGTGGTCTTCTTACTTCGTCGCAGCTCTCCAGGCCAGATAGCACCAGGCGGTTACTACTGCCCAGGCGCCTTTGAGCCAGGATTGCCAGACTTCCAATCGCGAGACCCGCTCGTTGACCTTGCGGATCTGGATCAGTTCGCCCTCTATCCTTCCGAGGGCGCGGAGGATCTCGTTTAAGGTGTTCATGACGAGACCTCCTTTACGGGCACATGATCGTCGAAGAATCCGACCATGCCGACAGACCCTTCATGCCGAGCCCTTGTACCTGAAACGCGTACAAGGTACCGGACGTCAGGTTGTCGATCGCGATCGGCTTCTTGATGTTGGCGACGTTCAAAATCGTCCATGACGACGGCGCCACTCCGGGGCCTGCGCCTGCCGTCGCTCCAGCCGAAGCAGGCGTCGAACTGGGGGTCGGGCCCGCCGCAACCGGCGGCACGGGCGGCATCGGACCGTAGCGCATGTTGTACGCCTTGGCTCCCGGCACCGACTTGATCGACGCCAGGATTTGTCCCGGATGCGCGCCGTAATCGAGCGACTTGAACGTGGGGACCTCCACCGGACCCGACGCGGACGGCTTCGCCCGCGCGGTGAAACCGCTGGTGGTGAAAATCGCCATCTCGTCATTGCAATTGCTCTCGACGTAATTGGCGAGCTGCCTCAGGTCCTTCACCACGACTTTTTTCGCCCTTTCACGGGTGGATTTGGCGTTTTTACCGCCATCCAAAGCCGCCGTGACGGCGTTCGAATAGGCCGTGATGTCGTTCCCGAAGGTGGTTAACGGCACGGTAGGATTCGGAAACGACGCGTTGCCGGTTAAAGCCTTCAACACGGCGTTAGCCAAAACCACCAGGTTAGCGTCGGCCATGGCGCTAAAGCCCATGACCGCACGAATCGGACTTACTCTGGTTTTCGAAACACTCATTTGGAATCTCCTTTTGTTCTACTTGAACTTTTGATTTGCGGAGTTCGGGCGCACTCCACATGCGCATCGACGGAGCATGCTCCGTCAAATAAGGCTGCGCGCTGTCGCGCTTGCGCTTCGCGCAAATAAGGCTGCGCGCTGTCGCGCTTGCGCTTCGCGCAAATAAGGCTGCGCGCTGTCGCGCTTGCGCTTCGCGCAAATAAGGCTGCGCGCTGTCGCGCTTGCGCTTCGCGCAGATCTTGTTAAGAATTGGTCGGATTTTTCGCCGGCACCTGGATTCCCAACGCGGCGCGCATTTGCTGCATCGCCTGGTCGATCCAATACCGGACCTCCCGCTCCGTCTTGCGGAAGCGGCGCGTCAAGCAGTCCTTGCCGCGCTTAGAGGAGACGATCGGAATCCCGTGGCCATGGTGAAGAATGACGGCCTTGAGGTGGCGAGAGTCGGTTACGGCGCCCAGCGCCTTCTGCAATAACCGATGACGGCTATTTGTTATATCGAGGTTCAGCAGGATCTCTTCAGGGCCGGACGTTGGATCCGGAAGGAACTCGATCGGTCGTTCGACCTCCTCGCCCTCCTCCGTATCGGCAATGTTGGAGCGATCCACGGCGATATCGGCGATATTGCCGGCGGTGGAGTTCTCGAATTTGCTGAACTGCTTCCCGACAAGGCGCTCCAGTTCGAGGCCGAAACGGACTTCGAGAAAGTCTCGTTGTCGAGACGGCTCTTTGGTCAGTACCAGCTTGAGGACTTCGATGTCGACGTCCGACAGGAATTGTTCCGTATCGTACTCGTCCATATTCCCGCAAAACTTTTGCGCCCGGTGCGCGACGCGGTTGCGAAGCTCCTGGGTCAACTCGGCGTAAACGGCGGAGTTGTCGTCCTGGATGAGGCGGATCAGGCAGACGAGCGTCTCGCATTCAAAGCCGCCGGCCCGTCCGCTCCACGTCGATGGATCTGACGCGAGGATCCCGCAGAGTTGGGATTCGACGTGAGGCGGCCGGCGATATTGCGTCCCACGCTTGTTACGGGAGCGGAGCGGTGGCGGTCGACGCGAAGGCCTACGCCTTGGATTCGTGGACAAAGCGCCGTCAGTATCTACGAATCCGTCCGCATCGGGAAGCGTATTCGCCAGGTGACGGAGTGTGCGGAGTGCGTCCGCGCGGCGTTCATCGCGCTCAAGTTCAGCGGCCGGCCCTCCGTTCAATGCAGCGGAAACGGCCGCCGCGTAGCGGGTGATCACGTCCTGGAAACCGGCCAGATCCGTCTGCGGCCCCATCCACGATGGATTGTTGACGATTTGGTTGTAGACGGCATTGAGACGGTGGAGCAATTCGTTGTCGTCGACAACCGTTAGGTTCAGCGCAGATTCGATCGGGTTATGCAATCGTTTTGACATAGTTCTCCTCCTTTGCGTCCCGGTTGAAAGTCCCGAACGCACGAAGCCGCGCGAAACGACAGCAGCCGATCCGCACGGCGCGAATTTTCGACAGATTGTGAATCGAGAAACGCCGCCGCCAGGACAACACAGGCGGCAGCTACAGAGACTGCATAGGCCGGTTTTTTTAGCGGCCTATACTAAGAAGAAACCGCCGAAAATGAAAAGTCGCCAAAAATATTTTTCCCGATCGCGATAGGTTCAACTCGAGCAATGAGTTACGGACGAAAAAAATTTCGAGAATTTGCACGGATTTTGGCTCTGAAACGGCGCTGGAAGGAGGATGTGGAACCAAACATGCTAGAGCAACTCAAAAGCGGACCGCGGATCTCTATCCGCGTCCTCAAATCCGCTCAATCGGCATCATCCGCGGCTAATTGAGCCCCGGCGAACGGATTCAATGGAAGATTCGTTTTTCTTACAACAAAATCGGTTCTGGTGTAACAAAATCGTTTTTGGTGTGGAATGTTTCAACATTCTGCAAGATGTTTAAACATTCCGCATCAGATCGATTTTTCCTGTAGAAAAATCATTTTTGCTACAGCAAAATCCGTTTTGGAATTCCAGAAATTTTTTTGTCACAGAATGTTGGAACATTTCACACCAAATCGATTTCTTCTGTAGAAAAATCATTTTTCCGACAACAAAATCCGTTCTGGAATTCCAAAATCTTTTTTGTCATAGAATGTTGAAAGATTTCACACTAAATCGATTTTTCCTGCACCAAAATCATTTCTGGTGTAATAAAAATCGATCTTTCGAAGAATCCTTCCGGCATCCACGCCGCCGGCCGTCTCCAATCCGAATCCCGCGGTTTCGTAACCTTTATTTATAGCTACGCTCCTGCTCCAGCGCCCGGTTTGGGTTCCCGCAGCAAGCGATCGAAGTCGGAGTCCGAATCCTCAAGGGGGAATTGCTGCGGCTAAACTGCCCAGCGTCTCGGAGACTTACTTCTGCGGAGACTTCCAGCGTCCAAAGTCAGCCCGAAGCCATGTAGGAATGGGGCTGATCTCGCTCGCCTGAAAATCTTGCCCCAAACCCATCGCGCGCCCGGCCTACCATGGCGCTACCGTCAGGCGCAGGATGAGGGGTGTGGCCCGCAGTCTACGGGAGCGTGAGACGCTCGACGCTGGGTGGATCCGCATCCATAAAATGCGGGTGCACCACGTAGAAATCGTTGCCCACAGCCGCTGCCGTGGTTCCCTGAATGGCGAACTTCACTTCACCAGCCAGCTGAGCTGTGGCCCAGTCGTCGCTGCTCTTCAGTCCAACCATGCGATTCTGCGAGTTGCTGACAACGGCCAGGCGCCCGTCGGCCGCCCAGAGCATGCCGTCCTGTCCAGGCAGTTCCTCCGGAAGCTTGACTTCAGTGACGCCGGCAGGATTGCTGATCGGCATCTTGTAGAGGTTCGCGCCGCCCGTCACCAACAAATAGCCAGACGGGTGGAACACGATCCCGTTCAGCGCCAGACCCTTGGTCGCGGGAAACCGGTACAGCACCGAAGCAACGTTGTCCGGACCCACTCGATAGACCACGTTGGTCTGGGTGTCGGTGACGTAAGCGGATCCATCGCTTCCCACGGCAACATCGTTGGCAAAGTGTTTCGCATCTTTCGCGGCTCCGGTATCGGTGGCCGCCAGATCGACCATGGCAATCTTCGCGCCGGTAGTCAGATTGTAGATGCCAAGCTTGGCCTGTCCGGCAACCTTGCCCTGGAACACGGCGGCGTCGGAGTTGCATACCAGCAGGCGGTCGCGCTCCTCATCGGCCTCAATCCCAACCGACGACTTCAGATCCGCGTCGGTCACTAGCGGTGTTAAGTTGCCGTCGGCTTGCCACTGGAAGATCGTGCCCTCGGCAAGCGAGCCGGTCAGGAGCCGCTTGTTCTTCGTGTCGTATTCGACACCCTCAGGAATGAAGCCTCCCCGCTTGGCCGAAATCGTGGCCGGCAAACTCGGAGCGCTGGAGACAGCCGTTGCAGCGGGCGGGGCATCCTTCTGGGGCGGCGTTCCCCCGCATCCAACCAACATCACGGACGCCAAAGCCATCAGGTAGATACGATTTCGCATCAAGAGGTTCTCCTTTTTTTGCCGCACGGCTTGTGCGGACCACTCATCGAGGTCCGACGATTCTACTTCACCGTGATATTCAGAACAATTGCGCCGTCGGATCGATAGGGATTGATTCGGCCTCCGTCGAGTTGAGAGTGCTCAACAAGTCGGTCTTTGTGATTTGCCCGATCGTCCTGATGCGGACGACGATGGTCTTGAGGGAGCGATCGCCATTCAAAAGGATCGGTCAATACTGGACGACCAGGAGGGAGCAATCTCTGCAACGCCGGTCTGGCCAGTCTCAGCATAGGCGACTATACGGCCTGGTGGACGGGGAGGTCACGGCTACTGCAGCCGGATCACGTCTTGGGCGAGCGGTTTCCATGCGGTCATCAAAGCGAACGCGCCGGCGCTCTCGCAGAAAACCTAGTACGCGTGCTCGCCCATGCCAAGGGCGGGAATGTGGTGTGCTGGATTGCGCGCCTACTGCCTGACCATCGGTCGGCACCAGTCGAGCGAACTCCGCCTCCCGACACAACCACGCTATCTTTCTTCTCGCATCGAGGGAGTGAACGTAATTCCGACCAACAACCCTTCTGGAGTGATGAAACGGCTGACAGTCTGGCCCCACGGTTCCCTTTTGTTCTTTACGAGCATTCGATGACCTTGCGCTTCAAGCTCCCGAGTTGCCTTTTCGACATCGTCAACGTCAAACTCAAGCCAAGCCTGTGGTGCAGGAATCTCGGTAGGCCAGGCATCCTTACCAAAGCAGGACTCCGCTACTTGCGAAAGGGGCCACAAAGCGAAAGTTTTTGCGCCCTGCACAGCCTCGGTATGAAGATACCCGCCATTCTCTTCTTTGAAGACAATACCAAGGGTCTGGTTATATAGCTTGCGACTTGCAGTCGGCTCGGGGACGATCGGACCAAAGCCCGCTATGAACAATACCTTGATTTTCCCCATTTCTTCCATGGCATCTCCTATTCCCATAATAAACCCGGCATGCGCCATCAAAGCCATTCAGCGGTCGAACTGCCGTCCTCAACTTGACGTGTCACGCGCGACGATGAGAAGTGGTCGCCGCGCGGGATTGGTCCTTCCTGACGCTGCAGTGTTACGAATCGGCGCCTACGCCCGAGAAGTAGTCATCTGTTCTTCTGTTACTAATTGAAAGGAAGATTATGAACATCGCCGCTGGTAATATCCGCATGTGATAACGGCCGAGTCGGTGAATAAGGCTTTCCAAGCGATGGACGCGCTTACGAGCGAGCAGTTGGCCCAGTCATACGATCGCTTCTTTCAAGCTCAGCCTCATGTTTTGCAATTCCTCGTCGGAATCAGTGGAAACATCGATCGGATTCATGAACTGGTCATGCACCTGTCATTTCTCATTTTCAAGGCTTATGAGGCGGAATATCCGGGCGAAGCCGTAACAGTGAAACGCGAGGATTTCGAGGCGGTTTGGAATCAAGCCAGGTCATGGATCGCCCAATTTTTTAGCCCCCACACCGCCGATGACCTCGTCGAGACAGAGCCTATCAAATAGATCGCCGAAAACGCCCAAGGGATCTTCCCCGCACGATTAAGGCGACGGTCAAAGGAAGCCGTCGCCAATGCTGAAATCTCGAAAGAAAAGGAAAGCACCCAAACGCGTCCTGGCTTTGCCCGATCTGGAGCAGGCGAAATCAGCCGTTCTCAACACGCTCACATCGAAGAGTGGGCAAAGAACCTACGATCATGCGATCACGGAATTCGTCGAGTGGTACTGCTCGGAGCCGCGATTGGCGTTCAACCGAACTGTCGTTCTGCGTTACAGGATCAGTCTCGAACAGAGACGATACGCGCCGTCGACGATTAATCTGCGCCTCGCGGCCGTTCGAAGAATTGCGCACGAGGCGGCGGACTCCGGCTTGTTGAGTCCGGAACTCGCCGCCGGCATTCGCCGCGTGAAAGGGGTTCGCCGGTTGGGCGTAGGCGTCGGCAACTGGCTCACCGCCGAGCAGGTGAGTTCGGATACGCTGCGCAGTAAGCGCAATCGAGCGATGCTCTCGCTGCTGATCGGCTGCGGGCTTCGGCGCGCCGAGTTGCTTGGCCTGCCGATGAACTCTATTCAGCTGCGCGAGGAGCATTGGGTGATCGCGGATCTGGTTGGCAAGGGCGGCCATATTCGTACGGTTCCGATTCCTCTTTGGGTGAAGAAGACCGTGGACTCCTGGACGGAGTCGGCGCACATCACTACCGGTCGAGTGTTCCGGGCGATCAACAAGGCTGGCAGAATCTGGGGAGACGCGATGACGCCGAAGGTCCTCTGGGAAGTCGTGAAAGCTGCTGCAGGTCGAGCCGGGATTGAGAAGCTTGCACCGCATGATCTCCGGCGCTATGCCGAACGCCTGACTATGCCGAATCTTGTCAGGGCGAGAGCGCGGATCAGGGCGTAGGCAAGCACTGATTCGGCATAGTCTCTCTGCTCAGAACCGAGCATGCTGGGCCAATGAAACACTTCATTGACCCGAAACTTTTGGAACGCCTCAGTGTCGGCCCACTCGCTCCGTACATGAGGGCGTATCTTGCACGCATCGAGAGCGACGGATTTGCACCGTCCTCTGTGCCTTGCCAGGCATACGCCATCGCGAGATTCAGCAGATGGCTTAACCAACAAACAATTCAGCCGAAGGACCTTGACGAAGCTATCGTCCGGCGCTTCTTGCAACGCGACCACGGCGTCATTCACCGACCAGAACCGGAAACCATCCGGCGTTTGCTTTTGATCCTTCGAGACAACGGTATAGCGGCCGCCAAGCGGCCGGTCCCGCTCAATGCAATTCAACGTTGCGTTGAGGAATACAAAAATTATCTCGTGAAGCAGCGTGGGATTTCCGACAGCAGCTTGCCCAACTATCTTGTATATGCGGAACTGTTCCTCGGTGATCGGTTTGGCGACCGCCAACCGACGTTCGAGAAACTCAGACCCCAAGATGCAACAGAGTTTGTTCGGGTTCACACGGCCATGTTGTCCCGCAGCCGTGCAAAACTGCTCATCACGGCGATGCGATCGTTCTTCCGGTATTTGCTGAATCAAGGCCGGATCTCGATTGATTTGTCGCGCTGTGTTTTGCCGGTGGCAGTGTGGTCGATATCGACAGTACCAAAGTTCCTGCCGCGAGAGACAGTTGAGCGCCTCTTAACCCACCAGGATCAGAAGACAGCACTGGGACGCCGTAATTACGCAATCCTATTGCTGTTGGCGCGCTTGGGCTTGCGGGCCGGAGAGGTCGTCAAATTGAATCTGGAGGATATCGATTGGGAACAAGGCGTCATAAGGATATGCCGTAAAGCCGGCCGCTGGACGATGCTACCCCTCCCGGTCGACGTCGGGACGGTCATAGCAGATTATCTGCGCTCAAGTCGGCCACAATGTTCCAGTCGTCGTGTCTTTGTGCGCCACAATGCGCCCGTACGGGGCTTTGCACATACCATCACGGTCTCATCCATCGTCCGAAGGGCGTTGCTTCGCGCCGGGATTGATTCGCCACGGACAGGCGCACATTTACTTCGTCATGCGCTCGCAGTCGATCTTCTTCGGACAGGAGCTTCGCTTGCCGAGATCGGTGATGTCCTGGGCCATCGCAGCCCAAACACAACGGCAATCTATGCGAAGGTGGACCTCGGTGCACTTCGTACAATTGCTATTCCCTGGCCCGGAGGTGTGCAATGAAGAATCTCCGACAGGGGGCCAGTGATTATCTGGCGTTAAGGCGTAGCCTGGGTTTCAAGCTGAAGCGGCCGGCCCGTTTTCTGCGCGAGTTCATTGATTGGCTTGAACAGCGACAGGAGACACGAATCACGGCGCACCACGCTCTGGAATGGGCGACGGAACCGCAACACCTCCACCCATCCGAATGGGCAGCCCGTCTGAGCGGTGTACGAGCATTTGCGCAGTACTGGAGCACGATTGACGCAACAACGGAGATTCCGCCACGCGGTTTCCTGCCATTCCGCCCGCCCCGTGCAAAGCCGTACTTGTACTCCGAAACCGAGATTTGGCAACTGATGGAAGCAGCGAGAGGCATGCCCTCTGCATTCAGTCTGCGACCGTTGACCTACTACTGCCTGATCGGGCTTTTAGCCACGACCGGTTTGCGGATCAGCGAAGCGCTCAATCTTAAGCCACAGGATATTGATTGGAACCACCGATTGCTGACGATCGAGGGCTCGAAGTTTGGAAAATCGAGGTTGATCGCCTTGCATGCTTCAACCACAGAGGCCTTGGCCAAGTATGCATCCGACCGCGATCGCCACTTTCGACCAGACCTAGTGTCCCACTTCTTTTCTTCACGTCGGGGGAACCGTCTCGATGAAGCAGAAGTTCGGCGGACCTTCTACCAGCTGTCACGCCAGATTGGCATCCGAAAGCCATCAGCTAGCCGTGGGCCGCGCTTACATGACTTCCGCCACCGTTTCGCCGTTGAAACGCTGCTGCGGTGGTATCGCGCGGGCGAAGACGTCGATAGACATGTTTGGATCTTATCGACCTATCTGGGCCACGGTCACGTCACCGACACTTATTGGTATCTCAGCAATACACCCGAACTCATGGCGGCTGTCGCGAATCGCTTGGAGCAACGATCGGAGGCGCAGCTATGAAGCAACCGGCCGAGTTTCCCGCACTACTCGAATCGTTTTTTACCAAGCGTCTGATGGCCCAACGTCGTGCGAGTCCTCACACGATCGCATCGTATAGGGACACGTTCCGTTTGCTGTTACAGTTCGCTCAGAAAAGGCTGGGCAAAGCCGCATCACAGGTCACTATCGAAGCGCTGAACGCACGCTTTGTAGCGGCTTTCTTGGACGATCTTGAAAGCAGTCGCCAAAACGGTGTGCAAAGCCGGAATCTGCGAATGACGGCGATCCGTTCTTTCTTTCGCTATATCGCATTAGAAGCACCGCAGCATTCTGGGTTGATTCAGCAGGTGCTCGCCATTCCAAACAAGCGAAGGACGCGAACACTTGTGGGATTCCTCACACGATCCGAAATTGACGCGTTATTGGCGGCACCTGATCGAAACGCATGGATGGGCCGTCGCGATCATGCGTTGTTGCTCGTCGCCATCCAGACCGGTCTCCGCGTATCGGAGCTAACCAGCCTTCGGCAGGAAGATCTCGTTTTCGGAAGGGGCGCTTATATACGCTGCCTAGGAAAAGGGCGCAAAGAACGGTGCACACCTTTGACCAAGACGACGGTGGCAATCCTTGCGGAGTGGGTTCGAGAATTAGGTCAGGATGGCTCAAAGATTTTGTTTCCGCATGCACGGGGTAGTCGCCTTAGTTCGGATGCAGTTCAGCATTTGGTTTCAAAACACTCTGCAACGGCCAAACAAAGCTGTCCCAGCCTCCGTAACAAACGAGTCACTCCTCACCTACTTCGACATACCGCAGCAATGGAGTTGCTACAAGCTGGTGTGGACCGCACCGTCATCGCACTTTGGCTCGGCCATGAGTCTATCGAAACTACGCAAATCTATCTCGACGCAGATTTGGCGATGAAGGAGCGCGCTCTAAGCAAAACGGCGCCGATCGCGGCACCGCACCTCCGCTTTAAACCCGACGATGCGCTGTTAACGTTCCTACAAAGCCTCTGAACCTGAGCAAGACTATGCCGAATCGCACAACGGGCAGACCCACTAAAAATGGACGGCACTGCAGGGCTCGGTGCAACGAATTCGGCATAGTTTTGCATTCGGCATAGCTCCTCAAATGCCGCATGCGGCATTTCCGGCGCACCTGCGCACGTCTGTGTCATCTTGCCGGTGGCGAACTGGATCAGATCCAGTTCCTCCTCGGGCATGGGTCCATACAAACGACTGAACGATACCTCGGCTGCAAACAGAAGCTCCGGATTGCGGTGAACGACAAACTGGGAATCGAACCTGAAAAAGCAGTTTGATCGACCGGCGGGGTGGTATAGATCGCCCCTTGGCGACTTCTCGTTACTCAATGGCGCGCGGCGGCTCTACTGTCGCTTGCACGACTAGCCGACCGTACATCACCCGGTGACATTCCGACTTTCTTGCCTCCAATCAACCCGCCTTGGTTGGCCTTGCCAGAATTTCTTCCACGATAGTTGTCTTCGCATCGGCGTAGTTTTGCACGTATTTCCATGTCTGTCCCGCGAGTCTACGCTTAGTTCGTTCGTACACAAACCGGTCACCGTCATTGCTACGCAACCAATTGCGAAAAGTGACCATGCGTTCAATTTCGGTACATCCGGCAGAAAAGCAGTGCAAGTTGATCTCTCGATCCGGTCCTTTGAAGAATCGATGCTCGTGCCAATCTGGTTCGCGCGCTCGAAGAACATAACCTGCGGCTTCCAAGCTGGGAACGTAAGCAGCTTCGTCGCTGCTGTCGAGGACCACAAGTAAGATGTCGATGACCGGCTTCGCCGCGAGACCAAGTACCGAGGTGGACCCGACATGTTCGAGCTGCAAGACCCGAGCGCCCAGAGCGGCTCGGATGCGATCCGCCTCCATAGCGAATAAAGCAGGCCAGACCGGATCGTATTCGACTAGCACGATCGAGCTGTTGATTACCTTGGGTTCCCCAATCGTCGCCTTCCGGAGCTGGTTTTCTGTCGCTACATGCCTCTCATCATCCGATCGCAGCAATTCATGGATCTCCCAGTCGATACCCTCTTCGCGCTTGTATGTGGATAACTTGAACTGCAATTTCTGGATGACTCGTATTGAGGCGGCATTCTGCGGATGGACGAAGGCCAAAATTCTGCTGAGGTTGAGTTGATCAAAACCATACCTTACCCAAGCCTGCGCCGCTTCTGTAGCATAGCCTAGGCCCCAATGTGACCTGGCCAATTTGTATCCAACGTGAACCTCGTCCATGTCATCAGTAAAAGAAAGGCCTGCGTCACCAATTGGAATACCCGTCGATTTCTCGAGGATTATGCACTTCGCGAAGCGATGTTTTTCAAAATGGAGCATGTACTGCCGTATGCGTTCAGCGGTTTCCTCCAGTGAGGAGTAGGGACCATATGTATAGAATCGAAAGGTCTCTGGATCGCTGAACCAGACGTGTGCTGCTTCGACGTCAGATTCCTTGAAGGGGCGAAGAATTAGACGCGGGGTTTCAATCACGACGCATTATTATCAGGTCGGCCGCCTGACAAAAACAATTTCCAGGGCTACGGTCTACGTGGACATGTAACCGCATACCGTAGATGTGCCGGTGTTTTCGGGGTTCAAAGGATTGGTCATGATTAACGCCGAGGGGTTTACGCATCCATCTCTCGAAAACCGATGAACGCTAACGACTTTCGGGGACTTATCGGAAACCTGGCAAATGATTCCGCCCGGCAAGAATCGAACAGAAGCTGAGAGGCGCTTTTATCTGAGCGCGTTTCGATCGCGTCCATCAGCCTCAGTCAAGGCAATTTCGGCCGTCAACTAAGACATCTCAAAGGCATCTTGCGGTTGCGTGAATCGAATGTCGAGGACTGAGGCGATGATGCTAAAGTCTTCTGAATTCTCCGTGAGAATGATGGCTCCCAATTCCCTGGCGCTTGCCGCGATTAAGATGTCGTTAGCGAAACTACGGGTCTGAAGCTTGGATTCCAAATTACTGCGTTTTCGCAATCGGCGATCAATGTTCGCTGCCATCTCCCATGTCTGCCAGGCAGGCACGTGCAGCCTTTGTCTCGTCCGGAAGGGTTCGACGAGCCCGCGCCGAAGTGACCTTTCTCTCGCAGCGTTCGCGGCACCAACCAATAGTTCGTGGGCTACGACGGCGCTCAAGACCAGATGCGGAAGGTGCTTCCGATGGAATTGCCGAAGTGTTCCGCCGAAAGCCGAATCACGGAACCCGTGAATGTATACGTTTGAGTCGATTAAATGAATCATTAAGAGAAGCGATCGGTGAAACCGCCTGCGCCGATCAAAGCATCGAAGCCCCTGTCCAGTTCGCGCTGGAACGCTTGGAGATCAACCACAGCGTCCAAGGCTCGATGAATTGCTTCTGTTTCTGTCGACACGTGGAATATACGTCTGGCCCGGTCAATCTTAGACTGGTCCAAGAGGAGGTTCTTACGCCGGATGTGTGCGCTTTTAACAGATTTCTGGGGCTTGCGGATTCCCCTTGCCTTGCTCATCGACTATTCCTCATCTGTATACTTTAGCATTCTGTCTGTATGTGTACCAAGGGGCGGATCAGCAGCCGGGTTCGCCAAATCGACGCTAGACGTTTACTGGCCCAATTGACCACCGACCAATTTCGGCGTTTGCCTAAACGCTGGGCGACTTTCGGGAACCTATCTTCGAATAAAGGCTTGCCACAGGCCTTTTCCGCCTGTAGACCATTGGGTTATGAGGGCAAATTAGACGCCCAGAGCAACCAACGCAAAACAATAAGAGCCAATAACGGCGCCGGTTTCAGCGTTTGGCTTTTGGCGGGTTTACGGTCTTTTGGGCTGGAGTTCTAGCACAGACCAGCACAGTAGTTCCGCCTGTCCACGCCACCACGGCCGATTCACTGGCATTCGAGATAAGTTTTAGTCGAGCCGAAAACGCCCCGGCACATACGCGGAAACTCTCTAAAGGGGCAAGTCGGGGATCGATCAAAGCCGGCGTGGCGCCTTACAAATCCGAGAACAGCGTATCTAGATCCACTGCGGGAAACGTCGGATCGTCCTGTTTTTCGAACAACAATTCTTCAAGCTCCTTTCGGTAAGGCCTGAGGCGTTGGAAAGCAGCGCGGACGCCGGCGGCGAGATCATAGGAATCGGTAGAGTGAATTCCATGCATGAATTCCCAATCTCTCCGGTCTATGTCATTGACGGCGTGCGGGATTCTGCTCGCAATAAATTCTTGAACCGTAGCAAAGCCCATGATTTCCAACGCCACCCGTTTTCCGACGATACGAGCCTCTCGTTCGTGTGGAACATCGGCCCAATCCCTCCACCCCAATTCCGCGAGCGTTTCTTTCTTCAGTTGCGGAATGAGTGAGCTGACAGCCCAGAGAAGCGGTGTATTCACATTCTGTCGAAAATGTTGCAGTTCATGAGCGAAGGTGAGCGTCAGCCCCCTGTCATCACTGCACGCGCTGTTGTGGACATAGACGAGATGGTCGAATGCATTGACCAGCAATCCACCGGGACGAACCGTTTGGAGCTGTTCCGTTAGATATTCGGGGGCGCACTCAAATAGGGCATCATTCACCCGCCAATACAGTCCGCGTGTCGCCTCGTTGCTTTTGAATTTCGGCCAATCCTGATCATCAAAAAAGCACAACAATCGCGCCTCGGGTAGCTTGTCGCCGTACGCGTCGATCACTCGCTGGGCAGCGGCTTCTCGGTGTTTCGTAACAGTTGATTGGACGACAATTTTCCTTACCATTGTGCGTTGGTGGGACAAAGCATACACCAGGGTACTTAAGTTGGTGACTGCAGGCCAGCTAGTGCACACGTGCGGCGCTCAGAGATGAGTGCCGCGTGAGTTCAGAAGCGAACGACACGGAGGTTTAGGCTGCTTTCCGGACTCGGCCGAGTTCGACGGCCGGGCAGCGCGAGCTTGGATCCTTCTCAGACACAATGTGCGGCCTGAGACCATCGCCCTGCTTGGTTTTCGTAAGGCCGGTGCTGGAAACGTGTCGGTTATGATCAGCCCTAAAATACGATGATTCTGCTGTCTTTGGCGCACAACATAGACGATGTCCTCAGACGAATCACGCTCTCGCACCTCGCACGATACAAGGCTCTACTTGACGGCCTTTCGAAGAAAAATGTGGCGTTCGATCTTGAGTACCAGACGATTTTCAACGGGTTCTACAAGATGCAGCGAAGGAGCGCGGATTGGTATCGGTATTACTTCGCGCTACTCGAAGAGAAGAAGTACAACACCGCAATCACATTCAAGGACACCATTGAGCAGATCTACTCGGACAGGGGGCGAGTGGAGCCGTTTTTCAGTTCCAAGCTCGTTGCCACCATTCGTCCTGAGATGCCGGTGTACGACAAGCATGTGAGAGATAATCTCTCGCTCAAGGTCCCGGGTTCCTATAAGTCTGGGCGAGATCGTGTCAGTGGGTTCATCATCATGTACTCCTCCCTTGAGCAGAAGATCGCCGCTTTCGTTAGAGACCCGGTGTTCACGGACAGACTTAGGCCTGCGTTTGACAAGAAGTTCAACACATACGCGCAATTCACCGATATCAAGAAGCTCGATTTCTTGCTATGGCAACATCGCATCGCAGGCAAGAAGCCTTAACTATGTGAACCTTGACCTTCGAGACAACCTGGGATCGATCCAAAGGTCACCAGCCTTGTGTCGCAACGAAAACGGATGGGGTTCGAACGTCGATACCGCAAATCACCTTGATCATTTGTGCGCGACGACGGATCCCCTTGTCGCATGTTAGGAAAGAGATGCATGCCTGCTTCGTCGCCACAAATACGTGCTGAGCATCGACCGGCTCCAGTCCTGCAGCCCTTCGGCACTCGCCAGAAGTGACCCACCAGTAATCACCAAGATTGACCCACCAGAATGGGGTTCCAGTCGCCAAGGCGGTGTGCCGTACCGTCCTTGGGGATGACGGCGAAGGATTTTGCTCCGCTCCGTGACGCCTCCCGCATACATCGTGTTTCCTGGTAGGGAGGTGGAATGAACTGGGGTCTCGCAGAGTTAGGGATGTCGTACCTGACAGTTCCCCCTCGAGAAGAAGAGACAGAAAACTGAACTGAAGCTCTCCTTTATTAATGGTGTGGTGATGATGGATCACCATGCCTGATGCCCCAAAAAGACCCTGTTGTGTTTGCCGGCGATGGTTTCGACCGGATCCGCGAGTCGGATCGCGTCAGCGAGCTTGTGGTCAACCGGATTGCCAGGCAGCCCGCCGAGTCCAGACGCAGAAGTCCTGGCGCGATCGGAATGCGGATTACTTCATCGCGCGACGGATCCAGGAGCGCAGCAAGCAGGATCGCCCGCCCGAGCCATTACGGTTGCCGCCGCCATTGAGCCGACTTCCCTGGGATATCGCGCAAGACGAGTTCGGGGTCCAAGGCACAGATTTCATTGGGACCCTCGGCACAGTCCTGCTTCGGGCTGCGCAAGACCAGTTCAGGGCCTATCGCGTTGAGTTGACTGGTGTTGCGTACACACTTCGGCCCAATCCGGCGCAAGACCAGATCCGGCCTCGACGAGAGTCGGTGCGTGTAGGGATGACGGGTAATGAAGCTGGAATTTCACCAACTGGACCGCCGTTATGAGCATTTGCGCGTTCGGAATCCGCAGCGGCAACGACAGTTGCTGGCGTCGTTGGCAGCATTAGGACAGCAGACGCCAATCGTGGTCGTCAGCATACCGGAAAAACCAGATCGGTACCTGGTCATTGATGGCTACAAACGCGTGGCCGGTCTGCAACAACTGGGCCGGGATACGGTTGAAGCCGTCGTTTGGCCGATGAGTGAGGCCGATGCCCTGGTGCTGGATCGCTCCATGCGTTTTTCCGAACAGGAAACGCCGCTGGAGCAAGGCTGGCTGCTTGCGGAACTGGAGCGACGTTTCGGCTACAGCCTGGAAGATCTGGCGCGGCGCTTTAATCGCAGCGTGAGCTGGGTCTCGCGCCGATTGGCTCTGGTGGAACAGCTTCCCGAAACCGTTCAGCAGCGCGTGCGCGCCGGCGAGATCTCCGCGCACGTCGCCATGAAGTACCTGGCGCCGGTGGCGCGCGCCAATCCCAACGACTGCCAGCGCATGGCCGATGCGTTTTCAAAGCACCACTTCAGCAGCCGCCAGGCCGGTGAACTTTATGCCGCCTGGCGCGATGCCTCGACATCCATACGCCAACGGATTCTGGATTCTCCCGAACTGTTCTTAAAAGCACATCAACAGGTCTCGCCGCAGCCGCCATCGCCAGCCGATGAACTGTTGCGGGATCTAACGATGGTGCTCGCCATTACACAACGGGCCAGCCGGCGTCTGGCGCGTGCCGCGCCGCTGATGGGCCACGCCGAGTTTGAAGCGGCCGAACGCAAGATCGAGTGCGCCGTGAGAGATCTGGCGCATCTGTCCGAGCGCATCGAAAAGGAGCATGAGCATGTTGAGCCAAAGTCAACGGACCACGATTCTGGAACTCCACGCCCAGGGCGTTTCCAATCGCGAGATTGCGCGCGTTCTGAACATATCGCGCCTGAGCGTGCGCAAAGTCCTGCGCCTGAACTCACCGGCCTTGCCGGTGCTGGTCCGGCCCGAGAAAGCCGAGGCCTACCGGATTCAGATCCTGGAGTTGTTGGCCAGTCACAAAGGCAACCTGGTCCGGGTCCATGAGGAACTGGTGAGCCGCGGGGCCGATGTGTCCTATCCCGCATTGACCGCCTTCTGCCGCCGTCATGGCATCGGTCAGCAACCGAAAGTCGCCTCCGGTCGGTATCACTTCCAGCCCGGCGAGGAACTACAGCATGACACCTCCCCACATGAGACCGACATCGCTGGCAAGAAGCGCAATATCCAGACCGCCTCGGCTGTGCTGTGTTATTCGCGCATGGTGTTCTTCCAGTGTTATCCAGCGTTCCAGCGCTTCGACTGCAAAGTCTTTTTGACCGATGCGCTGCGGTACTTTGGCGGATCCACTCAACGGGTGATGATCGATAACACTCACGTCGTCGTGCTGCGCGGAACCGGAGCGGCGATGGTTCCCGTTCCCGAGATGGAGGCGTTTGGTGAACGCTTCGGCTTTCGCTTTGCCGCTCACGAACGTGGCGATGCCAATCGCTCCGCACGCGTCGAACGTCCCTTCGATTTTATTAATAACAACTTCCTTGCCGGACGGACGTTCTCCAGTTGGGAAGACTTGAATCAGCAAGCTCGCCAATGGTGCGATCGCGTCAACGGCACGTACAAAAAACATCTCCGTGCGGTTCCTCGTGAGTTGTTTGCCGGCGAACGGTTGCATCTGAAACCGCTGCCGGTCTGGATTCCCGAGGTCTACCGGCTTCATGAACGCATCGTCGATGTCGAAGGCTACGTCGCACTCCACTCCAGCCGCTACTCGGTTCCGGTCGACTGGATCGGCCGCCGCGTGGAGGTCCGCGAAACCAAGGACAAACTCGAGATCCAACTCGATCCGCGCCACATCGTCACGCACCGGCGTGTCCCTGAAGGCGACTACCAGCGCATCACCTTAGCCGAACACCGGCCGCCGCGCGGTCAGGGCATCAAGCGAACCGATCCGTATCCGGAAGAACAGGCCATCCTCCAGACCGCTCCGGAACTGGCCGACTACTTGGCTGCGCTCAAAAAACGGGGACACCGCTATCTCACCATTGTCCTGCGCCAACTGTTACGGATCGTGCGCGAATATCCGCGCCAGCCCGTCGTTGCGGCCGTTTCTGAAGCTACACGTTACGGCCTCTACGATCTGGATCGCCTCGAACGCATGATTCTCCGCCGCATTGCTCGCGATTACTTCCTAATCGATGGGTGGAAAGGAAATCCCGATGAAGATCAATGAAGAACTCGAACAGCTGCTGAAGAATCTGAAGCTCCGCCGCATTCTGGATATCTATGATGAACAGTTGCGCGCTGCCGAAAAAGAGGACGTCTCCTACTCCGAGTTCCTGACGCGTCTCATGCGCGCGCAATGGCACGCGCGCCAGGAACACGCTCTGGAGTGGCGCATCCGCAACGCCAAGCTGCCCGAACGCTGGTCGCTGGATACGTTCCCCTTCGCCCAACAACCTGGCGTCAATCGGAAACAAATCCGTACCTTCGCCGAACTCGACTTCGTCACTAAAAAAGAAAACATCGTCTTCATTGGCCCCACTGGCGTCGGCAAATCCGGTTTGGCATCCGGAATCCTGCTAAAAGCCATCGAGAATGGTTACCGTTGTCAGTTCGTTCGTGCTCAGAACCTGTTTGATGATATGTATGCTTCTCTCGCCGACCGCTCCACACGACAGCTCTTGAAACGGCTGGCCCGACTGGATGTCCTTTTGGTCGATGAACTCGGCTACCTCAACCTCAAACCGGAACAATCCAACATCTTTTTCAAACTCATGGAAGAGCGCTATCACCGCCGTCCCACGATTGTGACCAGCAATCTCGACTATGACGAATGGCACAACTTCCTGGGCAACCGCGCCATGGTCGACGCCCTTCTGAGCCGATTGCGCCATTACTGCCATACCGTCCGCATCAACGGACCGTCATTACGCGATCCTCAAGGCTGAAAGAGGAAAAGGCCACTTTCTGAGCGTACTCTCCCGGCTCCGCCACGGCGCGCCTTCGCCTGCGGACGATGCTGATTATCTTTCCAATTCTTAATCACTGTCGAAAACGCCGCTCCTGAAGTGGTTCACTTTTACGAAGCACTACTGGCTCATTCTTGGCGAGCGCCGAAGCATCAGCAGGCATTTCGTCACTACAAAGAGGCTTACTCCATCAAGACACAGATGGTCGAATGACCGATCCGGAAGTTTAAACCGTCGAGAGAGCACGCGCGTACCAAAAATTGTAGGAATCAGTGGTCGCGCGTACAGGTGAAGGCATGGATCATACGTTCAAACGCCGGAGGGTTTCGATTCCTAAACGCTGGACGACGTTTAAGGACCGATGTCGTCCCGGAAGATAAGTCGTTAGTGGAGCACGAAGCACTGGGGCTCCTCCCGTTTGGAATGTCTTATGAAAAGCACTCTATTCGTTTTTTGTACAGCCCAAAACGTCTGACAGACCGCGAAAGTCAGTATTCTCCGGGTCTTGACTGCCATTTTGCCGGGAGCAGCACGTACGTGCGACTGGCAAAATCGATGCATGGCGGCTGAGTGGCTTCCGGGCCGTCATCAGTGTAGAATTCGGACGCGATGGCTGAGCCTTCCGCCCCCAGTAAACGATACAAGAAGCCTGTCCTCATTGAAATATTCGCAGAATGCGTTTTGACGCCAGGGACCCTCCCTGTCCCTAGGTTCTTCGACACTGTTCCGAGGCTCAAGGCTCGAGGATTCACCGATATCGAGATGATCGGTAACGTTCAGATGACGGCTAACGAAGGGCCGAGCATGCAGCCGCGAATCCGTTGCTGGTCGGCTGACAGGAGGCAGCTAATTCAAATAGCTGAGGATTTAGTCATCGTGAACCTGATTGGGGATTACCCCGGCTGGCGGCCATTCATCGAGCTGTTTGAGTTGGGAATGCGGGATATCGTCGGCGCAGAAAATGCGATTAAAGTGTTGAACCTGAGCACGATAGACCGTTTTACGGTACCCTCTGATTTATACGTTCTAGAGCGATATGTTAATTGCGGGGGGGAACTTGTTCCTGCTTGGTATCGAGGCTCAAAGCATCCTCTAGACATTACATTAGGCCATGGCGTCGTGCGGGAGGAAGGCTGGAACCGCCAGGTCAACGTCAAAGTCCGTAGGCGTGATGGAATCACGATTGAATTCCGCGTTACGTTGCAGCGAACGCTTGGCTCAAAAGGACGCTGGCAGGACACGCTGCACGAATTGCACATGGAGGCCAATGGCATCTTTGAGGCGTTGATTACAGATACAACTCGCAAGGACATTATGGAAGGACTGGTTTTATGAGCGTCTCATCTGCTGCATGGGACATATTGAGGCCGGACTATTCGGTACCGAGTTATCGCCCACTTCATTCGCGGGGGATTTCCGTGAGGTGGCCGGAAGACCATGCGCCAAAAACTGAGCAGGCGAAGGCTGGCATCGTCGGCCTTGAGGCATCGTACACTCCACAAGAATTTCGTGAGTCCATAGTGACAGTCGATACCGATTCTGGAGAGAGCGCTCAAATCGACTCCGCCTTTATGAATGCTGCAGGAGAGATCGGTCGATATTTTTCTTACGAACCCCGTTGGGACGGATATTTCGCGAAGCAGTTTGATAGCAATGTTCTCATCGCCGGACTGCGCATTTTGGATGGAGTGCGCCGCTATCTCAGGACAGAAGAGGTTGTTCCCACATTGTTGACCACGTGCCCTGCGAGCGATGGTTCAATAGATGTGGAAGTTCGAACCGAACACCGAACCTTGTTCTGCACGATCTATTCAGATGTTGACGTTGAAGTAGCCGCGATAGCGAAAAGCGTTGCTCCACTTAAGGGGAAGATTCCTTTAGATGAGACTGCTCTGGTGGAATGGCTTGATTGGCTCGTTGGCAAGACGGATTTACCAAAGACAGTGGATAACCATCGGCTACATACCCAATAATCAGCGCCTTTGGAGATGCTTCTTCAAGAAGGACCAGCTATACTCAAACGGCAACATCAAGCCCGGCTTCTTCAGGGATAAAAGCGGCCTCTCTTGCGATCTCGCCATATTCAGCACCATCGAACAATCACGTCGCGGGTATGGCCCAGAGCCACGGCCCGAGGGTGCGGGTCTTGTAGAGATCATCGTTTCAACAGTCCGAGCGGCAGGAAGCGATGTACATCACGTTCCGATACGAGAGCCGTTCATTAACTACTCCCACGCTCAGTTCGAAAAGTATCTGGACCCTAAAGAAACGCCCGATGCAGCTAAGGCTGTATGTGACGAGCCCACGACAAGGTTCATCGTCGCTCCTCAGCTTGATAAGCTTTAGGGGTGGGTTCGCCACGTCAGACTTTCCCAATTTCCCTTTCCGCAGACATAGCTTCGGCGCTCGCCA
>Ga0207646_10002415_pt1 | contig 22046 bp, 20 predicted proteins | sample KBSK5502metaG_FD_184343 | JGI IMG/M metagenome (GOLD analysis project Ga0207646, IMG submission 184343) | Corn, switchgrass and miscanthus rhizosphere microbial communities from Kellogg Biological Station, Michigan, USA - KBS K5-50-2 metaG... | ecosystem: Host-associated > Plants > Roots >... | reverse complement strand
AGCGATGTCGCTGTAGGTTTCTACCAACTCCCAACCGCGTCTAACCGCGTGTTGCCGGATCTCGGTGAGCTGAACCTCAAGGTCCTGCTTGTCGGTGCTAACTCTGAGGTAGGCGGCGGCGCGCGTGACAGGCTGGGGTCTGCCCATGTCACGCCACCCTTACGATTCCGCGGATTTGAAGCGTTACCGAAGGGTGCGAATCCCGTTGGGGCCACCATCTCATCGCATCAGGCTTATCTCGAACCGGAACTCGAGAGGCCTGTTTGCCGGCAAGTGGTTGCGGGCCCCCGCAACCAAATGATTCGATGAGTCAGAAGAGGCCGCCACCGTGCGGCCCCTTCACTTTCCTAGGAATTACCCAGGGAATCGTTTCGTCGGCGTGGCTCCAGCACGAGGTGCTCCAAGTCGTGTCCAAGGGGTGAGAGGTGCGACACGGGACATCATCCCGCGGTGCCGGGTCTCCCGGGACTCCGAGCTCACCTCTCAAGTCTCCGGTGTTCGAGGCGGGCAAGGCGCCGATCGTCGAACGCGGCCTCGGGGCGTACCGCGCTGGTGACGGGATCACGGCCGCGCCGATCCTTGTGCCGCAGGTCGCTGATCCGGAGGGTCTGCCGAGATGACTGCCCATCGTTCTCCCTTGACAGGGGGCGCATGGCGGTGTACTCGGAGGTCCGAGGACCCGCCTTCGTCTCTCGGGTCCGTCCCGTCTGCCCGGGGCCGTACCAAGGATCATGATTCCCGAGCAGGAGAGGAGACAGTAATGGCGTATCTCACCAGGCGCTCGGTGCTCCGTGGATCCGTGGCTCTCGGCGCGAGCCGCCTCGTCGCGGCCCCCCACATCGCCAAGGCGGCAGCGACCACCGCGACCGTGTGGTTCGCGCAGGGGTTCGTCCAGGACGAGGATGTGGCGCTGCGCAAGGCCGTCGCCGACTACGAAAAGGCGAGCGGCAACAAGATCGAGCTGAGCATCATCCCCTTCGCGCCGGAACGGCAGAAGATCATCTCGGCGATCACCAGCGGGGTCGTCCCCGATATGGTGGATTCCAACCCGGCCGAGATCCTGCAGCTGTACGGCTGGCAGGACAAGTGGGTCGACGTCAGCGACGTCGTGGACACCCAGAGGGCCCAATTCAGCGAGACCGCGCTGCAGGCCGCTCAGGCCTATAACAACGTCACCAAGAAACGCGGCGTTTACGGCGTGCCGTTGAGGGCGGCCGTTGTCCCCTGCCATATCTGGCGACCGCTGGTCGAGAAAGCCGGCTTCAAGATCGAGGACATCCCGAAGACGTGGGACGCGTACTTCGACTTCTTCAAGAAGGTGCAGGACAACCTGCGCAAGCAGGGCGAGCGCAAGGTGTACGGCCTGGGCTTCCAGGTGACGGCCAGCGGCGTCGACCCCTACAACCTCTTCAGCGCGTTTCTCGTTGCCTATGGCGGTCAAGATATCGTCACCAAGGACGGCAAAGTGCATCTCGACGACCCGAAGGTCAAGCAGGCCGCGATCAAGGCGGCCGCCTACCTCGGCGGCGCCTACCGGGACGGCTACGTGCCGCCGAGCGCGATCAACTGGAACGACGCGGACGACAACAACGCCTTCCACGCGAAGCTCATGGTGATGGATGTCGACGGGACGCTGTCGACCGAGGTCGCGGTCAAGGACAAACACCCCGAGTGGTATTACAAGGACATCGTGACCCACGGCATCGGCTACCCGAACGACAATGCGGGCAAGCCTGTGCCGAGCATCGTCGGGTTCACCAACGGACTGATCCCGAAAGGGGCCAAGAACGTCGCGGTGGCCAAGGAATTCCTCAAGTACTTCATCCAGCCGAAGATCATTGGCGAGTTCGTCGAGCTGGGTCTGGGCCGCTGGCTGCCGGTCATGCCGTCGCTCGCCAAGAGCCCGTTCTGGCAGAACCCGAAGGACCCGCATCTGCGGGGCTACGTCCAGCAGGGCCTCCTCGGCCAGACCATCCCAGACTACTATGTGTTCAACCCGGCGATGGCGGAAGTCCGCAACCAGCAGGTGTGGAGCCTGGCCATGATCGACGTCGCGAAGGAGGGGGTGAAGCCGGAAGCGGCGATCGAGAAGGCGTTCAAGCGGATCGAAGAGCTCTTCGCGAAATACCCGGTCGCGTAAGCAGAGAGGCGAATGTTGGACACCGCATCGGTAGCCGGCATCGGCCGCCCGGCCATCCGCCGGGGCACGCTATCGCGCTATCTACGCGGCAGCCTCAAGGGCGGCGAGTACAGGTGGGCGGTCGCCTTCGTGGTGCCCTACCTCGCGGTGTTCCTGACCTTTGTCGCCTATCCGGTCGTCTACGGGCTGTGGATGGGTAGCGAGGCAAGCTTGTACCGCGAGCTGTTCGCCGACCCGATCTACCAGAGCACGGTGGTGAACACCGTCCTCTACCTCGCGCTCGGCGTGAACGTCAAGATGTTCCTCGCCCTGCTCCTGTCAGGGTTCTTCATGCGGCCGGGCTGGTGGATGAAGGTGCTGCTCCTGATCTTCGTCCTGCCTTGGGCCGTGCCGCAGATCTCGACCTTCATCTCGATTCACTGGATGCTGAACGGCGAGTGGGGCTTCCTGAACAACGCGCTCTACACGCTCTTCCACATCGAAGGTCCGTCCTGGCTCAATGACCGCTGGATGGCCCTGGGTGCGGTCATCGTCTCCCACATCTGGAAATGGACGCCATTCTGGACGCTGATCCTGCTCGCCGGTCGGATGGCGATCCCGCTGGAGATCCGCGACACCGCCCGGGTGGACGGCGCGACCGGGGTGCGCGGGTTCGTCCACATCACCTTCCCGCTGCTCGCCAACCTCTACCTGATCTGCACGCTGCTCTCGACGATCTTCCTGCTCGGCGACTTCAACGCCGTCTATTTCGTCTCCGGCGGCGGGCCAGCGAACTCGACGCACGTGCTGGCGACGCTCGGCATCCGTGACGCCTTCGACATCGGTAACCCGCGGCTCGGTGTGGCGGCGGTGATGTCGGCGCTTCCGCTGGTGATCCCGCTGGTGATCGTCCTGATGCGCAAGCTCCGCACCACGGAGGTGCAGCTATGAGCACGATCGTGGCGGACGCCAGGCTGTCATCCCGGGCGGTGTCGCGCGCGCACCGTGCCGTGCGGCGCCGCCGCTACCTGAGCAGCGCGGGGACGCTGGTGCTCTCCGTGGTGCTCGTGGTGTGGTCGATCGCGCCGATCTACAACATGGTGCTGATCTCGCTCGAGCCGGAGGGCGACGTGTTCACCGACCACATCTGGCCGAGGATCCCGTCGGTCGAGAGCTTCTGGGGCGTCCTGACCCAGGGCCACTGGTATCTGGAGCATTTCTGGCGCCAGTTTGCCAACAGCCTCTACCTCGGCGCGATGGTGACGTTCTTCACGTTGCTGTTCGGCTCGCTGACCAGCTTCTCGATCGGCCGGATGCGCATCCGCCACGGCTGGCTGGTGAGCAATGCCGCGCTGTTGACCTACGTGATCCCGGCGTCGTTCCTCGCGATCCCGTTCTACCGGATCATGCAGAACTACGGGCTCGCGAACAACCCGTGGTCAGTGATCTCGGCGCTGGTGGCGTTCGCGACGCCCTACGCGATCTTCGTCTTCCAGGAATATGGCCGGAGCATCCCGATCGAGGTCGACGAGTCGGCGCGCATCGACGGCGCCTCGCCGCTCCAGATCTATCGGCGGATCTACCTGCCGCTAATGGCGCCGGCCCTGGTCGCAGTCGGCACCTACGCGCTGCTGCTCGCCTGGAACGAGTTCCTCTATCAGTTCTTGCTCCTCTCCACGAAGTCGAGCATGACGGTGCCGGTGGCGCTCGCGCAGTTTCTCAACAGCGACCAGTCGCCCTGGAACTACATGATGGCGACCGCGATCATCTACGCGCTGCCGCCGGTCGCGATCTACTACGCGTTCCGCCGTCGGATGACCGCCGGCCTGACGATGGGCGGGGTCAAGGGCTGAATCTCGATGCCAGTCTCGCGGCCTGCCGCCCAATCCAGCCCCGCGACAAGCCTCCGGAGCGCCAGGCCTGGCTAAGGCCGGAGGGCGAAGCCTCTTACCTCGAATGGGAGGTCGTGGCCCACCACCATACGGGTCCCCTTGGGGATTCGAACCTGTGTTGATCTGCCCGGCGAGTTCCCGGACGAGCGGGGGAGGGGGCTCTGATTCCTGACTGCTTGGCTCCCCTGCGCTATGCAATGACTGCGACCGCGTCCAAGGTGAACGCGAGCATAGCCCGCCCACTCACTGTCGGTTCCCCCCGCGGTCTCGAACCCGCGAAGCTATCTGGCCGGGGCAGTGTACCTATCCCCGGCGCGCCCATTCCTGTCAGCTGCGGTCATGGACTGCCGGGGACCGGGCTCCGGTCGCTTCAGATTGCTGCCGACCTTGACGCCTCAGATCCTTTCGCGCTAGGCTCCCGACGTCGCATTCCACCGGAGTTGCTGCATGCGCGCGACCTTTCGTGCGAAGGGAGGTGACTAAATGAAGAACCTCGTGATGGCTCTCGCGATGGTGGGCCTGCTGACGGGGCCGGCGCTGGCCAACCAGTGCCCCACCCTGATCAAGCAGGTCATGGACGCGACCGCCGGCAAGACCGACGACGCCTCCAAGAAGGCGGTGGCCCTGGCCAATGAGGCCAAGACGCTGCACGAGACCGGGAAGCACGCCGACTCGGTCAAGAAGGCCCAGGAGGCCGCCGCGGCGATCAACCTGCAGCTGAAGATGAAGCAGTAATGTTGAAACTTCTCTAGGAGCGCGGCCCGGCCCGCGGGGGGAGCTAATCGCTCGCCTCCGCGGGTGCGACATAACCTGTGCCTGCCCGGGGGTACACTCGACAGTTTGCTACCACGTTGCTACCAACCCACGCAGAATCACGGCGTACCAGCGGCACCATCGTCTACTCCGATTCCTCAGCTTCGCGCGGGGTTAGCTCTTCCTGGTATGGCTCGGGTTCGACAGCGTCGGAGCTATGATTTCTTCCACCGCGCCCCGGGCGAGGGGGAACCTTCCCAGGGGCAAGGGGGTTAAGGCGTGCAGGATCACACCGAAAGGAGGTGACTTCGATGAAGATGCTCATGATGGCACTCGCGATCGTCGCGCTGGCGGCCGGTCCGGCACTGGCCAACCAGTGCCCGCTCCTGATCAAACAGATCCAGGACGCGACGGCCGGCAAGACGGACGACGCCTCCAAGAAGGCGATCGCCCTGGCCAACGAGGCCAAGGCGCTCCACGACTCCGGCAAGCACGCCGAGTCGGTGGCCAAGGCGGATGAAGCCGCCAAGGCGATCAACCTGACGCTGAAGAAGAAGTAGCAAGGCCCCCGCATTCCCCGGGGGCCTCCTGCCCCCGGGGAGCCGTTTCTTGCGCCCCCCGCCTAAGCGTGTAAAAATCAGCGCCAATATGGCGCTCGACGACCGCCCGGACCGCTATCCGTTTCCCGAGATCGAGGCCAAGTGGCAGAAGGCCTGGGCGGACTCGGAGCAGTTCAAGGTGACCGAGACCCCCGGCCGCCCCAAATACTACTGCCTCGAGATGTTCCCGTACCCCTCGGGCCGCATCCACATGGGTCACGTGCGGGTCTACGCCATCGGCGACCTCCTGGCGCGCTACAAATGGATGCGGGGCTTCAACGTCCTGCATCCGATGGGCTGGGACGCTTTCGGGCTGCCCGCCGAGAACGCGGCCATCGACAACGGCGTGCATCCCGCGGTGTGGACCTACGAGAACATCGACAACATGCGCACCCAGCTCAAGCGCATGGGCATCTCCTACGACTGGGACCGCGAGCTGGCCACCTGCGATCCCGCCTACTACAAGTGGGAGCAGGTCGTGTTCATCCGCATGCTCGAGCGCGGTCTCGCCTATCGCCGCCGCTCGCGAGTGAACTGGTGCCCGTCCTGCCAGACCGTGCTCGCCAACGAGCAGGTGGAGGCCGGCCGCTGCTGGCGCTGCGACTCGGAGGTGACGATCCGGGAGATCGAGGGCTGGTTCTTCAAGATCACCGACTACGCCCAGGAGCTGCTCGACTGGTGTGACCGGCTCCCCGGCTGGCCGGAGCGCGTGCTGACCATGCAGCGCAACTGGATCGGTCGCAGCGAGGGCGCCGAGTTCGCGCTGCCGGTGGTGGGGCGCGACGTGAAGATCACGATCTTCACCACCCGGCCGGACACCTCCTTCGGCATGACCTACGCGGTCCTCGCCCCCGAGCACCCACTGGTGGACACCTTGGCCGCCGACGAGGAGGAGCGCCGTCGGATAGACGCCTTCCGGGCCGAGGTGGCGCGCGAAACCGAGATCGAGCGGCTCGCCGCCGACCGGCCCAAGCGTGGCCTTCGCCTGGCCGCCCGCGCGATCAATCCGTTCACCGGGCAAGAGATCCCGCTCTTCCTGGCCGACTACGTCCTGATGGGCTACGGCACCGGCGCGATCATGGCGGTGCCCGGGGAGGACCAGCGCGATTGGGACTTCGCCAAGGCGAACCGCCTGGCGATCATCCCCACCGTCAAGCGCCCCGCGGGCTGGCAGGAGGATCAGGCCTACACCGGCGACGGGGTGAAGATCAACTCCGGCTTCCTCGACGGGCTCTCGATCGAGGAAGCCAAGCGCAAGGCCATCGACTGGCTGGTGGCCAAGGGGCTCGGGCAGGCCAAGATCAACTTCCGGCTCCGCGACTGGGGGATCAGCCGCCAGCGCTACTGGGGCGCGCCGATCCCGGTGCTCTACTGCGAGCGCGACGGCATGGTGCCGGAGCGGGAGGAGAATCTGCCGGTGGTCCTGCCTCCCGACGTGCAGATCAGCGGCAAGGGCGGCTCACCGCTCGCCGAGGTGGCGAGCTTCGTGAACGCCACCTGTCCGAAGTGCGGGGGCAAGGCGCGCCGGGACACCGACACCATGGACACCTTCGTGGAGTCTTCCTGGTACTTCCTGCGCTACTGCTCGCCGAGCTACGACCGGGACATGTTCGAGCCGGGCGCCGCCGCCTACTGGATGCCGGTGGACCAGTACATCGGCGGTATCGAGCACGCGGTGCTCCACCTCCTCTACGCGCGTTTCTACACGAAGGTCCTCCGGGACCTGGGTATGCTGAAGGTCGACGAGCCGTTTCTGGCCCTGCTCTCCCAGGGCATGGTCATCAAGGACGGGGCCAAGATGTCGAAGTCCAAGGGCAACGTGGTGGATCCGGACGACCTGATCCGCCGCTATGGGGCCGACACCGCGCGCCTCTTCTCGCTCTTCGCGGCTCCGCCCGAGAAGGACCTCGACTGGAACGACCATGGCGTCGAGGGGGCCTCGCGCTTCCTCAACCGGATCTGGCGGTTCGTCCGCGCCGCCTTGCCCGAGCTCAGGACGGCCCCGCGCGTGCCTTCCGGTCCGCTCTCCGATCCGGGCCGCGCCTTCCGTCGCGTGATCCACGAGACGATCCACAAGGTCACCTACGATATCGAGCACGACTTCCACTTCAACACCGCGATCAGCGCGGTGATGGAGCTCGTGAACGCGCTCCACGACTTCGAGCGGGTGTCCCTCGACGGGATCGCGCGGCCGGAGCGGAGCGCGCTTCTCCGCGAGGCGGTGGAGGCGACGCTGCTCTTGCTGGGGCCGGTCTCGCCGCACATCACCGAGGAGCTCTGGGCCGCGCTCGGGCATCGAGAGAGTCTCTTCCGTCAGGCCTGGCCCACCGCCGATGAGGCGGCCCTGGCGCGTGACGAGGTGGAGATCGTGGTGCAGGTGGACGGGCGCGTGCGCGGCCGCCTCACCGCGGGCGTGGACGCCCAGGAGGCGGAGATCCGCGAGAAGGCGCTCGCCGACGGCAAGGTCCGCCCGTGGCTAGACGGGCGCCGCGTCGCGAAGGTGGTGGTCGTGCCGGGTCGCCTCGTCAACATCGTGACCCGTGGCTGACCGCGGCCGCCGTCCGGGCCCCCGCCGCGGGCTGGTTCTGGCCGCCCTTCTCCTCCGAGCCGGGGGTGGAGAGCGCACCCCCGGGGTGGTCAACGCCTTCACCAACGGTGGGCGGGTGAAGATGGTGCCGCCCGATGAGGCCGAGCGATCCTCGAGGGCGAAGTGGTCGCCTACAGCCTGGATGGTCTGGCTTTCGACCGGAATGCCAACGTGCGCGCCTACCGGCTGCGACTCGTGCTGAACGTGGAATTCCGCGACGTGCGCCGCAGCGCCCTGCTCTGGCGGGAGGAGGGCCTGGAGCAGACCTCCGACTTCCAGGTCGAGGGGAAGGTCTCGGACACGGTCGCCCGCGGGCAGGGGGCCGTGCTACAGGCCGCGTCCGAGATCGGGCGCAAGGTGGTCAACCTCGCGGTGGACCGCTTCTAGTGCCGCGCCGGCCGGTCGCGCATCTTCCGGCGGACGCGTAACGGTGGACTACGCGGGATTCATCAAGGCGGCCGAGCAGGGACGGCTGTCGCCGGTGACCGTGCTCCACGGCTCGGAGCCGTTTCTCCTCGACGACGCGGTGGCCCGGGTAACCCGTGCGCTATTCCCGGACCAGGCGGAGCTCTCCCTCGTGCGCGAGATCCTGGACGCGCGCGCGGCGGGCGCGGACGGCATCGTGCATTCGGCCCTCCTGCTGCCGTGGCTCGGCGACCGCCGACTCGTGGTGGCCCGCGGGGTCGAGACGCTCCCGGTCCGGTCCGCCGAGCCGCTCGCGGCCTACGCGAAGGCCCCTAACCCTTCGACCGCGCTGGTGCTCGTGGCCGAGACGCTGCTGGAGGCCCCGCACTGGCTGCTCCGGGCGGTGCCGGCCGGGGCGGTGGTGGCGGCGCCGGCCCCGAGCGGCCGCGCGCTCGCGGCCTGGCTGCGGGCCCACGCGCAGGCGATCGGCTACGAGCTCCACGATGACGCGGCCTCGCTGCTCATGGAGCTGTCGGGCGACGATCTCACCCAGCTCGTGGGCGAGGTCGAGAAGGCCGCGCTCGCGGGCGGACCGGACAACCGGCGAGTCACGGTGGCGGAGATCCGGGCGGTGGTCGGCGAGCACCGGCTCCGCCACGTCTTCGATCTCACCCGCGCGCTCTCGGCGCGCGACACCGGCGCGGCGCTGGCCCTGCTGGAGTCGCTGCTCAGCGCGGGTGAGGACCCGCTGGCCGTCCTGGGCATGCTGACCCGCGAGGCCCGCGCCACGTGGCAGGCGGTCGGCGCCCTGCGGGCCGGGCGCCCGGCCGAGGATATCGCGCGCAGTCTGCGCCGCCCACCCGCCGCGGCCGCCGCGCTGCTCGAGCGCGCCCGAAGCCTGTCGCCGGCGGCGGCGGCGCTCCACCTCGGCCGCTGCTGGGACGTCGAGCGGCGCCTCAAGCTGGGGGGGCTCGCCCGACCGGAGCTGTCGCTGCTCGTCGCCGATCTGTGCGCGGTGTGATGGCGCGAGCGCGCGGCGCGCTCGTCATCGCCGTCCTCCTCGTGGGACCGGGGGCGGCGCCGGCGGCGGCGGGGGCGGCGCCGCGGCTGCTCGCGGGCGCGGCCAGCGTGACGATCGACCTGCCCGCGGGCTCGCCGCTGGCCGGCTATGGGGGCTTCCCGCGGCGCGCCTGGCTGCCGGATCTCCTCGGCCGGACGCGCGACACCTTCTGGCTCCGCCCGGCCACCGGAATTCACGATCCCATCAAGGTCCGCGCGCTCGTACTCGAGGCGGGCGGGGCGCGCCTCCTATGGCTCAGCGTCGATCTGGTGGGCATGGATCCCACGCTGCTCGCCGACCTCCGCACGCGGCTCGATCAGCTGGGCCTCCGGTACGCCGCCGTGATCGCGGCGGCCTCTCACACCCACTCCGGCCCCGGCGCCTTCGCGCGCTCGGAGCTGTTCGGCTTCATCGCCGTCGATCGCGAGTCGCCGCGCGTGCGGGGCCGCATCTACGCGGCCATGGAAGACGCGGCCCGCCAGGCCGAGCGCCGCAAGCGCCCCGCCACCGTCGGGACCGGACGCGCCGAGATCAGCGGCATCACCGAGAGCCGGGTAAAGGGACCGCTCGATCCCGAGCTGGGCGTGCTCAAGGTGATGGGGGCCGACGGCCGGCCGGTGGCGGTGGTCTGGAACTACTCCATCCACGGCACCGCGCTCAGCCGCGAGAACTTCCGGCTCTCCGGCGACATCATGGGCGACGCGAGCGCGCGGATCGAGGAGCGGCTCGGGGTGCCCGCGCTCTTCCTCAACGGCGCGGTCGGCGACGTGAGCCCGCGCCAGCGGGGCTGGGACGGCGTCGCGGCGACCGGGAAGATCTTGTCGGGGGGCGTGCTCGCCCTGTGGCCACGCATCGCGCTCGATCCCGATCAGCGCCTGGGCGCGACGGTGGAGACGGCGGCGCTACCTCCTCCCGGGCTGGAGCTGCGCAATTGCCTGGGCGGGTGGATCCCCAAGGGGACCCGGCTGGGGCTCCGCTCGGCGCTCCCCGCCTCCGCCGACATCCTCGCGGTGAGCGTCGGGCGCGGGGCCTGGGTGGCGATCCCGGGCGAGCTGGAGACGCGGCTCGGGCAGGACATCAAGAGCGCGGGCCGCCCGCGCTTCGCCCACACCTTCGTGGCCGGCCTCGCGAACGCCTACCAGGGCTACTTCCTCGCGTCCGAGCATTTCCGGACCTCGAGCTACATCTCCTGCGCGAGCCTCTACGGGGAGCGGGGCGGCGAGATCGTCCGCGACGCCGCGCTCAGCGCGCTCCGCGAGCTGGGCGAGCGGCAGGCGCGACGGCCGGTCAGGCCGGGGCGTTGAGCCGGCGGGCGAGCGCGGACTTGCGGCGGGCGGCGGTGTTGCCGTGGATGACCCCCTGGGTGACCGCGCGGTCGAGCGCCCGGATGGCGTCGCGCACCGCGGTGGCGGCTTCGGCCGCCTTCCCTCCGAGCGCCTCGCGGGCGCTCTTCACGCTCCCGCGGACCGCGCTGCGCACGGACCGGTTCCGAAGCCGGCGCTTCTCGTTCTGCCTGATCCGCTTCCTCGCGGAGCGGGTATTCGCCAAGGTCTCTCTCCTTCTCTGGACGTACGCGTGAGCGACACACGAGCCTACCGTCCGCTCCAACCGGTGTCAAGGACGTTGTCCCTCCGGTGAGCGAGTCGCCCGACGCCCAGGAGCACGTCCAGCGCGGCGTGGTCGGCGCGGTAGGCGCGATCGGGCTCGCCACCCTCGCGAGCCGCGTGCTCGGCTACGCGCGGGACGTGGTGGTGGCCCACGTCTTCGGCGCGGGGCCGGTCACCGACGCCTTCTTCGTCGCCTTCCGGATCCCGAACCTGCTGCGGCGGCTGCTCGCGGAGGGCGCGCTCTCCACCGCGGTGATCCCGGTGTTCACGGAGACGCTGACCCGGGGTGGGCCCGAGGCCTTCGGGCGCCTCGCGCGCGCGGTGACCGGCGCGGCCATCGTGGTCCTGTGCACGGTCTCCGCGCTGGGGGCGCTGCTCTCCCCGCAGGTGGTGGCGGTGATGGCGCCGGGCTGGCGCGCGGACGCGGGCTTGTTCGACCTCGCGGTCATGCTGACCCGCGTGATGTTCCCGTATCTCGTGCTCGTCGGCCTCGCCGCGCTCGCGATGGGGGCGCTCAACGCCCACCACCGCTTCTTCACCGCCGCGCTCGGGCCGGCCCTGCTCAACGTGGCGATGATCGGCGCGGTGCTGGGCCTGGCGGGCCGCCTGACCCCGCCGGTCATGGCGCTCGCGGTCGGCGTGCTCGTGGGCGGCCTGGGGCAGCTGCTCGTCCAGCTGCCCGAGCTACGGCGGCTCGGGGTCCCGCTGACGCCGTCGTGGGAGTGGCGGCATCCGGCGGTGGCTCAGATCGCCCACCGCCTCTGGCCGGCGGTGTTCGCGCTGGCCGCGGTACAGGTCACGGTGGTGGTCAACACCTTGCTGGCCTCGCTGCTGCCGGCCGGCACCGTCTCCTACCTGTACTACGCGGATCGGGTCATGGAGTTCCCGCTCGGCATCTTCGGCATCGCCCTGGCCACCGCCGCCCTGCCCAGCATGTCCGCGCAGGCGGCGCGCCGCGACTTCGCGGCCCTGCGCGCCACGCTCGAGTGGGCCCTCCGGATGTCGGCGTTCGTGGCGGTGCCCGCCACTGTGGGCCTCGTGATCTTGGGCGGCCCCATCGTCCGGGTCCTCTTCCAGCGCGGTGAGTTCAGCGCCTCCGATGCAGCGCTCACCGCGCAGGCCCTCGCCGGCTATGCGGTAGGGCTGCCCGCGTTCTCGACCACGCGCATCGCGGCGCAGACCTTCTACGCGCTCGGCGACACCCGCACCCCGGTGCTCGCCGGGTTCCTGTCGGTGGCGGTGAACGTGGTGCTGGCCCTCGTCCTGATGTGGCCCCTCCGCCACACCGGGCTGGCGCTGGCTTCGTCGCTCTCGTCCTACGTCAACGTGCTGGCCCTGTGCTGGCTGCTGCGCCGCCGCCTCGACGGCCCGCGCGGCGCCGACCTCTGGTGGTCCCTCGGCCGCACCCTGGCCGCTTCCGGGGTCCTCGCCCTGTGGTGCGCGTGGATGAGCGGCGTGCTGCCGGGCGTGCCGGCCCCGGTCGGGCGCGGGCCCGCGTGGCTGCTGGCCGCGCTCGTGGGTGGCATGGCAGTCTACGCGGGGAGCGCGGTGGCGCTCTCCTCGCCGGAGGGGCGCTCGCTGCTGGGCTTGCTGCGCCGGCGCGGCGGAACCTTGCCTGGGCCGGGGCCGCGATGATAGACTCCCTCATGCTCCTGCCGTTCACGGAGGACGCCCTGGTGATGGCCTTGGCGGGACGAATCGGCCGACACCGGGGCCTTCGTTTTTTCCGGCTCCCGCTCCATCTCCGCCCCCAGCTCAGGATGTAGCCTCGTGGGCTCTCGACCCGGGGCGTCGGCGGACCGGAGGGCTGCGGGAGCTGTCTCCGAACCGACCCGGGTGTCCTCGCCGCCGGCGGCGCGGGCAATCGACGACTATCTCGGAAGCCTCCAGGTCGAGCGAGGGGCGTCCGTGAACACGCTCTTGGCCTATCGGCGCGACCTCACCGGATTCGGGCGCTTTCTCACCCGGGAGGGACGCGGGCTCGACGCGATCAGCGTGACCGACCTGTCGCGGTACCTGGCCAGCCTCCGCCGGCGCGGGCTCGGCAGCCGGAGCATCGCCCGGCACCTGTCGGCGGTGCGCGGGCTCTATCGCTTCCTGCTCGACGCGCGGCAGGTCTCGCGCGATCCCACCGAGCACCTCGACAGCCCACGCCCCTCACGGCGGCTGCCCCGCACGCTGTCGATGGACGATGTGGCGGCGCTGGTCGAGGCCCCCGATCCGAGCCGGCTCGACGGGCTGCGCGATCGCGCCCTGCTCGAGCTGCTCTACGCCTCCGGCCTTCGCGCCTCGGAGGCCCTCGGGCTCCGCATCGAGGACGTGAACTTCGGGGCAGGCTACGTGATGGTCACCGGGAAGGGGAACCGGCAGCGGCTCGTGCCCGCCGGCGCGCACGCGCTCCACTGGCTGCGCCGGTATCTGAGCACGGTCCGCCCGCGTCTCGTCCGGCGCGAGTGCGCGCAAGTCTTCCTGAACCGCTCGGGCCGTCCGATGTCGCGACAGGCGCTCTGGAGCTTGATCCGGCGGGCGGCGCGTCGCGCCGGGATCCGCGCCTCCGTCTCCCCGCACACGCTCCGGCACTCCTTCGCGAGCCACCTGCTCGAGCGGGGCGCCGATCTCCGCTCGGTGCAGGCCATGCTGGGCCACGTGGACATCTCGACCACCCAGATCTACACCCATCTGCCGTCGAGCGTGGTCCACGTCATGTACCGGAAGTTCCACCCGCGCGCCGGGCGCTCCGCGGGCATCCGGGCCCGGAAGGCCGGCTGAGATGGCGCGGGCCGGGCACACGTACCCGCAGGTGGAAGCGACGGTGGCGGCCCTCATGGACTCGCGCGTGGTGACCTGCGCTCCTCGCGTCTCGACGGTGGGCGCGCTCGCCCGCGCGCGGGCGGTGGGAGCCCGCTTCGTCGCGCTCGACGCGGGACGCGCGGTCAGGGAAGCCGAGCTGGCACGGGCGGCGCAGTGGGGGCTCGGCTCGCGGCGCGCGCGCGAGGTGGCGTGGCGCGATCTCCCGAGCCTTCCGGTCGGCGGCGCCGAGATCGCGGCGCGCCGACTGCTGCTGTCGGGCTCGTCGCTCGTCCTGGTGCGCCGGGCCGGCCGGGTCGTCGGGGTCGTGGATGCCGAGGCCCTGGATCTGGCGCCGCCTCCGTCGTCGGTGCTCGCGCGTCTCGAGCGCTCCGCCGACCGACCGAGCGAGGCGCGGCTCTGGCTCCTGCGCGTCGCGGGCAAGATCGGCGAGGGGATGGGCGCGCCGGCCTATGCGGTCGGCGGCTTCGTGCGAGACCTGCTGCGCGGCGGCTCCGCGCCGCCCACCCTCCCGGATCTCGACCTGGTCGTGGAAGGGGACGGCGTCGCCTTCGCCCGCCGGCTCGCCGAGGAGATCGGCGGCACGCTGCTCGTGCACGGAAGCTTCGGCACCGCGTCGATCGAAGGCGGACGGGCGCCGGCCGGCGTCGGTCACGACGGGACCGCCCTCGGCCGGGTGGACGTGGCCTCCGCGCGGCGCGAGCGCTATGAGGCGGCGGGAGCGCTACCGGAGGTGGCCCCCGCGGGTTTGGTCGAGGACCTGCGCCGCCGCGACTTCTCGATGAACGCGATGGCGGTGGCCCTCGATCCGGACCGCTTCGGGCATCTGCTCGATCCCCTGGGTGGCCAGCGCGACGTGCGCGCGCGGATCGTGCGGGCGCTTCACCCGCTTGCCTTCGTCGAGGATCCCACCCGCGTCCTCAGGGCGGCCCGCTACGCCGCCCGTCTCGGCTTCCGCGTGGAGGCTGCGACGCGGGCGGCCATCCGGCTGGCCGTCGAGCGGCCCGGCTACGTCGCGCTATCAGGTCGCCGACTGTGGCGCGAGCTCGAGCTGGCGGCGGCCGAGCCCCGCGCGCGGCAGGCCTTCGAGCTTCTTGTGAGATGGAGAGCGGCAAGCCTCTGGAATCTTGCGGGCGCCTCTTCTGGGCGGCTGGCCTCCGCGGAGCGGCTGTGCCAGTGGGCGAAGGCAGAGGGCGTGGCGGTCGATCCCGCCGAGCTCTACCTGCTCGCGCTCTTCCTGGGCCGGCCGGTGGCGGTGGTCGGCCGCTGTCTCGATCGCCTGGCCCTGACCGGCGAGCCTCGCGCGCGGCTCGAGGCGGGAGCGATGGCGGCGCGACTGGCCCGGCGACTCGAGGCGCGGCGGCTCCGACCGAGCGAGGTGGACGAGGTGCTCGCGCCCGCGCCGGAGCCCGCAGTGCTCTCGGCGTGGCTTCGCGGGGGCGCCCGCGCCCGCCGGCGGATCCAGTGGTATCTCGCGCGCGGGCGCGCGGTGCGGCCCCGGCTCACCGGGGAAGATCTCCTGGCTCTCGGGGTGGAGCGCGGGCCCCGTGTCGGCTCGGCGCTGGCCATGCTGCGGCGGTATCGGCTGGATCGAGCCGCGGGCTCGCTGGCCGAGGAGCGCGAACTCGTGAAAGAATGGCTCACATCGGGAAAGGAGGCGTGAGGTGACGACCAGATTCATCTTCGTGACGGGCGGCGTCGTGTCCTCGCTGGGCAAGGGACTGGCGGCGGCCTCGATCGGCTCCCTGCTCGAGGCGCGCGGCTTCCGGGTCACGCTGCAGAAGATGGATCCCTACATCAACGTGGATGCGGGGACCATGAGTCCGTACCAGCACGGCGAGGTCTACGTGACCGACGACGGCGGTGAGACCGACCTCGATCTCGGGCACTACGAGCGCTTCACCTCGGCCCGGATGACCCGGGACAATAACGTCACGACCGGCAAGGTCTACGGGACCGTGATCGAGAAGGAGCGCCGCGGGGACTACCTGGGCCGGACGGTCCAGGTCATCCCGCACATCACCGATCAGATCAAGGCCTCGATCCGCAAGGTGGCGGCCGGGGTGGACGTGGTGATCATCGAGATCGGGGGCACGGTGGGCGACATCGAGGGCCTGCCGTTCCTCGAGGCGGTGCGCCAGTTCAAGAAGGACGTGGGCAAGGACAACGTCATCTACGTCCATCTCACGCTGGTGCCGTTCATCCAGGCCGCGCAGGAGCTCAAGACCAAGGCCACCCAGCACTCGGTCAAGGAGCTGCGGGCCATCGGGATCCAGCCCGACGTTCTCCTTTGCCGGACCGCCAAGGATCACCCGCTCACCCCGTCGATCAAGTCCAAGATCGCGCTCTTCTGCGACGTCGAGGAAGAAGCGGTCATCGCCGCGCGCGACGTGGACACGATCTACGAGGTGCCGCTCGCCTTCCACGATCAGGGCCTGGACGAGTCCATCGTCAAGCTGCTCGGCCTGCCCGCGCGCCCGATCGACCTCTCGCGCTGGGAGGAGATCGTGCGGCGGGTGAAGGCGCCGCGCCGCCGCTGCCGCATCGGGGTGGTGGGCAAGTACATCGAGGTCAAGGACTCCTACAAGAGCCTCTACGAGGCGCTCGCCCACGGCGGCATCGCCCATGAGGCGGCGGTCGAGGTGGTGTGGGTCGACGCCGAGCGCATCGAGCGCGAGGGGCTCGCCGGCCACGTGGCCGGGCTCGACGGCATCCTGGTGCCCGGCGGCTTCGGCGACCGTGGCATCGAGGGGAAGATCCAGGCCATCCGCTACGCGCGCGAGCAGCGCGTGCCCTACTTCGGGATCTGCCTCGGCATGCAGTGCGCGGTCATCGAGTACGCGCGCCACATGTGTGGGCTCGAGGGTGCCAACTCCACCGAGTTCGACCCCACCCCAGCCCACAACGTCATCGATCTCTTGCCCGAGCAGCGCACGATCCAGGCCAAGGGCGGGACGATGCGGCTCGGCCTCTACCCGGTCCTGCTGAGCGAGGGCACCGCCGCCTCGCGCGCCTACGGGCAAGGACTGATCGAGGAGCGCCACCGCCACCGCTACGAGGTCAACAACGACTATCTCGCCCGGCTCGAGAAGAACGGGCTGCGCATCTCCGGTATCTGGGCCGAGAAGCAGCTCGTGGAGATCATCGAGCTGCCCGACCATCCCTGGTTCGTGGCCGGCCAGTTTCATCCCGAGTTCCTCTCGCGCCCGTGGGAGCCGCATCCCCTGTTCGCCGCCTTCATCCAGGCGGCCCTCGACCACCAGGGGGCCGCGTGACCGCGACCCGCCCGGTCCGGATCGGCCGCGTGACCATCGGGGGCGGCGCCCCGCTGGCCCTGATCGGCGGCCCCTGCGCCATCGAGAACGAGAAGCACGCGCTCATGATGGCCGAGCGGCTGCAACGGGTCACGGGCGACGCGGCAGTGCCGTTCATCTACAAGTCGTCCTACGACAAGGCCAACCGCTTGTCGGTGCACTCCTACCGCGGGCCGGGCCTGACCGAGGGTCTCCGAATCTTGAGGAAGGTCAAGGAGCAGACCGGGCTGGCCGTGCTCTCCGACGTGCACGACGTCTCGGAAGTGGCGCCCGCCGCCCAGGTCCTCGACGTGCTGCAGGTGCCCGCGTTCCTCTGTCGCCAGACCGATCTGATCGTGGCGTGCGCCCGGAGCGGCCGGCCGGTGAACGTGAAGAAGGGCCAGTTCGTGGCCCCGCGCGACATGGCCAACGTGGTGGAGAAGGTGCGCTCGGCGGGGAGCGAGGAACTGCTGCTGACCGAGCGCGGCTCGAGCTTTGGATACAACAATCTGGTCGTCGACTTCCGCGGGCTACCGATCATGCGGGCTCTCGGCTACCCCGTGGTCTTCGACGCGACCCACTCCGTGCAGCTCCCGGGTGGACAGGGCGACCGCTCGGGCGGCGAGCGTCAGTACGTGCAGGCGCTCGCGCGCGCGGCGGTGGCGGTGGGCATCGACGCGCTCTTCATGGAGATCCACGAGGATCCGGACCGCACGCTCGAGGACGGACGCCCGCTCTCCGACGGCCCCAACATGCTCCGCCTGGACGACCTGCCGCGGCTGCTCGACGAGATCCTCGCGATCGCGGCCGGACTCGGCCAGCCCTGATGGATTCCCGGGTGGAACGGGCGCGCATCCTGGACCTCGCCGAGCGCGTGCTGCGGCTCGAGGCCGAGAGCGTGCTCGCGCTCGTCCCGCGGCTCGACGATCGATTCGTCGATGCGGTGGGCCTGCTTCACCGCTGTCGGGGGCGCGTGATCGTCACCGGCATGGGCAAGTCGGGCCTCATCGGGCGCAAGATCGCGGCCACGCTCGCGAGCACCGGCACGCCCGCCTACTTCCTCCATCCCGCCGAGGGAGTGCACGGCGACATCGGGATGGTCGCGCGCGAGGACGTGGTGCTGGCGCTCTCCAACTCGGGCGAGACCGACGAGGTGCTCGCGGTGCTGCCCGCGCTGAAGCGGCTCGGCATCCCGCTCGTCCTGCTCACCGGCTCGCCCGCCTCCGCCCTCGCACGTCAGGCCGACGTCGTGGTGAATGTCGGAGTGGCCGAGGAGGCCTGTCCCATCAACCTCGCGCCCACGTCGAGCACCACCGCCGCGCTGGCCATGGGTGACGCCCTCGCGATGGCGCTGCTCGATCTCCGGGGGCTCCGCCCCGAAGACTACGCGGCCTTGCACCCGCGCGGCAGTCTCGGCTGGAAGTCGCTCTTCAAGGTCGGCGACCTCATGCACACCGGTCCCTCGGTGCCGGTGGTCTCCGAGCAGGCGACGATGAAAGAGGCCATCGAGGAGATGACCAACAAGGGCTTTGGCATCACGACCGTCGTGGATCATCGGGGGCGGCTCGTCGGGATCCTCACCGACGGCGATCTGCGGCGCCAGCAGCTCGCGCACGGGGCGGCGCTGCTCGAGCGCCGGGCGGGCGAGTGCATGACCCGCGAGCCCAAGGTGATCGGCGCTCAGGAGCTGGCCACGACGGCGCTCGCCTTGATGGAAGGACGGATCAGCAGCCTGGTGATCACCGATGACGCCGGACGCCCGTCCGGCGTGATCCGCCTGCACGACATCCTCCTCGCCAAGATCGTGTGAGGGCCGCTCCCCGCGCGTCGCGCATCCGCCTCCTCGTCCTGGACGTGGACGGCGTGCTCACGGACGGAGGGCTTCTCTACTCCGCCTCCGGCGAGGAGACCAAGCGCTTCCACGTTCACGACGGCCTCGCGGTGGTGGCCGCGCTCAAGGCCGGCCTCCAGGTCGCCGTGCTCTCTTCGCGGGCCTCCGCCGCGGTGACCCGTCGCATGGCCGAGCTCGGCGTGGGCGAGGTCCATCAGGGCGTGGCCGACAAGGCGGGTGCCCTGGACGCGCTGCGGGCGCGGCTCGGGCTCGACGTCGCCGAGGTCGCGGTGATGGGCGATGATCTGCCGGATCTGGCCGCCATGGCCCGGGCCGGGCTCGCCCTGGCCCCGGCCAATGCGGTGGCCGAGGTGAAGCGCGCGGCCCACTGGGTGGCGCGCCGGCGTGCCGGTGACGGGGCGGTTCGAGAGGCGGTGGAGATGCTGTTAAAGGCCCGCCGGGCTTGGCCACCTCGCTGATCCGCCGATAGCGGCCTTCTTCATTTGCCTCCGCCGTCGATACTGTGCTAGCGTGGCACGGAGATTGCTATGAGGAAGGCGCCCTTCATAATTCTGACGCTCGTCGTGGTATTCCTATCCGTGGTGGTGGGCGTGCTCGTCCACCGGGCACGGGTGCCGCGGGCGCTTCCGACTGAGCCCACCGCCACCAACGCCGACTACCGGCTCAAGCAGGTACGCCTGCAGGAGCAGAGCCGCGATGGCTCGCAGTGGCAGCTCGACGCCGAGCACTCTGAGACGTTCGAGAACCAGAACAAGACGACGATGAGGAAGGTGACCATCAAGGTGGATCAGTCCTCGAAGAATGGCCAGGCGGGGCGCTCCTGGACCGTCACCGGCGACGAAGGGGATTTCGACCAGGAGACCAAGGACGTGGAGCTGCGGGGCAACGTCGTGCTGGTCTCGAGCGATGGGCTTCGGCTCGAGACGGAGCGGTTGCGCTGGCAGGCGGACGAGCAGCGCGCGTGGACGGATGCCCCGGTCGTCATCTACCGCTCCGGCGCCGTCGTGCACGGCACCGGCTTCGAGTCGCGGGTGGCCGAGGAGGTCAGCAGCATCAAGGGGCGCGTTCGCGCCACCTTCAAGGGCGGCCCCGCGCCGGAGCCGGCGGTCCCCGGACGCTCATGAGGCGAGCCCTCGCGATGGGCGCGCTCGCGCTGTGGTCGGCGCTGGTCCTGACCGCGCCGGCGTGGGGGCAGACCGCGCCAGGGCGCCCGCGTCCCGCGCGCCCGCAAGCCGCGGCGCCGGCGCCACGGCCGGACGGGGCGGCCGGCAATCAGCCCGGCAATCAGAATGATCGCAATGCGCCGGTCACCGTCGACTCCGACCAGCTCGAGAACATCCAGAAGGAAGGGCTGGTCGTGTTCACCGGGAACGTGGTGGCCACCCAGAACAACTCGACGCAGTGGGCGGACCGGATGGAAGTGTACCTGGACGACAACGGCGACAAGATCGTCCGCACCGTCTCCACCGGCAACGTGCGCATCATCACCAGGGACTGCCGCAGCGGCACCGCGAAGCGAGCCGAGTACTACGATGCCGAGCAGCGCGTCGTGCTGATCGGCAACGCGCGGGTGTGGCGTGACGACAATGTGGTGACCGGCGAGCGGATCACGATCTACCTGGCCGAGGACCGCAGCGTCGTCGAGGGCGGCCAGCAGGAGCGGGTGAAGGCCGTCTTCTACCCCAAGAGCCAGGACCAAGCCGCCGCCCGCCCCAAACCCGCCCCCGGCCAATGCTCATGAACCGGCCAACGAGCGAGCCAACGGTTGTCCGCGGCTGGGGGAGCGCGGGGGCCATGTCGGGGCCCCCGCAGCTGAAGACGTGCCTACCGTCGACGGCGCGCATCCGGTCGGCACCACTTACCGATGGTCGTCCGCGGCTGGGGGAGCGCGGGGGCCATTTCGGGGCCCCCGCGTAAGATGGAAGGCTTGATCGCCCAGGGGCTGCGCAAGCGATTCCGGAGCCGCGTGGTGGTCAACCGCGTGAGCCTGGACATCCATCCGGGCGAGGTGGTCGGGCTGCTCGGGCCCAACGGGGCGGGGAAGACCACGTCGTTCTACATGATCGTCGGCCTGCTGCGGCCCGATGGGGGGCGAATCTTCCTCGAAGGCCAGGACGTGACCGAGCTGCCGATGTACAAGCGTTGCCGTCTGGGCATGGGCTACCTGCCGCAGGAGTCGTCCGTCTTCCGCAAGCTCACCGTCGAGGAAAACCTGCTCGCGATCCTGGAGACGCTGGATCTCTCGCACGGAGAGCGCATGGCCCGGCTCGCCGAGCTGCTCGCCGAGCTCGACCTCACCCCGCTCGCCCGCCACAAGGCCTTTACCCTCTCGGGCGGCGAGCGACGCCGTCTCGAGATCACCCGGGCGCTCGTGACCAATCCGCGCTACCTGCTGCTGGACGAGCCGTTCACCGGCATCGATCCCATCGCGATCGGCGACATCCAGGAGATCGTGGGCCGGCTGAAGGAGCGGGGCATCGGCGTGCTGATCACCGACCACAACGTGCGCGAGACGCTCGCCATCACCGATCGCGCCTACATTCTCCACGACGGTCGCATCCTGGCCTCCGGGACCGCCACCGAGCTGGCCAGCAACTCCCGGGCCCGCGAGATCTATCTGGGCGAGAAGTTCTCGCTCTGACCGGAACGCGCCAGACCACGCCATGAAACTCGTTCAGAAAATGAGCCAGCGGGTCGTCATGACCCCGCTGCTGCAGCAGGCGATCCAGCTCCTGCAGCTGTCCACGCTCGAGCTGGAGCAGGTGGTGCGCAAGGAGCTCGAGGAGAACCCCCTTCTCGAGGAAGTCCCGGTGGAGAATACGGAGACCGGGGAGGCCGCGACCACGCCCACCGCCGAGGCCCCGGCCCCCGCGGAAGCGCCCCCTTCCTCGGAGCCCGAGGCCGCGTCCAAGGAGACCTCCTCCGTCGACGGCGAGAAGGCCGACGACCTGCCGTTCGACCTTTCCTCCGCGATCTTCGATGATCACGGAGACGAACGGACGCCGGTGTCGATGGAAGAGCGGGACGAGCTGCCTTTCGAGAACCTGGGCCGCAGCGACACCTCCCTCGCC
>Ga0207646_10002414_pt1 | contig 22050 bp, 22 predicted proteins | sample KBSK5502metaG_FD_184343 | JGI IMG/M metagenome (GOLD analysis project Ga0207646, IMG submission 184343) | Corn, switchgrass and miscanthus rhizosphere microbial communities from Kellogg Biological Station, Michigan, USA - KBS K5-50-2 metaG... | ecosystem: Host-associated > Plants > Roots >... | reverse complement strand
CGATCGTGGTCATGGACGGCGGCAAGATCGTCGAGCAGGGCAGCCACGCGGAGCTGCTGCGGCGCGAGGGGTTCTACTACCGGCTCTACAACAGCCAGTTCACCGAGGCGTGGTCGGCTGACGGGAATGGGTCGGCGCCGGCGCCAACCCCGGCCGCGCCGGCAAGGGCGTAACAGCCGCGACCGAGACCAGGACGAGCGCCCCCAGCTCGCCGGCGATGACCGGAAGCGGCCCCCAGATCGGCTCGCCTTCGATGGCAAGGACTCCGGCCAGGACGTAGGCCCAAGCCCACGCAGGCAGGCCCGCCCGAAGCAGCAGCCACGCGGCAAGCCCGAGCATCGCGAGGTCGTCGAGATGCGCGTACGGCGTGGCGAGCATGCCTCCGATGAGCGCGACCGCGTACGCCCACTCCAGCCCGCGCACCCTTAGTCGGTTGGCCATGAGAATGGTCCAGGCGGCGATGAAGACCTGCGCCGGCCGCGCCGCGCCGCCCAGTGCAAAGGCGAGCGTCAGCTCGCGGTTGACGGGCACGCTGGAGGCGAAGCCCAGGCGATCGAGGTAGGCGTGGACCCCGCCGGGTCCGAGCGCGAGCAGCGACGCGCTGGCCAGCACCCCAAGCGCGACGGCACTGCCCGCGAAGGCGCGGTAGCGCTGTGTAGCCAGGAGAGCTAGCGGGACCAGGAAGGCAACCTGTGGCTTGAAGGCGAGCGCGCCCAGGGCGAGCCCGCCGAGGAACGGCCGGTTCGCTTTGAGCAGCGCGTACGAGCCGGCGACACCCAGCGCGACGAACAGGCTGGGCTGCCCGAGCTGCAGTCCGTAGACGATCGGCAGCCATCCCACCGCGGCGACCAGCAAGACGAGGCGCGTCCGGCCCTCTCCCGGCGCGGCCAGGTACCAGGTCCCCGCCAGCGCCGCCATGAGCAGGGCGCTCCAGGTCCAGTACGCGACGTCGTAAGGCAGTGCCGTGAAGGGCAGCGCCAGCCACGCGACCGGAGGCGGGCTGATGTAGCGCGCGAGTTCGGCGATCGTGATCCGCGAGCCCATGGCGTCCAGCTGGGCCTGCTGCAGGCTCAGGTCGTAGATCGAGCCCCAGCCATGAGTCAGACCGATCCGCGCCGCCGCGAAGTAGAACGTGAAGTCGTTGTGGAAGTGGTCCGACGCCCATGCGGCCGCCCACTGGTAGAGGTCGAAGACGGCGAACAGGGCCGCCGAGGCGGCACCCGCGGCGACGCCAAGGTTCCACCAGCGCCTGGAAGGCGACATCACGCGCGGAGGTTACCTTTTGCGATGGTGACTTCCACCGGTTTTGAGCCAAGGGTCGTCGAGCTGCGGGACCGGACGAGGGTCCATCTCCGGCCGATTGCGCCCGAGGACGAGCCGCTGCTCCACGAGGCGGTGGCGGCCATGTCCGAGCGCACCGTCTACTTTCGGTTCTTCTCGCCGATCAAGCGCATGTCCGACGCGATGGCGCACCGGCTGGCGGTGGTCGACTACAACGACCGGTTCGCGCTGGTTGCCACCACGCACAAGCCCGCCTCCAAGGAGCGGATCGTCGGCGTCGCCCGCTACGACCGCGCCCGAGGCACCGACGTGGCCGAGGTCGCGGTGGCGGTGATCGACGAGTTCCAGCGCCGCGGCCTGGGCAGCATCCTGCTGGCGGAGCTCGCACGCGTGGCGCGAAGGCACGGGATCAAGACCTTCCAGCTGATCGTGCTGCCGGAGAACCGCGAGATGCTCGGCCTGCTGCGCAAGATGGGCTGGATCCACCAGGCCAGGGTCGTCGGGGGCGTTTACGAGATCTCGTTCGACCTCCCAGACGCGGCCGGGCGCGGGCAGGGCGCACCTGTGGGCAGTTAGGTGATCGACTCCACCCTGCTGGCCTTCGCGGGAGTCTCGATCCTGCTTGCGGTGACGCCCGGCCCGGACATGGCCGTGGTGACGAAGAACGCCCTCGCGCACGGACGGCGTGGCGTCGTGCTGACCACCAGCGGCATCGCGCTGGCGCTGGTCGTCTGGGTCACGGCCACGGCGGTAGGCCTGTCCGCCCTGCTGCGCACGTCCGGTGAGGTGCTCTTCGCGCTCAAGATCGTGGGCGCGATATATCTGGCCTACCTCGGCATCCGGACGCTGCTCGAGTCGCGGTCCCACCCTGGTGATCTCCTCGCCACGACGCCCGCCGCCGCGCCCGCGCACGCGGTCTTCCGGCAGGGCTTCCTGTCGGCGATCGGCAACCCGAAGCTGGGGGTCTTCTTCGTCACGTTCCTACCGCAGTTCGTGCTCCCCGGCCAGCAGGTCCTGCCACGGCTTTTGGTGCTCGGCGTGACGTTCGCCGTGATCGGGTGGGTGTGGATGAACGTCTACGGGCTGTTCGTGACGCGATTGCGCGAGGTGATCACCGCCCCGCGGGTGCGCCAATGGATGCAGCGGATCACCGGCGTGGTGTTGCTGGGATTCGGTGCGCGCCTGGCCCTCGAACGGGTATAGGCGACCTCTAGCCCCAGTCGAACTCCGTGCACAGGTAGTCGACCGCCTGGCCCTCCAGGATGCCGTTCGGCGACTTGGTGTCCGCCGGATCGGCGACGAAGATCACGACCGTGACGTCGCGATACTGCGCCGCGACCACGCCGATCCGCGTCTTGACGGCGGTCTGCGACGTCCCGATCAAGTTCGCCGAGTAGACCCCGCCCACGCCCTGCACCTCGCCAAGGTGCGCGCCCTTGAGCGTGTTCACGGTGGTGATGTCCTGCCACTGCGACGAGGGCAGGCCGAACACGGTCTGCCGTATGGCCTCGTCCGCGCTCTGACCCTTGACGCCCTTGACGATGACCTCGCCGATCCTGGTCCCGAGCGTGATTCCGAAGGCGTCGGAAGACCGGACCGTCCAGCGCGATGAATAGTTGACCGTGAATCCGTACGCGGTGCTGCGGAAGGACGCCTGCTCGAGCAGGGGCGTGACGAACTTCGGGGCGCAGTTCGAGGTGCAGGTCGCGTGGCCGCCGCGCGCGAACTGGGAGACCGCGATCCCGCCCACGACCAGGCCCACGACGACGAGCACAGCGATCAGCCCGCCGGCGATCAAGGCAGCGCCCAGCTTGGGCCGGCCCGGCGCCGCCGGATAAGCGGCGCGCGGGGCCGGCGCGTAGCTGTACACGGGCCGCGGCGCCGGCATCGCCTGCATCAGCACCGGCGTGCCGCAGCGGCCGCAGAAGCCGGCGCCCGGCGCCAGCGGCGCGCCACACCGCCCGCAGTAGCGCAGCTGTGCAGCGACGGCCATCACAACCCCCCTCCCGCCACGCGAGGCTGTCTTGCCTGCTTGGGCCCGGCGGCCCGAGCCGCACCGCACGAGGGGCAGAACGCCATCGTCGGGACCATGCGATGACATTCCGGACACGGCGATGCAGGTCTGATCTCGTGCTCCGCGCCCTCGACCAGCAGCGCGTCATGAATCACCAGCCGCAGGTACAGCAGCAGCGCGACGGTCGCGACGGCAAAGATCGCCACCTCCACCAGCAGGTTGTCGACGACGAACGCCAGCATGCCCAGCGCGATCTGCACGCCGAACGCGACGGACACCGTCGCGAGCAGGCTCGTGGTCCACGGCCGATTCGCCCGCCGCCGGTCGAAGCGATGCAGCCAGACCGCCGCGGCGACCACCGCGGTCGTGCACGCGTTGATGAGCGCCACGAGCAGACCCACGCGGGTCAGGCGTATGGCCCAGTCGACCGGCGAGCCCGCCGCGACCAGCGGTCCCGCCAGCAGCGGCCAGAACGTCGTCAGCGAGCTCGCGAGCGTGAACCCGAGCGCGGAGGCCGCGCCGAACGTGAGCCCGTCGAGCGGCTCGCGGAAACGACCGCGAGCGAAGTAGAGGAAGAGCGGGCCGGCGAGCATCAACCCCTGGGCGACGATCGGGATGGCGACACCGGCGAGCACGAATCCTGTCTCGCGATCGCCGGTGATGACGAGCTGTGACAGCGCGCCGCCGACAAGGTTGGTGAACAGGAAACCCAGCACGGCGCCCGCGAGCATGGTCGCGCCGATCACGAGCCACGGTTCGTCTTCGTAGATCTCGACCTCGTAGAGGTACATCAGGTAAAGGACCGGAAGCACGCACACCGCGGCCACCGTGGCGGGCGCGAAAAGGTGCAGCCCCGCCAGCAGCACGACGAGCGCCCCACCCGCGACCAGGGCGACGCGAAACGGCCCCCCGCGCCGGTGCGGCAGGTGAGGGAAGAGCGTCGAGATGATCGAGAGGTGCGCGACACGCTCGGAGGGCACGGCGGTGTAGCTGTTGGTCCTGCGCGTGTTCGCCGCGGTCAGGTGGGCGCCGCAGTGACCGCAGAATTCACCCTCCGGAACCACCGATCCGCAGTGCGGGCACGTGACGAGCGCCGGTCCTTCGTCCGGATCGCTCATCCGCCACCGGTCTTGAGGTAGCGAGCCCAGGCCGCGTCGAGCCCGACGGCGTCCATGCTGCCCCATCCCGTGGCGAAATCCCAGCCGGGAGCGGCGATGTAGCCGAGGTTGTTGCCGGACGTGACGTCGTGGAAAGGCTTCGGGTTGAACTTCGGCAGGTTGTCGCCCATCCAGTAAAGCGCCGGGTTGGCAAAGCCGACCTCGCGCAGGCCCTTCTTCTTCACGTCCTGGTTGATCAGCGCGATCGTCGCCGCCCAGACCGGCGTCGCCGCCGAGGTTCCGCCGACCTGTGCGTCGCGACCCTGGAACACGATGTGAAACCCGGTCGAGGGATCGCCGTCCGCGGCGACGTCCGGCACCTGCCTTTCGCCGTGGCCGAGGGCCGACGTCTCATTCTTCTGGTAGTCGGGTTCGGAGTAGAACGCGCTCGCCCCGCCACCGCTGCCGGCCTGGTCGAGAGGGCTGCTCCACGCGTACTCCTTGAAGTACACGCCCTGCTCGGACTCGAACACGCTCGTGCCGCCGACCGCGGTGACGGTCGGGAGGGTCGACGGGAAGCTGCCGGCCGGATCCTGGTCCAGCCCGCACGTGAAGGCGCCGTTGTCGCCGCTGGCGACGAAGTGCGACATGTGCCGCGCGATGGCGCGGTCCTGGATCGTCGCGTAGACGTTCCGCGCGCCGCCAGGCGTGTCCGGCTCGCAGGAGCCCAGGCTCTCCGAGATGATCGAGCCGAGGTGGTCGGTGACCATCTGGTCGAAAGCCCGGTCGGAGTGGCCGAAGTCGCCCGCCGCGAGGTAGACCACGAGCTTGGCGCCGGGCGCGATGGCGTGGGCGATCTCGAGGTCGAGGACGGTCTCACCCTCCGGCTTCATCGGCGTGCCCCAGGAAGCGTCGCGCTTGACCGTGAGGATCGGCGCGAACGGCGGCAGGCCGAACTCGGAGGCGAACTTCTCCACGTCGCTGAGGTTCGGCAGGTCGTCGATCTCCGGGAAGAGGATGGTCTGGCCGGCGCCGTCAAGACCGGCGTCGCGCAGCGGCTTGAGGTTGTAGTAGGTCACGACGTCGGCCGGGGTGAGGCCGCCGGCACGGATCGCGTACGACCGAGAGCGGCGGTAGTTGTCAAGGCCGCTGACGTCGCTCGCAACCGCGGCGAGGGTCGCTGGAAGCGTCGGGCTGTCGATGGTCGCGTAGAAGGTCGAGCCGCTCGCCATCCGGTAGGTCTCGATCCGCACGTGCAGCAAAGCGGCGGCCGCGGGTGCCGGCCCGTCGGCGGTGATCAGGCTCGATGGCGTGCGCCACGACCCGCTCAGCCCGGCGTCATCGAGTGTGGCCACCGCGCGTTCGATCGGGGCGGGCGCTGCGGGTTGGTCGGCCTTCAGGCCGAAGTCGAGGCTGACGGTCGTCGACGAGCCGGCCGGGCCGAGGTCGGCGGCCCTGGCGATCGCCTGGGCGAGCGTGGGCGGTGGCTTGGCAATCGGAAAGGGCGTGGTTCGGCCGGTCTGTTCCGCGGCGCCCTGGCAGGCCGAAAGTCCGAGGACCGCGACAAGCAGGGCGACCGGAATTTTCACGGGAAGGTAGCTTCCCAGACCTCGCTCTCCTTCGCGACCTCGAAACCCATCTTTTGGTAGACGTCGAAGGCCTTCACCGGGCTGGCTCCGTCGACATAGAGCGAAGCCGACCGCGCTCCCGCGTCCCGCAGGCGGCGCAGGACCTCCGCCACCAGCCAGGTGGCCAGGCCCTGGCGGCGGTGCTCGGGAAGCGTCCCGACCGAGCTGATCAGGCCCACGGGCTGCGGCCTCGGGTCGCCGCGATAGTCCTCGAGCTCGCCGACGGCGATCCCTGCCGGCGCTCGGTCAGAAGCTGTGACGGCCATCAGGCACAGCCCCGGCAGGCGGCCGCCGATGACCTCGCCCTCACCGCGCGGCGCAAATCGCCAGTGGTCGGCGAAGGTCCGGTTGAACATCTCGGCCCAGGAGCTCGGCGGAACGGTCGTCGCGTCGGCGAGCGCGAATCCGGGCACCGCCGGCACCGCCGGCAGATAGTCCATGCCACGGTCCATTCGCCACCACGGCCTGACGGGCCGCAGGCCCGTCCGCTCGAGACCCTCGACGAGGCCCTTGCCCACGAAGACCTGCACGACCGACGCGCCGGCCGCGTGCGACAGCGTCACCCCCCAGTCCACAAGGCGGACGAAGACATCGGGCTCGCCCGCGGCGTGGAGCGTGGCGATGACGCCGTCGGGCGACGGCCGGCTGATCACCATCACCGAGCCTGCGATCCGTCCGCCGACCTCGACGACCCGCGTCTGCGCCTCCCAGTCGTAGCGCGCGAGCAGCCTGCGCAGCCTTTCCTCGTTGGGCAGGGTGTCCTGGCGTCCCGCCGCCACCTCGGCGCGCCACAGCTCGATGAGCGCCGGCAGGTCCACCGCGCGGCCAGGTCTCATGCGGTTACGCGGGTGACCACCTCGTACGCTTCAGGGATCTCGCGCCGGATCGTCTCCTCGAGCTCGCTCTCGATCTTGTGCGCGTGCTCGAGGCTGATCTCGCCCGCAACCTCCGCGACCACGTGCGCATAGATGCGGCCGTGACGGTCGCTCAGCTCGACATCGAGGCAGCGTTTCACCTCGGGGTGCGACTCGACCACCGCGCGAATGCGCGCCGCGAGCTTGGTGTTGCGAGCGGTGACGTCCTGACCCGGGATCACGTCAGGATCCGTGGGCTCGAGGTGGATGTCGATCCGCGTCACCTCCGGCAGCTCGGCGCGGATCGACCGCTCGAGCGAGCGGCTCGTCTTCGAGGCCTCGGCGAGTGTCTCGCCGCCGGGAAGCTTCGCGTGCATGGTCAGGTGCAGCGAACCGTTCGCCTCGCGCTCGACGGTGACGTTGTGGAGGTCGCGCACGCCACCGTTGCGCGCCGCCGCTGCGTGTATGCGCTCGACCAGGTCGCCACGCTGCTCCTGCCCTTCGACGGCAACCGCGAGGTCGAGGCGCGGGAGCACCTCGCGCGCCCTGTCCTTGACGGCCTTCACGAGCGAGCTGGCGGCCTCGACCGAGAGCATGCGGCCGGTGGCGATGCTGGCGTCACCGATCAGGTTGGGGCCGGAGCGGCGCACGCGCACGGAGCGAACCTCACGCACGCCGTCGACGCCGCGAATCGCGTCGCGGAGGGTCTGCTCCGCGCCGGCCGGCGCCCGGTCGATCAGGATATCGCCCGACCGCCAGGCCAGCATCCCGGCCGCGCGCAAGATGATCACGGCGACCACCAGGGCCGCGGCCGCGTCCGCCCATGTCCAGCCCACGCGGACGCCGACGAGGCCCACGAGGACCCCGAGGTTGGCCAGAACGTCCGCGATCCGGTCGACGGAGTCGGCAAGCATCGCCTCGCTGGAAACGGTGCGACCAACCCGCCGCATCACGACCGCGCGCCCTGACTCGATTGCGATCGTGCCCACGAGCAGGGCGAACGCGTAGCCGGTCGGATCGACGGGCGGACCGCCCAACAGGAGTCGCCTGATCGCTTCGAACCCGACGGCGAGCGCGATGACGAGCAGTAGGATCCCCTCGGCGAACGCGGCCAGGTTCTCCGCCCGGCCATGGCCGTATGGGTGCTCCTTGTCGGCCGGCTTACGCGCGGTGCGGACGGCGAACAGCGTGAAGACGCTTGCGGCCAGGTCGAACAACGAGTGGACGGCCTCGCTCAGGATGCCCAGGCTGCCGGTCAGGAGGCCGACCACGACCTTGGCCAGCACCAAGGCCACGCCGACACCGACCGAGGCCAGAGCGACGAGCTCTGGCCGCCGCTCGAGGAACTTCATGGAACTACCTCAATAGTGAGGCGGTGGCAAACAGCTGGTCTTCGGTGCCCAGGGCGATGACGAGGTCGCCTTCCTCGAGGCGGATGGTGGCCGGCGGATTCACGCTTACGGTGCCGTCCCGCTTCCGTACGGCAAGCACCTTGGCCGTGTCGGGCGCCAGGAGACCGGCCTCCTCGAGGGGCTTTCCGATCGCCTTCATCCCGGGCGAGACGAGCATCTCCTCGACGCCGATGCCCGCCTCGCCGTGGTGGAGCGTGTCGAGGACGTCGACCATCGCCGGGCGGATCGCGAGCTCGGCCATGCGATGGCCCGCCATCACGTACGGCGAGATGGTGCGGGTCGCGCCCGCCAGCTCGAGGCGGCGGATCGAGTCCGGCCGTCCCGCGCGGGCGACAATGTAGAGGTCGGGATTGAAGGCGCGCGCGGCGAGCACGATGTAGACCGCGCGCTCGTCGGAGTCGACCGCGGAGATCAAGCCTCGCGCCCGCTCGATTCCTGCGAGCTTCAGGATCTCCTCCTTCGACGCGTCGCCCTCGATGTGCAGCCGGTTCTCCGTCCGGATGCGCTCCAGGGCCTCGTCGGTCTGGTCGATGACCACGTACGGGATCCTGTGCTCCTCGAACTCGGCCACGACCTGCGTGCCGATGCGGCCGTAGCCGCAGATGATGAAGTGATCGCGCAGCTGGTCGAGGTCACGTTGCAACTGTCTTTCCCTCCGGTACCTGCCGAATGCATTGTCGGTCAGCGTCTCGGCGAAGACGCCGAAGCCGTAGAGCATGGTGCCGACGCCGACGACGATCAGTCCCGACGTGAAGATCCGGCCCGCCACGCCCTGCGGGTGCACCTCGGTGTAGCCGACGGTGCTGATCGTGATGATCGTCATGTAGAAGGAGTCGAGCAGGCTCCATCCGTCGATGAGCGAGTAGCCCGCGATGCCGACGGCGATGACGATCAAGAGCAGGGTGCCGGGGAGACGAAAACGGAGGAGCGGGTGCTCCGTGCGCCTCATTCCTCTGGCAGTCAGCCGCCTCCGCCGGGGCCCTCTAGCCCCGGCTTGGTCATCTTGCCCAGGTCGAGGACCTTGTTCAGCTCCTTCTCGCCGACGCCCTTCGCGCGCGCCAGCTGCCGGATCGACTTACCCGTCCGGATCGATTCCTTCGCCAGCTTGGCAGCCTCGTCGTAACCGATGACCGGATTCAGCGCGGTCGCGAGCATCGGGCTGCGCTCGACGAGCTCCGGTCCGCGGTCGGTCGCCTGGAGGCCGTCGACGCAGCGGTCGGCGAAGTTGCGCGTCGCCGCGGCCAGGAGCGTGATCGACTCCAGCATGGCGACGCCGGCCACGGGCATCATCACGTTCAGCTCGAACAGGCTTCCCGCCTGGCCGGCAACGAGCACGGTTGCGTCGTTGCCGTAAACGCGCGCGATGACCATGAGCATCGATTCGATGATCACCGGGTTGACCTTGCCGGGCATGATGCTCGAGCCTGGCTGAGTCTCGGGCAGGCGCAGCTCACCGAGGCCGGCGATCGGCCCGGTGCCCATCAGCCGGATGTCGGAGCCGACCTTCCACAGGCTCGTGCCGATCGTGCGCAGAGCGCCGTGCGCGGCGACGAGAACGTCGAGCGTGGCCTGGGCGTGGAAGTGGTTTGGCGCTTCCTTCACCGGGATGCCGCTTGCCTTGGTGAGGCGCGCGGCGGCCAGGCGCGCGAACTGTGGGTGGGAGTTGATGCCCGTGCCGACCGCGGTGCCGCCAAGCGGAACGCGGGCGAGCTCTTCGATCGCCGCGCGGGCGCGCCGCACCGACTCTTCCATCTGCCCGGAGTAGCCCCTGAACTCCTGGCCGAGACGGATCGGCGTCGCGTCCTGCAGGTGCGTGCGCCCGGTCTTGACGACGGGCCAGAACTCCTTGCTCTTGGCTGCCAGCGCGCGTTCGAGGCGCTCGAGCGCCGGGATCAGCTCGTCTTCGATGGCCATCGCCGACGCGAGCTGGATGGCGGTCGGGATGACGTCGTTCGACGACTGGCCGAGGTTGACGTGGTCGTTGGGGTGGACGAGCTTCGACCCGCGCTCACCGCCGAGGATCTCGGTCGCGCGGTTGGCGATCACCTCGTTGGCGTTGGTGTTGGTCGACGTGCCGGAGCCCGTCTGGTAGATGTCGATCGGAAACTGGTCGTCGAGCTTGCCGTCGATGACCTCCTGCGCCGCCGCCGCGATCGCCCGCGCGCGGCGTCGCGGCAGAAGGCCCAGCTCGCGGTTGGTCTGTGCCGCCGCTCGCTTGACCATCCCGAGCGCGCGGATGAACCGGCGCGGCAGAGGGTCGCCGGAAATCGGAAAGTTCAGGACCGCCCGCTGGGTCGACGCGCCGTAGTACGCGTCGGCCGGGACCTGCATCTCGCCCATGGAGTCCCGCTCGATGCGTGTGCGCCTGGCCATCGCGGTGATTCTAGAGTTCATGTGCAGTGCGTCTCGCCGCCCTCGACATCGGTTCCAACACCGTCCACGTCCTGGTCGCGGACGTTGTCCGCGGCAAGCTCGATGAAGTGGGCCATTACGTCGAGATGCCGGAGCTCGGACCCTCGGTCTCGCGCACGGGCGCAATCGGCAGCCGCGCCAGGATTGCCCTGAGCGCGATCCGCAAGGTGTACAGGCAGGCGCGCTCTCATGGCTTCGACAAGCTCATCGCCGGCGCGACCCAGGCGGTCAGGCAGGCGAGCGACGGAGCGGCGTTCGTCCGCCAGGCGGGTCAGATCGTGGGCGTTCCAATCCGCATCATCCCCGCCAGGCGGGAGGCGGCCCTCAGCTTCCTCGGCGCCGCGAGCCGCCACGCCGTCCGTAAGGAGTGGGCGCTGGTCGACCTCGGCGGCGCCTCGACCGAGATCGTCATCGCCCGCGGGCACGAGATGCTGCGTTCGGCCACGCTGCAGATCGGCTCCGGTGTGCTCACCGACACCTACCTCTCGGACCCGCCAAGACCGGAGGAGCGGGCGCGACTGCGCCGGGCGGCGCTGCGCGAGCTGACGAACGCCCCCGACGGCGACGTCGAGCGCCTGGTCGCGACCGGGGGCACGGCGTCCAACCTGCCTGGTGTCCTGGCCCGCCGCAACCCGCCCCCAGTGCTGACGACCGCCGACATCCTGGCCTGCGAGGCCCGCCTCGACCGCGGCCGCGCACGCCGGGTCGCCGATTCGGTCGGCCTTCCCGCCACCCGCGTCAAGGCGATGCGGGGCGGCATCGAGGAGCTGCTCCTGCTCCTTGACTGGTTCGGACTGGCGCTGCTTCACGTCAGCCACGAGGGGCTGCGCCACGGCATGCTCCTCGCATATCTCGAACGAGGAGAGGATTGGTGGCGCGGTGGGTAAATTAGCCTTGTGGAGCGACTGAGCCAGAGCGGGGCGCGGTTGAGGCTGAGCCTCGGCCTCACGCTGGCCATCCTGCTCATCGAACTCGCGGGCGGCCTGCTGTCCCACTCGCTGGCTTTGCTGTCCGACGCGGGCCATGTCCTGACCGACGTCTTCGCCCTGGGCCTGGCCTGGTTTGCCGTGGAGCAGGCCAAGCGGCCGGCCGACAAGCGGCGCAGCTACGGCTACCAAAGAGTCGGCATCCTGGCCGCCCTGGTCAATGCCGTAACGCTGATTCTGGTCGTGGGGGCGATCGCGGTCGAAGCGGTGCGCCGCCTGATGGCGCCTGAACCCGTCCAGGGCGGGATGGTGATCGTCACCGCTCTGGTCGCCATCGCGATCAACGCCTTCGTCATCCTCACGCTGCGCGGGGGCGGCACCAACCTCAATCTCCGGGCGGCGCTGCTCCACGTCACCGGAGACGTCGCCGCGTCGGCGGGCGTGGTGGTCGCGGGCGCGGTCATTCTCTTCACCGGGTGGCTCTACATCGACCCGCTGCTATCGCTCGGCATTGCCGCCTTGATCGCCTACGGCGCCTGGGGCATCGTCCGCGAGACCGTGAACCTGCTGATGGAAGGCACCCCGCGAGAGGTCGACCTCTCAGAGGTGACCCGGCAGATCACCAGGACGCCGCGCGTGACCGGCGTCCACGACCTTCATGTGTGGTCGCTTTCCTCGGACCAGATGGCGTTGAGCTGCCACATCGTCGTCGGCGACATCTCGCTCGGCGACGCCGAGCACGTCGTCCGCGACCTGGAGCATCGCCTGTGTGACGGCTTTGCGATCGGCCATACGACGATCCAGGTCGAGAGCTGCCACCCGTGCGGCGAGATCCACCACGGTCCCGGCGAGCACAACCACCCGCACGAGCACGCGGTTTTCACCTCTTCTACTTCTTCGTCGCGACCAGCGCCTCCTCGCGCTGCAGGATCCTCCGCGCCACCGCGATAGCGGACGCGTAGGTCGAGTCCATTCCCCGATAGCTGAGTCCCCGGGCGCCGAGCGTGCGCGCCTGCGTGTAAGGGGTGTCGGATGCGTAGTGGACGATGCCGAGGTCGAAGTGCGCCTGGGCCATGTTGACGCTCTCCCCGACCGGGTAGCGGTCGGGCTGGCCGATCTCGTAACAGGCGTCCAGATAGGGTCCGGCTTCCATCTCGACCACCGTGTATCGACCCTGGTAGTAGAAGTCCAGGTAGTCGCGGTTCTGCAGGAACGTCCCGCGCACGGTGACGGCGCGCTGGTTGTCGAGCGCGGACCCGTAGACCAGGTTGGGCTGCACGTCGCCGGCGGTGAAGCAGTTGTCGAGCCAGTAGGTGTTGCCGGAGTGCTCGTTGTAGACGACGTTCGGGATCATGACGTCGCCGACGTCGGCGTTGAGCGTCGCGGCCTTTCCCAGCACGTACACGCCGGCGACCCAAGCAGACTGCTCGGCCACCTGGCGGAGGATGTGATACGCGGCCTGGCCCAGTGGGTAGTCGACGTTGACGATGCAAGCGCCGGATTGGCTCAGCTTGCTCTCGTCGACGGCGCCGACCCGCGGGTCGATGGCCGCGGGGTCGAGCTTCGACAGCATGAAGATCTGCGCGGCGGAGTCGACGCCGGTGCCCACGGCTGGGACGTGCCGCACCCCGTTGGCCGCCTCCAGCTCCGCGCGCCATCTGCGCAGGCGCTCGCGCTCCGGGCTCGCGTCGAACAGCTGACGGGCGCCGTAGTAGAGCCAGTTGTGGCGAGAGGCGCGGCTGTGCCCGGCCTCGAGCTTGCGTCGCTCGGTGTCCAGGTCGGGGTCGGTCTTGTGGATCCAGTCGACGATGTCGTCCTCGATGCGCCGTGCCACGCCGGTGAGCACGTTGACGAGGCTGTGCGCGTTGGACGAGACGAAGTAGATCGGCGCGTCGCGCGCGCCGAGCCCGTCCATCGCGGCGGCGATGGGCAGCCACCACCGGCTTGCGTTGCGCGCGAACCCGAGGTGGCTGCCGCCGATGAGGCGCAGGACGATGCGGCACTCCTCGCGCTTGATCGCCGCGAGGTTGGCGTCAAAGGAGTCGCCCCACGCCTCGCGCAGCCTCCGCCAGTCGTCCGGCGTCGCCCCGGCGGCACGCATTGCCTCCTCGTCGGAGAGGTGCACGTCCTGGAGGGAGCGGTGCAGCTTGTTCCACTCGATCTGGAACGCAACCAGCGTGGGCACGAGGTCGTCGATGTCGGAGCTCGAGGCGATCAGGACCGCGAGCGTGTTCTTGCCGTCGTGGTACCAGCGGCGCCGGCGGGCGGGGGCCTTGACCGCCTGCCAGCCCAGGATGTCATCGCCGAGCACAGCGCGGAAACCCTGCGGGCTCTGCCCCATGATCACGCGGCGGCAGCCGATGATCGCGGTGGGCAGGCGCCGGACGGCGTACAGGAGCGCGCCCATGTCCGACTGCGGTTGGGCGGCCAGCGGATGGAGGACCGACCCCATGCCGAGGTGCGCCTGCACCAGCGACTCCACACGGATCTCGCCAGAGCTCTGGAGCATGGTCGTGTACGTGCGGACGTAGAGCTCGACGGCGTGCCTGCCCGTCCAACCTGGAGACGGCGCCGTGGTGGGTGGCCCTTCCATCGGACTTACAAAACCATAAAGATGACGCTCAGGCGGCGTGTAAGAGTGGTCGCATGATCGCAAGACTCGCCAGGCTCCGCTACGTCCGCGTCGCCGCGCTCGCCGTCGGGGCCGTCGCCGTGGCCGGCACCGCCGTCGTCGTCACAGCTTCGGCCGCCGGCATGAGCTTCGGCTTCAGGCCCGCCGCATCGACCGCGCCGTTCGAGGCGAAGTCCTCCAGCTCGACCGTTTGTAGCGACTTCATGAAGCATTTCGCGGTCGAGATCGGCAAGAGCCAGGCCGAGATCAACGCCGCCTTCCAGAAGGCCGTCGCCGACACCCTCGCCGACGAGGTCAAGAGCGGCCAGATCACTCAGGCCCAGGCCGACGCGATCAAGAAAAAGCTTGCCAACCAGACGCCGTGCACGCTGCCGAGCACCCATGCGGGGGGTGGTGGCGACAAGGCGCTGGGCGCCTACATGCAGCAGTACCTGAGCGCGGCGGCCGCCGCCCTCGGGATCAGCGAGACACAGCTGATGACCGACCTGAAAGGCGGGCAGTCGCTATCTCAGGTCGCCGCGGCGCAGCACGTCTCCGAGGCGGATTTCCGGACCCGGCTGATCGCCAACCTCAAGCCTGCGCTCGACCAGGCGGTGACGGACAAAAAGCTCACCGCCGCGCAGGAGCAGATGATCATCAACCGGCTGCAGACGGGTGAGCTGCCTCTGTGGAACGCACCGATGAAGCGCCCGAAGGCGCCTGCCTCGCCGTCGCCCTCGACCGCGACGTAGCATTTCCCTCACGGCGCGATGAGGCTCGCTCCTTGAAGCGCCGGGCCTGAGCACTTTAAGGGCCCGGCTGATGGCCTCTACCAACGGTTTCGTCGGGTTGGCAGAGGAGGAGCGACATGGACACTTTGACGACCGCGACGATCGCGGCCTTGCTGATCTTGCTGGCCTCGATGCTCAGCGTCGAGCTGGCGCTCTCGGCGGCCATCCTGGAGATCGTCCTCGGCGTCTTCGCCAGCAACGTGTTCCACCTCGGCACGAACGCGTGGATCGATTTCCTGGCCGGGTTCGCTGGCATTCTCCTGACGTTCCTGGCGGGGGCCGAGGTCGACCCCGGGGTCCTGCGCGGCAAGTGGCGGCAGGCGGTTGGGATCGGCGGGCCTTCGTTCGTGGTGCCGTTCGTCGCCGCGGGTCTTTTCGCGCATTTCGCGGCGGGCTGGAACGTCCGCCAGGCGGAGATCGCCGGCGTGGCGCTCTCGACGACGTCGCTTGCCGTCGTCTACGCGGTGCTGGTCGAGACCGCGCTGACCAGGACCGACATCGGCAAGTTGATCATGGCGGCGACGTTCGTCACCGACCTGTGCACCGTCATCGCGCTGTCAGCTCTGTTCATCACGCCGAATCCGTTCCTCGTGCTCTTCGTCGTCGTGTCGATAGCGTGCATCGTCGCCATGGTCGGCCTCGAGCGATGGTTCTTTGGACGCTACGGCGACCGCGTGATCGAGCCGGAGATCAAGGGCGCTTTCTTCGCGCTCTTCCTATTGATGTGGACGGCGCAGCTGGCCCACAGCCAGGCGGCGCTCATTCCTCCTCGGACTCGCGGTCGCGCCCGTGTTCCAGCGCAACCCGGAGCAGCACAAGCGCTTCCGCGTGGTCGCGTTCTCATTCCTCACGCCATTCTTCTTCCTGAAAGGCGGCCTCAGCGTCAACGTGGTCGCGTTGGTCGGCGCCGTCCCCCTGCTGGTCGGGCTTCTTCGCCGTCAAGATCGCGGCGAAGTTCGCCGGGGTGCTGCCGGTCAGTCTTCGCTTCGTCCGGCGGCACGCCATGTACACCACGTTGTTGATGAGCACCGGGCTGACGTTCGGGACGATCTCCTCTCTTTATGGGCTGAGCGCGGGCATCATCGATCGCGCGCAGTTCTCAGTCCTGATAACGACGGTCATCCTCTCCGCGGTTGTGCCCACCTTCTTCGCCCAGCGGTTCTTCTCGCCGCCGACGCACGCGCTTTCCACGGAGGAAGAGCTGGAGGTCGAGGACGAGGAGTTCTCACCAAGTCATCCGCGCGGCCACCCGGACGAGGCCTAGTCGCCGGGTTGTAGCCCCTCCGGCCCTTCGGGCCACCTCCCCATGAATGGGGAGGACTACCTCCCTTCGGGCCACCTCCCATGAATGGGGAGGACTACCGCCCTTCGGGCCACCTCCCCATGAATGGGGAGGACTACCGCCCTTCGGGCCACCTCCCCATGAATGGGGAGGACTACCTCACTTCGGGCCACCTCCTCCATGAATGGGGAGGACTACCGCCCTTCGGCCACCTCCCCATGAATGGGGAGGACTACCTCCCTTCGGGCCACCTCCCCATGAATGGGGTGGACTACCTCCCTTCGGGCCACCTCCCCATAAATGGGGAGGACTAGCCCTAGTTCAGCTCTTCGGGCGGCGGCGTTCCGCCCAAGCGGCGCATCAGCTCCTCGAGGAGCTGGCGCGTCTCCGGGTCGGACATCAGCTTCTGTTGCATCTCCTCCGCCGAGCGGCGGATGTCAGGGTCGGACATCAACCGCTCGGACATCGCCTGGAAGCGCGCGGTCATGTCCTTCATCGCCGATTCCTGGGCGACCTGGATCAGGATCGGCTGGCTGGCGGCGGCGACGACTGCCTCCGCCTGCAATCGAACCATCTCGATTCCCTTGCAGCCGAGGCACTCGCCTTTCAGGCCGCAGTGGCAGAGCTGAGGACGCAGCCGGTCCAGCGCGGCATGCAGCTCAGAAAGGTCGATCGGTCCGGCCACCTAACGAAGGCTACGAGTCTTTGGACTTTCCCGTGTACATGGCGTCGATCTGGTCGCGGTAGTGGTCGGCCACAGCCTTGCGCTTGACGTCGAGCTTCAATGAGAGCTCACCTGCGTCCTCGGTGAAATCGTGGTCGAGCATCGTGAAGTACTTGATGGTCTCCCAGTGCCCGAGGTGTGCGTTCATCTCGTCGATGGTCTTCTGGATCGATGCCCTGACCGCGCCGGCGTCGAGCCCCTGTTTCTTCGCATCCTCCCAATCGGGCACTACTAGCGCGGTCACGTAAGGCTTGCCGTCGCCGATGACCAGCGCGCGGACGAGGAGCTGGTTGCGCATCAGGCCCTGCTCCAACGGCACCGGCGCGATGTACTTGCCGCCGGCGGTCTTGAAGAGGGACTTCTTGCGGTCGGTGATCTTCAGATAGCCGTCGCCGTCGAACTCGCCGATGTCGCCCGAGTAGATCCAGCCGTCCTTCAGCATCTCCGCCGTCGCGGCCGAGTTGTTGTGGTAGCCGAGCATGTTGCCAGGGCCTTTGACCAGGATCTCGCCGTCGTCTGCGATCCTGATCTCGACGCCGGGGAACGGCTTGCCGACGGTCAGGAACCTGTGCTCGCGCAGCGTGTTGGAGCACACGCCCGACGAGGTCTCGGTCATGCCCCAACCGTTGAGGATCGGCACCCCGATCGACCAGAAGAACTCCTCGATCTCGCGCGCCAGCGCCGCCCCACCGCTGATGAAGAACCGCAGCCGTCCGCCGGTCAGCCGCCGGCGCAGACCCGCGAGGACGAGCCTGTCCGCGACGCGGTGCTTCAGCTGCAGCCACGCGCTGGGCGACTGCGAGTGGAAGTGCTGCTTGCCGACGTCGAGCGACCAGTGGAACATCGCGCGCTGCACCGAGCTGAGGTCGCGGACCCGCGCGAGCACCGCCGCATACATCTTTTCGTAGACGCGCGGAGCGCTGCACATGACGGTGGGTTGGACCTGCTGCAGCTCCTGGGCCAGGTGGTCGGGTCCGCGAGAGATCCACGTCTGCCCGCCGTAGACGATGCCGACGAAGATCTCGTTGATCCGGCCGAAGACATGTGAGTAGGGAAGCCACGACAGCGACTGGTCACTGTCCGTGATGGGGTGCACCTTCACTGCGGCCCGGCTGATGTCGACCAGGTTGCGGTGCGCAAGCTCAACACCCTTCGGATCGCCCGTCGTGCCCGACGTGTAGACGATGGTGCAGAGCTGATCGGGGTCGATGCGCGCCATGCGGGACGCGACCTCGTTGGTCTGGGTCGGCCCGTGCCGCACCCACTCCGCGACCTCCTCGTCGATGAGCGCGATCTTCTTGAGCGTCAGCTTGGCCGCGAGCTTGGGGTCCGACGCGATCGCGTACGTCGCGCCGGAGTTCTCGATGATCTTGGCCACGATCTCCGGCGTGGAGTTGGGATAGACGGGGACCGTGATCGCACCCGCGGCCTGGATGCCGAAGTCGCACCACAGCCAGCCGAGGCTGTTTTCGCCGATCAGGATCACGCGGTCGCCGGGCTTGACGCCCGCTTCGACCAGGCCAGACGCAACCGCCAGCACGTCGCGGCGCATGCCGGTCCAGCTCTCGGTCTTCCACGCCCCCTCGACCAGGTGATGCACGAGGTCGCGGTCCCCGTACCTGGCCGCCTGGCGAAAGAACACTCCGACGGTGGTCCTGTCGGCGATCGCGTTGGGGTCGATCCCCGCGACGGCGTCGGTGGTGGTGGCTATTTCCTCTCCTAGATCTACACCGGGAAGGAGAGCAGCGGCGCTTGCCCCGCCGAAGGCGGGGTCGGCTTCCTGCTGGGGCCCCCTTTGGGGAGCGTGAGAGGGAACCGGAGGTTCCCTCTCATTACTTCACCGCCTTGATGGTCAACGTCAGCGTCCCCGACGGCACGCTGACCGTTACCCTGTCGCCCTTCTTGTGGCCGACGAGCGCGCGGCCGACCGGCGAGTCGACCGAGATCCGTCCGGCCGACGGGTCGCTCTCGACCGCGCCCACCAGGTGATACGTCTCGCTCCCGCCTTCATGGTCGACGACCTCGATCGTCGAGCCCGGTCCGACGACACTCGAGTGCGTGTCCCTGATGATCTGCGCGCGGCCGATCATCTCCTGCAGCTCGTAGATCCGGCTGTCGAGCATGCCTACCTCTTCCTTCGCCTGCTCGTACTCCGGGTTGTCCTCGATGTCGCCCGGCTGGAACGCCTCCTTGAGCCGCTCACCGGCCTCGGCGCGGCGCTGCAGGGCGACCTCCAGGTCGCGCTTCAGCTTCTCCAGGCCCTCGGGGGTCAGCAGTACAGGTTCGGTGAGGTCCATCACTCCCAGCCCTTAATCTGAATAATAGCCGGGCGTATGGACCCCTCCGATCTCAGGGCCGATCTCGCCGAACGGCTGGCGAATAGTACCCCGATCGACGCCCAGACGTTCAACGCGGCCTGCTTCATACTCACCCGCGCGCTCGAGGACCTGGAGTTCAGCTCGCCGGAGGCAGCGCCCCTTGTCAGGCGCCTGCTGCGCGTCGCCGGGCGGGTCGTTATCGACACCGCGGCGCCGGATTCGTCGCCCGACGTGTGGCCGAACACGAAGGATATGGCGCTCCAGTGGATCGACGAGGCGCTGCGGGCGCTGGGCCGCGACCCGGGCGGCGCTTAGTTGATCAGGCGGGCCGCCGGCGGCGCGGGCGAGTAGTTGGGGTTGAAGTCGATGCCCACCGCGCCGGAGCCGCTGACCTTCGCCGTGTAGCAGATCACCTGGCCTGCAAGCGGCGAGCGGTCGCCCCCACTGATCGTCCAGTTCTGGCCCGGCGTGTAGATCGTGCCGATGTACTGGGTCGCCGCGCCACCGTTCATGGTGTTGCTGCAGGTGTTTGTCTTCGGCGCGTAAATGACGATCCAGTTGTACTGCTCACCGGCAAAGACATAGGTGGCGCCCTGGGCGTTCTGGGTCATGCAGGAGCCGTCAGGGAAGTAGAACTGGACGCCGCCCGGCGTCAGCGTCGTGTTCGCGCACGGCGCGATCGTGCTGCCGGGGTTCTGCGAGATCTGGCAGTAGTTCTCGTTGGCGACGTCACCGCCAGTGTGAGGCGGATACTGCAGGTCCATCGGCGCGTTCTCCTGCGACAGCAGGTTGGCCGGCGGCGGACAGTTGCTGAAGCACTGCGGCGGCCACTCGTCGTCGGGCGGCTGGCAGTTCAGCGTCCTCACCTGCGCGAAGCAGTGGAGAGAAGGGTTCGGAATCATCTGGTCGGTCAGGTCGTAGACGCTCGCACCGGCGGCCGGCGGCAAGCCGGGCGCGGCCGCGCCCAGCGTCCAGGGCGCGCCGTTGGGGAACGGGCCCACGGGCGTGCCGTTGACGAAACCCGGAGCGTCGAACCTGCCGACCCAGCCGAAGTTGGCCTCGTTGCCGTCGCAGCCGTTCGGGTTGATGTACACGTTGTAGAACTGCGCGCCCGGTGCGTTCTGCGTGATGTTGATGCTGATCCCGACCAGAGACGGCGAGCCGCTGGTTCCGGTCACCGGGTTGGGCGTCAGGTGGCACGACGAGGGTGAGCTCTCGCGGCGGCATCCCGGTGCCGTGTAGCAGGGGTTCGGCGTGACGTTCGTGTTGTCCAGGAACTGGTCGAACCGGACCGAGGTCACCTCGACGCCCCACCTGTTGTTGCGCCCCAGGGTGTCGTTGACGCCGGTGTGACAGCCCGCGGGCGTGCTCGGGTTGACCTTGGTGCAGGCTGGGCCCAGCAGGACGTTCTGGGCGACTCCGTTCACGACGCTGAAATGGCCCGCGCAACCGGTTCCGTTCATGTCCCAGAACTGGGGGTTGGCCACCGCGGCGGTCCCTGGGCCGGCCTGAGTGATCGGGTCGACGTACTCCTCGTCGGGTGCCTTCAGTTCGTTGCTGAGCAGGCTCCCGGTCGCGTCCGATGAATAGCCTGCGTTCCAGGTGTAGACACCGCCGTTCAGGAAGGCGCAGCTCGCCGATCCACCGGACAGGTGGAAGGTTCCGTAGGTCCCTGGCCACATCTCGGTCCACGTGCCGCGGTTGAACTGGGAGTAACCCTGGGCCAGCCCGTAATAGCCGACCGACGGCGCGAGGTACCCAGGGTCGGGCAGCGTCGGCGCGGGGACGACGCCGGTTCCGGTCGTGTCGCCGGGCTGGCAGGGCGGCGGGTAAGGGACGAAGCCCGGCGTCGAGTTGTAGCAGTAATACTGCGCGACGTTGCAGTTCGAGCCGGCTGCGCCGTAGCAGTTGCCGGCCTCATGCAGGTTTGCGTCGAGGCACGCGGTGCCGTTGGTGTAGACGTCGCCGAGCACCGTCAGCTGAGCCGACCCGGTGAGGTCGGATGCGCAGTTGCCGGTGCTGAGCGTCAGCAGCGCGGGCGTCTGACGCTGGTTGCCGACGATCGATGTCGCGGTCGCCCCGATTGGAATGTTCAGCGGCCCACCGAAGATCTGGATGAACGCGAGCGGCAGCTGGTGGCTGCTCGTGTACTGGAACTCGTAGCCGTTGAACTGCGTGTCGGTGGCCACGATCGTCAGCCCGTAGCCGCCGGTGAAGGTGTAGGTGTACGTGTCCTGCGGCAGGTTGTTCTGCGGGCCGACCTGGGTCCACGTGTGGCTGAACGACTGGTAGCCGTCGTAGATCCGCAGGTCGGACTCATACAGCGCCAGCGATTTGGGGACGACGGTGTTGTTGAGGTCGGGGATGTTCTCCCACCAGTCGCCGGCGGCGAGCGCGGCGGCGTCCACCGCGGTCTGCTGGTCGCGCCTGTCGACGTAACCGCGCCCCGAGTCGATGGCCAGGCCGAGCATGCCGAACAGCACGAGGATCAGCAGGGCGATAAGGACGATTGCCTGCCCACCCTGCAGCGTCGCTTTGCGCGCGCTAGTTCGAGTACTCGGCTCGGTAAACCGCATATGCCGTGATGACGATGTTGTTGCCGACAACTTGCTGAATGATTGGAGTGATGGGCTGGAACGTGTACCAGAGCGTCACCTTGATCGGCTCGTTGCCGGTCGCAGGCGTCACGTTGTTGCAGCC
>Ga0207646_10002412_pt1 | contig 22055 bp, 27 predicted proteins | sample KBSK5502metaG_FD_184343 | JGI IMG/M metagenome (GOLD analysis project Ga0207646, IMG submission 184343) | Corn, switchgrass and miscanthus rhizosphere microbial communities from Kellogg Biological Station, Michigan, USA - KBS K5-50-2 metaG... | ecosystem: Host-associated > Plants > Roots >... | reverse complement strand
AGCATCTGCAACATCGAGCGGGGCAACCAGATACTGACGGAACGCACTATCAACGCGATAGCGGAGGCGTTGGGATATACGGTGTCCGTGACGTTCAGACGGAAGAAGTAGGGCCGCAACCTCCACCCCTGCCACAAGTGGCTGAGGCCGGGAAGCTGCGAATGCAACTGATTAACCGGGACGATGCGCGTCTAGCGCTGTATCAGGCGATGAACGCAGCGGCGAAGCTGGGCAATCGTGACGATGACAAGCTGGTGGTTGCCGAGCTTGGGAAGATGGGTATCTATCTTGCGCGCCCAGACCTTTCGGACGCCCCCTCCCACGGCATAGGGCCAGAGCAGGAGGGCGGCTCTATTTAACTGACGGTGCTTGCGCCAGTAGTTCGGTTTTTCTTCCGCTATCAGCTGTCGTGCCGAACCAAAACGCCATGACTACTCCCCAAGCCGTGGTCAGGCTCCCCAACATCAGCAGCATAGCCTGGCTATCGCTGATCTGCATGTGACCCGTCATCAGGCCAATCAAGATGGTGAAATAGCCGACAGTGACAAACCCGGACAGCGCCGCAGGTACCCAACTGCGCGTGATTTTCATCATATCCCGGGCATCTCGCCTATCCCCGGCTGCGATGGCCTCCATGTCGGAAATTTGCTTGAACCCCAATGCCTGCATTTGCAGCGAAAACGCCTGATCGGCCTGCTTCAACGCAAGCATCTGTTCCGGGGTTGCGCCGCTGATGGCCGTTTTGATGGCGTCGGTTGTTTTCTCGCCAAGGCCCAAAGCATTTGCAGCCGCCTCTACAGCCATGCCGCCAAGCGGGCCACCCAGGGCCGTACCTATCCATGGGGCTACTGTGCGCACTATTGTGGTGAAATCCATTATGCAGCCTCTTTCAAGTTAGATGCAATGCGCCGCGCCCATCCCTTGCTAAAAATTTCCCAAGTGCTTAGCTTGGTCATGAATTCCAGCCGCTCAGCGTTGAATCGGGCGATCAGTTCGGCTGTCTCCCGCCGCTGTATCGCTGCCAATGTGAGCGGTCCAATAACTCCGTCATCAGCCACACCAATAGCCCTTTGCAAGAAGCGTATGGATTGCCCAATGCCGCTGTTCACCGCCGCATCAAATACCTGAAAGGCGATGATTGGATGCAGGGAGTCGCAATGTGCGCGGTCCCAGTAGTCGCGCTTATAGATGGATTTCGCCTGCTCGATGGTCAGACTTTTGATGTCTAAATCTGGATAGCTGCGCTTGCTTATGCCAAATTTTGTCTCCATGCCGGGGTCTCGCAAATCATTGACATAGCCGCCCTCCGAACCAATCAATCGCTCAAAAGCAGAGTCGAATTCAGTCATGCTTCATCCTTTGGAAGTTCGCGCGGCATGCCCTTGATCCACCATGACCACATAGCAAGCCAGATCATTTCTGATGCGTCCATTGTTGTGCGGCCAAAACATGAATATCATTCAATCGTCCGTCAAAGCGCTCCAGCATCTTTTCCAGCCGATCATTAGGAACATAATGCCTGGCCACCTCCAATTGATGGTCTGCAAGTGTGCTGGCCGTACTTTTCGCCATGTCATAAATCTGTCTGGCAAACCAGCCTATCACCCCAGTGATGATGCTCAGAAAAAAGATCGCTATCGGCACGATGATCTGCATGTATTCCATCAGCGCACCTTGACGTGATAACCATCCGGATCAAACGGCCCGAGCATGTATTTTTCAATGAACCTTGCTATCGTTCCACGCCAATCACCACGGCGTTGCAAGCGCTCCAGACGAACGGAAAACGTATACTCCCCATGCCTTGGCCTGTCCCATGTCAACACCGTTAATTCGGTGTAATTCAGGATGATATCGAGCGCCGCCGCCACCAGGGTAACGGGTGTGATCAGCCGCCACCAGCCGCCGCGTTCGGCCTGGATGCCGATGATGTACAGCGGCCAGAGGATGAGTAGCGATATCATTGATCTACCTTTTTAAACGCTGCTTTTGCTTCGGCTGGCAAGCTGTTGACAATGGCCGCATACCTGGCGATGACGGCCATTTTCAGGCTATCGATATCTGTTGCAGCGGTTACGGCTGGATGCGCTGGCAGATCAAGCAACGCCTGGCGCACAGCCACGGTTGCCGCCGCCGTGATCACATCTCCGGATTCTCGGGCGGCAAAGCCAATCCCGGCCACCCGGTTCAAATACGCCTCCCGCTTCACGCGAAACGCCGCCAGCTCTGCGGCCTTTTGCGCCGGGAAGTTCACTACCCAGCCGCCATCAACCCAGATGTGATCCGGTGACGGGCGTTCTGTGACCTCGATAGAACCTTCGGCGACATACTCGCCGTTGTAGTAGTTTCCATCGGGGGTGATGTAGTGGCCCATGATCACTCCCACGTTATATTGATGCTGCCAGCGTCAAAGGTATTGGCCCCGCTTGAGAGTAGTTGAATGCGGTCAACGATTCCGGAAATCACCACAGAGCCGCCGCCTGTCAATGCAATCGCTGCATCGCTTCGGCCAATATTGATGGCGCAGCACCATGTGTTAGTAGCAGATGACAGCAATGTCAGCGTGACAACACCTTCCAGAACGACGTTTGAGCCGCCGCCGATGAGCAAAAATCCTGTACTGAACTGCGCCGCCGCAATCGCGGGTGTATTGGCCAGCGTGACCGATGCCCCGGAATAACCCGCCGCCGTGAAGCTGCCCGCGCCAATTTGGATAAGGTAGTTGTCGGTGCCGCTCAAGCTGACGCCACGAATATTCATCGTGATCTTCTTGGCCCAGTTGGGAATTCCGGTAAACCCAGCAGTTGTGCCGCTGGTGGTCGTCAGGGTCGTGCCGCTGGTGCTTTTTTGCCACAGTCCGGTGATAGCTTGCCCGCCTTGGCCCTGGATGGTGCTGGGGGCCGTCGCCCAGGTTCCCGCCGTGGCCTGCGTGCTTTCAACATAGCCGACCACGCGGAATGGAACGCTGGCGCGAGCCGTTGCGGAATAAATCACGCTGGCACTATCCGCCGCGCCTGCGCCGCCCTCTGCTGTTGTCGTAATAAGCGTGGTTTCGTCAAGATTGGCGCTGCCCGCCAGATTGACCGCCGCCAGTTCAACGGTTCCAGCATTGTCTATGGCAATGACCGCAATGCGCGAAGCTATGGCGCTCAAGGAGCCAAGCGTCGAACCGGAGGAAATCACCAAGGAAATCGCTGTATTGATAGAGCGCTGATTGGTCGTGCCGCTGCCCAGCGTGGCTGACCTGAAATTAAGTGAGCATGGGTTAAGCGTCAACGTCAATGCGCTCGATCCGACCGATGCGGTAATGGGCGCGATGTTTTCGGAAATGCCCATTATGTTCCGGACCTTCACGGCGTTCGGAAGCGACGGGTTGATGGCCGAAAGAATGCCGTAGGACACGGCTGACAAGCCCGAATCCAGTACGGTCGAGTCATTGACGACAGTTACCGTCGTCAGCGTTGTGAAGGCAGACGTGACAATCGTTGAATAGGCCGTGCCTGCGGTATTAGAGGTCTGAATGCGCCGCCCAGGCTGAAAGGTCGAGGTTTGATTGCCTGCTACCGTGAATGAGGTGGCGCTGACGAAAGTAGGCGTACCAGCAAACGCGATCCACTCGGAGTTTGCCGGAGAGTTAACCGGGTCATTGATGCCCCAGAGGTTATCGATGGTCCAGATTGGCGACGTAGGCGGGTCTGTGTCGGTCGATGGCGCATAAACGATCTTGTACGATTGGCCTTGGGTCCACCAGATTTGATTCGTCGGCTCCCCAAGGGCATTCAAAACAATCGGATTCGCGTCTGCCGATGCCCCGGTGGAATCGGTGTAGGTGTTTTGCTTCGTGCTGGTGCTGCCCGCGACGTAGAAAAACAACTTGTTGCCCACAGCTGGATTACCAGCCGAATCAACGAACTGCGGTTTTGGACCCAATGCACTCGGATTTACGGCCATGACGGCTCCTTATAGGTATAGAATGAATCCCTCATTTCTTGAAGGAGTCCAGCAATGGAGTTCACCGATTTCATGCTTTGGAAGCTCGGCATTCTTGCCGTGCTAGCGTTTTTGTATGGCATTTTCAAGTCCATCACTGCGCCCCGGAAATAGGCGCACCGCGCAACAGCAGCTGTTGAACCTCCGGGTTCTGTAGCAAGTCAGCCAGACGGCTATTGCCCGCAGGCTGGGCCAGTTTGTTCTGCACGAGCTTGGACAACGCCAGTGATCGTGCAGCGGGCCGCGCCAACACGCCAGCCATCACGGCAGGGTTCCCGGTTGCTGCACTTCCAAGGCCACCCGCCGCCCAATCTAATGGGCTGGTTTGCGGCAAACTTCCCATTTTCTCCACGGTCTGCACGGCCTTCGGGAAGCGCAGGGCAAACTCTGCGGCCTGGCGCATTTCACCAGTCAAAGGCTTGCCACGTTCCAGCATAGAGCCCAGTTTTTTGGCGTCGATTGCTCCGGTCGTGGGATTCAGCGCCTTTTCTACCGTATAGGTTTTGGCGATCAACTGCCGCGCATCGCGGAATTCCTTAAGCAAGCCCTGCTGCCCGGAGATGGACAGATGGTCTTCTATGGCGTTTTCCAGCGCATTGGCGGCGGACTTGCTGGCGCGTGCTACATCGGTGTTTCCGGTGCGGAAGGCGTCATCGGCCGCGCTGCGCAACTCCTTGATTTTGGCTACCGCAGAGCCCGCATCAAAAGACGGCGAGCGCAAAGACTCCACCAGGTCCAGTACGGGGCTTGTTTTGGCATTCGGGAAGCCTTGCGCAGCCTTCTGATAAGGTGCAGCAATGTTGTCAAGTGCGGAAGCATACGACTTGCCAGGGGTAATAACACCAGAATTCCCAATCGCTTCATAGGCTTGTCCTGCGGTGTTGCGGATGTCGCCAAGAATCTGTGGTGTGATCTGCGTTCCCTTCGTCAATCCCAAATCCCGCCCAACAATATCGGCGGTAACCTCGGCATTTCGGGCGCTGGCATTCTGGGCAGTGGTAAGCTTTCCAGCGAATCCCTCCAGAGTCCGGTTCGCCAATGTGGGCTTGGCCTGACTAGGCGGGATCACATAGCCCAATGCATTGGCTGATTGGATCGCTGCCAGGGCTTCGGGTGTTTGTGCTGGCCCCTTGATCACATTGCCGATTTTTGATCCGGCCAGCCCCGCCAACTTCAAAACAGAAGGTGCAGCGCCGCCAATCAGCGCGCCCAACCCAGCCTCTTCCGGATTGACCAGCCCAGCAGAAGCGCCGCCTACAGCAGCTCCAGCCCCGGTGCGCAGCCCCAGATCAACCGCTTTAGCGCCCAGCCCGACAGGCGCAAGCCCGGTTGTCATGCCACTGGAGCCTAGCGCAGCTGTGACCGGCGCGGCAATCGATGGCGCAACCCTGCCGAGAATGGCCCCCACGGGCTTGGCCAGCACGCCACCAATGGGAGCCGTTCCGGCGATCTCTGCGCCCAGCTTGCCGCCCTTGTACATCCACGAATTCGGGTCAGCGCCGACGCCCTTCAGGTTTTCTTCCAGACCTTGGCGGCGGGCGGCGTTTTCTTCTGCCGACTCAAAAGGACGTGCCAGCGTGGCCCCGATAGAGCCCGCGCCGCGCACGCCACCAGCCAGCAGATTGAGCGCACCTTGGGAGATTTTCATGCCCAAAGATGCATCATCGGGTTGGCCTTGGGTCGGCGAATAATCCGGGGCCGGGGCTTGTGCCGCCCTCTTCCCGCCATCAATGCCCTTGACGGTCTTGACGAATTCCTTTTCCGCGCGGCTCTGCACGGCGTCCGGCGTAATATCGTCGGGCGCGTTCTGGTAAACGTGGCTGGTGCCATCGGCAAAGGTAACGGTGATATTGCGCGGCATTACCGTTTACCAGTTAGAAACCGATGCGCCAGCTTTGGTTTTGGCCGGTGAGGCCTGGAAATCGCCGGTCACGCCATTTTGACCAGCGTGTCGTTCATTGATTTGACGGATAGTCTGCATTGCCGCCTTCTTTTGCTCGGCGGGAATGGTGCGGTCGCCAATCTGGCCCGCCATTTGCTTATACAGCAACACATCCTTGTCGGACTGCGGGCCGGACATTTTCGGCATTTTGGAAATCAATGCGCCTTCTAGGGCGCGAAGTTGGGCCGCCGCCTTTGCGCCTTCGGTAGCCCCGCCAAATGCGCGCCCGACCTCATCAATGCCGACGCCCGCATAACTATTTGTGGCCTTGTCAATCAAGGGGCCAGCTTGATCCAAAAGCGATAGAACGTCTTTTGCATCAGTAACCTTGGCATTTTCTTTGGCCGCATCTTTTGCAGAGAGAGGCTGACCACCCTGCATCACAGGTCGGGCTTCGCCAGTCCTGGGGTTCACGCTAACGCCTCGGCTTGGGTCATATTGCCATTTGCCAGCCTCATTAGCCTCCTTGGCCCGCGCATCCGTCATGTTCTGCCCACGAATCGCCGTGGCTTGCGTTATCAGGCTTTCCGGGCTTGGTGTATTGCGCTGTGAGCTGACTACCGCAGGTGTGCCGCCCAGCCCAGGCAATGCGATCGTGTCTGTCGTTCCGCCCAGATTGCGCGTCTGGTAGCTCGGCTTGTTCATTTCAATGTACTTGGTCGCGCCCAACGCCTGCTGCTGTTTCCATTGCTGGAAGCCTGCCGGGTCTTGTGGAATGCGCGAGATGGCCTGATCCAGCGGCGCGAGCGATGCCATGCGCTTGCCGATGACCGGGTCAGCATAACCGGATTGGATCCACTGTGCGGCAGTCTGCGGATCGTTCACGCCCGCCAGGTTGTCGCGGTGGCGCTTGATCTGCATTTCCTCGGTTTCGCTGAGTAGCTTGCCGGTTTGTGCGCCGGTATGCGTGACATCGGCGCGGGCTTTCTCGGCATCCAAACCGGCCTTTTGCGCGGCCTGATACGCCTTGTAATTGCCGCCAGCCGCCAAGGCTTGCAGGTATTTTGCCGCATCGCCGCCAGATTGCGTCATGGCATCCCGCTGCGTGCGGTCGTCCTGCTCCCCGGTCAGCAATTGGCGCAACTGAATTTGCTTGGATTGCTGTTCAAGCGGATCGACTATGTCGATTTTTGGAGTAGCTGGGTTGGCGATAAAGCCTACATTCAGGGCCATGTCAGTATCCCCCGCCTGGTTGCATCGGCACGGTGCTGGTCGTGGCGTAAGGGTTGCTGGTCAACAGGTTGCGGAAGTAATTCGAGCCGGTGTTGGCGACGTTACCGACCGCATTCGTCCATGCATTGCCAGCCCCGACGATGCCCGCAGCACGCGCAGTACCGGCATCGGTGGTCAGATTGCTGATATTGTTGGCCGTATTGGTGCCCGCCGTTGCCACCTGATTGGTAGCGGTCTGCCCAGTCCCAGACAGGCCAGAGAGCCGGTTGAACAGGTTGGTATTGTCGGTGTTGAAGCGGTTGTAGGCCCCTTCGGCCTTGGTCGTGCCGTAGTCATTGGCATAGCGCGTCAGGGCCTTCAGGGTAGCGCCTGAGTCATAACCGCCCTGCTGGATGGCGCGGGCATTGACTGCCCCGGTGCCTTGATCGAGTCCGAACTGAAGCCCTGATTGATAAACCGGGTCGGCATCACGGTCAGCCATGGTGAAGCGGCGCGACAGCGAGCCATAAGACGAATCACCGGCCGCTCCCGCTTCGGCTGCTGCACGGTCTTTGTCCTGCTGCGCCATGGCTGCGCGTATCGCGGCATCGAGTCCGGCCTCATCCATTTGAGGCCCGCCATATTGTTGTGTGGCTGGACCCCAGCGCTCCACATTACCTTCATCGGAATGTCCTTGATCGACACCAAGAAGTTGCGGCGCATTGGGGTCTGGGCGAGCGCCAGCCGCATAGGCGGCTTGAGCCTTGCCTAGCAATCCACGGCCACCAGTGAACCCCGCCGATGCGTCAGGAATTCCACCAGAGGTCGCGCCACCATAGGACGGCTGACCGCCATAACGCCCAGCCAGTTCTTGCCGAAACTGGTCGTATGTCTTGTTGTAATTCTGCCCGCCGCCGCTGTTTGGCGAGAGCCCCATGAGATAGGCCAGCCGCGCGTTTGCGGCGTTGCCTGTCTGCATGTACTGCGCCTGGTCGGCGCGGTTCAGGTCATATTGGCGGCGCTGTTCGGCGGTTGCCGCTTCGGTTGACTTGGTGGCTGCATCGGAGGCTTCGCCCGCCGCATCAGAGGCCATTGACCCGCTGATCAGGCTCCCGCCTATGGCAACTGCTGCACTGATCCACGGCATAGTTATGCTCCTAACAAAACACCGTCAACCTTTTCGGGGTCGGTGCATTCCGTAGCATGGATACAAAGCCATGTTACGTTTGTCAGGGCGGTCACCTGATGAGATTTTCCCGCTTCAATCGTGAGTGTTTTTGGCCCTTCGAGCCGGACTGTCACGCCGTCCACTTTCAATTCTACCCGACCCGATACCAAATATGACAAATGATCGTAATCATGAATATGCTTTTCGCCAGATTCTCCGGCCAAAAAATGGGTTTCCTTGATATAAACCCCGCCGCCAAAACGGTGTTCTATTTCCATCAGACCACCACCCCGTCTGCGCGGATCCAGTTCGTGCCGGTATACCAGATAGGCCGATTCAGCGTTACATCAAAAAATGTCCTCCCGACCCACAACAGTTTTACGGGACGCTGTGCCGTGGTGCCGCTTTGCGTCAGGGCGGTCAGGATGTTATATGCGGAATTGAGCCATTCAGCCCAGCCCGTGCCCAGAATGGCGTCTACGCCGGTTTGCGGAGGGGTATTAATCAGGGCCATTAATTATCCGGATTGATGATGGCGTTGACCAAGGTGAAGTCGAATGGGTCTGATACGCGCAGTTTGAACACAACATCCCGTGCCGTGCCCAGCATATTCCAGTCCACGGTATTGCGGTAATTGCCGATGGGGCCGATGTCGCGCAGCATCTCCGCGCCGTAGGTCTTGCCGTTATCGCGGCTGACCGACAGCCCGATTTGCGGATTGGGGACAGCTAAAGAACCTTGGCCCACCTGAATATCCACGCGGAATTTGTCGATGGTCAGCCGGTCCAAATCAGGCGAGCCGATGTTTTCACTGATGATTTCGGCCTCGATCTGCTGGCCGTTGTCGGTCTTTGCGGTGTCGGTGAGTTCATATAGCACACCCATGGCGTAATCGGCCACGATGGTTTTGTTGTTGAATGAAAAGCCGAATTCGGCGCGGTGCCGGGCGATGCCAAAGCTCTTGAGCTTGCTCCACATGGTGGTCAGGCCGTCATATAACCAGGTTGCGCCAGCCGATGGGAAATTAATCACATACATCGCATGGCCGCCCAGCATATAGGTATATGCCGATGCATCGCTAACCGTGGCATAGCCGTTGATGATGTTGTCGAGGTCGGGCGTACTGATCTTTTGCGGCAAGTACCCGGCGATTTTCGCCACCATGACCTGGCCCATGCGGTTTTTCGTCAGGCAGGCAATGGAGTTGTCGTATTTCGCCACACTCCACGTAGCAGCGAGCCCCCATTCGGTGGCCGTGCCGGTGATCAGGGTAAAGGGGAAATCGAGTGCGCCGGAATCGCCCCAATATTCGGTGGAAACGCTGCCTTGCAGGATCAATTGGCCGTTCGAGGCCCAGACCGCAATAATCGGGTCGGGGTTGGTTTCGGCATTGGCGAACATCAGCGCATCCCATGACAGACCGTCATTGATCGCCGATACATAAAACCGGCTGGAGGCTTGCAGGCTGATAATGAACCGGGTTGACAGGTAAGTGACCGTGGTCGGATTCGCCGGGAAGTCCACATCGGTGATTTGAACGAATATCCCGGTGTTGACGTTGTAGATGTAGCCATAGAGGCCATCGACGATCATCACCTGCACGCCGTTGTCGCTCATGGAGACGCGGCCCGTGAAGGTATTCAATGTCCCCAGGCTGGTAGTCGCGCCGAGAGTGCTGATCTGATAGAAGGTATTCCCGATGACCACATAGCAGGCCCCGGTGCGCTCGACCGTGCGGCTTCCGCGTGGTGGATTCATGCCGCCAATGTCGGTAAAAACATTCAGCCCCGGCGTGCGATAGCCGACCATGGCCGATTTCTCGCCCTGCGGACGGCTCTCCGCATACATATTGGTCATCAGTTTGGCGGTGACATACGGCGACTTTGACGCCAGCCCCAAGCCAAAAACCGGGATTTTTGCCATGTTTACGCCACGGCGAGACGCACGCGCAGGGATGGGCCGATTTTGGAGATGCCGCCAATATCGCCTTCACGACACATCAGGAATTTACGGCCCTCGATTTCAATGGGCTCGCCGCCCGAGTTGTACTTGCCGAAGATCACATAATCACCGACCTGTACACTCACTGGCACGACTTGGCCCGCGAGATGGTGACCGGAGGCATCCAGGTAGGTCGTATAGACGCGCCCAGGGCCGTGCGCCACCACCTTGCCGCACGGGAACTTCTTGTGGTCGCCGGTCAGGATAATCCCGCCTTCGGAAACGTCTTCTGTGAGCTGCTCCACAATAATGATGTCTCCAATTGGACGGATCGGGAAATCATCCTGGACCATTTGGATGGCCTCTTGTTCAACAGTAGCGATTGCGTTCATGTTTTTCCTTGTTGTTCAGAAAGTGCGATATGGGAAGGCGTTCGAGATATCTGCGGTGTTGCCGTCAAATGGCGTCTCCATCTCCAGCGGTTGGAAGTTGGTACGCTTGAGGACGGCACGGGTTTCTGTCTTGTCCAGCATCATCGCGGGCGTCGGCTGCTTGACAAAGCTCGGGCTGATGTCCACGGCCAGTCCCGCCACAATCGCGGCTTCGTAGCCTGCTGGCATGGTCAGGTTTGTCGCCAGGGTCAGTGGCGCACTCAGCACCCGCTGCGCATACACCGTGCAGGTGAAGGCGGCATAGGGGACCGGGTAAAAGAACATCGAGGCATTTGGATAAGCCCCGTCGTAGTAGCACCAGCGCGGGATCGATTGCGTCAGCTTGTAGGTGATATCGTTCCACTTGAGCTGGTCTATGAAATCAACCGGGTAATCGAGGTTGTTCAGGCTCACCCGCATGGAATTGATCGCCACTGGGCGACCGGAAGGCAGCAAGGCCGTGCTGTAGGACTGCTGGCCCGCTACCATGTTGAAACTCTCGGAATCGTTGCTGAAAATCATCTGCTTTTCGTTGGACCAAGAGTCCAGCATGCGATTCAGCCGACGCAGCACTAATTGGCCGTCACCAGATGCCACGGTCTGGTCCTGCCCGATGACACGGGCGGCCAGCATGGCATCACGGACGAGAGTTTCTACCGTGGACATTATTCAGCCTTGGGTGGGCGGCCACGGCGCGGCGCATCGGCCATCACTGTTTCGCCAGACTCGCCGGTTGGTACACCTTGCGCGGCAATGTCTTGGGCTGTGCGCTCCATGGCAATCTTCTGCTCAAACGAGGGAGCGCTGATATGGCCGAAGGCGGCAAAAGTCGGCTCCCAATTGGCGGGCAGCGCGGCGCGCTCCTCATCGGTGTTCACGACGCGGGCCACAATCTTGCCATCACGCAGGCCATACATCATGCGCGGATATTCTTTGTAGCTGTAGACCGGCTCTTTCTCGGTCTTGCCGTTGGGCAGCTTTTTGCCGAAGTACTTGTGTACCGGCGGCTCCCATTCCTCCTGCTGGACGCTGCCAGCGGGGAGAGAAATCTCGCTGTAATCAATCTCAAGTTTCTGCATGATTCTTTCCTTTAAATAACGTGTTTCCACTTCTTCCCGGTTCTCACTGCCTTTATTAGCGCCAGAGAGACATCAAATTTCTCAGCCAATTGAGGCCCAGTCATTGACCTCTGCCTTATAAATCTCACCTTGTCATCATCCAGCTTGGCATTTTTCTGAGCCACCCCGCGCCCCGGGTCATGCCGTCCTTTTGCCATTTTGTCATTGACGTTTTCTTGAGTAGTCCCCAAAAACAAATGATCTGGCTTGACGCATGAAGGATTATCACAATGATGGCACACCAGTAAATCCGAAAAATTCTCAGGAACATCCCTATTTAAAAGCCAAGACGCTCGGGATGCAACTATGTTTTTTTCCTTCATCCTGAATTTGCCATATCCTTTTGTCTTTGCGCCGGTCCATATCCAACATCCATCATCAATTTTATTGACGTACTTCATAAATACTTCAGCCAAATTCGGCGGCGGCTTCAGACTTTTTATTAATGGGTCACCGTTTTTTATCTTTCTAGAATAGTGTGTTGCGCAAAGTCCAAGAGCCCGAGATTTAATGCCACATCCATCAATAGAACAAATCTTCATAAAAGCCTCCATAAGCGGCAAAATGCCGCCCATGGAGTATACGCCTTTATGCACCAACCTGCTGAGTTGCCTGTTCGGCGTACGGTGTCGCCCATCCGTATAAAACGTCAACGCGGTTCCCAACCGTATCGGTGCTGATCGCAGCCTGGCGGAAGACGCGCATCGAAAAGCCGTCTTGCGAACGCACAGAGCCCCAGCCGCCGAATTCAGCCAGATCAACCATCTTCACCACAGCCAGCTCGAACGCATCTTCATGCCATGACAGATTGCGCACGTAGCTGGTCGAGGCCGTTCCGTTAACCACCAGAGCGCCGCCGTTGGTAGGCGATGCGGTGACGTTCTGGAATGGGCCAGCGGTGATGATGGCGGGGCTGATGCTGATCGTGGCGTTGCCCGAGGCGTCCGAAGACGTATCCGACAGCACCACAAACTGCATCAGTTGCCCGGTGGTCTGCTTGGTCACGGGGTTGACCGAATTGCAGCCAACAGCGGTGAACACGTCACCGGCACGCAGGCGCAGCGCAGCCGCAGCCGTCCAGCCGTTGGTTACCAGCGTACCGGTATTGGCCCATCCGGAGGTCAGGCCCTGGCTGGCACCGTTGACCACGGGAGAACCGCCCAGCGGGCCAACCGTCTGGCGTGCCACGTTTTGCGACATGGCGATCTTCAGGCCCACCGTGTTGGTGCCATCGACAAATACGCCATCGGTGTATTGTTCGCCCACCTGCTTTTGCTGGTTGAAGAAGCCGGTCAGCGCGCCCACCTGCGCGGCGTTGGAGGCTTGGTCCATGGCGTAATAGCGCGAACCATCACGGGGCACGGAAAAGTCATCCAGCTTCTTGCCGATGTCAAACAGAAAAGACACGTTGTTCGGTGCCGTGCCCGCCGTGCCGGTCAGATTGCCCACGGTGTTTTTGGCGTTGATGTAGCCGTCGATGTCGATGGTCTGCGCCAACTGGATGGCGCCGGGCTTGATGACCCGGTCGGAAAAGTCCTGCACTTTGAGCGTCAGATCGGCGCTGGTGAAAGACGTGTCGATGTGCTTTTGCTGATTGACCACCAGCGGCACGCTCGTTTCGGTGTAGTCCTGGCCCGCATAGGCAGCGCCGGTCGTGACGGTGAAGCGGGCAGGGCGGCGGATGTTGATCGTGTCACCGATCTTCATCGCCTCTTTGCCGAACTCCTTTTGCCATTTGCGGGACACCTTTTTGCCCAGGATGATGTTGTTTGCCAGCACGCGGAGTGTTTCATCCGTGTACATGACCGGGTTTTGAAAGCCATTTGCCATGATTGAAAAGTCCTTATTTCATGTGCTTTTGCGCCCAGGCGTAGTAGCCTTCCGGGTCACCGGAATAACCATCTCCAGAGGAGGAGGCTACCTTGGTGCCGACCGGCTTACCAGGCGCGGGCGCTGCTGATACTGTTTTTTGTTGGGGACTTTTGAGGCCTGCCGAGATTTGACCCAGCAAGATGCCATGCATATAGGCAGGTTGTTCGCGGAACTGACGCTCGAGTGCCGGGTTTTTGGCCATGTGATAGCTGATCAGCGGACCATCTGGCATCCGCACAATCAAATCCACCACGGAATCCGGGAGTTGGGGCTCCCAATCCTCGACCACTTGGCGGTAATCAGGAATGTCCTTTTCTGCCGCCGCCCGACGCTCGACAAAAGAGCGTTCCGCCGCCTGCTTGGATTGGTCCTCGCTGGCCTTGGCGCTCTCTTGCTGCTGCGTCCGCGCGAAGTTGTCCAGCATCGCTTGGGCCTTCAGCTCGGCGCGGTATTCTGCCCGTGCCGTCACAAAGTCCTCGTAATCCGTGAACTGTTCGCGTGTTGGCTCACCCGTTGGTTTTGCCGTGCCGCCCTGCTTGCCTTCCAGTAGCGCCAAGATTTTGGCGTTCTGTTCGGCGAGCTGATCGGCCCGTTTGCGCTCGGCATATTTGTCAGCGGTCAGTTCATCGAACCGGCGCTGAACGCTCTGCTGGCGCTTTTCTTCCTTCTGGCGTGCCTTTTCCGTTGCTTCCTGCTGAATGCGGAGGTTTTTCTCCTCATCCGTCTCCGTCACTTCTGGCGTGCTCGATTCACCAGTAACCGGCTTTTGTTCGTCGGTTGCGAGCTGTTGCTCAGTATTCGTATCAGCAACTGAGAGCTGGAGGTCTTCGTTCATGGTATTCCCAAGAGTCAAAACCCGGTGATTCGCTCACCGGTAGGCGATGAAACAATTACGAGGACAGCGTCACCAGTAGGTTTTCAATCTGGAAGGTGTCGGTGCCGGTGGCCTTGGTCGCGGTCAATGTGAATTCCGTTTCTTGCCCGAGGAAATCCCGCGCCAGGGTCGGATTGGCCGTGGTAGAGATGCCGGAGCCACCCTGGGCCGAGGTCTGCGAAGCCAGCAAACCCGTACCAATCAAGGTTGCGCCGCCATCCCGTCCGCTGATCGTGGTGTCAAAACTGAAGTTCAGCGCCGAGGCAATCGAGGGCGAAGTAGCCATGGCCGTACCTGCCGCGCCGTTGGCGTAGAGCTTCAGGGTCTTGACGTTGGCGTTGTTGCTCAGCGAGACATTCCCAGCCACTTCCATGCGGAAATTGGGGCTCAGGTAACCAGCAGGCACTTTCCACGAGGCCAGAACCACTTCGGAAGTAGTCGAGGCGCTTGCCAGTGGGGCGTTGATGTTCACGATCACGCCACCACCGGATTGATAACCGGGGCCAAGGTCGGCAAAGAAGGCGTTAGCCTGCGAAGTCGTCGCCTGAATCGACACATAGCCGGTCGTGGTGGGACGGAACGAACCGCCTCCGGTGCCGGTCTGGATGGTCTGCCATGCCGAAGCGGGAATGCTCAGGCTGGGCGAGAACGTCACGGTAGCGGAGCCACCAAGCACGGAAGGGCCAACGATAACGTTCGTCAGGGGGGTGACAAACACGGGGCTGGACGTAGTGCCAGCGGGGATAGAAAGAAAAGTAGTGCTCATGAGTAGCTCCGGTAGTTAAAGACTGATGCGTGCCCAGCCAAGAAGGCGCGATATTTCATGGTTTTAGCTTTCCACCACCAGCACCCGAACCGGGATACTGGGGACATTTGCAGTACCAATTGCCAATACATCGATGGCAAGCACGGTCACTGCGTTGTTCTTTTCGGTTTTAACCGTGAAGCCGGTTGGTGCTGCCGCCGTCACACGCACGCGCGTAGTTGCATCGGCGGCGGGGAAGGTCACTGGGCTGATGTGCGGCGTGGCACTATAGGGTGTGGCGAACGTCACCGCATAATTGCCGCTGGCGTCCGTGGTGCCGCTGTAGGTTTCGGTGCGCTTGCCGATGGTGCGCCAGATCGTGCCGTCGCTGATCATGACGCTGAAGCCGGGGCAATCCGTCACCCATGCGCCCATGTTCTCGTGGTTGGCAGCAGCAGGCAAAGTCGCCCGCGTCCACTCTCCCGGAAGAAAGGCGCTTGGCGTGAATGCGGATGTATCGACCATTAGGGGTAGTAGTAAGTGATATTGAGCTTGGCACTTGCGGCCTGCTCGAAAAATTTGATCTTTTTCAGGTCGCCGTCATAGCGCAGCTCTGCGCCGACCGCCAAGGGCTGGCCCACGGTTGCGCTCGGATCGGTGCCATCATCGCGCCAGCGCACCGCCTGGGCTTCGGGAACGATCAAACAGCGCGTAGGCGCTTGCAGCATGCCGGGAATGGAGCCCGCAGCGGGCACAGTCAGCCCTACCGCCGATGTAAGCACTGTGATTTGCTGATAGCCACAAGGTGTCGTCATGGTTGATCCTTAAGCGCTGTCGGTGGAGAACAGCTCAAGCGTGTAATCCTGGATAGTGATGAATTCGGTACCGCCCGTCATTTGCTGGGTGATTGAGAGGTATTGGCCGACCGAGTCGAAATTACTCAGACTGCCGACTGCCGCCGCATAGGCCGTGGTCGACATGCCGTTGTAGTTGCCTGCGGGGTCGCCATTGCCCTGCTTTTGCAGAGAGGTCGCGCTGATGCGCTTGAATTCCAGCAGTGTGCCGAAGGAGATATTCGTCGTTGCCATGCTGATGGTGGCAATCAGCGGATCGGCTACCGTCTTCAGCGGCCCAATGCGCAGGCGAATCGTTGCCGTGTCTGCCGCGCCGCTCTTGGAAGCTGACAGGTAGACGCGCAGGCGGTCGGTGGCACCCAGCAGCCCCGCAGGCATGAGGATGGCGTTCGGGTTGAGCTGCTGCTCGGTGGTATTGGCTACCCCGGCATTCGCGGTGTCGATGGTGTCCAGCGTCACGGTACCGTTCACGGTCTTGTAACGCACGCCATTGGAAAAGAAGAAGTTACCGCCGCCCGTTCCGGTATTGCCGCCCACATCGGTGAAGCGGAAGGCCGCGCCGGGGTACAGCGTGGCGTCTGGTCGGTTGGCCCAGAGCATCGGCTGCGCGCCCATGCCATACACGACGCCTGCCGGGGTATCGCCCAGATATACGCCAGAGCTGTTGAATGGCGAACTGGATTGACCGGATTGCCATGGAACGATGCGCGTTGCCGTTGAGCCCGTGGCGTCGCCAAAATCACCCTGAAGCTGGCCGGTCAGGCATACAAGGCGCACAAATACCGGGAAGGCGGCGGTATCGGAGGTCTTGGCGGATACCGCGCCCTTGGGCCAAGTCGTCCAGGTCGCCGAACTGTTCTGCACGTTCACCGCCGTATCGAGGGTGTATTCGATGTAGCCGGAACTGGAGACGGTAGCGCTCGGCGTGATCGTGACAAGAGAGCCCACGCCAATCTGAAATGGCTGGCTGGTCTGTCCCGCACGAATAGTGATGGTGTTCATATGAAAACCTTAGGTTTCGTTGATTCTAGTCAATCTATGCAAAAAAGACATAGTTTTGCTATGCTTTTTCTTTGTTCTCTAATGATTCTTCAGCTTGCGCCTGCTGCGAATCGGCATGGATCAGGGTTTGCGCCATCTCGCCGTCTTCTTGCATGGCGGCAATTTCGAGCTTGGTCATGCGGTCAATCATGGCTTTCTTGATGTCGGTCTGTTGCGTCATCGCGGCTTTTTGCAGCTCGGTCGCCTGGGTCATTTCGGCCTTTTTCAGCTCCAATGAAGCATCAATTTCGGCTTGGCGGTCCTTGAGCTGCGCCTCCATCATGAATTTCTTCTCGTTCACACTGGCGTCTATCTCTGCGGCCTGCATCTTCTGTTGAGCCCCGGAACGCAGGGATTGAATCTCTTCGTTCATCTTTTCCATGGTCTGAGCAGCTTGCTGTAGCTGGCCGTCTTTTTCCTGCATCGCGGCCATGACTTGCGGGTCTGGCGGCTCGCGGCCCTCGGCCTTGGCTTGTTCTGCCTGCTGGATTTGGGGCGGCAACATGACTTTGAGGCGCTCGGAGATGATCTCGGCGTCGGCGATATCGAGCGACTTGACCACCAGATCGCCAGCTACCTGCATGACGTCCGGGAAGGCCTGCACCAGCGTCTGTAAGGCTTCGCTGGTTTCCTGGCGCTTGGTGGCAAAGCTCGGTCCAGCCTCGACGGTCACGGCATATTTGCCGCGCGTGATGTCGTTTTTGCGGATGGCTTCGAGTGGGTTGTCGGGATTCGGCGCGGCCTGGTTGATCGTGACCAGCTTCTTGGTTTCGTCCGGGCCGATGGTGTTGACGATGCGTTCCGTGTCGTAAAACGTGGGCAGCACTTCAATGCAGATACGGCCCGTCAGGTCGATAGCCATGTGCCAGTTGTTCACGTAATTGAACGTCGCTGTATCACCCTGCTTTTCGCGGGCGGTGATGGCGCGGCCCGAGACCTCATTGCCCTTTTGTCCCAAAGACTGCTCGTACATGCCAATGGTTGACTTGATCATGCCAATCATGGTCTGGCACCAGCGATCCCAGCCGTCCGAAATCATGGCGGGCTGCGTGCGCTGCGGAGGAGGCGCGATATTGCCATCAATCGTGACCGGCTTGTAAATCAGCGCCGACCAGTTCTTATTATTGGCATCGCGCCACATGGACTCATAGCCCTCATTCTGGCCTTCTGCCATGACCCAGGGCGCACGCGGCGAGAGGGCCAGCTGTGTGGCCTGCTGTGTCATGCCGAAATTGAGCATGGACTGCGCATCTCTGGCATGCCGGGTCAAGCCCTGATAAATGCGCTTGCCGTCAAGAATCATATCCTCGCCAGCCACGCAAACCACCGGGATCACAGAACCGGGCCATTCGTAGGTCTCCAGCACCTGTTGGCCACCGGCAATCGTATACCACTCCACCGACCAGTCGTCTACCTCGCGCTCCTTGATGATGGAAACACCCTCTGGCGGCGTCGGCATCTCATCTTTCCAGCCCCTGTTGCCGTCGCTCATGAGCACCACCGTGCGCTTTTTGCAGACGCGGCGGTAGTAATCGGCCACGACGACGCTGTCTTTGCCGTCCTGCCAATAAGGTGGAATGTTGTCCCATGACAACGGTTCGTGGTTCGGCCACTTGTTCAGAAACTCGGTTTTGGTGTAGCGCGCGATGACAAAGACGTATTTCCGATCTGAGCCGTCCGGCTGCTCGTAGTCGGTGTCGGCGTAAACCGTGTTGCTGTCCTGAATCGGCTTGATGCACAGCTTCTGGTCGAATCCGTCTTTGTCCTCGTATTCCGACACTATGCGCCACCAGCCACGGCCACCGGCTACGGCCAGTTTGAAGGCGTTTTTGTAGACATCGTCGGCCTTGGAGTCGTATTCAATGGCGCGAATCATGCCCTGCTCGATGTCAGCCACCTCCTTTGAGGCATCGCCGCCCGCCGCATGCACGCGAATGCCGGGACGGTTTTGCAGCTGGTCATTGACCACCTGGGAAACGAACTGCTTGAGCTGGTTGAACTCCAAGCACAGTTCGTTCCAAGCCTTGCGCTTGGTCTTGACATCTTCCGGCCATTGCTCACCGGGCGCATAGACAAAGGCCAGATCGGCCTTGTAGTTGTCGCGGTTGTCCTTGTCGGTGGCGACTATCAGTTCGAAGCGTTCATTTGCTTCATCAAGAATTGATTTTGAATCGTCCGGCGATGGCTTCATGCCCGCCAGTATAGTTAACTATGCAAAAAATGCATAGTTTTAATAATTAGATGGGTAAGAATTTCCGCCGCTGGGCATGTAATCGTCCATGTTGATGGGTTTTTTGTCCTTCGGCTCCTCGTAGGCAACGCACATCAGGCCGAAGCTGTCCGCGCCGTGGCTGGACCAATCATGCTCAGGGCCAAGCCCAACATTGCGCACTTCGTCCTTTTTCTCGTGATACCAGCCCAGGGCATCTATTCCCGGCTGGGTAGTCGCTTCGTTGAACCACATGGCCGGGAACAGCCTGCGTCCGGCCTCAACACGCGCCTTGGCCGCGCCTTTGCCCTGATTCTTGATGACGGTCACCTTATATCCCGCCTCGCGCAGGGCGCTCTCATAGCTGACGGCCACCACCTTGTCATGGGTTGCGCCATCGTGCGGTAGCCAGAAATGCGCCTTGTCGGGCGTGTAGCCGCGTGACCGCATCCAGCGCAAATGCGTTGCCAAGTCTTGCCCAACCGACTCGTAATAGTCCAGAACCCGGATTTCCTTGCCGATGAACTGAGCTATCCAGATGGTGAAGGCGTCCGCTCTAGCCCCCGTTCCGCCAATGTCCACAAAGGCGCGCAAGGTCATCAATGGATCAGCCGCAACCCGGCCAATTCGCCCGCCCAGCCGCGCCTCATTGATGCTCAGGGCGTAATAAGCGCCTTCCAGCACGGTTGCATAACCGCCTTCCCAAATGTGGTTGTATTGCTCAGGCTGTAGCCTCAGGCAATCGAGGCGCTCTTGCTCCAGCACCTTCGGAAACCATGGGTTATCGCGCCAGTTCGCTTGCAGCACCTTGGCCCCGGTTGGCAAATCTGCGCCGCGCAGCATCTGATCAGCCGCATCGGTCTTGCGCCGGGGATTCCAACTGAACCATAGCTCAGAGCCATCGGCCCGCAGTGTCGGGCGTAGCATGTTTAGCGAGATAGCCGTCGCGGTCTGGGCCTCTTCCCACCATGCACGCTTGAAGCCTTCTAGTGATTTGATGCTGTCAGCGGTGTAATCCTGCATGCCTTTGAAGATCATCAGGCCATCGCCAGGGGTCTGGATCACGTCCCGAAAGACCTTGAAGCCGTCCGCCTCGCCGATGCCATAGGATGCAAGTTTGGCCTCAATCAGCGCCTTGGATGATTGGGCCAAGTCTTTTTGCACCTCGCGGATGCAAACCGCCCGCATGCCCGCTCCCCAGTCGCCAGGCTCTGCCATGCAGTCTTCAATCAGCTTTTCGGCGAAGAAATGGGATTTACCTGAACCCCTGCCACCGTGAACGCCTTTGTATCGCGCTGGCTCAAGCAGCGGCACAAAAACGGCGGGCGTCTCAATTTTTAGGGTGGACAATGGTTCGCTCGATCTTGACGATGGCCTGCAATGGATTGTCAGGATCACCAATCACGGTCATGGGCAGCACTTTGCCAATCAAGGCGAGAAAAGCGCTAGCGGTCCTAGGATCGTTTGCGCGGCGTTCCAGATAGCTTGCGCCCCCCGCGTTATCAAGTGCCGTCAGGATCATGTCCTTGAGCTGTTTGGTGGCCTTGTTGGGCACACCCTTGCGGCTCCTTGTCGCCACAGGAGGTTTTCGCTTACTTTTTGGTACTGTATCCATTGTTGTTAGTGATTGCTAACTTTGCTGGCTTAAATTACCGTATTCGACCGCATGATGCCCAGCCATGCGGCGGTCAGGTTTGAGTTGTCATCGCTGACGGCTGTGACCCGGTGGCAAAAATCCGTCTTTTCAGTCACGATCAGCCCTGGCTCACCATCATGGCGATATGGGGTTACATCGCTTGTGGCGATTTCCAGCGGCAGGCGATAGAAGCCATTGGGCGATTGGGAAAAGGTGGCGAACTTGGCAAACCTGTTGTCTTTGGTCGTGCTGTTGAAGCCGAATAACTGGCTGACGATCTGTAGGGTAAACCCTGCTGGTACCGTGAATATCGATTGCTTGGTAATGCCGTAACCCAGCGGAATAATGGCCCGCGTTGTTCCGGCCCCTGCATCCCGAATCGTCAAATCGCCTGCGTTCACCTTGCCAGTGCCTGCGCTCATGATTAGCGCGGAGTTGATGCGAAAAAGATTCGTCGGGATGGCTACTGCGGTTGTTCCGTTCAGCGAGACCGTTTGCGATACCTCGGCGTAATTGATATCCAGTCCCTGGATTAACACCGTCCGGGCCCCCGCCCCCGCCGCTGCGTCGTTTGCGCTGCCACTGACGATTTCCAATGCTGTCGCGCCGGTCATCCATGGGTACGCGCCGCCGCCTGACCAGACATCCTCCGGGACGCTCAGAATATCCACGTCAGGGTTATTACCTAATGCGGTTACCCGGCGATAACCAGTGACCAAGCTAAACCCTACGTTGATCGGGAAAGCGCGGGCATCCGTTAATGGCGCATTAGAAGCAAGAGATGTAGATGCCATTTTGGCCTCATGATTTTAATTCTTCTTGGGGCTTTTCAAAAGTTCGGATAACCTTTTCGATGGGCTCTTGACGCCCTCCGATGCCATTTTACGGGCTGTGTCTTGGGGCATACCTGTTCTTTTTGCAATTGCCGCATTATGCGCTGCCGCTTCAAATAATCGATGCTGGGCTGGTGTATATGGCATGCTACTTCCCCTGCAACATGAACTCTTCAGGCGTCAGTGGCCTTTGCCCCAATGCCTGCGATTCGCGTATGTGGAGCTGATAGGGCCACTGACGCCTGAAGA